>WNEZ01006644.1_pt1 | contig 10158 bp, 4 predicted proteins | sample 5400521 | NCBI WGS metagenome assembly WNEZ01 (sample SAMN13153339, study PRJNA577476) | soil metagenome | isolation source: 120 cm saprolite under Douglas fir tree site 2 hole 1 replicate 1 | place: USA:California | collected 2015-04-18
AAAGGCCGCGATGCTCCGGGCGGGAACCGGAGGAAAGCGTCGTGACGGTAGCCATGCACAGCCTCGGAAATCCGCCCGGTTGTCTCCGTGGCGCGGAAACCCCTGCCGAACGGGTCCCATAGAGTATCGCTTGGGTGCGGCTGAGTCCAGCCGGGGGCTGTGGAAATAATCCGGGGGCATGCCAGCCTGGATGATCGCCATGACGGCGGCGCTTGCTGGTTGAAAAATCCGGAGCCAGCCGCTTCTAATGCTTTCCTACTATTGATGGCCGTCTTCTTGAAAGTTAGAGTCTCGGCACCCGGGGCTCAAAGTCTATCTCACGTGTCCTGAACCGTTCGTTCCTTTGCCCGGAACTACACGCTTTGTTGAGCGTACTTGCTTTTGGAGGGCTGAATCACATGAGGCGACCTTGCGCACTTCTATTTCTTCTAGGGTTAGCTCTGCCCGGGTTTGGCCAGAGCAACTACGCCGTTCTCACGGGTAACGTCACCGATTCGCAGCATCTCCCCGTTGCGGGAGCGGCGATCGAACTCACGGCGTCGAGCACCGGAGCAATCCGTCGCGTCGTCACAAACCAACAAGGACGCTTTGAGGCGCCAGCACTCCTGCCGGATGATTACGAACTGAAGGTCGAGGCGTCCGGCTTAGCTACGGCAAAGCAGTCTTTGCGTCTGGAGGTGGGCCAGAAATTGGCCGTGGATATCACGCTAAGAGTTGGTTCCGTCACGGAAGGAGTAAAAGTCACTGCCGGCAGCGAAGTCTTGCAAACGACTGACGCCAGCGTCGGAGAGGTCATCGAGCCCTCATCCATTCGCGAACTGCCGCTGAATGGGCGCATGTTGATTGATCTGGTGCTCACGGTGCCCGGCGCGCACGTCGGGTTTGGCGCGCAAACGGGTTCCACGAATCCTTTGTACTGGCGTCCAGGTCAGCGCTCCGCCGTGGTGATCGGTGGCAGCCGCCCAAACGCGAACTTTTTCCTGCTAGACGGCGCCACAAACACCGATCCCACCTTTAATACACAGCACCTGAGCCCTTCTCCCGACGCGGTCAAGGAATTTCAAGTGGAAACGAGCAGCTACACCGCGGATATGGGAGCCGCCGGCGGCGGCCAAGTCAATATCGTCACTCATTCCGGCTCCAGCCAATACCACGGAACGATTTACGAATTTCTCCGCAACGGCGCAATGGATGCCAGCACCTTCGCGTCGATGGGAAACAATCACCTGGTGCAGAATAATTTCGGTGCCTCATTCGGCGGCCCCCTCATCGGAAAGAAAGCTTTTTTCTTCGTCAACTATGAGGGCTTTCGCCTGGCGCAAGCAGACGCCCAGGTTTTGACCGTCCCCACGCAAGACGAAATCAAGGGTGATTTCAGCATGAGCAATGTCGAAATCTACGATCCAACTACCGCCGTCAAGAATCCGAATTACAACCCGAGTCTGCCGACCGGGCCCTCGAATTTTCCGTATACTCGCTCGCAGTTTAACAACAATCAAATTCCATCGGGCAGGATCAATCCACTTCTGGAAAGCTTTCTGCTGCAATATCTGCCCCCGCCGAACATGATGATGATGGCGGGCGCCTCGGATTCCAACAATTACCTCGACGTCCGCACCGAAAACCACATTCAGGACCAGGGCACGTTTCGCGTGGACCATAATTTCTCGAACGGAGATACTCTTTTGGCGCGGTACTCTGCCGGCGGCGAAAATGGCTTCTCCCCGAGCAGCGGCATGACCTCCACGACGGAAAACCTGCCGGGTTTTGGCGTGAACTTCAACAATCTGTCTCAACAGGCCGTGGGGTCGTGGAACCACATTTTTGCAAGCAACAGAGTCAACACCGCCTCGCTTGCGCTTTCGCGCCTTTCGATGGACCGCACTTCGCAGAATGACGGAACCAACGATATCGCTAGCGCGCTGGGCATTCAGGGAATCGGGTTCGGAGGCAAGAACGCCTGGGGTTCCCCGTGGTTCGCCGTCCAGGGATACACGGGAATCGGTGACACTTTTGCCGCAACGCCCATGCATGCCTGGGACACCACGATTGAAGTCCGGGATACCTATGCGTGGCAGCGCGGCCGCCACGGCATGAAATTCGGCGGCGAGTTCCACCGTTATATCTGGCCGATGTGGGGATTCTTCCAGAATCGTGGCTACTACCAGTACACCACGGGTTACACAACTGAATTTGGTTTCAATGACGGCAGCGGCTCCGGACTGGCCAGCACGCTGCTTAGCCTGCCCGCCGTGAAACAGCGACAGGCTGGCATACCGCAAATGGATTTGCGCGCCTGGGGAACGGCGGCATTCGCTGAAGATAGTTGGCAGGTGACGCCCACGACGACTCTCAACCTCGGCCTCCGCTACGAGTACACCAGCCCGCTCTATGACAAAGACAACACCAACACGAACCTGATTTTTAACAACGGCGTTCCTTCCGTTTTCATCGGCGGCCAGTTGGGTTATCCGCGAGGGCTGATGTATGCCAACAAATACAATTTTGCGCCGCGACTTGGAATTGCCAAGAACCTTCCAGGTGTTGGCCTCGTCTTCCATGCGGCCTATGGAATCTTTTTCACGCCGGTAGATCTGAACACGTGGTGCAACCAGCGGCACAACGTCCCGTATGTTTTTCCCGAAACGCAGCAAGCCGACAACTTCACGCCGCCACCCGCGCTCTTCAACACCGGCATAAACTTCGGCACTCCTGTTCTTGGCACGGGCACTCTAACGCCCACTACGGTGAGCTTCACCGCCTTTGATTCCCACGCTCCCGCGCAGTATGTGCAGCAATGGAACGGCTCGGTGCAAAAAAGCTTCGGACAAAACACGTCTCTGGAAGTCGGCTACATCGGGTCACGCGGTTTCCATCTGCAAAGAGCGCACCTGATCAACAACACTCTCCCCGGACCGGGCCCTCTTGGCCCGCGGCGTCCCTTCAAGACGCTCACTTTTGTGCCGGGCACGGTGTTGACGCCGAGCAGCACCACCGCCGTGGTGCAGAGTCAAACTTTCCCGGTCAGCACCATCAATTTGTTGGAGAACACGGCGCAGAGTTGGTACGACGCGGGCTACGTGAATGTACGCCGCCGGTATTCTCATGGGTTCAGCTTTCTGGCCAACTATACCTTCGCTAAGTATCTGACCAACGCTCCGGACTTCCGTTCTCCGATGGACGAAGCGTCCATCCCACAAAACAATAGGGATCTGAACGCCGAAAAAGGCCCCGGCTGTGACGTCCGTCACCGTTTCGCCCTGAGCAGCGTTTACGATATTCCCGCTTTCCGCCGCCAGGAATGGGTTCGCCTCGTAACCCAAGATTGGCACTTCTCGACCATCTACCAGGTACAATCGGGAATGCCATTTACGATCTCCGTCTTCGGAGATACAGCGAACTCCGGGACCGTGCTGGGCGAGAATCCGATCCGAGCTAACGTGACAGGCCAGCCCGTGTTTGGACCTGGCACGCACACCGCCGCGGAGTGGTCTAATCCCGCCTCATTCGCTGCGCCCGCGGCGTTTACGTACGGCAATGCAGGCCGGAACTCCGTGTATGGCCCACACATGCAAACCCTGGACTTCGCGCTGGCGCGAGCCTTCCGCATCAGCGAGAGAACCAGTTTCCAGTTCCGGGCCGAAGCATTCAACGCGCTTAATAAGGTGAACCTGGGCACGCCGAACCGCTACGTGAACACGCCACAGTTCGGAGCGATCACCATGGCGATGACGCCGGGACGCGAAATGCAGTTGAGCGCCAGGCTTTCGTTTTAAGATCCCAGAAATAAGGCTAGGCGTCCCGCGATAATCGGGTACTGTCCTTCAATGCGTGGTCGGAATTGCCTCGCGGCGGTAGTGGGCAGTGGCGAGAGATGCGGTATCGGTTGCGATTGAACCAACGATAGCCTTGCCAAAGTATCCAATTAAAACCGGGTAGGCGAAAGATTCCATAGAATGGCCATGCCCACCAGATTCTCCGTGTCACAAAGAGATACGCATCGGCCCCAGATTCCAACTTGCCATCCCGGGTCAATACAAGGATGTCATCCAGCAAATTCTGTTGCGATCTTTTTAAACTGCCATCTTCCCATGCCGATTGCAGATCTTTGAGAGAAAAACCCCGTCGCTCGATTACGCTCTCCCAGAAGTGAACCCAACGAAAGCAGAACCCGCAGCCACCATCGTAAAGTACCCAACCCACACGAGGGAGCATCGTTTTTGATTCTTGGTCCAGCTTCTTCATGCAAGTTTATTGCCTCTGAAAACGGTGACCGGGGAGCCATCGACAATGAATGCGGAGCTTGGATGACCTTGAAGGACATGGCTCAGTTCGACCCCGTACAACAAGCTTGCATCACCTTCAAATCCTGCCGTAGTGCTCGCCCACACTTGCCAAGGTACATGAGAAACGTGTTTTTCGACTGATGCTCCGCTTCGTTGAGTCGAATAGCCCCAGTAGTGCTCGGTAATAAATTGTTCCAGGCTTCCCTCTCGCGGCAGCTCGGGAGCGCCTATCGCTTGTGCAGTCAGCTGGCACCACTGATTTTTGACCTGCCACTGATACTTAGCCTTCTTTTTCGAACCCTTGGCGCAAATGTGGTGCTTCATCGGTAGGCATACATAGTTCTCACCGCATATAAGGCGAGCCGTCGTCGCGACCGCCTGCTTGGGTACAATTTCCGCGATGAACACAACGCCCCTTCGGTTCTCATCGCCCTCCTTACGACGAACGTAGAAGCGGAGGTTTACCTCATCGAAATCAGAATGAAGCGGGACGGCGAGGGACCCAAAGAGTTTGGTGCGGCAGAACCGAAAGCCCACGAGGCTAACGTATGTTTTTCCAAAGAACGAATCGAGCACTGTGCCACTGGGGACATACTTGTCTAACAAGCGGGGATCAACTTCGTAGTTCAACATCACGAGGTCTCGCCATTCAGCCGTAAGAAAAACTTTTTTTGTCGGAGACATTTGGGCTAGTCCAGGCGCAAAGGCTAGAAGACCCAAATTATCAGGCCCTTGACCAGCGGCGCGATATTTCTATCTGTTAGAGCGCGCCCAGTTAACCCCTAGAAGCTTTCTGTAAGAAGAGCGATTTGCACTCTATAATAGAGCCCGATAAGCCGGATTATGCGGAATTTGCCCACTACCTCGCGACGTGATGCCTTGAGTGCGGGGCGCGGGCGTGCTATTTTGAATTGTTGCCCCGGAGTGGCGGAACTGGCAGACGCGCTGGACTCAAAATCCAGTGGTACTTAGTACCGTGTGGGTTCGACCCCCTCCTCCGGGACCACCTCCCGATCTCCAAGACCGCGCGAAAACCCTGGACTGGGTGTCAAACGTGGGAAGCCAGTAAAATAGAGCGTGTTTCAAGCATTTAAACGGTTTAATATAGGTCCGCCCGGCCTTAGAGACGCGTTGTTATAGATCGCCAATTCGAAGTAGCCGAACCTCGAAGGAGCCTCATGCCGCTCTTGCGTTCGTCATACGTCTGCGTTTTTGCGCTGTGCGCTATTCTCCGCCCCAGCAGCTATGCCGCTGATACGCCGAGTGAGCGTCCAGAGCGAACGTATCTGCACAAGAATTGGCAGATTCAATCGTCGTGCGAGGTGAAGGCTAGCGGGGAGCAAATTTCGTTGGCCAGCTTCGAAGCGAAGGGCTGGCACAAAGCAGACGTTCCGGCAACGGTGGTGGGCGCACTGATTGCCGATAAGACGTATCCGGACCCGTTCTGGGCAAACAATCTCCGATCCTATCCAGGAGTTTTTCAGTCCAACAAAGAGCTCTTTGCCAATCACGACATGCCGGAGGGAAGCCCGTTTCGTTGCTCGTGGTGGTTTCGCACGGAGTTCAATTTGCCAGCCAACTATCAGAACAAGAAGGCCTGGCTGAATTTCCTGGGAATTAACTATCGCGCGAATCTCTGGGTCAATGGAAGAAAGGTCGCGGACAAAACCGAGGTTGCCGGCGCCTACCGAACCTTTGAATTCAATGTCAGCGAGTTCGTTCAAGCAGGCAAGCGTAACGCCATCGCGGTGGAGGTCTTCGCGCCGGAGAGAGACGACCTCGAGATCACCTGGGTGGATTGGAATCCCACTCCCCCGGACAAAATGATGGGTGTCTGGCGGGAAGTATTTTTGGCGCAGAGCGGAGAAGTTGCACTGAGAAACCCATTTGTGGCTTCCAGGCTGGGGCCGGGATACGAGACTGCCGAGCTCACGGTCAGCGCCGAATTGCAAAATACCTCTGCCGCTCCGGTAAAAGGGGTCCTGCACATGCAACTGCAAGGGTTTGAATTGCAACAGGACGTGGAGCTGGCCGGCGGAGAAGCCAGGATTGTAAAATTTTCGCCGACGCAATTCCCAAAACTCAAACTGGAGCATCCGCAGCTCTGGTGGCCCTATCAAATGGGGACACCGGCTCTTCAGACCGCAACGCTCTACTTTGAAAGCAGCAAGCGCGTTTCGGATCGGGCGGAGGTCACCTTTGGCATTCGCGAAGTTACTTCGGAGCTCACGGCCAAGGGCCATCGCCTCTTTAAGGTCAATGGCCGGAATGTGCTCATTCGAGGCGCCGCTTGGGACGAGGACATGTTTCTTCGATGGTCCTCCGCTCGGCTGGACGCTGACCTTGCCTATGTTCGTGACATGGGCTTGAATACCATTCGCCTTGAAGGCCACCTCGATCGCGATGAATTCTTTGAGAAGACGGATCGGCTGGGCATACTCGTCATGCCCGGTTGGTCCTGCTGCGACGCCTGGGAGCGCTGGGACGATTGGAAAGGCGATCAGAAGCGCGTGGCCGCCGCCTCGCTCACCAGTCAGATCTCCCGCTTGCGCAATCATGCGAGCGTCTTCGTCTGGCTCTATGGTAGCGACGGCCCGCCTCCTGCGGATGTCGAGCAGATGTACCTCGGAATTCTGGAAAAACTCGAATGGCCAAATTCCTCGCTCTCTTCTGCCTCAGAGACGCCCACGAAAGTTACCGGCAATTCCGGCGTAAAGATGACCGGTCCGTACGAATATGTTCCGCCTGTCTATTGGCTGGCAGACACGCAAGCGGGCGGCGCCTACGGCTACAACACGGAGACAAGTCCGGGGCCGGCGATCCCCACGCGGGAATCGCTGGAGAGATTCATTCCCAGGGACCATCTTTGGCCGATCGATGCCGTTTGGAATTATCACGCTGGCGGAGAGCGTTTCACGACGGTCGATGTTTTTACCGAAGGTTTGAACCGGCGATACGGACAGGCGTCGTCGCTCGAAGATTACGAGCGCAAAGCGCAGGCAATGACCTACGACGGGCAACGCGCCATGTTTGAGGCCTACGCAAGGAACAAATACACGGCCACGGGTGTGATTCAGTGGATGCTGAACAACGCGTGGCCTTCCCTGATCTGGCATCTCTACGATTACTACCTCGTGCCAGCGGGTGGTTACTTCGGCACGAAAAAAGCTTGTGAGCCGGTCCATGTGCAGTATTCATACGACGACAACTCCGTCGCGGTGATCAACGGAACTTATGAGTCAATCAAAGGTACGAAAGTCAGCGCGAAAATCTACAGCATCGATGCGAAGGAAAAGGCTTCCCGCGAGGCGACACTTGATTTGGGGGCGGACAGCAGCACTAAGGCGTTCGATCTCCCAACGCCGGATGGATTGACGTCAACCTATTTCCTGAAGCTCGAGCTCCGTGACGCGGATGGAAAGCTGGTCAGTGAGAATTTCTATTGGTTGTCGACAAGAGCGGACGTGCTCGACTGGGCCAAGAGAACCGACACGGTGTACACACCGCAGAAGGAATTTGGTGACCTCACCGGGCTGAACGGCCTTCCCAAGGCAAGAGTAACGATCACCAAAACAGTGCACGTGAGTGAAGGCAACTCCACGCTCACGGTTGCCGCTGAAAACAAGAGTAACAGTGTGGCGTTCATGGTTCACCCGCGGCTCACACGCGGCAAAGGCGGGGAAGACGTGACGCCAGTCTTCTGGAGCGACAACTATTTCTCATTGCTGCCGGGCGAGAAAAAGTCCGTCACGGTGAGATTTAATTCCACCTCTCTGCACGGCGCGGCACCGGAACTGGTGGTAGAGGGCTGGAACGTGGAGCCAACGGCGCCCTAGTCGGGGAGCAATTCGAACGCCAGTGCCTTACCGATCTGGCGTGCTACATCCGTTTGGACATCGAGAACGTCTCGCAAGTCTCGGTCATAACTTGCCGACCACAGATGGGTCTGGTCCCGCGCCTCGATTAACTGGCCCGTAATGCGCACACGCCCGCCATCGCAGCGAACGCTCCCCTCTAACACGCAGTCGATGTGCAATTCTGCGGCAATTTCTCCAATGGATTTTTTCGTGGCCTTGTATTGAACGGCCGAAGTGCGCGCGATCACGCCCAGTCGCTTGGGGTCGAGCTGCCCGAGTTGCGAAATCATCTCTTCCGTCAATCCCTCGGCAAAGAATTCCTGTTCGTCATCACCGCATAAACTCTCAAACGGCAGGACGAGGAGCATTCTCTTACCCTCCGTTGCAGCGGCCTTCCCCGGCTGCACCACGGGAGAAATGAAACGATAACCCAGGCGGGGAAGGGTTTCGACGAAACGGGGACTCCGCGCGGAGTCTCCCAATAAATCGCGAAGTTTATTGACGGCGGTGTTCAGCCCGTGCTCGTAACCAACAACCGTATCGGGCCAAAGTTTTTCACGGAGCGCTCTCCGGGTTACAACATGCCCGGCACGCTCCAGTAACAGCGCCAGAATTTGAAAAGGCTTTTCTTCCAGCCGGATGCGCATTCCATGCTTGCGAAGTTCGTGCGAGTTGAGATTGACTTCGAATGTGCCGAAACGCACTACTGGGGCTACGCTTTGAGCGTCGTTCATTGGTCCTTTTAGGCGGCTTTCCCGGCCCCGGCGCAGGGTTGCCCGCTGATCCTATTCGTTCTGGATTGACCTTTTCTCGTAAGTCTTAACGACCGAGTGGTCTGTACGTGGATAAAGACTTGTCCTTCCGCTGATTTATTCCCGGCGAACTTCTGCCATCTAAGCCTAAAGAACACTCAGGCAAACGTCGTAACGGCTGCCTTAACTTAAAGAGGAGCACCCTGCAATCATGAAGAGATTCCGGACTGTTGTACTGGGGGTGGTTTGCGCCAGCGCCTTGCCTCTCCCGTCTACCTACGCGCAGACGAACAGCTATAAGCAAACCAATCTGGTATCGGACACGGCCGGGATGGCGGCCCACACGGACGCCAAACTGGTGAATCCCTGGGGAATCGCTTTTATCCCCGGCAATCCCTTCTGGATTTCCGACAACAACAGCGGCTTTACCACGCTGTACGACCAAAACGGTGCGCTGAACGGTTCCTTTACAGTTGCCTCACCGAATGGCAGCTCAAATCCTGCGACGCCAACTGGAATTGTAGCGCCGCCGAGCGGCGTGACTTTTAACGTGAGCGGCCAGCCAGCGCTTTTTATCTTTGATACGGAAGACGGAACGATCTCCGCATGGACGGGCGGGGCTTCAACCATCTTGACGGTGGACAATTCCGCCATCCCCTCAGCCGCCACCGGCGCCGTTTATAAGGGCCTGGCGCTGATTAAGAACACGACCGGCAGTTTTCTTCTGGCCACCAATTTCAGGTCCGGCAAGGTCGAGGTTTACGACACCGGCTTCAAGCAAACGCAGATTCTCGGAGCGGGAGCATTCAATGATCCGGCGCCACCGGCGGTCCCTGCGGGCTCGGGTTCCCCCGGATATGCGCCGTTCGGCATTAAGGCCATCAATGTCAACAACACCGTCACGGTGGTGGCGACGTACGCCCTGCAGGACACTCCCATGCACGATCCGTTGCATATCGCCGGAGCGGGCTTCGTGGACCTCTTCAGCGCCGACGGCACAATGGTCCGCCGAATTACCAGTGACTCCCATCTGAACGCGCCCTGGGGCGCAGTGATTCCTCCCGCGAGTTTCGGCCCGTTCGGCGCCAGCGGCAATCTGCTGGTCGGGAATTTCGGCGATGGCACGATCAACGCCTACAACTTCGGGAATTCAGACTTCATAGTGGGCGAGAAAGCCCGGAACGAAGCCTCTTTCCTTCCAGGCGTGATGCTTTCAGAGCGCTCCTCGCCGTCAAGGGTTCGCTTCGCCGCGCCTAAGGACCG
>WNEZ01018454.1_pt1 | contig 10158 bp, 8 predicted proteins | sample 5400521 | NCBI WGS metagenome assembly WNEZ01 (sample SAMN13153339, study PRJNA577476) | soil metagenome | isolation source: 120 cm saprolite under Douglas fir tree site 2 hole 1 replicate 1 | place: USA:California | collected 2015-04-18
CGGCGTCGGCCAAGGCCGCGCGTGCCGTGGAGGTGTCCGGCGAGGGCGGCGACCACGAAGTGGTGGTGAAGGAAGACGCGCACGAGGGCGAGAGCGATCTGGATTTAACTCCCGGCTCGTTGGAAAAAACCAATGACCCGGTGCGCATGTACCTGCGCGAAATGGGCACAGTTCCGCTGCTGACGCGCGAAGGCGAAGTGACCATCGCCAAACGCATCGAGCGCGGGCAGCTCGTGGTGATGAAAGCGATCACGCGGTCGCCGATCGTGATCAAGGAATTGATCGCGGTTGGCGACGATCTGCGCAAGGGTGTGCGGTCCATCAAAGAGATCGTGCAATTCGACGACGAAGAGCTAACCGAAGAAAAGATTGCGAACAAGACCAAGCAGACGCTCAGGCACATCGAGAAAATCGCCAAGCTGTATGACAACGCGTTGAAGCAAGCGATTCGGCTGGAGAAGACGCCGAAAGCGAAGAAGCGCTCGTATGTCCGCGCGAAATGGGGTGTGGCCCGCACGCGCGTGGAGATCTCTCTTGCCGTTCGCGATATTGATTTCAACCCATTTGAAAAAAAGCGCCTGATCGACAAGATGCGCGGTACGGTGGAGCGCTTGCAATCGCTGGAGCGAGAAGCAGGCAGGTTGGAGCGCCGCGTGGACGCCGCCAAGGGCGAAGTGGCCGCGGAAGCGCGTAAAGAATTGCGCACGCGCCGCACCGAACTGAAAGATATCGAAGAGGCCAGCGAAGTCGGACTCACGGAACTGAAGCGCACCCTGACAATCATTCATCGCGGGGAAGCGGAAGCGGAGCAAGCCAAGAAGGAATTGATTGAAGCGAACCTGCGCTTGGTTGTTTCCATCGCCAAGAAATATACGAATCGTGGCTTGCAGTTCCTGGATTTGATTCAGGAAGGCAATATCGGCTTGATGAAGGCGGTGGACAAATTCGAGTGGCGCCGCGGTTACAAATTTTCGACCTACGCCACCTGGTGGATCCGCCAGGCCATAACCCGCGCGATTGCCGATCAGGCGCGCACCATCCGCATCCCGGTGCACATGATCGAGACGATCAACAAGCTGGTGCGCACCAGCCGCCAACTCGTGCAGGAACTCGGCCGCGAGCCTACCAGCGAAGAAATCGCCAAGCGCATGGATATCCCGGTGTCCAAGGTGCGCAAGATTTTGAAAATCGCGCAAGAGCCGATTTCCCTCGAGACGCCCATCGGCGAAGAGGAAGATTCGCATCTTGGCGACTTCATCGAAGACAAGGCCGTGGTGTCGCCTTCCGATGCGGTGATCAACCTTAATTTGAAGGAGCAGACGTCTTCGGTGTTGAAGACGCTGACGCCGCGCGAGGAAAAAGTGATCAAGATGCGTTTTGGCCTGGATGACGGCAGCGAGCACACGCTCGAGGAAGTCGGCCAGTCCTTCGCCGTCACTCGCGAGCGCATCCGCCAGATCGAAGCCAAAGCCCTACGCAAGCTGCGTCATCCATCGCGTTCGCGCAAGCTGCGTGCCTTCCTCGAAGGCCCATCCCGCGATTATCTTTAGAGCGAATCTCGCTCGGAATTAGCAAAGAAACGCCTCCGATCTCGGAGGCGTTTTCATTTAGGCCGACAATTCGATGTCTGCGGACTGTCAACGAGCTGTAGTTCTCGAGAAGTGGAGGATGAGGCGGAGGACTAACATAGTGTCGAAGGCAACGAACACCAGTAGGGCGGGAACGAAAGCAGCGTTGTTGAATTGCGGCGGAGTGTGCAAGTTGGCGCGGAAGACTAACTCCATTGCGAAAAGCAAAAACGTCAGGAGCCCGCAGCCAAACCACGCGGACCACACTCGAATATAGACCAGCGTGCCTTCGCGCTGCTCAGGGGCCAGCCAATATTCTTTGTGAGGCAGGTTGATCAGCGCAACCGGCGCAGCCGCGATGATTCGCGGAATACCGAAAGAGACCACCGTCGCCAATATAATCATGGCCAGTTCCGTGCCAAAAAACGCAGCCTTGGTTTGCCAGCCATTGACGAACCCGCCCCCGGAAAAGTGCGAGCCGAGAATCTCCGGAATGCGCGGTGCGTAGTAGGAGAGCTGTACGGCGCCCAACGCCACGAGAGCAAAGAAGATCGAATTAGGCAGACGAGTATTGAGCATGGACACTCTTCCCGCAGAGTATCCAGGGACGGCCGCTGGTACAAGGTCTCTACCGCCTCCTTGTGCTAAAAGTGCGCCTAGTCCCATCCGCATCACTGAGGCTGGTAAGACGCTGGCGTAAGCGTCGATAGGAGTTAGAATTGGGAGCTTATGAAATCAAAGCAACGATCAGCCGCCATCATTCTGATACTGCTCCTCGGCGGCACAGTTTACGTCCTGGTTCGCACTCGCACGACCGCGCCAACCCTCGTCTCGCAAAACGCAACGCAAGGTGAAAACTCCACGCAGCGGGAACTTGTCGACCAGAGGCCGCTGCAAACCGCACAGCAGTTTGCCAAGATGGCGACCAGCGCCGAGGAAAAACCCTTTGCCGAGCAAGCCTTAGCCCTTGGCGATCACGAGATGGACCTCGCCTTTGCCGCTGCGGTGCACGACGCGCAGGAGCACCCGCCCGTTTTGAGCGCGGAAGCCAAAGCCATCCAGGCGCGTTTGCAAAAAGCGGAGGACGCGGTGGACTCCGCCAAAAAGAGCGTTGACGCGCTCACGGCTGCAGAAGCAAAGGCCAGCGGCTCAAAGAAAGACGCTTTGGATGACCAGCTTGACCTAGCCAAGGCCCAGCTCGAGTTGGCTCAGGACGAAGTCGACGACGCAAAGCAAGACCTGATACGCGCGGGAGGCGATCCGCAGGGCCGCATCCAGACCATGGTGGAGCAGCACGAAGCTGCATCGCATTCCTCGGACACCACACAAGTTACTGTCACCGAGCCTCCGGAAACCGGTGGCCTGATTAATCGCTTGCGGCGATGGATGGAATTGCACCAAAAACAACTCCAGCTGTGGCGCGCCAGACATGACGCGCAAAACGCGGCAGCTTCGCTCTCCTTACAGCACGACGCGCTTGAAAAGCAGCTCAACGGCCAAACGCAGCAATCCAGCCAAAGCTCTTCTCCCTCGCAGGAGCAAGTCAACGGCAGCCGGGAAGAATCTGCCGCGATCGTAAAAAGCACCAAGCGGCGCGCCGGCGATCAGAAGGCGCTAACCATCCTCGACAAGCGGATCGGGGACGAGAAACAGCTTGCTGATGTCTATGGCAATTGGATTTCAATTGTAGCCGCAAAACAGCAAGCCGTTTTGCATCGCGGCATGATCGGCTTGGCCATCATTCTTGGACTCCTGTTGGTCGGGTTGTTCTTCGACGGATGGCTCGAGAATTTGCTGGGCAAAACGTTGCTCGACCGGCGCCAAGTGGAGACGTTGCGCACGGTTACTCGCGTTTCGCTGCAGGTCTTTGCGGTACTGTTCATTTTGCTGGTCATCTTCGGACCCCCGAGTCAGCTCGGAACATTTCTCGGGCTGGCAGGCGCCGGCCTCACTGTTGCGCTCAAGGATTTCATTGTGGGCTTTCTCGGCTGGTTTGTTTTGATGGGCAAGAACGGAATTCGTCTGGGCGACTGGGTGGAAATCAATGGCGTGACGGGTGAAGTAGTCGAACTCGGCATGTTTCATACCGTCCTGCTGGAAACCGGAAATTGGACCGATTCGAGCCATCCCACCGGACGTCGCGTGACCTTCACGAACAGCTTCGCAATCGAAGGCCACTACTTCAATTTTTCAACATCGGGACAGTGGCTCTGGGACGAGCTGCAGATTGTTGTGCCGGTCGGACAGGATCCATACCCAATCGTGGATGCTATTCAGAAGAAAGTGGTCGAAGCAACTTCCGAAGGCGCGCTACAGGCGGAAAAGGAATGGAAAGGCACGACAAGATCGCGAGAGATGAGTTCGCAGACTGCCGCGCCCGCGATTAATATAAAGCCCGTAATTAGCGGCATTGAAATCTCGGTGCGCTACATCACGCGCGCCAACGAACGCTATCAATTGCGCGCCAAACTCTATGAGTCAGCCGTCGGCCTGCTGGGGCAGAAGCCGCAGGCCCTGCAAGAGAAAGTCGCACGCTAGCGCCGCCAGAACTTCATCACCGCGGAGTAGTCCAAATCTTCTTTCGCGCTACCTTTCACGTAGCTATAGATTTCTCGCGCCGCAGCCGTCGCGGGTAGTGCCACGCCGATTTGATTTCCCAGATCGAGCGCCAAACCGAGGTCCTTGTGCATCAGCCGCAGCGGAAAGCTTGGTTTGTACTCGCCATTCAAAAGGTTCGGCGCTTTTATGTCCAGCACTCCGGAGCGCGCCATGCTCGATTGCATCACTTCCACCAGGCCTTCGCCTTTCAGCCCGGCGCCGGTCACCAGCGCCAAAGCTTCGGCCAGCGCGTCCACTTGCAGCGCAAGAATCAGGTTCATGGCCAGCTTGATCGTTTGCCCTGCGCCGTTGGGGCCGAGATGAAACCAGCGCTTCCCCAGAACGCCGAGAACGGGCTCTACTGCCTTCAGTGTTTCGGCCTCTCCTCCGACCATGAAGACCAACTCGCCCTTCTTCGCGCCCCAGTCGCCTCCCGTAACCGGCGCATCGAGGAAGCGCACTTTCCGTTCGGCGCAGGCCGAGGCAATTTTTCTCGCCAGCGCAGGCGAGACAGTGCTGGAGTCAATGTACGTGCTGCCCGGTTTCATCCCGGACAGCGCGCCGGAATCTTCACCCTTCGTTCCCCAAAGCACGCTTTCCAGCGCCGGCGGGTCGCTGACCATGGTTATCAGAAGATCCGAAGCCGCGGCGACTTCCCTCGGCGAAACCGCCAGCGTTGCCCCGAGCGCCACCAGCTCATTCGCACGCGAAGGCGTGCGATTCCAGACGGTTAGGGAGTAACCGGCCTTCAATAAATTCATGCCCATCGGCTGGCCCATCAAACCAAGGCCAATCAGGCCAACTTTCGTTTTGGAAGTGGCGGTGGATTCCACGGAGGTCTCCTATGCGAGGTGTGTCGTGAAGCTGGGATGCGAGTCGATTGTACAGGTTTGGCGAGGAATGCTGGAACGCATTTGCCGGCCAATCATTGCCTGATTTTGGAGAGCCACATTCGAGAGAGAGCTAAGCGGTTTTGGGCCGGTTGCGCAGCGGGAGTAGTGTGGGCGTGCCAGCCGAAGCACTGGCCGCGGTGCGAGACCCTTGATCCGTTGGCTCCATCTTCACGGCCGCCGCGCTTGCCTGGCCAGGGTCACTAACCTTTTCGTCTTCGGTCTTTTCTACCAAGCGCACAATAAATTGATACGGAATTTCCCAGCGAAAGTGCCTTTGCTGCCCGTGTTGCACCAAACTCTGTTCCAGGAAAATAGAGCGGCCCGAATCAGCGACAAAAATGCCCGAGGCGGGCAGCAGGACGTCGCCGGCGCGGTAATGCACCTCGACCCTGCGCCCCAAAAAAGAGGAATAACGGGCCATACTCGCTCCAGTGTCAGAGGCTGCAAGTAAGGGGGTCAATAGTACGGAAGGACTCCCCCTGCGGAAGTTTGTGGAAAATGGTGAAAAAAGCTCGAGACCGCAGTGCAGCGACGCAATCCTTGACTTTTTCCACTGGCAAGCTATTGTCGTGCGTTCTCTTCTATCTGAAAAAGGAGAGCATCATGCGTAAATGGTGTGGCTGGCTGCTTGTCGGTTTGGTGGCGGTGCCCGCGCTGCCCGCTCTTGCTCAAACACCTAAGAGCGGCAAGACGTATGTGCTGAAAGCCGCGCGAATGTTTGATGGCAAGAGCAACACACTGTTAACTCCCGGCTTGGTTGTCGTCACAGACGGAAAAATCGCCGGCGGCGGCGCGAAGGCTACCATTCCCACCGGCGCCGAGACAATCGATCTTGGAGACGCCACACTCCTACCCGGCTTCATCGACGCCCACACGCACCTCACGTCGATGTACTCGGACGATTGGAAACAAAACACTATAGACCGCCTGCAGAAAACCGTTGCCGAACAGGCACTCGATGCCAGCGCGAACGCGCGAGTAACCCTCATGGCGGGCTTTACTACCGTGCGAGATGTCGGCTCCAGCGATTACCTGGATGTCGGTCTGCGTAATGCCATTCGCGACGGTGTGGTGCCGGGGCCTCGCATGCTCGTCACCGTGCACGCGCTTGGCTCCACGGGCGGCCATTGCGACCACAGCGGCGGTTTCCGGCCAGGGCTTTTCGGGAAAGAGAGCGATCCCCTGGACGGCGTGATCAACGGGCCGGATCAAGCTCGTTACGCCGTGCGGCTCGATCACAAGTATGGCGCCGACATAATCAAGGTGTGCGCGATCGATTCCATCGAGCATGGCTCCTTTGTGCAAGATGAAACGCTCGAAATGATGAAGCAGCGCGGCACGTATCTAGTCCCAACGCTTATTGCCGGTGAAAGCCTGGGCCAGAAAATCGACAAGGGCATGTATTTGCCGCCCGCTATCGTTGCGAAAACCCGAGCAGCTCTGGCTTCGCGCTCACAAATGTTTCAGCACGCTTTGGCTAAAGGCGTAAAAATCGGGTTCGGTACCGACGCTGCCGTTTATCAGCATGGCCGCAATGCCGAAGAATTTCATTTGATGGTCGATCTCGGCATGAAGCCCATCGATGCACTGCGTTCCGCGGCCCAGGCCGACGCTGAACTCCTCGGGCTGCAGGACAAAATCGGCGCCTTGGACACCGGCAAACTCGCCGACATCGTGGCCGTCCCCGGCAACCCCGCGGAAAATATTCGCCAGACCGAAAAGGTGTTCTTCGTCATGAAAGAAGGTGTGATCTATCGGAATGATCGCAGCGCGCCGCAGCGCTGACCGGGAGTCTCCGATGACCGGCGGGCCTCCCGAAACTTACGGCTCCAACTTAAATCGCGAAGACGCCAGCCGGTACAGCCGCCTCCACACCAATCGATTGATCACCACCACCACTATGGCCATGATCAGCGTCGACGCCAACAGCAAATCAAATCGCCCGGAGTCGCTTGCACGGCTGATCGTGCTCCCGAGACCCGCCGTCGAAACAATCCTCCCCTGAAAATGGAAATATTCCGCTACGATGCTGGCGTTCCACGCCCCGCCTGATGCCGTTACCATCCCCGTCACCAGATACGGAAAAATCGCCGGCAAAATCAGCCGTCGCCAGCGCTCCCACTTGGTAAAACCAAAAATCTGCGCGGCTTCCTTCAGGTCACTCGGAATCGCCATCGTCCCGGCAATCACATTGAACAAGATGTACCACTGCGTTCCAAGCAGCATCAACGCCATTGCCGCCAGTTCCAGCCCGCCGCGCATGCGGATGAAAAAAAGTAGAATCACCGGGAACAGCGCGGTCGCCGGAATCGACGCCGCCAGCTGAGCAAGGGGCTGCGCGACGCGCGCCAGCCGCGGACTTGAGCCAATCGCCACGCCCGCCGGCACCGTCCACAGCGCGCCAATCAGCAGCGCCGCGTTGACACGCGCAAAAGTCAGTCCCGCGCTGCGCAATAACCCGAAATAATCTTCGCGATGCAGGTCGGATAGCTCGCGTACCCCGTGGAAAGCCGCAAATCCCAGCCCGGCCGTCACGGTTGCCGCTAAAATTCCAAGCAGCCATCGCCGCGAACTCCGTTTTTTCGGTGTCGGAAAACTCTCCGCTGCTCGCCGTGCGCCGATGGCAAACGTCAGCGTCAGCCAATTGATAATCGGCCGGAAAATCATCCGGTAGCCCCGAATCACGAGAGATGCGCGACCGATCAGGCTCAGCAACGTATTCGGCGTGACGCTCGCGCTCTCGACCTGTTCGAATTTGAATTTGTCCGCCCAAACGATGATCGGCCGCCACACCAATTGATCCAGCAGCGCGATCACCGCAATCATCGCACCCAAGCCCCACAGGATCGCGCGCGTGTTGCCGTGGCTCGCCGCTGTCTGCAGAAACGAACCGAGCCCCGGCAGCCGGAAATCGCGATCGCCCAGCACGAACATTTCGCAGGCCATGAGGAAGAACCATCCGCCCGCCACGGACATCATCGAATTCCAAACCAAGCCGATCGTCGCAAACGGCAGATCCAGTTCGGCGAACCGCTGCCATCGCCCAAATCGATAAATCCGCGCCGCTTCTTTGAGCTCCCGCGGCTCCGATTTCAGCGACGAGTAGAAGCTGAACGCGATATTCCATACTTGGCCCGTGAAAATCAGCACAATTGATCCTAGCTCCACGCCAATCTGGCGGTGCGGGATCAACGCCACCATCGCCAGCATCACGCCCGGCAAAAAACTCAGCACCGGAATCGATTGCAGAATATCCAGTAGCGGCACCAAAACAACCTCCGCACGCCGCGAACTCGCCGCCAAGTAGCCATACCCCAGAGCAAAAACTAAGCTCAGTCCGTACGCCAGGCCGATGCGAACCAGCGAATATAGCGCGTAGAGTGGAAGCGCACGCGGGCTCTGCGAAATTTGCGCCTGCGGTGCCGCTGGCCCGAACCACGATCGTCCAATCGCATACACGCCATAAATCGCCGCCAAAACGAACAAAAATACCGCGACGTCTATGAGAAACGCCCACGCCCAACGCGAACCCGCGGGTCGCGCCGTGGTTGGCGGCAGCGGTGTAGTTTGTTGAACAGCAAGAGTGAGCGGCACGGTGGGTTCAAGCCTCGGTGAGGGTCAGCTTGCCGGTGGCCGCGTCATAGTCGAAAATCTCCGCGTAACGTCCCCACTGAATCGCTGTTTCCAGTTGGCGCCGCGCTTCGTCTTCGCTGAAGTGCTCGTCCAGGAGATCGCGAAAAAATTCATCCGGCAGCGTGCGGTCGGATTTCGCTTTCAAGGCCTGCTCCATTTGCCGTAGCAGTGGGACGTGCGCCAGCGCGGTCGTTCTAAAAATTGTTTTGCGCGTCTGAATGTCGCCGCGCGCAAATTCCTGGCCTTCCGGCGTGATGATCGCGTCGCCCTCTTCCACGCGCAGCAATCCGAGCAGCACTGCTGTGTCCACCGTCGGCAAGAGCGCATCAACTTCGAGACTCAACTCCTCCGCAAGCCGTCGCAAATCTACCCGCCCGCCCTGATCGGCTACAATTTCCAGTAGCCCGGCCATTCCTCCCGGCCGCGTGTGCGGCAACATAATCGCCCGGTGCTGCACCGCCTGTCCCGCGGTAAGGGCGGCCTCCACAAGGTCGTGCCGCAGGCCCGGATGCGTCAGCACGCGATAAATCGCGTCCACCAGCTCCACAAACCGCGATGCCTTGCGGTCACGCGGGTGCGCCATTTCCACCTTGAAATCCGCGTGAATGTGCGCGGGATTCTTCCCTAGCACAATGATACGATCCGCCAGCACCACCGCTTCTTCGATGTTGTGTGTCACGATAAAAATCGCCCGCGTAGGTATCTTGTGCCCCCAGCCAAAGCTCCAGCAGTTCGCCGCGCAATGTTTCCGCCGTCAGCACGTCCAGGGCAGAAAACGGCTCGTCCATGAACAACACTTCCGGCTCGACCACCAGCGCCCGCGCCACCCCAACGCGCTGCTTCATCCCGCCGGAAAGTTCCTTCGGATACGCGGATTCGAATCCATCCAAACCGACCGCATCGATAATCCGTAGCGCCCTTTTGTGCCGCTCGATCGGCGCAAATCCCCGCGCCTCTAGAGGCGCCTCCACGTTTTCCAGCACTGTCAGCCAGGGAAACAACGCGAAGCTCTGGAACACGATCGAAACGTTCGGCGACTCGCCACGCACGGGCTGCCCGTGCCACAGCACGCTGCCCGCCGACGCCGGCGCAAGCCCCGTCATCATCCGCAGCAGCGTGGACTTTCCGCAGCCCGACGGACCCAGCAGCGCAAGAATTTGCCCCGAATAAATCGCCAGATCCGTCGGCGCGATCACCTGCACCCGGCTGCCGTCCGGCTGTGCATAGAATTTTTCGATTTGCCGCACTTCGATGATCGGCGCGGCCCCTGTCGCTGCAGTGCTCATGCGTGCGAGTATTATGGCTCAAGTCCTTGCGAGCCACATGCGCAGCATCGCCCTCGCTCGCAACATTCTTTAGCGGTTACAATCCTGTGAACGCCGAATGATGCCCAACCCCGACGCTCTCAATAACGCAGCTCGGCCCGCTTCTCGCGACTGGCTCCTCGCGCTTGCCCTCTCGCTGTG
>WNEZ01010936.1_pt1 | contig 10157 bp, 8 predicted proteins | sample 5400521 | NCBI WGS metagenome assembly WNEZ01 (sample SAMN13153339, study PRJNA577476) | soil metagenome | isolation source: 120 cm saprolite under Douglas fir tree site 2 hole 1 replicate 1 | place: USA:California | collected 2015-04-18
GTGACATTCACCGCCTTCGCGACGGCTACTTTGTTGTGCAGGATGGCCATCATGAGTTGCCGGTTGTAACGGAGCACGGGACACTGACCCGTACCGAAGCTGTGGGATTTAGCCCAGCCAAGACCAATCCGCAGACCCAAAACACCCTGCTTCGCATCGGAGTTCTTCGCTCCCGGATCGTCAGTGACGTACAGTCCGGGAATGCCGATCGCTCCGCCGGCCCGCGTCGCCGCCATTAGCGAATTCAGCACCGTCGCAGGTTGCTCGGTTCCAGCCTGCTCGGCTTGGCCCTTCGCTTCAAAGCCCACGCAGTCAACTGCCGAATCGACTTCGGGAACACCCACGATCTGGGCGATGCGATCTCCCAGTGGAACCCGCTCGCGCAAATCAATCGTTTCACATCCGAAGCTTCGCGCCTGGGCAAGCCGTTCCGGAATCATGTCGCCAACAATAACCACTGCGGCTCCCAGCAACTGGCATGCGGCGGCGCAGGCAAGCCCCACAGGACCGGCGCCAGCCACGTAAACCGTTGATCCGGTCGTAACTCCCGCCTTTACCGCTCCATCGTAGCCCGTCGGGAAAATGTCGGAAAGCAGCGTGAGGTCCTCAATCTTCTCCAGAGCCTGGTCTTTATCAGGAAATTTGAGGAGGTTGAAATCCGCATACGGCGCCATCACGTAATCGGCTTGTCCGCCAACCCATCCACCCATATCGACGTAGCCGAAAGCGGCCCCGGCCCGATCACCATTGACGTTCAAGCAGATGCCGGTCTTGCCTTCCCGGCAGTTGCGGCAGCGTCCGCACGCGATATTGAAAGGAACGGAAACTAGGTCGCCCACATTCAAGAACTCTACGTCCCTGCCTTTCTCAATGACTTCGCCGGTGATCTCGTGTCCCAGGACCATACCGGCAGGAGCTGTAGTGCGGCCTCGTACCATGTGTTGGTCACTACCGCAGATATTGGTGCTCACTACCTTTAGGATCACGCCGTGCTCGCACTTCCGTGATCCCAGCGATAATCTTGGAAAATCGATCGGCCGTACCTCTACTTGTCCCGGTCTGACGTATACAACTCCACGATTGTTTGCCATAAAATGTTCACTCCAATAAATACCTACACGATCTAATTTCGCTCTCAGAAACCGCCTCTAGGCGGTCGTTAAGACATTCAGCTTCAATGCTCTTGCCACACCCTCGCCATAGGCAGGATCGGCTCGTCTGCAGTTCGCTACATGCCGCTCCAGAACCTCCTGAGAGGCGCCATGAATCGCGCGCGCCGTATTGTCGAAGAGCAACTGCTTTTGCTCCGGGGTCATCTTCCTGAAGAGATTGCCCGGTTGCTCCCAGTGATCATCCTCTAAGCGGTGGTCATAGTGATTAGCGTCGCCTTCGAGCGCGAGCGGAAGGTCGGCGTATTCCGGTTGGTTGTCCCACAATCCCTGACTATTCGGGTTATAGGTCGTCGTCGCTCCGAGGTTTCCATCTGTGCGCATCTGGCCATCGCGATGATAGGAGTGGAATGGACACTTCGGTGCATTCACAGGGATGTGATTGAAGTTCACGCCGAGGCGGTATCGCTGGGTATCTCCATAAGAGAAGAGGCGGCCCTGGAGCATCTTGTCAGGAGAGAAGCCAATTCCCGGAACCACGTTCGCCGGGGAGAAGGCGGCTTGCTCCACCTCTGCGAAATAGTTCTCCGGATAACGATTGAGCTCCATTACGCCCACTTCGATCAGAGGGTAGTTAGCCTTCGGCCAGACTTTGGTCACATCAAAAGGATTGTGCTTGTGGGTCCTGGCCTGTTCCTCTGTCATTACCTGGATGAACAGCGTCCAGCGCGGAAAATCTCCCCGGTCGACTGCCTCCAATAGGTCCCGGCCATTGCTTTCCCGATCATTGGCCACAACCGCCGCAGCCGCTTCGTCCGTGAGATTCTCAATACCTTGCTGTGTGCGAAAGTGGAACTTCACCCAGGTGCGTTTGTTCTCGGCATTGATCATCGAGAAGGTGTGACTTCCGAATAGATGCATATGCCGGAAGGACCTCGGAATTCCGCGGTCGGACATAACGACGGTGACCTGATGCAGCGCTTCTGGAAGAAGAGTCCAGAAGTCCCAGTTGTTTTGAGCGCTCCGAAGACCGGTGCGGGGATCGCGCTTGATGGCGTGGTTGAGGTCGGAGAAGCGTAGAGGATCACTGGAGTGTTGTTTCCGACGATGTCCCAATTCCCGTCCTCGGTGTAGAACTTGATTGCAGTCCCGCGGATATCGCGCTCCGCATCCGCCGCCCCGCGTTCTCCAGCGACGGTCGAAAAGCGAGCGAACATAGGCGTCTGCTTGCCAATCTTCGAAAAAAGCGCTGCCTTGGTGTACTTTGTGATGTCGTGAGTCGTCGTGAAAGTTCCATGCGCTCCCCAGCCCTTGGCATGCATCCTACGCTCAGGAATGACCTCGCGATCGAAGTGCGCGAGCTTCTCGATCAGCCAGATGTCCTGGAGCAGAGCCGGACCGCGGCGGCCGGCTGTCAAAATATTTGTGTTGTCCGCTACGGGAGCACCGGTGGCATTGGTAAAGCGTTCGGGTTTTGACATGATGCATTCTCGCTTTCTGAAGTCCTTTAAGCCTTCCACTGCGAACCGCGGATGACACTGCAGAAGTTCGTGCGCTGGAACCGTGGATCTTTGTCCGCCAGTACATCTGCCTTCACATTTCCGAATGTCGTCTCAGGCTTGTGCTTAATGCCGTCGTAAAAGGTCTGGATGATGTCTTCCTTAAAGTGCGCGGTACGCGGATACGCAGCGACGATCGCGTCGCGATCAGCGTCTGAGAATTCCGAGTAGGCAATTCCAAGAACATCCATCTCGACGCCGTTGGTCAATAGCGCAACCACGGGATGCATGTACTGTGGAATTCCTGGGGTAGTATGTAATGCAATCGCTGTCCACACCGTATCGATCTCCTCCTGAGAGATGTTGTGCCGGCGAAGGAAGGCTCGCGCGGCATTCGCACCATCCACTTCGAACCGGTCCGACTTACTGCTGTACCGCGGCGTCAATCCCATGTCGTGGAACATCGCGCCAACGTAAAGCAGCTCGGGATCAAACTTTAGTCCCCGCTGTTTTCCCGCGAGCGAGCCGAAGTAGTACACGCGCGTCGAGTGGTTGAACAGCAACGGAGATTCGGTGTCGCGCACCAACTCCGTTGCTTCCCGAGCAAGTTTACTGTCGGGGACCATCACACTTCCGATCGAGGCTGCTTCCGCCGTGTCTCTTGTTGTAGTGGCCATATTGTGGATCACCTCGATCAAGTGCAGTTTCTATTCCAAAAGCCGTCCGCGTGCAGTGACCGCGTAGGACTCGACATTTGTGCTGTTCTTCGTTTCTTTTGGTATCAGCGTCTAGTCGACCGGGCGACACCTCCGTGTTCATCTGTCGAAGACGTGACATTACGAGGCCTGGCGCGACTTGCAGGCATATTCGGCCCGCAGTCGGTTGACCGAGCATCAGAAGCAGTTGGCAATGGGCAACCCATGTGTACTGGAGAAAAAAGGCAGACTGCTAGTCCTTCACCCGAATTGAGCGCGAAATCCATGGTCTGACAACGAACTGCACCACGTCGAACTACTCCTTTTTACAGGCTGAGACTCTGGCGCACGAATTGCACGTGAATGGTTGCGATGGGAGCGAACCATGAATCGGAGAGTGGCCTTGGGGACGCTGGCCGCGATCGGTGCGGCTGCCACTAGCCAGAACACATCGAACGGTATGATCTATCGGACTTTGGGAAAGACGGGCGAAAAGGTTTCCGCGATCGGGCTGGGCGGTTATCACATAGGGCATCCGCCGGACCCCGCGGACGGCATCGGGATCGTCCGCAGAGCTATCGATCGCGGAATTACATTCATGGACAATTGTTGGGATTATCACGGCGGCGAAAGCGAGCGGCGCATGGGAGTTGCGCTGCGCGATGGTTTCCGGCAAAAGGTGTTCCTTATGACCAAGTTCGACGGGCGCACCAAGGACGCCACGGCCCGACAGATCAATGAGTCATTGGAGCGCCTGCAGACAGACCATATCGATCTCATCCAGTATCACGAAAACATTCGCTTGGAAGATGCCGATCGGTTCTTTGCTGCGAACGGCCCGCTTGAGGCGCTGATGGAGGCAAAGAAGGCCGGGAAGATTCGCTACATAGGCTTCACCGGCCATAAGGATCCACTCGTACATCTCCGGATGCTGGAGGCGGCGGCCCAGCATAGTTTCCATTTTGATACCTGCCAAATGCCGCTTAACGTCATGGATGCGCACTTCCGCAGCTTCGGACACAACGTACTCCCGAGGTTGGTGGAGCAGGGCATCGGAGTGTTGGGAATGAAGTCCATGGGGGACGGCAACATCCTGAAAAGCGGGCGCGTAACACCCGTGCAGTGCCTGCACTACTCGCTGAACCTCCCGACGTCAGTAGTGATTACGGGTTGTGAACGCATGGAGATCCTTGATCAAGCGATTGAAGCGGCTCGCACCTTCAAGCCCATGAGTTCCGCCGAAGTATCGGCATTGCTCGCGAAGACGAAGGATGTTGCCATGAGCGGACAGTTTGAGCCGTTCAAGACCACTCCTCAGTTCGACGGTACCGCGCAGAATCCTCAATGGATGAGCTGAAAGAATCCTGCAAGGATCAGATGAAAAAGAAACTACTAAGCCAATCCAGGACGCGAAACCTCGCTATCCTTTTCCTCTTCGCCGCTTCAGGTTGGGTCGCGGCAGTTAGGATGTCGGCAGCGGATGCCGGTTTTCGGAACAATGCGTCCCTCGTCGTCGTGCCTGTAACTATCACCAACCACGAAGGAGAAGCCATTTCAGGCCTAAAAGGCAGCCAGTTTCGCGTGCTCGCTAACGGCGTATCGCGTCCCGTGGTTTCCTTCGAACCGGATCAACGCCCTATGTCCACGGTAGTGGTTGTCGATGCGAGCGCCAGCATGGGATCGAGTATGGAGCAAACGCGGTTAGCGCTGCGCAATTTCGCGGCCTCCGCCGGTCCGCTCGACGAGACGGCACTCCTCACGTTTTCCGGCCATCCTCAGGTTGTCAACGATTTCACGCGTGATTTCACGCCGCTCATGAGCAAGCTAGTAGCCGGGCGCGCAGCGGATTACACCGCCCTGGACGATGCCTTATGGCAAGCGCTGCAGATGATGCGAGGTGCTCACAACCCGCGAAAAGCAGTCGTCGTCATCACAGATTTCCGCGAGAATCACAGCCGGCACGCGTCTGAACTGATGAACGCAGTGCGCGAGAGCGGCGTGCAGCTCTACGGGATATCCATTCATTACCGTCCTTTCAGTATGAATCGCTTTGGAATCGGCTTATTGCAAAGCCTAGCCATGGCGTCGGGCGGTCTAAGTTTTGATATACGTAGTGCAAAGCACCTACCTGAAACCGCTCAGAAAATCGCCAACGCGACGCGTAGCCTCTACCGAATCGGTTTCAGCCCATCGGCTGCCGACGATCGGGGACGTTGGCACAAGGTTCAGGTGCGCATTGCAGATCCGAATTTCGGCAGCCTGCGGATCAATCCAAAAAACGCGTACGAACAAAGCGAGTTGCAATGAATGTAGGCGTGGGTGGCGACAGAGTTGCGCCACCGAGGGGGGTCTCGTTGAATGCGGTCCGCGAATCGCGAGTATTTAGATTCCTCCTCGGGTCTCTGACGAGATCGGCGAGTGCACTTATCGTTTGGGTTGTCGTGCTTCTTAGCCGCCCTTTGTTTCTTTCCGCACAGACGCTCCACTATACGAACAGTCCAGATGTGAGGAATGGAGAGAAAGTCTACAAGGGTGGCTGCATCGCGTGTCACGGGAGCAAAGGGAAGGGTGCTCCCACGGCGAGTACGGTTTTTGCGCGGGCAGATACGTTTCCGGACTTTACGGACTGCGCTGGGACGACGCCTGAGCCCAACGGCAACTGGAAGGCAGTGATCGTGCATGGCGGGCCATCGCGTGGGCTCTCGCAGATTATGCCTGCGTTTGGGGATCTGTTGACGGACGAGGAGATTAACGATGTGATCGCCTACATGCGGGGATTCTGCAACAATGTCCACCACGATCCGCTGGGCGAGCTAAATCTGCCTCGGGCATTGGTCACGGAGAAGGCGTTTCCAGAGAATGAGACTGTGATTTCTACGGCGGCAAGTGCATCAGGAGCGCCAGCGTGGACTACGGACGTAATTGACGAAAGGACGATCATCGATGCCCGGACCCAGCTTGAAACCGATATTCCGTTGAACTACGCGGACCAGGCGCACAACTGGACGGCAGGTGTTGGCGACATTACGCTGGCGGTGAAGCGGGAGATATTCTCCAGCCTGCGGACGGGCTCGATTCTGAGTCTGCAGGGCGGATTCTTGCTGCCGACCGGCGACAGCAAGCGAGGGTTCGGTGCGGGGACGACGCAGTTCGAGCCCTTCGCAGCGTTCGATCAGTTGTTCAAGGAGAACACTTTTTTGCAAACCCAGTTGGGGGCGGACCTGCCGTTGGATGCGAGCAGAGCTCCGCGCAGCATGTATTGGCGGGTGGCGGTAGGACAGGCGATGGCTCCCGACCACATGCTGGGACGGCTGTTTTCGCCCATGGTCGAGTTCTTGGCGGTACGTGACTTCACGTCGGGGGCGAGTACCAACTGGGATATTCTGCCCGAGATGCAAATCACCGTAAGCAGGCGACAGCACGTACGGATAGGCTTTGGCGTAAGGGAACCGCTAGCAAATACACAGGGGCGAACGCCGCAGCTGCTGATGTATCTCCTTTGGGACCGGGCGGATGGGAAGTTATGGAGAGGTTGGCGATGAGACTCCGTTGGGGTGGTGCGATGGTTCTGGGGATCGGCGCGGTAGCCGTTGCGGCAATGCTGCATGGTAAGACCCCGACGGAAAACGCGAAGGGCGACAAGATTCCGACGGGAACGTTTTTTCGGACATCGGACCGGTGTATGGCTTGTCATAACGGGCTGACGACGAGTTCGGGCGAGGACATTTCGATCGGGTTCGAGTGGCGAGCGAGCATCATGGCCAACTCATCCCGCGATCCTTATTGGCAAGGAAGCGTGCGGCGAGAGTCGATGGATCATCCCGAGTCGAAGCAGGCGATCGAGGATGAATGCTCGATCTGCCATATGCCGGCCGTCCGGATGGCGGACCGGGATGCGGGAAAGCACACGCAGGTCTTTTCGCGCCTTCCGTTGCAAAAGTTTCCTAAGGGGGACCGGGCAGCAGCAGATGGGGTCACCTGCTCGGTTTGCCACCAGATCGAGAAGGCGGGGCTGGGAACGGACGCGACCTTTGTTGGGAATGTAGTGATCGCGAAGCCGGTCCAGAACGACGAGCGGCCCGAGTACGGGCCCTTTGACATTGACAAAGGGCACCAGACGGTCATGCACTCCTCGACCGCGACGTACTTCCCGACGAGGGGCGACCAGATACGCGATGCGGGTCTTTGCGGTAGTTGCCATACGCTGATCACTTCGGCGCTTGGGCCGGAGGGTGAGAAGGTGGCGAGATTTCCTGAGCAGGTGCCGTACCAGGAGTGGCAACATAGTGAGTACGCGACCAAGCAAACCTGCCAGGACTGCCATATGCCGGTGGTGAACGAGCCTGTAGCAGTGACGGCTTTGTACGGCCCGCCACGCGAGGGCATGCACCGGCACGTGTTTGTCGGATCGAATTTCGTTATGGAAGGGATGCTGCAGGATCATCGCGACGAATTGGCGACGGTGGCGCTGCCCGAGGAGATGGATGCGGCGATGAAGCGCACGACGCAGTTTCTGAAGACACAGGCGGCCAAGATCACGATTACGCGGGTGGATGCGATGCCGAATGGGCTTGCCGTGGATGTGCATGTTGAAAATCTGGGCGGGCATAAGCTGCCTACAGCTTATCCTTCGCGGCGTGCGTGGCTGCATGTTGTGGTGAAGGACAGCAATGGCCGTGTAGTGTTTGAGTCGGGTGCGCTCAATCCGGATGGCTCGATTGTTGGCAACGACAACGACGAAGATCCCCTGAAATTCGAACCACATTACCGCGAGATTACGAGTTCTCAGCAAGTGGAAATTTACGAACCGATCCTGAAAGATGCGGAGGGAAAGGTGACGACCGGTCTGCTCCATGCGGTCGGGTACCTGAAGGACAATCGGCTGTTGCCGCACGGCTTCGATAAGGCGACAGCAGAGAAGGACATCGCCGTGACGGGCGATGCGGCCAACGATCCGGGGTTCACGGACACGGGGAGCTCGGTGCGGTATGTGGTCTCGACCGGGAATGCAACGGGACCGTTCAAGGTGGAGGCGGAACTTTGGTTTCAGCCCATCGGGTTTCGGTGGGCGCATAATCTGGCACCTTACAAGGCGGAGGAGCCGCAACGGATGGTGCGATATTACGAAGAGGCGGCCCGGAGGTCGGCTGTGGTGCTGGCTAAGGCAGAGGCTACTTGGTAAGGACCAAACGGGGAATGGGCGACTGACGAGCTAACCGCAAGTTGACCAGAGCAAAGTCGACTCCGGCACTCGTTGCGCGGCGGCACTCCAATATTTCAACTATTTCAACCAATTCCGGATTGCTATCGATAAACGCGCTTGCGGTCACCGAACTAAGATTGGGTGAAACTAAAAGCTAGTGTTCACTGCACGATCACGGGTTGAAGCTTCGATTCCTTTCCGTCATCAGGATTTCAGAAGGTCATCGATTCCACTATCGAGACGCAGACGAGTCAACTCGCCGCAGGTGGGCGATGTCTTAAATGCGCAACTACCTCTTAAACCCATATAAACACTGGCTTCTTGAATTAGGTGCCAACCCCAGCTTGGAGAGGATGTAACGTTAGTGTTCGACTTAGCAGATCCATTTATTTGTACGTTATTGAAAAGATGGCGTCCCCGACGGGATTTGAACCCGTGTTACCGCCGTGAAAGTCGTCCTAGAGTTCGTAACCGATTGAAACTAAACGGTACGGATAGCGCTCTAGGGCACTTATCGGACTGTGGAGACGGGTTATCGGACTGTTAACGGACTGTGATGGCCAGGTGCTAAGGAGCCTGAAAATCATGGACCCGACACTTCTTTCCCTGCTGGAAACGATCCCGCAGAAACCTCCTCGCTCCAAACTCGAAACTCACCGCGAACTGATTCGCCAGTTGCGGCGCAAAGGTTGCACGTATCGCGATATCGTTCGCATCCTTCACGAGCGTGTCGGCCTCGACGTGGCGGTCAGCACGATCCACTCGTTCATCAAGGTTCGCGCAAAACACCGAAAGCAGGTGCAGTACGAACTGCCACCGCTCGAACCGCAATCGCCCGTGACCGCCCGGATGAATCCCGAAAACGTCGCCTCACGAATTGCAGCGCTCAAAGCAAAGCCAGTCGAGCACAAGGCAAAACCCAAGCACTTTCACTTCGAAGAAAGCGAGCCGTTGAAACTCGTCGGCCAAGGAGGATCGCGATGAACACCCAACCAAAGAACAAACGAGTCGTTTTCACGATGGGTGGCAAAGGCGGAGTTGGCAAAACCGGCCTGATGGTCGCTCTGGCTGAGTGGTTCGAAGGCAATGAGATTCCGTTCACACTGCTCGACCTCGATACAGAAAACAAGGCACGGGGCTCGCTCAAGCACTTCTTCAACGGGTCAGTAGCCAAGGTGAATATTCACACGCCAGCCGGTCTCGACGCGTTCGTAGATCATCTCGAATCCGGCGCGGCGATCATCCTCGCTGACATGGGAGCCGGTTCCGGGCAGGTAGCGAGCGACTGGTTCGACGCGATGTATGAGGATGTCGCGGCCACCGGCGCGCGCTTCACTGCTGTGGGCATTGTCACGCCAGACCCGGCAAGCGTTGAGAGTGTCCTCGCATGGGCAAACCGACTGCAGCAACGGGCGCAGTATCTGATTGTCCAGAATGCGACAAGTCCTCAGGCAGACTTCAGCTACTGGGAGTCGGCTGAGCAAGCTATTCGTTTCCGCGAAGCGCTATCGCCGATCGTGATTCGGATGGACTTTCGCTTGGCAGAACTTGAGAACCCCGCGCGGCAACACGGCGTCCGCCTTGGCCAGGTCGCTACAAGGCAGAATGCGATCAACGAACTCAAGCGTGCTTCGATCGTGATGCGCGCCGA
>WNEZ01006649.1_pt1 | contig 10155 bp, 10 predicted proteins | sample 5400521 | NCBI WGS metagenome assembly WNEZ01 (sample SAMN13153339, study PRJNA577476) | soil metagenome | isolation source: 120 cm saprolite under Douglas fir tree site 2 hole 1 replicate 1 | place: USA:California | collected 2015-04-18
ATCGAGATGCTGGATGAGGATGAACGCCATTCCGGTGTCCGCCGGAAGCGCCTTGAGGAGCTGCGTGAACGCTTCGAGCCCGCCAGCCGAGGCGCCGATGCCCACGACGGGAAACGACGGTCGACTGGTCTGCGCGGCCAGCCCCGCATCGGCTCGGTGCCGGTTCTTCTTCGATTGCGATGACTTCGCTCTGAGCGACGGCGGGATGACAGCCTCGTCTGCGATCGCCTCCATGTGCTCCTTCGCCGTCATGGGACACGCCCACAGGATCGGCGGCCCGGGCCGGCATCCGCGGCCGTTTCGTCGCCAAGCCGGCCGATCCTGCCCCTAGCACCGCCGTAAGTCCCCGTCAATACTTGAGAAATGTCAACAACCAGGCCACAGCTTCTCCACAGCTTCGGAGCGGCCGGCGAGGGCCGAAAACGCACGCGATCTCTTCCCGCCGTCCACAGCTCCGGGCAGACTGCGGCCGGCTTGCCTGTGCGTGCAGCTGGATGATGGTCTGTCCCTTCGCCATGCCGTAGTGGTGCACGCCCTTCGAGTAGGCAGGATTAAAGTAACTCGCGGGATCGTCGCAGGAGTCACCCGTGGCAACGTCGCTACGCTTACTTCACCGGCGCGACCGCGAACCTGACCCAGCGCAAACTGGCTCGACCGCGTCTCGCTCGCCCTCGAGGAGCAAGGCCTCGGCGATCGAACTTGCCGGCGCCGCCCGCTTCCCGCGCCCCGCCAGCACGCGCAGAACGATCCGTGGATGGAAGAGCGAGGCGGGAGAAGCCAGCATGTGAACGACGCGATAGAAAGAGAGCAGCACCTCGGGGTCGCAAGCCACGCGCTTGTGGAGACGCGCAACGTACGCATTCACGATGGCGGTCCCGAGCGGCCGGTGGCCTTCCGTCTCGGGATACTGGAAATCTTCGCCCGTCGCGAGCCGCCAGGCGGCGGCGACGATCTGCGCGGTGCGCCGGTGGAATCGACGGATCAGCCTTGCGCGATCTCTTCCGCCTGCCTGCTCGCGCAGGCATGCGTCTAGCGCCAGCGCTTCGAGCGCGCTGACGGTCATCCCCTGACCATAGATTGGATTGAAGCTGCAGACGGCATCGCCGATCACCAGAAATCCGCCGGGCATGCCGCGCAGCTTGTCGTAACGGCGCCAACGGCTCGTGGGAATCTTGTGCACGCGAACCACGCCTAGCGGCTCGGCGCCGCGGATGACGTCGTAGAGGTCCTGGACCGGCAGCCTGCAGCTCCTTTTCGCGGCGCTTGATCTCCGCCTCCTGCACCTTGATCTGCGCCTCGCGCTCGACGAGCTGGACCTTGAGCTTCTCGGCCACGACCTGCTGCTCCATGACTGCGGTCTGGATCTCGTAGCTCTTGTCCGCCTGCGCCTTCTGGCGCTGCATCGTCTCCTGGTACTGCGCCTTCTTGACCTCCATGTCGCGCGTGGCCTCGGCCTGCTTGGCGTTCGACGCCGTCTGCGCTATGACCCGCTCCTGGTCGGCCAGCGCCTTGGCCACCGCCGCCTCCCGCTCCGCCTGGGCGATGCGGATCTCCGTGTCGCGCTTGGCCTCGGCCGCGGCGATGTTCGCCTCGCGCTTGATGCGCTCCACGTCGGGCCGGCCCATGTTGGCGATGTACTCGTTCTGGTCGCGGACTTCCTTGATGGTGAAGCTGATCGGCTCCAGGCCCATCTTGTTGAGGTCCTCGGCGCAGGTGGAGCGCATCTTCGCGCCCACCATCTCCGGCTCCTTGACAATCTCCTCCACCGTGAGCTGGCCCACGATGCCGCGCAGGTGGCCTTCCATCACCAGCTTGATGAGCGCCTCGCGGTCGTCCATCGTCTTGTCCAGGAACTGCTCGGCCGCGGTGCGGATGGACTCGTCGTCGGAGCGCACCTTGAGCTGCGTGACCGCGTCGATGAGCACGCTCACGCCCTGCTTGGTGTACAGCTCCTTCTTGGGCGCGACGTCGAAGCTCATCAGCTCCAAGGACAGCCCGCGCGAGCTCTGGACCATCGGCCACACCAGCGCGCCGCCGCCGCGCACCACCTTGATGCCGCCCGCGCCGTAGACGATCAGCGCCTGGTTGGGGCCGACCTTGCGGTACAGGCTGGCCAGGAAGGCCATCAGGACCAACAGACCGACAGTGCTGGCGCCGGCGACCAACAACACCTCGAAGCTCATTTGCTCTCCTTGGCGGCCAGAGCCGCCAGCCGCGTCACGTACGCCGTCCCACGCTCGACGCGCATCACCACCACCTCAGCGTCGCGCTCGATGTCCGAACCTTCCTGATCCAGCTTGGCCGGGAGCGCCTGGCGCGCGCCGTCCTCCCGGCTGAAGACGATCTCGCCCATGCGCGCGGCGGAGATGGGCGCGATGACGCGGGCGATGGTGCCCGAGGGGTCGGTGGGCCGCACCACGCCCGCCTCGGCGCGCCACAACAGGCGCATCACGCCGACCATGAGGTAGGCGCCGCCCACGCCGCCGCCCACCGCGGCCACGAGCGACGCCAGGCGGCCCAGCCCGATCTTGAGCGTCACGTAGCCGGAGCCGCCGCCGACCATCAAGAGGGCGAGGAGCGAGGAGAAGTTGAAGAACGGCGAGAGGGCGGTCCACAGGGTGTGCGAGAGGTCGCCCGCGTCGCCGCCGTGCGCGTGGCCATGGCCGTGCGCCTGCCCGTGCCCGTGGCCCGCGCCGCCGCCGTGCCGGTGCCCGTGGTGCATGCCGCCCACGAACAGCATCCCCCCCACGGACAAGAGCCCGATCAGGAAGGCCGTCAGGTAAGCGTCTGCCCAGAAGTCCATTTTCGCGGCTGCATCTTAGCCCGGATTATTCACTGTTTCGACGCGCGCCGCTGGCCGATCGGAGACAGTGTCGCGCGGCACCGCCAGAAGCAGCCAGGCCATGGCCGGAACCACGGCGAGGACCGGGGGGTCCGGCGCGCGCAGGGCGACGCGCACGATAGCGAGCCGGCGCCGGAGAGCGTCTTCCAAGAGCTCTGGTTGTGCCAACCGTGTCCCATCGGGCTACAGCGCGCCAGTGGAGGCGCGAGGCCATCGACGCAAGCCGCCGAGCCTGGTCATCCTGGTGCTGGCGCTGCTTCTTCTTCGGTCCCTCGAAGCTACCGCAACTCGGGAGCAGCCTCGGGGAACTGAACAGTGGAGCAAACCTGCCCGTCTCCGGTCCTGTGATGCGATTACCTTTCATCCTGAACAGTGCACCGGGAACTGCCCGCCCGCATGCCCGGGCTGTACTCCCGGCGGCTACTGTTTCCGTTACTGTTTCCGTCGCGCGCCGTAACAGCGGGTGTGCGGCAGCTGCGGCGCTCGCGAGGAGGTCTCCCCCTGCGGCCGGCGCCCGACCTCAGGACGCGCCCGGCGCACTGATCGCCTAGCAGTTCGACACCTTCCAGCGCCCTTCCTCGGGGACCAACTGCAGGCGGGCCCAGGGGGTCGGCGACGCGCCGACCACGAACAGGCGCAGCGACGCCAGCGTCACGCGCAGCTGGACCAACCCTCGCAGCCGCAAGAACGCCGCGTCGTCATTGGTCAGCTGCGCGAGTGAGCTTCCGGCGAAGGTCAAGGGATCCGACGCGTCCAGCCACTTGAGCGGCGAATTGGCAGGATCGCAGACCCCCGGTTCCAGGACGAGATGGGCAGGCAGCCGCGGCGATGCGTACGCCGCTGGAGTCGGTCTAGTCGGTTCCCCGATACCGTCCGACTGCGCCTTGGCTGCCCCGGCAACGAGCATCAACGTTAGCGCGAGGTACTTCACCGGACGACTCCTTCACGAGCCTTCTCACTCTCCTAGTGGATGCGCGTCCACCGCGGGAGGTTCAGCCGATCAGGGCGAGGACGGCGCCGGCCTCGCGCGCGCGGCCAGGACCCGTCCCTACGGGCCTTTGAAGAGTCTGTCGTCGAGGCCGGTGTTGACCTGGAAGTCACCGAACAGAAGGACAAAGGCCCGGTTCTTCAGCTTGGCGTCACGGTAGAAGACGCGCCGGGTATGCATGGAAAACGGCCCGACCTGCTTGTAGTCGAGCCACGCCGACCGAAACGGCTCCGGCCCGCCGACGCCGGGCCACACGCCCGGCTGCAGCTGGAACTCGACGAAGACGATGCGGCCGGTTTGCGGATCGATCGAGTAGGCGAAATGGTCGCTCGTACGGCCGACGCCGGGCTGGAAGGTGGCCTCGAGGATCTCCACGGGCTTGCCGCGGAACGACACCGGTCCCTTGTGGGTGAGAATGACGCCTGGATCCTTCAGCTTGAACGGCACGCCCATCCAGTACCACCAGTTCACGGCCTGAAAGTGGGCGCCCCGGAGCGCCTCGTCACCCGCGTCCGGCTTGCCATTCACCGTCACCCACGGCTTTTCGCCGTCGAAGCCCTCGACCTGCACGCCCTTACCGGTGATGCTCTCCACCCGCGCCTTGCCGGGCCGTTTGAGGTAGTACAGGCTCTTGGAGGCGGCGGCTTCTTCGCCCTGGGGACCGAAGCCGATGAGGGTCAGCGTGAACGTCAAGTCTTCCAGACTCTGCCAGGCTTGCATCCCGCCGTGGGCGGCGATGACCTTGTCGAGCAAGGCCTGGCCCCGGGCATCCTGGGCCTGGGCCGCGCCCGCGAGACCCGTGACAGCGACGAGCAGCGCCAGGCTCGCCGCTGCCGCGCTCCATCCCCACCCGCCGCTCCGTTCCGATCTCCCTCGCATATTGTCTCTCCGATGCCGCGTTCGATGCCGCATCGGCGCGGTCGTCGCACGGTCGCCGGCGCGTATCAGGCGCGTATCAGACGACCGGCGCGGTGCCGCCGTCGATCACGTATTCGCCCCCATGAATCGAGGCGGCCCGCTTCGCCGCCCTCCCGAAAGACGCTCCACGCGTAATTGTCCGGGTCCCGGTCGAACCGCCGCACTTTCTCGATCGCGCGGAGGACCTCCTCGAGACGCATGATATCGATGGCTTTGCGGTAACCGACGTCGCTCAGCGCCGCTCGGAGGAGCGCTTGGGCAGCGGCACGCTGGCGGTCGTCCATTGCCTTGAGCGGGAGCCCCGCGCGCCCGCGCGGAATGAAGTGCCAGTCGAGCCGCTCTGGACTGTCGATCGTGAACGCCGCGAGGCTGCCCAGGCGACAAAGCGGAGGAACGCGGCGGCCTCGGCGCGCATGCGGCCACTCTAACCCGCCCACAGCGCTCGGACTATTTGAGCGGTTTCTTTTCGAGGCGCCCGATTCGACTAGAGTTGGATGCATGCGGTCGCCCGACCCGTCGCCCACCGCGCTCGACCGCTACTTCCGGCGGGTCTTCGGCGACGACGAGCCCTCCAAATTGGGGTCCGGTTGGGTGCGTGGGGTTGGCTCGGTGCTCGGCGGCGCGCTCGGCCTCTTCGGCGTGATCTGCTGTGATCGTGAGTAGCTGAAGGAGCGAGCTCTTCGCGAAACAGAACTCGCCCCGTCCCTTTGCGTTATGCCTTGTGTTCTGACGGAACCTTGTAGTCGGCGAGCCCATTGGGGAAGACGCCGAGAGCAACCTCAACGAGGTTGACTGATTCGCGGAGAAGCTTGATCTTGCCGTTCTCTGCGACCAAGCGCCCGAAAAAGAGTTCGTGGATGGTGCGTCCGGTCTTGCTCGATTGCGCTGTGAACTCGTACTCGGCAAAGGCCTGTTCAGGCGTCTCGATCATGACTTTGATATTTTCAAGGTCCATGTCGGGATAGACTTCACGAACGAAGCGGAAGAAACCCTCGATGGCTTCACGACCTTCGTACCGCCCCGGAATGCCGAAGCTCTCGAGATAGGGCATCTCGAAGGCGCCATCTTCGGTGAACATCTCCGCTGCTTTCTTCGGATCCCGAAACGATGCAGCGGTGAACTCCTCCAGCAGCTCTTTTGCGTTCTTCATGTGTGATCCTTTCTGCCATGGCTCAGTGGTCGGCGAGCGAAATGACGTCGCAGGTCTTTTGCGGAGCGGGGGCGGGTGCGCGCGAGGCGAGGGCGAGGGCGCACACGTAGAGCAGTGCGGCGCATCCGAGCGAAAGGCGGACGGCCTCTGCCGCCGGCCGGCCGTGGAAGGAGGAGGCGAACATGGCGATGCCCAAGGCCGTGCCGACCTGGCGGCTCGTATTGAGCACCGCGCCGCCGATGCCCGCGAGCGACGGGGGCACGCTGGCGAGGATGGCGGCGTTCATCGAGGGCGCGACCAGCGCTGCCCCAAGGCCGGTGAGCGCGAGCAGCGGCCCTTGCAGGAGGAGGGGCCCCGAGGCGGGCAGCTCGGCGAGTCCCAATGCGCTGGCGCCGAGGATGGCAAGCCCGCTGACGATGGGCGCGCGTGTTCCATAGCGACCGGCGAGGCGGCCCGCGACGATGCTCGTCACGCCGAAGAAGACGCTGACGATACCGAAAAGGAGACCCGCGGCTGCGGGGCTGTGTCCCTGGACGTCCTGGAACTCGATCGAGAGCACGAACAGGCCGCCGAAGAAGCCGGCAGCGTACACCAGGGCCGCCGCCGACGTGGTAGCGAAGGTCCGATCGCGAAAGAGGTGCAGCGGCAGCATCGGATCAGCGCTGCGCCGCTCGAGCGCGACGAACACGGCGATCCCGCCGCCGGCGCAGACGAACGCGAGCACGATGAGCGGCGATGACCAGCCGCGAGCGGACCTTTCGATCAGCGCCCACGTCAAGGCGGCGAGTCCGAACGCTCCCGCCGCCTGCGCACCTAGATCGAACCCTCTCTTCGCGGACGCGGGGCTCCGCTGTACGAAGCGAAGCGTCAGCAGGACGCCGACCACACCGATCGGCACGTTGATGAGGAAGATGCTCCGCCACCCGAACGCGTGGATGAGGGCGCCGCCGACCACCGGTCCGCTCGCGCCCGTCACGGCCGTGAGGCTGCTCCAGACGCCGATCGCCCGTGCGCGCTCGCGGGGATCGGGATAGGCGCGGCCGAGGATGGACAGCGATGCGGGCATGAAGAGCGCCGCGCCGGTCCCTTGGAGCACCCGGGCGGCGATCAGCCAGCCGATGTCGGGTGCTGCGACGCACATCGTGGAGGCAAAAGTAAAAACGACGAGCCCGGCGGTGAACAGCCGCTTCGCGCCGAGGCGGTCGCCCAGGCCCCCGGCCAGAAGCAGGAAGCAGGCGAACGGCAAGGTGTACCCGTCGACGACCCAGGACAGGCCGGCTGCGTCGGTGTGCAGGGTCGCGCGGATGCTGGGGAGGGCGACGTTGCCGGCGGTGACGTCGAGCAACGCCATGCCCAGCCCGAAGCTGCTCGCGATGAGGGTGATTCGGGGATCGGGATGCGGCCGGCGCATGGTAGCTCCTCGCGACTGAACGGAATAGATGCATGCGCCCCCCGTAACGGTGGCCTCGTCTGCGCATGCAGACCATGCAATCCTGCATGGCATGGCCGACTGGGACGCCGTGCGCTTCTTCCTCGAGCTGGCGCGTGCGAAAACCCTGGCGCGCGCCGCGCGCAGGCTGCGGGTCGACTACACCACGGTGGGGCGGCGCGTCTCTGCTTTCGAGCGCGAGCTCGGCGCGAAGCTCTTCGAGCGCACCCCCGACGGGTTCGTGCTCACCGACGCGGGCGAGAGCATCCGCGCCGCCGCCGAGCAGATGGAGCAGTCCGCCCTCGCCGTCGAGCAGCGCGCGCTCGGCGCTGACCGGCGGTTGTCCGGCGTCGTGCGTGTGGCCGCGGCCGAGTCGGCGGGCCACGCGGTGGTCCTCCCTGCCATGCGCGAGCTGCACCTGCGTCACCCGGAGATCCGCCTATATCTAATGACGGGGCTTGCGCGCCTGGACATCGCGCGGCGCGAGGCGGATCTGGCGCTCCGCTTCAACCCTCCCGAATCAGGCGATCTGCGCGTCCGCCGCCTGACGCCGATCGGGTTCGCGCTCTACGCGTCTTCGGACTACCTCGCGCGTCACCCGCGGCCCGCGCCCGGAGCAGGGTTCGCCGGGCACGACGCGGTCCTCTTCGAGGAGGGCTTCCGCGGGTCCCCGGCATTTGCGTCGCTCGCGCATTCGCTGCGCGACGCCCGCGCCGCCGTCCGCGCGAACAGCATGCTGTCGGTGGTCGAAGCCGTGGCGACCGGGCTCGGCGTGGGAGCGCTCACCTGCTTCCTGGGCGATGCGCATCCCCGGCTGCGCCGCCTCTTCCCCGAGCTGCCCGCGCAGCGCGACGATCTGTGGCTGGTCGTGCACCCGGACGTCCAGCGTACTGGCCGCATCCGCGCGCTCATCGCGGCGCTGGAGGCGCGCTGCAGGGAAGCAGCTTCGGTGCTGCGAGGATGAGCTAACGGCGATCGCGAAGTTGGGGAAGTGGACCACCGGCGTTTTCTGGGCGCTGCTCGTCGCCAGCGCGGCCATCGCCGCGGCGGCCTTTCGCCGCGATCCCGGGCAGCGCACCCTGCCCCATCTCTGGATGTTCGCCTCCCGCCTGATCATCGGCGCCCTGCGCGGCGGAGTGTAGTCCCCTCCCGCCGCGCTCTGCTAGGGTGATCGCGATGAAGAAGAAGGAGGGCGAGGCGACAGAACCGCGCTTCTCCGTCCTTCGCCTGTAGCAGCAAAATGAAAATGTCCGGTTCCGCCCAAGTAGAGATGTCCGGTTTCCGCGGCGCGGTGTCGCCTGGGAGCCGAATGGATGGGCACGGAGCTGGTCGCAATGAGCACCAAGGAACTGGAGCGCCTCGAGGTCGTGCGGCGCGTGGTCGAGGGACGGCTCACGCAGGCGAAGGCCGGGGAGTTCATCGGCCTTTCGGAGCGCCAGGTGCGTCGGTTGTGCGCAGCCTTCGAGGAGCGCGGGCCGGTGGGTCTGGTCTCGGGCAAGCGCGGGCAGCCGAGCAATCGACGCTTGCGAGACGAGCTGCGCTCGCAGGCCATCGAGATCGTGCGCGAGCGCTACGCCGACTTCAGCCCTACGCTAGTGTCCCATCTGTTTAATCCGCTTGCCACTTAGCGTGGAGTATGATCTACGCTTCGGATGCCCGAGGCGACCCGACTTCCTGTTTCCGAGAGTGATCGGCGCGAGCTGCGGAGCTGGCTGCGCGCAGGCACGACGCGCAAGAGCCACGCCGAGCGCGCGCGGATCGTCTTGCTCAGCGCAGAGGGGCTGAGCGCCGAGGCGATCGCGGCCCAGCTCGGTGTGGTGCGGCTCACCGTCTACAAGTGGCGTGCGCGCTACCGTCGACAGGGGTTCGCCGGCCTCAAGGATCTGCCGCGGCCGGGCCAGCCGAGGAAGATGACGCCGGAAAAGGCGAAGCAGATCCTCGATTGGACGACCCACCGCGTCCCGCGTGAAGCGACGCATTGGAGCCTCGCGCTGATGGCAAAGTACGCGGGCGTGACACGCTGGCAAGTCGAGCAGGTATGGAAGGCAGCCGATCCGCGGCCTCATCGCATCAAATCGTTCAAGATCAGCAACGACCCACGCTTCAGCGAGAAGGTAATCGACGTGGTCGGCCTCTATCTCAATCCGCCCGACAACGCGGTTGTCCTTTCGGTGGATGAGAAGACGCAGATCCAGGCTCTCGATCGCACGCAGCCGATGCTGCCGCTCAGGCCGGGCCAGGTCGAGCGCCGGACCCACGACTACAAGCGCCACGGAACGGCGAGCCTTTACGCCGCATTCAACATCGCGACCGGTGACGTGCTCGGACGGATCACCGAGCAGCACCGCGCGAAGGAATTTCTCGACTTCTTGAAGCAGATCGATCGAGCGCACGCGCAGTCGGTCGAGCTGCATCTGATCCTCGACAAGAGCAGCGCCCACAAGACGCCGGACGTGAACCGCTGGCTCGAAGCACACCCCCGCTTCAAGCTGCACTTCACTCCGACGAGCGCCTCGTGGCTGAACGCGGTCGAGATCCGCCGCTACATCGACGCGCACAATCTCGCCACCGCAAAGCCATTCGTCTGGACGAAGTCCGCTGAATCAATCCTCGCAGCCGTTGACCGCGCCAAGCGTGCGATGGGAACTACCCAGATGGGACACTAGCAGGTCTCTCACCTCGCCCCGGCGTGGCCGCTCCCAGTCACGACTATGGCTTGGTCTTCAACTTGGAATCGTTGTCCTTCAGGAACGCCCGAATCTCGTCCGCCATGTCGAGAAGTTTCGCCCACTGCTCCTTGTAGAGCGTGACCGGAAAACGACCCAGCC
>WNEZ01026801.1_pt1 | contig 10154 bp, 8 predicted proteins | sample 5400521 | NCBI WGS metagenome assembly WNEZ01 (sample SAMN13153339, study PRJNA577476) | soil metagenome | isolation source: 120 cm saprolite under Douglas fir tree site 2 hole 1 replicate 1 | place: USA:California | collected 2015-04-18
GAGCCCGCCGAGAAACAGCGCTTCGTCGATGCGGATGTTCCATGCGCGCAGCGTGCGCACCACGCGCTCGTGTGCGGGCGCGCTGCGCGCGGTCACGAGCGCAGTTCGGATCGGCGCTCGCTCCGCGGGAAATTCGGACTGGATTCGATGCAGGGCCGCGAGGAAGCTCTTGAACGGCCCGCCCGACAGCGGTTCCTTGGCCGAGGTCACTTCGCTCGCGGTAAAGGCGCCCAGCCCTTCGCGCTTGTAGACACGCTCCGCTTCGTCGGAGAAAAGGACCGCATCGCCGTCGAAGGCGATGCGCAGCTCCTCGGTCGCCTGGACGTTCTGGCCGACATTGGAAGGCAGGATGGTCGCCGCGGCGTGGCCCGCGTCCAGCGCCTTGCGCACGTCATCGGGATTGGCCGAAAGAAACAGGTGCGCGTCGAATGCCGGCACGTAAGGATACGTGCTCTCCCCGCCCGTGAACGCCGCGCGGGAAATGTCGAGCTGGTAGTGCTCGATCGAATTCATGATGCGCAGCCCCGTATCCGCGGTATTGCGCGAAAGCAGGATCACCTCGACGCGGGGCAGCGCGGGCGCCAGCGTGTTCAGCCTCAGCAGCTTTTTCACCAGCGCGAACGCGATGCCGGGGGCGAGCATCTCGTTTTCGTGCTCCAGTTGATACTGGTAATACGCTTCCACGCCCCGCTCCTCGAACACGCGGTTCGACTCCTCCAGATCGAACAAGGCCCTGGAGGAGATGGCAACGACGAGCTTACCGTCGAAGGACGCGGGCATTTGGAATTGGAGCGGGCGAAGGGAATCGAACCCTCGTCTTAAGCTTGGGAAGCTTTCGTTCTACCATTGAACTACACCCGCATGGTACAAGAATTTTAGGGCATTTCCGCCGCGTGGGCGAATAACCGCGGATGACGCTGGGGAAGACGTTACATATGTGCAAAGCTCAGGGTAATGCTCTTCCGGCGAGACCGCACCAATGGCCCTTCAGACTCTTATAAATTCCATCAGGGCATTGTGCGTGGGGTCCCCGGGCTGTAGGAGTGGTTGCTTTTCGGCCTTAAAGCCGAATCCCTCCAAATAGGCAACGAGCTGACTGATCGACGTGAAGTTGCGAATCTCTTTTTGATTTACGGACCAATCCGTCCCAAGTCCCATATTGAAGACATCGTGAGCCAAAGCGACCATACGATTCATGTCATTGGAGGTCACATCATGGTCTCTCACGACCAGCCTTCCACCCAACCGAAGTACGCGATGGATGGACTCCACGAACCCATCACGCCTGGACGGAGGGCTATGGTGAAAGCCGATGAAGTTTGTCACCAAGTCGAGACTTTGGTCGGCAACGTCCGAGGGAAGGATCGGTGCGTAGTCATTTAAAGACACGAATCGCCCTATCTTGCCAAGCTGGCCGCGCTCGGCGACATCCGTCAGTGAGTACGACGGCGCAACAGAATGAACGAGTACTACATCCCCTTTCAACTCGACATCATATTGGAGCTCGCCGACGTAACGACCGGTCGTTCCGATCTCCATATAGCCGTTCACCTTGCGCACCGATCCCAGCAGCTCCAGTGTCTGGCGCTTCATTTCCGCTTTCTGTTTCGCGAGTGCCGGTAGCGCGTATCTCACTCCCGAAAGAATCGGCTTGATCTCGGGCATTCGCTTTTGAATCCGATGGTAAATCTCTTTGTCGGTATTTTCCGTCGTACTTACTTCTTCTATTAGTCTCTGGAATCGATCTTCGGGATAGATGTGGTACACATTCACCAGGAATAGCAAAAACGCTTCTTTGAGTTGGGCGGTTCCGAAGATCGCTTTGAAATTGGAGGAACGCCCAAGAGACCATTCGTTTTCCTGGTCGTTGACGTCCGAAAAAGATCTAACTCCAGGACTATTTGAGCCCGCAACAGGTGGTTCTGGTGCGGCGTCCATCGCAAAGCTGCGACCGAACCGAGTAGCAGCTACGAACAAAACCGCCAACTTAAGCAGCTCCCTACGATCTAAATTAGTACCCATTGTCGCTTCCCACTCTAATAGTCGTAGATATGTTCAACGGAAATATTTCTCTCCATCAGTCGAATAAGTATATCGTGCAGTGATTTGACGGGGGCGCCAATAGCGATTCGTTTTCGATTCGGGTCAGTGAGTATCGGTCGCTCAAAAAGAGCTTTGCCGGACGGCAAATCGTAACTCCAATTCGCCGGGACTATACAGGTTACCAATATCTCTTCGTTACCGGCGATCTCCGTAAAGCGGACACCTTTTCTAACCAAGCGCAAGAGCACGTCCCTGAACTCTTCATAACGAGGAAGCGACAAGAGGACGAACGATTCTTCAAATTCCTTTACTACCTTTACCTTTGGTTCATCTTTGAGCGCGTCGTGCGGTACATCCTTTGCCAGCGCCAATATTTCGTTATCCGCATCTCCGTACGCCGCCTTGGTGGCTACCGTGATAAGCGTTGCGTACACGGCCTTTACCGAGTACTCCGCGCTTAGGAACAACTTGCGCTCCAATTTTCGGATCATGTTTGATCCGAAAAAATCCGTTTCTCCCCATAGATTTTTCAGCTGATGAGCGAACGAATATTCGTACCAAGGCTCGACTCGAATAAAATTGACGTAGTCTTGCGCCACTTTGGCGGCGAACTTATCTTCGTCGGTCATTGCGTCGCCTCTGGTCCACTCCGTTACCCGACCGATGGTATTCTCGTAGAGTCCCTTAATTGTGTTCTCCGCGGTAAAACTCGTGCCGATAACAACCACCATGGTTTGATAACCGGCGTTAAACGGGTAGCGGTCTTTTCTTACGTCATTCACGTCACTGTAGTAACCCCAAAACTGGCCGATAGCACCGAAATACGGAAACCCAGACGGCGGCTTATCCTTCATATGCTGGGCATACTCGGCGGGGCTGTAGACGAGATACCACTCCGGCAGGGTGAGATATGTCTGGCCTTCGTCACGCTTGTAGCCCTTCATTTGCCGGAGCTCAGATTTGACGCGGCTCACGGCGTCGACGTTCGCGGTTCCTGATGGTTTGCTGCAATCGGCTCCCGATCCAATCGTGCTTGACTTGGAAGAACACAATTCCTCATTAGACGCTGCAACCGACGCGCAGCCTGAAGTCCCAATAAGGATGAGAGGAATAACGATAGTCCGGGTGAAATCCACGCTTACTTCTGAGACGCCGATCATTTTCATGATGGCGCTTTCTTACCGGCTGAAATATTGGGCAAGGCGATCGGCATTGGCATTGTAATGTGCCGCCACCCCTGATCGATTGGACATCACAACGGTCTCGGAACGTTTGTCAGAAACGCTGTTGGAACGCGGCAGATAATAGGCGTCCCAAAGCTTGTTCCGGAACTTGTTGGTGGGATCAAGCGCCCCCTTGAGTGCAAAGAACTTATCGACATTGGGATAAGCTGCGCGGAATTGCCGTTCCGTAGCGTGAATCTGATACGGAAGATAGTAGGTGCCACTAAGGGATGTCGCGGCATCGACCAGCTCTCTGGTCCAGACACCTACCGCTTTTTTGTCCGCTTCGGACGTTCTCTGTTTATAGTAAAGGACGAAAGCGAATACCTCGGTTCTGGCCCAGGCCAATAAAGTTCCTGGGTCGCGCTTGGCATGGCGAATCGACACGTTGATGACATTGACTCCGTGCCGATTCAGAATCTCCGCCATCTTCGGCATAAACTGATCGAAGTTCTCAACCGGGACAAAATATTCCTGCAGAACGTACGTGGAGTCCTTGCGTGACGCCGGTTCTAGTTCTTTCGCGTCGTAGCTCGCCTCGTAGTTGCGCCATTCAACCCGCTCGCCTCTGAATACCAGGGGATCGACGACGTATTGGCGAAAGGCTTTTCCGAAAGGCCATTCGGATACGACCCAGAAACAAAAACGATCTAACCAGTAACTCTGATTGTCTGGAATCAACCGATCTTCAACGGTCACCGGCTTGTCGGTCCGAATGAAAGAGGTCGCCCGGACAGTGGTAAACGCGTTTGGATAAATATCGGCATTGTGAAAAACAACGTTCGGGCTCTGACGAATGGTCCTGGAAAAGAATTCTCGGTATTCACCCAAGGGCATGACAATGCTTTGACGCTCTACCTTGACGTTATCCGCCAAGGCAAGCGTTGCCTCCACGATTACACCGAGCGCGCCATAACCGCCGATTGCGCCGTAGAAGATATCGCTACGATTGGCCGGGCTAGCGTCCACAAGCGTTCCGTTTGGCAGTACGACGCGAACGGATCTTACCGAATAGACGAGTGGTCCTTGGCCAATATAGCGGCCATGCACATTTACGCTGAGGGAGCCCCCAACCGTAAAATTTGCGTAGGTCTGCATGATCAACAACGATAGGTCATGGGGATCTATATATTCCTGAATGTTTCGCCATGTCATGCCTGTCTGAACGGTGATTTCCTTCCTCTCCTTCGAAAACGAAACAACTTTGTTGAACCTCCGCATATCTATATGTAATGCACCCTCGGTGCCGATTTGGCCACCCATGCTGTAGCGACCACCACCGATCGAGATCGGCCCTTTGTGCGTCCGAACCGCCTGGACAATTTCATCGATGGTCGTCGGCAACAAAATTGCCTCGACTTCAATCGGGTTCAGCTGTGTAACATCGTTGATTATCGTATCGGCGCCTACTGCCGACGACCGATTACCCAGTAAAATCAGTAAGAGACACAAGACCGACCACGGACGACGCATCAACACTCTCCTCTCCTTTATTGGCAATACTGCTTTCTTCTTATTGTGCTCCGCAAATAATGGATAAGCCAAGAGCAGAAGGACCTTTGGCGCGATGAGGGCCCTGTGCTTGGCGCGCGAGCTGCTACTGGTGCGCAGATTCCATGTCGGCACGAGCGCCTAGGCGCTAGCTAGGCGCGCTGAAGATACCGGAAATACCCTGTCCATTGCCCGGGAAATTGGCGACAACAAGCTTGCCGCTGCCGAGGCGCTCGCGTGGCTAGGCAAGCGCGCTGACGCTTGAGGCAAATGGGTCTTGCGCTTGGCATTTCGATCTCGATTGTCGGAGATCACCCGACTGGATCTACACCCGACTACACCCGCGTGGTAAGATAATTTTACCTCTCGTCCCCGGGTTTCAAAGTGATCCAGCTCTCCGTAAACGGTCAAGTGCAGCGCCTCGAGCCCGGCGCCAACGTGGCGCGGCTGCTCGAAGCGCTCGAGCTCGCGGGAAAGCGCGTGGCGGTGGAAAAGAACGGCGAGATCGTGCCGCTATCGCTCGCGCCTGTTGATCGGCACCGGAAAGTATCGGGACTTCGACGAGACGCGCCGCGCCGTGGAAGCGAGCGGCGCCGAGATCGTCACCGTCGCGATCCGTCGCACCAACATCGGCCAGAACGCAAACGAGCCTTCGCTCCTCGAGGCCCTGCCGACCAGCCGATACACCATTCTGCCGAACACCGCCGGCTGCTACAGCTCCGAGGACGCCGTGCGCACCTTGCGCCTCGCGCGCGAATTGCTCGACGGTCATGACCTCGTCAAGCTCGAAGTGCTCGGCGACCCGAACACGCTTTATCCGAACGTCATCGAAACGCTCAAGGCCGCCGAGATTCTCGTGGCCGAAGGATTCAAGGTGATGGTGTATACGAGCGACGATCCGATCGTCGCCAAGCAGCTCGAGGACATCGGCTGCGTCGCGATCATGCCGCTCGCTTCGCTGATCGGCTCCGGCATGGGCATTCTCAATCCCTGGAACCTGCAACTCATCATCGGCGGCGCCAAGGTGCCGGTGGTGGTCGATGCCGGGGTGGGCACGGCATCGGACGCCGCCGTCGCGATGGAGCTCGGCTGCGACGCCGTGCTCATGAACACCGCAGTGGCCAAAGCGCAGAACCCCGTGCTGATGGCGCAGGCGATGAAAAAAGCGGTCGAAGCCGGGCGGGAAGCCTTTCTCGCCGGCCGCATGCCGAAAAAGCTCTACTCCGCCAGCCCCAGCTCGCCGGCTTCGGGCCTGATCTCGCCGAAAGCCGCGTAGACAAGCTTTCTTGCAGGAACACCGGCGCCCGATACGAAGCTTCGTCCTGCGCCAGGGGCGCGTCACCAACGCGCAGCGGCGTGCCCGCGAAGAGCTGCTTACCGTCTACGGCGTGCCGTTCGCGCCGGCCCCCCTCGACCTCGACCGCCTGTTCGGCCGCGCGGCCCCCAAGATCCTCGAGATCGGTTTCGGCATGGGCGAGACCACCGCGGCCATCGCGCGGGAACATCCCGAGCACGATTATCTCGGAATCGAAGTCCATACCCCCGGCGTGGGGAGCCTCCTGAAACGCATCGCCGATCTGCATCTCGAGAACGTGCGCATCGTCCAGCACGACGCGGTCGAGGTGCTCGAGCACATGATCGCTCCGGCGGTGCTGGCCGGCGTGCACCTGTTCTTTCCCGATCCCTGGCCGAAGAAGCGCCATCACAAGCGGCGGCTGGTCCAGCCGCCGTTCGTCGCGCTGCTGGCCTCGAGAATGAAGCCCGGCGCAACCGTGCACGCCTGCACCGATTGGGAGGAATACGCCCAGCAGATGCTGCAAGTGCTCTCCGCCGATCGGGCGCTGGAAAATACCGCTGTCGACTATGCCGAGCGGCCGGAGTCCCGGCCGGAGACCAAGTTCGAGCGCCGCGGCCTCGACCTCGGCCACCGCGTCTGGGACCTGATTTTCAGAAAAATCTGACCACCCCGCCGGCTGCGCCGGCACCCCTCCTCATACGAGGAGGGGAAGAGAACGTATCGGCTTCCCTCCTTTCAAGAGGAGGCGGGCTTTATTCCCCGTTTCTTCTTCATGCGAAGAAGGGGAAGGAGCGTAGGGCTTTTCGTCCCCTCCTTTCTTAAGGAGGGGTGGCGCGAAGCGCCGGGGTGGTGAGCCGATCAGGCTCGCTTCGCGTCCGGCAGGAAGAGCTGCAGCAGATCGTTGAGAAAGCGCTGCCCCAGATCCGTCGGCCGGATGCGCTCGTGGTCGCGCACGATCAGTCCGCGCGCCTCGGCCTCCCGCAGCGGCTTTTCCGCGAGCGCAATCTGCAGGCCGGTGCGCTCGGCGAACAGGCTCACGGGAAATCCTCCGGGCAAGCGCAAGGCGTTCATCATGAACTCGAACGCCAGGTCGGCGCGTTCGATCTCGCGGCTCTCCTGCATCGGACGGCCCTCGGCGGCGCGCTCGAGATACTCCTTGGGCTGCTTCCAGCGCACCGTGCGCGCAATGCGGTCGCGAAAGGAGAGTTTGCCGTGGGCACCGGCGCCGATGCCCAGATAATCGCCGAAACGCCAGTAGTTGAGATTGTGGCGGCACTCGCGCCCGGGCTTCGCCCAGGCCGAGGTTTCGTAGTGAACATAGCCGTTCCCGGCCAGCGCCTCCGCGATGGCGTCCTGCATGGACGCGGCCGCGTCGTCGTCGGGCAGCGCGGGCGGATGCCGGTAGAAAAGCGTATTCGGCTCGAGAGTGAGATGGTAGAAGGACAAATGCGTCGTGCCCGCCTCGAGCGCGGCTTCGACATCGGCGCGCGCCTCCTCCGGCGTTTGTCGCGGCAACGCGTACATGAGGTCCAGATTGATATTCTCGAAATGCTTCCGTGCGATCTCGATCGCGCGCCGGGCTTCGCCGTCGTCGTGGATCCGGCCGAGCGCCTTCAGGTGCTTGGGGTCGAAGCTCTGAATCCCGATCGAAAGGCGATTCACGCCGGCTTCGCGGTAGCCCCGGAATTTCTCGGCCTCGAATGTTCCGGGATTCGCCTCCAGCGTGATCTCGCAATCGGCCGCGAGCTGCAGCCGCGCGCGGAACGCCGAGATCAGGGTCTCGATTGCAGCCGCCGAAAAAAGGCTCGGCGTGCCGCCCCCGAAGAAAATACTGTGGACGCGCCGTCCCCAGACGTCGGGAAGCGCGAGCTCGAGATCCGTGACCAGCGCTTCGACGTAGGCCCGCTCGGGAACATCGCCCCTCGCCTGGTGGGAATTGAAATCGCAGTACGGGCACTTCTTCACGCACCAGGGAATGTGCACGTAGAGCGCCAGGGGCGGGAGCACGCCAAGCCGGATGCCGGCGGGCGAGAGAGTCATTACCTGCGCCATCTACCACCCCGCCCGCTTCGCGGGCACCCCTCCTCAAGCGAGGAGGGGAAGATGACCGCGGTGACATCGTCTTCCCCTCCTCGAATGAGGAGGGGTGGCGGCCGAAGGCCGCCGGGGTGGTCCGGCATCAGACGCCCTCCCGCAACTTCGCGAGCAGCCGCCGCAACGCCTTGCCGCGGTGGCTCACGAGATTCTTCTGCTCAGGATCGAGCTCGGCGGCGGTCTTGCTGAAATCTCGCAGGAAAAAATGAGGATCGTACCCGAATCCGTTCGCGCCGCGGGGCTCCGCGACGATCTCGCCCGCCCAGCTTCCTTCGGCGATGACCGGCTCGGGATCCTCCGCGTGGCGCAAGAGAACGATCACGCAGTAGTAGCGAGCGTGGCGGTCGTCCTTGCCGGCGAGCAGCCGCACGAGCTTTTCGTTGTTGCGCGCATCCTGGGCCTCACGCCCGGTCACCGAGCCTGGCGGCGGGTCGCCGGCGAACCGCGCCGAGTGCACGCCGGGCTCTCCGCCGAGCGCGCCCACGCAAATGCCCGAATCGTCGGCGAGCGCGGGAAGACGCGAGCGGCGGCTCGCGTGGCGCGCCTTGGCGAGCGCGTTTTCGACGAAGCTGCCGTGCGGTTCCTCGGCATCGGCTACGCCGAGGCCTGACTGCGGGACGATCTCCATCCCGAGCGGCGCGAGCAACGTCTCGAGCTCGCGCAGCTTGCCGGGATTGGAGGAGGCGAGCACGAGTTTTTTCACGCATCCATTTTAACCGGTGAGGCTCCAAACCCGACCACCCCGCCCGCTGCGCGGGCACCCCTCCTCAAGAGAGGAGGGGAAGATGACCACGGCAATATTGCTTTCCCTTCCTCGAATGAGGGGAAGATGATCACGGCGACATTGCTTTCCCCTCCTCGAATGAGGAGGGGTGGCGGCCGGAGGCCGCCGGGGTGGTCAACCAATCATGAACTCCCGAGCAATCACTACCAGAACTCCTTCGAGATTCTCGATGACTTCACGATTCTCGAATCGGATCAGCCGGATTCCGGCCCTTTGAAGGAACCGCGTGCGGATTGCATCGCGGTCTTGTGCAACTTCATGGTCGTGAGCCGCGCCGTCCAACTCCACGGCGAGCCTTTCTCCGGGACAGTAGAAATCCAGAATATAAGGCCCGACGCTGTGCTGGCGCCGGAATTTCCTGCCCCGCAGACTCCTGTCTTTGAGATGGTTCCACAGGCGCGCTTCCGCGATTGTGAGTTGTAGACGAAGTTCCCGGCGGCGCGGTTTCAGTCGCGCAATATTATGAACAAGAGCCATGCTCGGTCAACGCTCGTCCGCGACGCGAGTTGACGAACCCGGTGCGGATTCAAACCCGACCACCCCGCCCGCTTCGCGGGCACCCCTCCTCATAAGAGGAGGGGAAATCAAGAAAGCCCGAATACCGCTTTCCGCTGGCGATTGATCCGACCACCCCGCCCGCTGCGCGGGCACCCCTCCTCATAAGAGGAGGGGAAATCAAGAGAACCCGAGCATCAGGAGAGCCCGAGCGCCGCTTTCTGTTTGGCGATGAGCTCCGCGATCCCCCGCTTCGCCAGCGCAAGCAGGGCATCCATCTGCGCCGTGGAGAAGGGCTCGCCCTCGGCCGTGCCTTGGATCTCGACGAATCCGCCCGACCCCGTCATCACCACGTTCATGTCGGTGCCGCTGCCGGAATCTTCGACGTAGTCCAGATCGAGAACGGGCACGCCCTCGTACAAACCCACCGACACGGCGGCGACGAAATCGCGGATGGGCGACGCAGAGAGGACTCCGCGCTGCCGCAGCGTCCCGAGCGCATCGTGCAAGGCGACAAACGCCCCGGTGACGCTCGCGGTGCGCGTACCCCCGTCCGCCTGGATCACATCGCAGTCGAGCTTCACGGTGCGCTCGCCGAGGCTCGCGAGGTCGGTTACGGCGCGCAGGGATCGGCCGATCAGGCGCTGGATTTCCTGCGTGCGCCCGGATTGCTTCCCGCGCGCCGCCTCGCGGTCGGTCCGGGTATGGGTCGAGCGGGGCAGCATTC
>WNEZ01011627.1_pt1 | contig 10152 bp, 8 predicted proteins | sample 5400521 | NCBI WGS metagenome assembly WNEZ01 (sample SAMN13153339, study PRJNA577476) | soil metagenome | isolation source: 120 cm saprolite under Douglas fir tree site 2 hole 1 replicate 1 | place: USA:California | collected 2015-04-18
AGTCCACAATATCGCCATGCGCTTCACGGTCTCCGAATATGTCCGATGGGAGGACATCGACGCCGCCGGCATCATCAACTATCAGGCGTACCTCCGATTCTTCGGCCTGGCCGAGGTGGAGCTGTTCCGTTCGTGCGGCCTCTCGTACAAGACGCTGTTCGAAGACCTCGGCATCTGGCTTCCACGAGTGCACGTCGAATGCGACTTCTTCCATCCCGTGACGCTCGATGAGCTGCTGCTCGTCGATGCGTTCTTCGGAAAGATCGGCACGAGCTCGATTCATCTCGAGTTCGAGGTGCGGCGAAGCAGTGATCGAGACACGGTCGTCGCGGCCGGAAAGTACGTCCTGGTGACGGTTCGCCGGGGCGAGTTCCGACCCGCTCCCGTTCCCGCCCTCGTCCGGCAGAAGCTCGCTCCGTACGTGGAGACAAGCGCGGTAAAATAACCTGTCTCTCTCCGCTGACGAACGGTTACGGGTGCTTCCATGGTTGAGGTGAACGAGCTTCGAGCTTCGGAGAGGTACACATCAAAGGAACCGATCCCGGGCAGCTTCGGCGCGGCCAGCGTCTTCCTCATCAACATTTCCGAGCGAGGCGTGATGATCGAGCACGCGCAGCCGCTGCGGCCATCGACGAAGGGCCGCTTCTGGTTCAAACACGCGGCCGTCACCGTCGAGGTGCAGGCGATCGTCGTCTGGAGCCATCTGTCGAAAACGCCGAACGCGAAAGGTAAGTATCTGTACCGTTCCGGGCTTCGGGTGGACTCGGGCGCAAGGGACCTGTCATCGGCGCTACAGACGCTCGCACATCGCGGACTCGTGGCACTCGATATGGAATCTCTCGAACGGAAACGACAGCGCGATGCCGATCGCGAACGGGATAGGATCGCGCCGCCGCCGGTACGTGTGCCGATCCCGGAGCCGGAGATCAGCCCCCACCAGGCGCTGCTCATTCATCATGCGATAGAGAGTCTCCGTGCAAACCCGGAGGAAGCGCGCCGGTTGTACACGAAGGCGAAGGATTCCGCGCCGGACGATGTGGTGAAACACGGACGCGCGGTCATCGCGCTCTGGGCGTATCTGCAGGGCACGATCGACCCCGGCATCATCGCGCGCTGCATTCCGAAGTAGGGCCCCGTTACGACAGCCCCACGAAGTTCGGCTCGGGATGAATCTCCACCCCGAACTTCTCGCGTACGGCACTCTGAATCATCCGCACGAGCTCGACGACTTCGCGCGCGGTGCCGCTGCCGCGATTGATGATCGCGAGTGTGTGCTTCGATGACAACCCGACGTTTCCGTGCGCGAAGCCTTTGTGAAACCCGGCGTGCTCGATGAGCCACGCGGCGGAGAGCTTCACGCTGCCGTCGCTGTTCGGAAATGCCGGCACTCGATCGCTGATCGCGCTCGCCTTCTTCAAGAACGCAGCTGCCTGTTCTGCGCGCAGAACAGGATTCATGAAGAATGAGCCGTCGCTGCGCGTATCGGGATCGTTCGGATCGAGGACCATGCCCTTGCGTTTGCGAATCGCGATCACGGACTCACGCACGGCAGCGAGATCGTCCATCGCGACGCCGCGATCGTCGACGTACTTCTGCAGCTCCGGATAGCGGATCGTCGCCACTCCGTCGCGCTTCAGCCGGAATGTCACAGCCGTGACGATCGACCGATCGCGCTCGCGTCCCTTGAAGACGCTCGATCGGTAGCCGAACTCGCATTCGGACGCGTTCATCGTGAACACGCGGCCGCTGGCGCGATCGAGCAGCTCGACGCGAACGATCGTCTCACTCACTTCCTGTCCATACGCGCCGACGTTCTGAATCGGCGTCGCGCCTGTCGACCCGGGAATCCCGGACAGACACTCGATTCCCGCCCATCGATTGCGCACCGCCATCGCCACGAATTCATCCCATGGCTCTCCGGCAGCGACGCGCATCGTTGCGAAATCGTCCTCGCTCTCGACGGTGATTCCTCGCAGCGCCACGTGCAGCACCAGCCCGCCAAACCCGTCGTTTGCTGCCGCCCGACAGCACGAATAGCGCGACGTCATTCGTCGCGGCCGCGGTCAGCGCGTCGCGGAGCTCATCGACTGTCGTCGCTTCGACGAAATACTTCGCGGGCCCGCCGATGCCGAGGGTGGTGAAGGGCGCGAGAGGAACATCGCGCCGCATGTTCGGCAGCGTGAGCGACCGTTCCTTCGACGACATCTGCAGCGAATTGTGCATGATCGCTGCCGTATGGGGTGAATCGCGTGAACGAGGGGCGAAGCTCGCAACGGGCGCTGGACAGGAACGAGAAAACAATGAACGATGACAATCGTCAGCGCCCTCGCCCCCGTAGCGGGAGAAGGCGCTCACGATTTTTTCACCCGTTCGAGGAGGCATCGTTGGAAGCATCCGCAGCGCAGAAACAGTGGTTCGGTCACCCTCGGGGCCTGGCCACGCTCTTTTTCACGGAAATGTGGGAGCGCTACAGCTATTACGGCATGCGCGCGCTGCTGTTCCTCTACATGGTGGGCTCGGTCCAGCAACCCGGCCTTGGGTTCGATGAAAAACGAGCCGGTGCGATCTACGGCTGGTACACATTCTCGGTTTACGCGACTGGTCTCCTCGGCGGAATCATCGCTGACAGATGGCTCGGCCACTATCGATCGGTTCTCATCGGCGGCATCATCATCGCCCTCGGCCATTTCAGCATGGCCGTACCCGCTTTGCCATTCTTCTATACCGGACTGGCATTGATCGTCATCGGCACGGGCCTTCTCAAGCCGAACGTCAGCACGCTGGTCGGCTCGCTTTACCGGAGGGACGATCCCCGCCGTGACGCCGGTTTCTCGCTGTTCTACATGGGCATCAACATCGGCGCGTTCTTCGCGCCGTTCGTGACGGGGTACCTCGGCCAGAAGATCAACTGGCATATCGGATTCGCCGCTGCCGGCGTCGGGATGGTTTTCGGTGTCATTCAATACATCGCAGGAAAGAAGTATCTCGTCCCAGCCGAGCCAGAAGTGCGACTCGTCGAAGAACATCCGGAAGCAGCTGCGAAGGTGCCGCTCACGCGAACCGACTGGATGCGCCTGTCGGTGATTGGAATCCTGTTTTTCTTCGGGATCATTTTCTGGGCCGGCTACGAGCAGGCGGGCACAAGCCTGAACCTGTTTGCAGATCGCGCAACCCGCCTGACGGTATTCGGCTGGCAATTTCCTTCAACGTGGTTCCAATCGGTCGCGCCGCTCTGCGTGATGATCTTCGCGCCGATCTTCGCCTTCCTATGGTTGCGCCTCGGCCGCTACGAGCCTTCCAGCCCCGCGAAATTCACACTCGGACTCGTGTTCCTCAGCCTCTCGTATCTCCTCATCTTCCAGTCTGCCCGGTTTTACGAGACAACGCATATGCGCGTCAGTCCGTGGTGGCTCATCGGTATGTACATGCTCCAGACGTTCGGCGAGATCTCTCTCTATCCGACCGGCATGAGCATGGTGACGAAACTGTCGCCACCGCATCTCGTCGGCTTGCTGATGGGTGTGTATTTCCTGTCGCTGGCTTTCGGTAACAAAGTCGCCGGGTGGGTGGCCGGGTTCCTGACAGACATGACGTTTTCCCAGGTGTTCTGGATCGCCTTCGTCACGTCGGGCATCGCCGCGCTGATCCTGATGATGCTCGTCAAGCCCATCCGAAAGCTGATGGGAGGCGTGCACTAGAAGGGACGGAATTGTGCGTCGCGTGCCTGTTCTCCGCCGACGAACATCCTGCTCTCACCTTCGTCGCAGTACGCCCAGTCGTGACTGATGCCGGTGACCATCAGCGCGTCGTCGGGACAGAGCTCGCCGAGTGCGCGGCCGAGCGTTCCCACATCCGTTCGATCGTCCGACTGGATCACGAACGTCGATTCGAACGGAATCTCGACGACGACGCCGAGGCGCTCGAGCGCGCTGTGCAGCTCCGAGTAGTCGGCGCCTGGCGTGAGGCTGTGGCGCACGAGCAGAAAATCGCGCGACGTGATGAACTGCGTACACGCGACGAGCAGACGCGCGTCCGTGCCGACGTGCGCCCGGAGATAGCGGACGAGCGGAGCGGAGTGGCGCCCCTCGGGCAGCCATACGAACCAGCTCTGATCGAAATTCGGTTCGGCCCCGAGGCGGCGCATCGCATGCGAGATCTCGACGTTGAGGTCGCCCTCGTAGCAGATCTGGAACAGCCTGATCTCACCCATCACACCCTCCCGATCACTGTTCGCAACGTATGGGACCTACTGATGGTACGGGGCTGGCAAATGTCCGTCAATGTCTGATCGTTTGAAGCCGCCGATGAACCTCCGCCGCCACCTGTGCTTTGCCCTCGCGCTGACACTCTGTCTTGCCGCGAACGCGCAGGCGCCAGAGTCCGTCAAGCACATCCTCATCGTGGTTCTGGAGAATGAAGATGCCTCGCGGGCGGAACGCCAGCCGTACATGAAAGAGCTCGCGGCCCGGGGAGCGGTCCTTCGCAACGATCACGCGCTCACACATCCATCGCAGCCGAACTACATCGCGATGGTCGCGGGCAGCCTGTTCGACGTGAAGGACAATCGCTCGGTGGTGCTCGACGTCAGACACGTCGGCAATCTCATCGAAGAGAAAGGCCTCTCCTGGAAGGTCTACGCCGAGACGTATCCCGGCAAGTGCTACCTGCGCGAATCGGCGGGATTCCGATCGACAGGCGAGTACGTGCAGCGACACATCCCGTTCCTGCGTTTCAAGAATGTCCGTACAGATCCCGCGCGTTGCGCGCGGATCGCTCCGGCAACTGCGCTCGACGCAGACGTCGCGGCTGGCACGCTACCGAGCTTCGCCCTGTACATTCCCAACAACGTGGACAACGGTCACGACACCGGCGTCGGCAATGCGGATCGGTGGCTTCGATCGCGATTCAGCCCGCTGCTGAGCAATCGAAAATTCACAGACGGCACGCTGCTGATCGTCACGTTCGACGAGGGGTCAAACAAGGGCCCGAACATCGTCTACACGGTTCTCGTCGGCGATAGCGTCGCGCGCGGCGCCGTATCAGATCATTACTACGACCACTACAGCCTGCTCCGTACCGTCGAAGAAATCCTCGGCACCGGAACGCTCGGCAACAACGACGCGACCGCGCAACCGATCAACGACGTTTGGAAGTAACGCGCGTTGTCTGCTCGAAAGCTAAGCGAAGCTGACCTGCGCGCCATGTGAGTAGAACGTCTGCGAATTGCCGCACTCACGGCAGAGGTAATGAACCGTATCGCGCCGCGACCACGGATTCGGCGACTCGCAGACCGTGCAGAGCGCTTCTCCAGGAAGGACGGCCCGCTCACAGTGATCACACGCGAGAGGGTTTCCGGCAGCGTTCACATCGACTTCGCAGCTGATCTGATGACAGACCGGGCAGCGCCAGCACACAGCCATCTCGTTCCCAACCCCTCACCTAAATTGCTGGCGCAAATGGTAGCACGTAAATGTTGCTCAAAAAGAGATCGTGCCCGATTCTCGCAATGGGCGGCGATCATTCTGGCGCTGGCGGTGGGTTGTCATTCCGAGCCGCGAAGACGGCGAGGAATCCCCCGCGTCCAAGGGTCAGTCGCCCGGCGCACGATGACGGCGTATGCCTGTGCACAGGCATACACGAACGTCGAGCATTAGAAAATCGTCGTGAACCTGCGGGGGATTCCTCGCCGTCTTCGCGGCTCGGAATGACACTACGACGCCGACGCCGCTTTCGCCCAGGCATCCCGCAGCGTCGCCGTGCGATTGAAGACGAGCTTCTGCGCGCTTGAGTCGGGATCCACGCAGAAGTAGCCGAGGCGCTCGAACTGGTAGCGGGAGAGGGGGGAGGAGGTGAGGACGCTCGGCTCGACGCGCGCGTCCCTGATCACCTCGAGCGAGCCCGGATTCAGATCGTCGAGAAAATTTCCGCTCTCTTCGGGGTTCTCGCTCCTGAAGAGCCGGTCGTAGAGGCGCACTTCGCATTCGATCGCGTGCTCCGCCGAAACCCAGTGCAACGTCGCCTTGGGCCGGCGGCCGTCCTGCGCGTCGCCGCCGCGAGTCGCCGCATCGTACGTTGCGCGCAGCTCGACGATCTCGCCGGCCGCATCCTTCACGACGTCCGTGCAGGTGATGAAGTACGCGGAACGCAGTCGCACCTCGCGACCCGGCGCGAGACGGAAGAACTTCTTCGGCGGATCTTCCATGAAGTCGTCGCGCTCGATGTAGAGCACGCGCGAGAACGGCACACGCCGCGAGCCCATCGACGGATCCTCCGGATTGTTCGGCGTCTCGAACTCCTCGGTTTTCCCTTCCGGATAGTTCGTGATGACCACGCGCAGCGGCCTCAGGACGCCCATCACCCGCGGCGCCGTCTTGTTCAGATCCTCGCGCACCGAATATTCGAGCAGCGCGACATCGATGACGTTCTCGCGCTTCGCCACGCCCACGCGGTCGGCGAAGTTGCGGAGCGAAGCCGGCGTAAAACCGCGGCGGCGCAGACCGGCGATCGTCGGCATCCGCGGATCGTCCCAGCCGTGGACATATCCCTCCTCCACGAGCCGCAGCAGCTTGCGCTTCGACATCACCGTGTAATTCAGATTGAGCCGCGCGAATTCGTACTGATGCGGCCGCGCCGGCACCGGCAGATTCTCGATGAGCCAGTCGTACAGCGGGCGGTGATCCTCAAACTCCAGCGTGCACAGCGAGTGCGTCACCTGCTCGATCGCGTCCGACAGGGGATGCGCGTAGTCGTACATCGGATAGATGCACCAGGTATCGCCGGTCCGATGGTGCGTCTCGTGACGGATGCGATAGAGAACCGGATCGCGCATGTTGATGTTCGGCGAGCTGACGTCGATCTTCGCCCGCAGCACGTGCGCGCCATCCTCGAACTCGCCGGCGCGCATGCGGCGGAAGAGATCGAGATTCTCCTCGATCGAGCGCGTGCGATACGGTGACGGCTTCCCCGGCTCGGTCAACGTCCCGCGGTATTCGCGAATCTGCTCCGCAGTGAGTGAATCGACGTACGCGAGATCCTTTCGGATCAGCCGCTCGGCCCACTCGTAGAGCTGCCCGAAGTAATCGGACGCGTGGTAGAGGTGGTTGCCCCAGTCGAACCCGAGCCATGCGACGTCGCGTTTGATCGCCTCGGCGTACTCTTCCTCTTCCTTCGTCGGATTCGTGTCGTCGAACCGCAGATTGCAATGTCCGCCGTACTCGTTGGCCACGCCGAAATTGAGGCAGATCGACTTGGCGTGACCGATGTGGAGATACCCGTTCGGCTCCGGAGGAAACCGCGTGATGACGGTCTCATGCTTACCGGCCCGCAGATCCTCCTCCACGATCTCGCGGATGAAGTCGAGCGGCTTCGTGGCCTCGGCGGTGGACATGGCGGGGGATGATACAGCGCAGATCAAGGCCGCATTCCCGCCGAAACCGTTACCAGTACTGAGTACTGCGTGCTGAGTGCTGAGTCCCACCCGATCGAGCGCCTCACTCAGCACTCAGAACTCAGCACTCAGAACTCAGCACTCAGTACTCAGCACTCAGTACTCAATTGTGAGCCGCCGCACTGGACATCGACCGCATTCCGGTCCACTCTTTCGGTTGCCCAATCATGACGACGACAGCCGAATCGTCGAACGACCAGCGCCAGTACGGGGATTACGTCATCGAGTCCGTCCTCGGACGCGGTGCCATGGGCATGGTGTATCTGGCGCGCGACCGGCGCATCGGACGCAAGGTGGCGCTGAAGACCGTTCAGGTCGAACAGCAATTCGACGACGATGCCGACGCAAACGAGTTCTATCAGCGTCTGCAGCGCGAAGCGGAAGTGTGCGGCGCGATGCAGCACCCGAATATCGTCACGCTGTACGAGCCCGGCTACCTCAACACCGTCATCTCGTATCTGGCGACGGAGTATGTCGACGGCGAATCGTTGCGGCAGCGATTGAAACGATCGAAACCGCTCCCGCTGAACGAGGCGGTGCGGATCGGCGAGGACATTCTCCGCGGCCTCGTGTACGCGCACACGAAGGGAATCATCCACCGCGACATCAAGCCGGCGAACATCCTTCTCACGTCCGAGGGTCAGGCGAAGATTGCAGACTTCGGGATCGCGCGTCCCGTCGACTCCAGTCTCACCGCGGCAGGCTCGATGCTCGGCACGCCGAACTACATGTCGCCCGAACAGGTTCGATGCGGCGAGATCACGACCCGCTCCGATCTCTTCTCGGTCGGCGTCGTTCTCTACGAGATGTTGACCGGGCAGAAACCGTTCACCGCGCCGGAACTGAGCGGGATTCTGCGCAATGTCGTCGAGCTCGTGCCGCCGCTCGCCAGCGAAGTCAACGCCGAAGTGCCGGAGACTCTCGCGCGATTCGTGGCCCGTCTCTTCGCGAAAAAACCGGAGGATCGGATTGACTCCGCGTCGACCGCTCTTGCGGAGCTGCAAAGGCTGAAACCGGAGATCCTGCGGAATGGAGCGGAGGTTGTCGAAGAGCTGTCGCGGGATGCAGAGCTCCCGGCGGTGACGTCGACACCGAAAGGCGATCGATCGATGCACGGCTCGACCGATCGGAACTTCGACGACGTCACGCCCGCCGTCACCTCGGCTCGAGCCGGAGGCGAAATCTCGACACGAACCTTCTGGTCGGTCGTCTCGCCGCTCGTGGCAATTCTCATCATCATCGGGGCGACAATTCGCCTCAACTCCGATCCGCGCGCGACGATGACCATTCCCGCGGCGAAGCAGGCGGAGTTCGCAGCGAAGCGACAGGCTCTCGATGAGGCCCGCCAGCTCTACGCCGCCGGTCAGTTCGAGCAGAGCGTCAACGCATACGACGACTATCTGCGGCGCTATCCGGACAGCGTCACCGCGCAAACGGGTCGGAAGGAAGCCGCGAAAGCTCTCGAAGGAGCAAAGTCAAAGTCGAGCGTGACCGCAAAGGCCTCCACCAAAAAACCGCCCACGAAGGAACAGCCCTCGCGATTGAAGCGGTTCTTCAACAAGATCACCGGCGCCGGCAAGAAGAAGTAGCCGGCTAGCAGCCTGCTAGACGCCGGCGCAGAAGCGGACCGTCTCGCGCAGCTTGGCGTGATCGAATGGCTTCCGGAAGACAGCGCTGACCACTCCACGGTACGGGCCTTCGATGATTCCGTCGGGCACCGCGATCGCGGACGTGCCGGTAATGACGATCACTGATGGCGAATCGGGGCGTACAGCGCGCAGGCGGTCGAGGAACTTCAAGCCGTCCATGTCCGGAAGGATCATGTCCAGCACGATCACCGAGCATTGCGTCTCTTCCGCCTTCTTCAAGCCCTCCAGCCCGGATGCGGCCTGCTCGATCTGAAGCGCGGGGTCCGCGCTCAACTCTGCGACGAGCAACTTGCGCATCATGTCGTTGTCGTCGACGACGAGCACTGTTGCGTGGTTAGCCATGGATGGATGGTTGTAAGGATACGCCGGTTTTGATTGGCAGTTGAGTGTTGAATGTGGACGGTGGACGGTGGACGGTGGACGGTGGACAAGGCCCTGTATCGTTTCCGGTCCGTCGGTGCTGCGTTGCACGCTTTCGTTGACCGTTGACCGGTGACGGTTGTCGAGGCGGTGCATCGTGCAGGCGACGACTCGAGCCATCGCCACGCGCTGCCTCGACAACGGTCAACGGACAACGGTCAACGAAAACAAGCAACGAAGCGACAGGCCTGGCTCTCGCGATGCGGGGCCTCGTCCACCGTCAACCGTCAACCGTCAACGATTCAAGGAATCAACAACAGCGTTGCATCGTGCAGCCGACGACCCGAGCAATCGCCACGCGCCGACAACGGTCAACGGACAACGGTCAACGAAAACAAGCAACGAAGCGACCTCGACAACGGTCAACGGACAACGGTCAACGAAAACAAGCAACGCAGCGACGCGCCAGGCTCTCGCGATACGGGGCCTCGTCCACCGTCAACCGTCAACCGTCCGCCGTCAACGATTCAAGGAATCAACAACAGCGGTGCATCGTGCAGCCGACGACCCGACCCATCGCCACGCGCCGCATGGACAACGGTCAACGGTCAACGAAAACAAGCAATGAAGCGACGGGCCTGGCTCTCGCGATACGGGGCCTCGTCCACCGTCCACCGTCCACCGTCCACCGTCAAC
>WNEZ01012749.1_pt1 | contig 10152 bp, 8 predicted proteins | sample 5400521 | NCBI WGS metagenome assembly WNEZ01 (sample SAMN13153339, study PRJNA577476) | soil metagenome | isolation source: 120 cm saprolite under Douglas fir tree site 2 hole 1 replicate 1 | place: USA:California | collected 2015-04-18
GGTCATCGCGCGGCGCGAGCTCCGATGGAGCGAGTCGAACTCGCGGCGCAGCGGCGCATCGTCACGAAGATCGTCCCACCCCGGTGTCTGCGCGCGGATCGTGCGCGCCACCGGATTCGCCCACACGCTCGAGTAGAGCGTCGCGCCGCACAGGACGAGGAGCGCGAGCCAGCGCACGATCAGGCGCGTCTCGGGCAGGCCGGTCAGCTCGAACGCCGCCGCCTTCAGGACGCTCGTCACGACGATGAGGACGACGCAGAGGATCGCGAGGCCGTCGTAGCGGCCGAGGACCGCGCCGAAGATCGCGCCGGCCTCACCGCGCGAGCGGACCGAGGCGAAGATCGCGGGCGCCGCCGCGGCGCCGAGGACGAGCGCGCCGCCCACGAGGATCGCGAGCGCGAGGTGGTACAGGAACTGGAGGGTGTCGAAGTAGAGCGTTTCCACGCGTGCATCATGACCCGGGGGGAGGGGGCCCCCGTTTGGCGAGCGAAGCGAGCCTAGGAATTTCCGACTCTGTCGGTCAGTTTAGACTCGCGACACAGGGAGCACGAATGCCGACGTATCGCGACTACTTCGCCGAGATTAAGAAGCGGGTCAACGAGGCGACGCCGCAGCAGGTCGCCGACCTCCTTCGCTCGGGCGACGTGCAGCTCGCGGACGTCCGCGAGAACAACGAGTGGGCCGAAGGGCATCTCCCCGGCGCCGTCCACCTGCCCAAGAGCTACCTCGAGCAATGGGCGGAGGACCGCATCCCCGACAAGGACAAGACCACGATCTTGTACTGCGCCGGCGGCGTGCGGTCCGCGATGGCCGCCGACACCCTCGCCAAGCTCGGCTACAGCCACGTCATCTCGATGTCAGGCGGGTTCAACCGCTGGAAGGACTCGGGCCTGCCGTGGAAGAAGCCCGACGCCGGCCTCACGCCCGAGCAGGCGCAGCGCTACAGCCGGCACCTGCTCATCCCCGAGGTCGGCGAGTCCGGGCAGCAGCAGCTCCTGCGCAGCAAGGTGCTCCTCATCGGCGCCGGCGGCCTCGGGTCGCCCGCCGCGCTCTATCTCGCGGCAGCGGGCGTCGGCACACTCGGCATCGTCGACTCTGACGTCGTCGACGCGACCAACCTGCAGCGCCAGATCCTCCACACGACAGAGCGCATCGGCGAGCCGAAGACCGAGTCCGCGCGTCAGACCCTGGAAGCGCTCAACCCCGACGTGAAGATCGTCGGCTACCAGGAACGGCTCACGAGCGAGAACATCGACCGGATCCTCTCCGAGTACGACGTCGTCGTCGACGGCGCCGACAACTTCCCCACGCGCTATCTCCTCAACGACGCCTCGGTGAAGTGGAACAAACCCGTCGTGCATGGGAGCATCTACCGTTTCGAGGGTCAGGTCACGGTATTCAAGCCGCACGAAGGCCCGTGCTATCGATGCCTGTTCCCGACGCCGCCGCCGCCGGAGCTCGCGCCGTCGTGCGCTGAGGCCGGCGTCCTCGGCGTGCTGCCTGGCGTCATCGGCACGATCCAGGCGAACGAGGTCATCAAGCTTCTGCTCGGGATCGGCGAGCCGCTCGTCGGGCGCTATCTACTCTTCGACGCGCTCGAAGGTTCATTCCGCGAGGTGCGGCTGCGCCGCGATCCGGGATGCCCGGTGTGCGGTGAGAACCCCACCATCACCGAATACATCGACTACGAGGGCTTCTGCGCGTCACCGTCCGAGTGGCAGGCGCAGCACGCGCCGAAGGTGAGCACTCCGGCCGAATAGCCGTTCCGCTCACATATCCTGTGTGGATGCGCTCCCTGCGGCTCCTCGCGGTCGTCGCTCTCCTGGCCGTCGCCTGCACCGCTCCGGCGCCGACCACGTCGTCGCCCACGCCGACGGCCTCGGTCGACATCAAGCGGACGAAGCTCGATATCAGCTACGCCTCGCTGAGCGACCAGGACGTCCATAAGGTCTCGAGCAAGAAGATCCTCGAGGGCGCGATCGCCGCGATCAACGCCGAGATCAACAAGACCGGCGGCAAGGACGTGATCGCGCCGATCGACTTCCAGGACGTGACCGAGACGACGGTCCCCGACTTCAAGAAGTTCGCCGAGGCCGCCGCCGCGGTGAAGGCGAAGAACTCTCAGATCACCGCCGATCGCTACGCCGACGTCGCGATCGAAGGCATGATGAGCGCGACCCCGGACTGCCACACCTATTACGTCGACCCGAAGGGCGGCGTCCATCGCTCACGGCCCGAGCCGGCGAGCGGCCAGGTCGCACGCGTCCCGACGACGGGCACGTCGCTCGGCGGACCGGACGAAGCCGGCCTCACCGGCCGCATGCTCCCGGGCGGGATCGTCTACATCACCTGGCACGAGTTCGTCGTGACCGGGACATACAAGATCTTCGACGAGGTCCGCAAGATGATGGACAAGGGTCTCGCCGCCGGCGGCAAGGCCTGGCTCTTCGATCTCCGCGGGAACGTCGGCGGCTTCGACTCGGACACGATCGCGGCGTTCTTCCTCAACGGGGAGAAGATGCTCAACATCGTCTACCGGGGCGGCGGCGCCACGGTCTCGACCAGCGCGCGGAAGGAGTGGCGCCTGCCCGACTCCTACCAGCTCCCGCTGGCGATCATCCTCAACGACCGCGGCGGCTCCGGACCAGAGGTGCTAGCCGCCGACCTCAAGGAGAACAAGCGGGCCACCATCGTCACTGGCGCGCAGACCGGGACCGTCTACAACAACGTCGGCGTGCAGCCCGACGTCCAGGCCGACGACGCGACGGCGGTCGACAAAGCGATCGAGATCCTCAAGCAGAAGATCTGATCGCATTCCGACCCACGCGAAGGCACGCCCGAGCTCCGAAATCTGCCCCAGAGGTACCAGTACGGAGGTCCTCTTCGTACGCCTCGCGCCCGAATCGGGTTTCGCTGTGACGGGTTTGGTACTGGAAAAGGGTTGGCGGACTGCCTTCCGGTCGATATGGTTCGCGCAGATTCATTGAGGACGGGATTGGGGGGCCATCACGTCGTGACACTCGTCGCAGCAAGGGTCGACTCGCTTCCTCCCTTCGAGCAGATGGGTCCGGTGCCGGACGTCATCGAGCGTGCACGCGGCGGCGACCGGTCGGCTTTCGCCGATCTCTACGACACTCACGTCGACGCGGTGTATCGCTACATCCTGTATCGCGTCCGCGAGCCCAGCGACGCCGAAGATCTCACGAGCGATGTGTTCACTCGCGCGTTCGCGAACATCCACCGCTACCGCTGGCAGGGCAAATCGTTCCTCGCATGGCTCTACACGATCGCGCGCAACGCGGTGACGGACCGCCGCCGCCGACAGCGTCCGACCGTCGACCTCGAGAACGCGTTCGGTCTCGCCGAAGACGGACCGACCGCGCACGAGCACGCGGTCCGTGGTGAGGAAGTCGACGCGCTTCGCGGTGCGGTGAAGCACCTGACGACCGAACAGCAGGAAGTACTCGTGTTGCGCTTCGTCGAGAACATGTCGAGCCGACAGGTCGCGAACATGCTCGGCAAGAACGAAGGCGCGATCCGCGCGCTGCAGTTCCGCGCGCTGGGCCGTCTCCGCAAGCTCATGACGACCGAGGTCGCCTGAGCGCCTGAAACTCGGCGCCTGCGGCAGCCATAGACTCACTAGAGATGCGATCTCGCGCTCTTCCCCTGCTCGTCACTCTCGCGTTCTTCGCTTCCGCTTGCGGACTGCTGCCGGCGGATCTGCAGCACGAGCTGCTGCCTTCGCAGACCCAATACAAGACCGCTGAGGCCGCGTACTCGGTCCTTATCGAGCGCCACGTCGACAAGCCGACCCCCCAGCAGCTGATCCCCGGAGCCCTCGACGGGGTCACGAAATACCTGAAAGACGCCCAGATCGACGCCGCGCCGACGGTCGACCGGCCGTCCCTGACGGGCAGCGAGTGGTCCGATTTCGCGAAGTTCACGACCTCGCTCGACGCCGTCGTCGCCCGCTATCCGACCGCCGACAAGACCCTGATGGAGCGCGCCGCGGTCGATGGGATGGCGCGCGCGATGAACGAGTGCCACACCTATTACCTCGACCCGAACCGCGCGAAAGGCTTCAACCAGCGTCCGGCCGCGGTCACCGGCATCGGCGTGCAGATCTTCCAGCCCGACCCGAATCAGCCGATCGAGGTGATCGACGTCTACCCGAGTACGCCGGCCGAGCGTGCCGGCGTGAAGAAGGGCGACAAGATCATCCGCGTCAACGGCGAGGACGTCACGAAGCTCACCACCGACGAGGTCGCGAGCCGCGTCAAGGGACCTGAGGGCTCGCAGGTGACCGTGACCTTCCTACGCGAATCGAGCGAAGTCGAGTTCACGATGACGCGAGCGCGCTTCCAAGCTCCACTCTTCACCAGCCGCATGGAAGGCGACAACATCGGTTACATCAAGATCCCACAGCTCATCTCGTCGGTCGCCGACGACGTCGGCGCCGCCGCACGCAGTCTCTCGACGCAGGGCGCGACCAGTTGGATCCTCGACCTTCGCGACGATCCGGGCGGAGAGCTCACCGTCGCGGTGAACGTCGCGAGTCTCTTCGTGCAGCGCGGCACGCTCGTCTACCAGATCGGGCGTGATGGTCAGCGCACCGCGGTCGACTCGAACCCCGGCAAGTTCCTCGGTCTGAGCAAGCCGCTGGTCGTGCTCGTCAACAAGAACTCGGCGTCGGGCTCCGAGATCATCGCGGCCGGCATCCAGGCGAACGGCGCCGGCACGGTCATCGGCGCGCAGACGGCTGGCTGTGTGGGAACCGGACAGCCACGCGAGCTGCCAGATGGGGGCCTGCTGCTCGTGACGCTGACCAAGATGCAGGACGCCAAGACCGGCGCGGACCTCAACGGCCCCGGCAAAGGCGTCGTGCCGGACCGGGTCGTCGCGGACCCCGCCGACCAACAGCTCCAGGCCGCCATCACGTTCCTGCGGGCGCACGTCTAGCTCTGCAGCCCTAGCCCGACGAGTCCCGCGACGAGCACGGCGACGCCGACGTACTGGTTCGGCGCAAGGCGCTCGCGTAGGACCGCGATCGCGAGCAGCGCGGGGATGAGCGGGTACGCGCCGCTCCCGGTCATCACGAAGGTGGCGTAGCCCGAGGCGATCCCCAGAGCGAGGAGCACGTTCGCGCCGGTGTCCAGCACGCCGGTGGCCGCGACGAGCGAGATGGCGGGCCGCGCCGCCAGCGGTCGGAGCGAGATGCCGCGCAGCACGACGAAGACCGTCAGCAGGACGACGCTGAACGAGCGCTGCAGGACGATGAGCGCGAGCCCATCGGTGGCTCGGACGCTGACGGCGAAGATCGCGCTCCAGACAGCGAAGCCGAGCGTCGCGAAAAACCCGATGCGGACACCCAGGGGGAGGGGCCCCAGGGGTAGCGGCACCTGTTCAGCGACCGAAGGGTGCGTGTGAGCGAGCGGAGCGAGCGTTGACGGACGGCCGAACGTCCGGCGCAGCTCGCGGATGTCCGTGGATGCGACCGCGACGCCGATGAACGTGACGCCGATCGCCAGAGCCTGACCGCTCGTGAGGCGTTCGCCGAGAAAGACCACGATGAGGACGACGGTGAGCGCGGCGTAGCTCGCGACGACCGGGCTCACGACCGCGATCGGTCCGAGCGCGAACGCGCGGTACAGCGCCGCGAGCGAGAGCATGCCGATCACAGACAGCGCGAGCCCGTACGGCAGCTGTTGCAGCTCGAACGTCGGCCAGCGTCCGAGCGCCGCGAGCGTCACGGCGTAGGCGGCGAGGCCGATCGTCTGCATGCCCAGCGACGTGCGCACGACGCCCACGCGCCGCGTTGCCATCGCGGCCGCGTAGTCACCGAAGCCGAACGCGATGGCCGCGCCGACGCCGTAGAGGAGAGCTTCGATGCGACCTAGACCACGAGCTGTCGCGGCGCACGCGTGAGGTTGCGGGAGCCGGTCTCGGTGATGACGAGCATGTCCTCTAGCCGCACGCCGCCGAGCTCCGGCAGGTAGATGCCGGGCTCCACCGTGACGACGTCGCCGGGCGCCAGCGGTCTGGTACCGGCGCGCCCGACGCTCGGCATCTCGTGGATCTCGAGACCCACTCCGTGTCCGGTGCCGTGGATGAAGCCGCGCGGCGGTCCGTTGTTGCTCGAACGCTGCTGCCCCGGGCGCAGCGTGTCGTACCCGGCGTCCCAGATCACGTCCTCGACGAGCTCGTGCACCTCGCGGCCGGTGATGCCCGGGCGCAGGGCCTTGATGCCCACGTCCTGCGCGCGCCGCGTGATCTCGTAGAGCTTCGTGATCTCCGCGGGCGGCTCGCCCTTCGACACGGTGCGCGTCATGTCGGCCCAGTAACGCGTCGTCCTGTTCTGCGGGAAGATGTCCATGACGATCGCCTCGCCCGCGCGCAGCGGGCCCGAGCCGATCAGGTGCGGATCGGCGGCCTGCTTCCCCGGCGCGACGATCGCGCCCTCAGAGACGCAGCCCAGCTCGAGCAGCCGTGTCTCGACGACGGCGCGCAGGCGCTCGGCCGTGAACGTCTCGCCATCGAGCTCGAGCGTTCCGTCCTTGCGGACCGTCGCTCGTTTCAGAGCGTCGACGCCCTTCGCCCACGCGTCCTCGGTCGCGCGCTGCGTCGCCTCGAGCGCGGCGATCTCGTCTGGACGCTTCGCGCGGCGGCGCTCGCTCAGCTCGCGGTCGACGACGAGCTCGATGCCCGCGGCGCGCAGGCGCTCGGCCATCCCGAGCGGGAAGTACGTCCCGACCGCGACGCGTCGCACGCCGCGCGATCCGAGGAACCGCTTGATCACCTCGGCATCGAGCTCCTCGCGCGAAGTCGCCGTCCTCGCGAACTCCTTCGCGCCGAAGGCGTCGATGTTGAAGACCTCGCGCGCACGCGACTCCTTGCGTGCACGGCCTTCCTCGAGCGAGTTCGCGACGATGACGACCTCGCCGTCCTGCTCGAGCGCGATGATCGGATCGGGCGCGAGGAAGCGGGTCAGGTGGTAGACGTCCGGGAACTTGTACCCGTCGGCGTAGAAGAGAAGTGGAATGCTCCCCTTGTCGGATCCAGGAGCACGCGTCTGCTGCGCCATGTCCCGTCCAAACTAGGGCTTCCCTCGGCCTGTCGCGATTTACACTGCCGTCGTGCGACGGATCTTGCTCGTCGAGGATGACGCCGAGGCCGTGCGGATGCTGGGGTTCGCCCTCCGCCAGAACGGCTACGAAGTCGCCGAGGCAGCCACGGGACATCTCGCGTTGGGAGAGGTCGCGCGGCGCGATCCCGATCTGATCCTGCTCGACCTGTTCCTGAGCGGCGGAATGAACGGCGGGGAGTTCCTCGAACAATATCGGCGCTCGGGGGGCCACGCGAGGGTCATCGTCATCAGCGGAGCTGCGAGGGCCGATCCGATCGCGAGAGACCTGGTCATCGACGAGTTCGTCAGCAAGCCCTTCGACCTCGATCGACTCCTGGAATCGGTCAGGCGTTTCGCGTACGGCTGATCGGCGTCTACGCGGGAGCGGTGATCGCCTGATCGTCGCGCGCCACCTGACACTCGCTGTACAGATACAGAGCGGCCCATTGCTCTAGCGTCCACGCCGATGATCGGTGACGCGCGGGTCCGCCTCTTTCTGACGAGCGCAACCCTGCTCTTCGTCGAGCTACTCCTGATCCGGTGGGTCCCGGCGAACGTCGTGTACGTCGGGTTCTTCAACAACTTCCTGCTCCTCGCGAGCTTCCTCGGCATCGGGATCGGCATTCTTCTCGGCCGGCGACTTAGCGCGTCGACCGCGGTCTACTTCGCGCCCATCGCGTTCGGCCTGGTGTTGTTCGTCTCGCTGGCCCAGGTCAACGTCAAGAACGAACTGGGAGACCTCTGGTTCGCGACGCGAGAGGGACAACGGCTCGACATCAACTTCTTCGTTCTGCCGAGCCTCCTCGTCCTGACGACGACCGCGATGGCGTTCCTGGCGCTGCCGCTGGGTCCCCTCCTCCGAGCGATGCCACCGCTGCGCGCCTATGCGTTCGATATCGGCGGCTCGATGGCGGGGATCGCGCTCTTCGCCGGAGTGTCTCTCGCGGGCCTGCCGCCGAGCGTCTGGTTCACGATCGGCGGCCTCCTCGTCGCCGTGCTGACGTTCGGAGAAGCGGGCCGCGCTCAGCGTGCCCTCGCGACGGCGGCCCTCCTCGGCGCGGTGACCCTCTGCTGGGGCATCGAAACGATCGGAGGGGATACCTACTCGCCGTATTACCGGCTCGATGTCGTGCATACGCCGCGCACCGACGTGATCTTCGTCAACGGTGTCTCGTTCCAAGCGATGTTCGCGGCCGACGCGCCCAAAGAGGCCTACTACGACCAGGTCTATCGCTGGTTCCCCGGTCGCAGATTCGCGAAAGCGCTGATCATCGGCGCCGGATCGGGGACCGATGTTTCCGTGGCGCTCGCGCACGGCGTGGGCGCGATCGACGCCGTCGAGATCGATCCCGGCATTCAGGCCATCGGCCGATCACAGCATCCGGATCACCCGTACGCGGACCCGCGCGTGTCGGCGATCATCACCGACGGTCGCGCCTTCCTGCGAAACTCGACCGAGCGTTACGACCTGATCTTGTTCGCGGTGACGGATTCTTTGACGCTCGTCAGCAGCACCTCGAACCTGCGGCTCGAGTCCTTCCTGTTCACGGAGGAGTCCTTCGCCAGCGCCCGTGATCATCTCGCGCCCGACGGCGTCTTCGTCATGTACAACTACTACCGGCAGCCCTGGCTGGTCCAGCGCTACGCGAACATGGTCGCCGAATCGTTCGCATCGCCGCCGATCACGCGGACGTACCCAACGGGAGATTTCGGCGCCGCGGTCATCGCCGATGGACCCCTGGTCCGTGCGCTGTCGGGTGGGCCGCCGCCTGGCGACACGATCGAAGCGGTCGATCTCTCCGGCGCGCCACGGCCCGCGACCGACGACTGGCCGTTCCCCTACCTCCGGGATCCGGGAATTGCGCCGCACTATCTGCTCGGGCTCGCGATCATGATCGCGCTCGCGGCGCTCGGCGTTGGTGGCGCGCTTCGCTACGACGGCTTGCCGCTGCGAGGTTTCGGAGCACGCTACGCGCACTTCTTCCTGCTGGGCGTGGCGTTCCTTCTGCTCGAGACGCGGAGCATCGTGACCTTCAGTCTCCTGTTCGGGACGACCTGGTACGTGAACGCGCTGGTGTTCTTCGCGATCCTCGCGAGCGTGCTCGCCGCGGTCGCGGTGAACAGTCGGCTGCGGTCGCGCGATCCGCGCCTGCTGTACGCGGGCCTGGCGGGATCGCTCCTCCTTGCGTATCTCCTTCCACCGTCAGCGCTGCTCATCGATCCGCCCATCGTCCGATACGCCATCGGTTCGGCGATCGCCTTCGCGCCCGTCTTTTTCGCGAATCTGGTGTTCACCTTCTCGTTCAAAGACAGTGAGGCCGCGGATCTCGCCTTCGGCGCCAACCTCGTCGGCGCGATGGTGGGCGGCGTTCTCGAGTGGGGCGCACTCGTCACCGGATACCAGGCACTGCTGATGGTGGTGGCCGGCGTCTATCTGCTCGCCTGGATCGCGCGGCCCCGCAGCGTGTTGACAGGCGAGCTTGCGAGAGTGGTGCCGCCGTCGCTCACGAGCGCGCGACAGGAGGGGTCGCACTAGGGCGCCCGATCACCTCCGGCGGAGCAGCGACAGACCCACACCGCTCGCGATCTCCTCGAAGCCGAGCTGCTTCACCGCGTCGACCTCGGCGAGATGCTTCGCGGGATCGCGGTTCACGCTGGGAGCCGCGTAGTCGAGGATGACGTACTGCGCGTCGCAGACGTCCAGCCCGACGAGGTTGTAGTTGAGGCGCCGCTGCGGGAGCTGCGTGGTGAAGAAATCGCGGGACGATACGGGCGCGTCCGCGGGGATCGCGCGCACCGCGGCGAGGAACGGCTCGTAGCGCGACTCGCGCGCGAGGATCGGCTCGCCGGACGGCGCACGGTTCGGCTCTCCGCGGAGGAATGCGTCCGCGAAGTTGAGTGAGAGCGGCAGGCCGCCGAAGGCGAACGCGAGGAACAGGCTGCTGACGACGACACCGATCGTGACGCGACGGCGCCAGCGATCGCCGAGCGCCGCGACACCAAGGATCGATGCGCCAAGTGCGAGCGGG
>WNEZ01006662.1_pt1 | contig 10149 bp, 6 predicted proteins | sample 5400521 | NCBI WGS metagenome assembly WNEZ01 (sample SAMN13153339, study PRJNA577476) | soil metagenome | isolation source: 120 cm saprolite under Douglas fir tree site 2 hole 1 replicate 1 | place: USA:California | collected 2015-04-18
CAACCCCGCCAAGTTTGGTGACGACTTCGGCGGCGACGAAGAAACGATCATTTCCAGCAGTTTTGACCGCCCGGTGATGGTCCACCACTACCCCACGGCTATCAAAGCCTTCTATATGCAGCCCGACTCGCAGCGTCCCGATTTGGCACTCTCCTTCGACATGCTCGCTCCGGAAGGCTACGGCGAGATTATCGGTGGCAGCCAGCGCATCCACGACTATGACCTGCTTGTTAAGAGATTGAAAGACAACAACTTGCCGATAGAGTCCTTCCAATGGTATCTGGACCTGCGCCGCTACGGCAGCGTCCCTCACGCCGGCTTCGGCTTGGGCCTGGAGCGCACCGTGGCATGGATCTGTGGCACAGAGCACATCCGCGAAGTCATCCCCTTCCCACGGATGATTTACCGGGTATATCCTTAATGCGGGGTAGTTTCGGTACCATCCCGGCGGCTTCAACCATTCGTACTTAGCCTGAACAGAGTGACTGGTGATTGGTGACCAGCGACTGGTGCTTCTCCGCCTCATGCGGGGCGCTAGTCACTTTTCACGAGCCACGAGTCACAAGTCACGGAGCGTTTCATGCCTCAAAAAGTTCGCATCATCGGCGTACCCATGGACCTTGGCGCCAGCCGCCGCGGCGTTGACATGGGCCCCTCCGCATTGCGCGTTGCAGGCTTGCAGGCGCGCATCAAGCAGCTTGGCGTTCAGGTGGAAGACATTGGCAACATTTCCGTGAAGCAGCCCGAAGAGATGCCCGTGGGCGAAAAGCGCGCGAAGTATGTCGAGGAAATTACGGATGCCTGCAAGGACCTCGGCACAGCCGTCCAGAAGGCAATCGAAGAAGGCTGGCTGCCGCTTGTATTGGGCGGAGACCATTCGATCGCCGCGGGCTCCGTCGGCGGAGTGGCCGCGCATTTTAAGAAGGAAAAGAAGCAGATCGGCTGTATCTGGCTGGACGCCCACAGCGACATGAACTCTCCGGAAACTTCGCCATCTGGAAACGTCCACGGAATGCCGCTGGCCGGCGTTCTTGGCTACGGCGTTCCCGAACTCTACGATCTCTTCGGCTACAAGCCCAAGATTGAACCGCAGAATGTGGTCCTTGTCGGCGTCCGCGATCTCGATTCGCACGAAAAGAAGTTCATCAAAAAGCTTGGCGTGAAGGCTTTCACCATGCGCGAAATTGACGAGCGCGGCATGCGGGAAGTGATGGCCGACGCCCTGAAATTTGCAATGGACGACACCGACGGCATCGCGGTCAGCCTGGATATGGATTTCGTGGATCCGAGCGACGCTCCCGGCGTGGGCACACCGGTGCGCGGCGGCGTCACCTACCGCGAAGCACATCTCGCCATGGAAATGATCGCCGACAGCGAAGCCATGGTGTCCATGGAAGTCGTGGAAATCAATCCGGTCATCGACGAGCACAATCGCACCGCCCTGCTCGGCGTAGAACTTGTCCTCTCCGCCCTCGGCAAAAAAATCCTCTAAATTGGCGCTCCACTCTTTGAGTATGCTCGGATCGTGTGATCCACCGTTGCCGCTTCCGCAACGTGCACGCGACTCCCCTTTTCCCTTTTTTGGCGTTTCCACTTATAACTGAATACTTAGTTAAAATGATTGCTTCCTCGGCCCGGCAAGACAGGAACGATTCGTGACCCTAGACAAAAAGAAGAGACTCCGCGTTGGCGTGCTATTCGGTGGCCGCTCGGGAGAACATGAGGTTTCCCTGGTCTCCGCCGCATCCGTGATTCGCGGCCTGGACCTGGATAAGTATGAACCCGTGCCCATCGGCATCACCAAGGATGGCCATTGGCTGGTCGGCGAAGGAGCGGCAAAATTGCTGCCGGACATCCTGAAAAGCGGACGGCGCGTGATGCTCACCGCGGATCCGACGGAAGCCGCCATCGTGCCTCTGGATCGCGGCGCCGGTGCGCAGCGCTTCGACGTCATTTTTCCCGTCATGCACGGCACTTTCGGTGAAGACGGCACCATTCAGGGAATGCTGGAGCTCGCGGATATTCCGTTCGTCGGCGCCGGCGTTCTGGGCTCGGCGATTGGCATGGACAAGGACGTTTCGAAGCGGCTTTGCGAGGGCGCAGGGATTCCGGTTGTGCCGTGGGTTACGGTGTTTCGCTGGCGCTGGGAAAAAGAACCTGCCGCAGTGCAGGCGGAAATCGAAGCGAAGTTTGAATATCCCGTCTTCGTGAAGCCCGCGACACTCGGCTCTTCCGTGGGAATGACCAAGGTCCACAATTCCGAAGAACTAGCTCCCGCGCTGAATCTGGCGTGCGAGTTCGGCATGAAAATCCTGGTCGAAAAAGCCGTGAGCGCCCGCGAAATCGAAGTTTCCGTGCTGGGCAATCACGAGCCACAGGCCTCCGTGCCCGGCGAAATTGTGCCGCACCGCGAATTCTACGATTACACAGCGAAATATCTGGAAGACGGCACGCAGCTGCTGATCCCCGCCGACCTGAAGCCCGCACAACTGAAAAAGATTCAGGCGCTGGCCGTCGAAGCGTTCCGGGCGCTGGAACTTTCCGGAATGGCCCGCGTCGATTTCTTCCTGGAGAAAAAAGGCGGAAAGCTCTTCCTGAATGAAGTGAACACCATCCCGGGCTTCACGTCCATCAGCATGTATCCCAAATTGTGGGAAGCCTCCGGCATTTCCTTCCGCGAACTGATCGACAAGCTGATCGACCTCGCACTGGAAATGCATCGCGAAAAGGCCCGGACCAAGTATGCGATTGAACTGCCCGAAGGCTCCAGCGGCGCGCTGGCGGGATAGTGGCGCGCGGCTTGTGCATTCACGCCCGGCTGGCAAGGGAACCAATTCACAAAACATGGCGTCCAAGTAAATAGGGAATTTGCGGGCGTCCGCCTGCTCTTGTAAGATTCTAGGGCGAGCTGCAATCTGGCCGGGATTTTAGCCATGCACGCCGGAGACAACCGAATGTCGCTTCTGGAACCACCGGTAGAAAAGCCGCAAAAGTCCCGGGTGATGCTGTTCACGGTGGCTGCACTGGCGTTAACGCTTGCCGTGGTCCTCTGGTTCACCTTCCGCTATTACCCTGAGAAAAAAGCGGCGTCGAAATTTTTCGACGCCCTGGTCACCGGCGACACGAACAAAGCCTACGAATTGTGGAAACCCTCGGCGAGTTACAGGATGAGCGATTTTACGGCCGATTGGGGACCCGGTGGCTATTACGGGCCGGTGAAGAGTTACAAGATCATGAGCGCAAAAGCTCCCAAACAGAGCAACTCCATAGAAGTAAACGTAGCAATTAGCCCGTTTTCGCCGTTGCCGGATCAGTTGGATGCGGAAAAGAGCCGCAAGACCCGCGTCGTGACTCTCTGGGTTCTGCCCTCGGACAAATCTCTCAGTTTCCCACCGTAAGTTTTCCGGATCTTATCCATAGAATCCGGTTTCTTCAAAAACATCGGTCGCAAATGCTAGGTGTGCTCGAAGGCGAGCTACAAATGGATTTCGTCGAGCGCTCCGACCAGTTCATCCGGCGAGACGCTCGCTGTTCCCAGTTTGCCGACGACGACGCCCGCGGCGGTGTTGGCGAGCAGAGCCGCATCCGGCAGCGGCGCGCCCGCGGCAATCGCCAATGACAACACACTCAAAACCGTGTCTCCCGCTCCGGTGAGATCGAACACCTGGCGGCCCGTGGCGCTGCGTTCAATTCCTGGCCGCCCGACGCGCGCGTAGGTTACTTCAAAGCTCGTCGCCTGAATGTACAGATGCCGCGGGGAGTCTTCCTCAAAAATACTCATTCCCTTTTCACCGCGGGTTATCACCACGGCTGCGCAGCCAAAATGCGGAAGCAGCTTGCGTCCGGCTTCTTCCACGGATTTCTCGTCCAATAAGGTGTGGCCGACATAATGGCCCGCTTCCTTGGAATTGCACACGATCGCGCGAGCGCCGCGATAGGCATAGAGCCGGGAAGTCTTCGGCTTCACGAACACCGGCACTTTCAACTGGTGCGCGGCGTTGAGCACGCGATCGGCAAACCCATCGCCGAGCAGCCCTTTGTCGTAATCGGAAAGCACCAGCCCATCAAACTTTTCCAGCGAAGCAACAAGGATGCGGAAGAGCTTCTCTTCCGTCTGCGGAGAAACTGGATCGCGGCGTTCGCGATCGATGCGCACGATGTGCTGGTGCTTCGCGATGATGCGCGTCTTGAGCGTGGTCATGCGATCGGCATCGGCGATGATGCCGCGGTCGCCGATGCCCAACTTGCGAAGGCTGGCGTGCAGCGCGCCCCCTGCTTCGTCCGGGGCAAACTTTTTCGCACCCTCACCACGCGCTGAGGATTTTTGCGCGCCGATTACACCAAATAGCTCCACCTCCGCGCCAAGCGCGGCAACATTTACCGCCACGTTGCCCGCCCCACCGGGGCAATCCTGCTCCGATACATAATCGACAACGGGAACCGCAGCTTCGGGCGAGAGGCGATTCGCGTTCCCCCAGACGTAACGATCCAGCATCAGGTCGCCAAGCACGCCGATGCGCAGCTTGCGGAAGCGCGGCAGCAGACGCTTGAGTCGAGGCACGGCGTTCGCGAGTTCAGATTTCATCTTTGAGGAGCCGGCCCGGTTCATTCAGGGGAAATGATCGCTTCTTCGATCAACATCACGGGAATGCCGTCGCGCACGGGATAAAGCCGCTTGCACGCGTCGCATTTGTAGCCGGAGTTGTCTGCAAGCGGATGCAAGGGTTTTTTGCACATTGGGCAGGCGAGTATCGCGAGAACTTCCTTGGGAATCGGCATGACGGTCTCCACAGGCTGAATGAAAACTCTAGCAGAGGATGGGCGGAGCCGCCAGCGAAGGGAAATCATCGGAATCGGCGGCGCGGGGCCGGGCACTATGCGGGAACGTGCTGCGTGGCGGGGATGGACGCCTCGATGCAGGTGCCTCCACCAGGCCGCGAATGGACAAACAATTCCCCGCCCATGCTGCGCAGGCGCTCCTCCATGCTCAGAAGCCCCAGTCCCTGCGCGGATTCCGCCGAAGTCGGATCAAATCCGCTCCCCGGGTCCGAAATCCGCAGCCGCAGAGACCCGGAAATTTCGTCGAGTTCCACAAGCGCCTCCCGGCATCCGCTGTGCTTGTGGACGTTTCGAATCGCTTCCTGCGCCACGCGGAAAAGGCACAGGGAGGCGTCTTCCGGAAGTTTGCACGTCAGGCAGGCGCTGGTGAATTGAATGCGCATGGAATTGCGATTGGCGAATTCCCTGCAAAAATTATTCAGCGCGGGCGCCAGGCCCAGCAATTCCACCTGCGAGGGATGCAAACGGCGGGATATGTTGTGGACATCCGAAGTGATTTCGCTCGCGGTCCGCACCAGGGCTTCGAGTTCCCTGGCAAGCGCCGCGCCGTCCTGCTGCAAAGCGAGCCTCATCTGCTCCAGGTCGATGGTCAGAAGGGCCAGCCTCTGGCCGATATCGTCATGGAGGTCCCTGGCGATGCGCGAACGCTCTTCCTCTTGCGTCCTGGTCAGACGACTGCGCAAGGCCTGAAGTTTTTCCTCCGAGCGGCGGCGCTCGGTGATGTCCTGATAGATGGCAAACGCGCCGACAAACGTTTCTCCGGAGTAAACGCGGATGCCGTGCAATTCCACGTCGATCAGCGTGCCGTCTTTTCTCCGGCGTTGCGTGGTTGCGTGGATGACTCCCCCGCCACGCACGGCAAACGCCGCGCGATTGGCCTCTTCCAGGTCGTGCGACGCGATGATGTGGTCGATATCCTTGCCTTGCAGTTCGTCCTGGGAGTATTGAAACATCCGTTCGAAGGCCGGATTGCAGAACACCACGCGGTTCTGTTCGTCCTTGGTCACGATGCCCAAAGGGCTGTTGGCAATCAATGCGTCCAAATACATGGTGCGTTCCAGAATTTGCTGCTCCGCGCGTTTGATTGCGGTGATATCGAAGGCGGTGGCCAGAATGGCGGGCTTCCCCTCGAAATTGGTGCGGGCGCCCGAAAAATCGAGCCAGCGGCTCTCCCCGGATTTCGTCCGGATCTTGAACTGATAGCGCGGCTCGGGGTTTTCTCCGCGGAGACGGGCGTTGGACCGTTGCTCGCCTATTGCGCGAAATTCTGGATCCACCAGGTCCCAAGGGTTCATCGAAAACAGTTCATCCCGCGAATAGCCGCTGAGATTTTCCGCGTACTGATTGGCGTACACAAGCCGTTCACCTTGCAGGATCCAGATGGCGCAGGGAGCAGTCTCGGTAACCAGCCGGAACTTTGCCTCGCTTTCGCGCAGAGCGTCTTCGGTCAATTTGTGCGCGGTCAGGTCCACAAAGCTGACCAGATAGGAATCCCCCACGCGACACAGGTGAAGTTCGATTTCGCGCACCTGGCCATCCTTGCAGTGCACCCGGGCATTCATCGATAGGGATTCGCCCGGCGCCTGGTTTACTCGATCCATCAGTGCACGCCACTGCTCCTGAATCGATTTACGGTAGTCCGGATCCGGATAAGCCAGGCGCCACCACTCCTCGCCGTCCGGCACATATTCGTGGGCATAACCGAAAAGTTCCAAATACTTCCGGTTTGCCAGTTCAAGCTGTTCGTCCGCGACCCGGGTAACCTCGATGGCCACCGGCGAGCCATTAAGGATTTGCAGGATGCGGTCCTCGCTGGCTCGCAATGCGGTTTCCGCCCGATGGCGATCATCAATCTCTGCCTGGAGTTCCACGTTGTTGACGGCCAATCCCAGGCGGCGCCTCTCGCTGACTTCCAGATCGCGCTCCGTCGACTGGGATTGCTCCATCAGCAGCAAAATCATTCCCAGGCAAATCCCGCAGATATGCACCAGATCCAGAAAGAACAGCGGCGATCCGAGCAGAACTTGCACGTAATCGATGGGATTGGGCGTAATCTCCTTGCCGTTGCCGTAAAACTTCCGAAGGATGCCGACAAAATCGATCGTGTAGGAAACCTGATCGATGGCGTAAAACATGCAGAACGCGCCAGACATCAACGCCGCCCAGGATCGCTTTCTGCGCCACTGGCCGAAGAATACAAAACAGCAGTAACCGAGCGCCGCCACCATAGTCAGCGTTCGCGGCAGATTGCGCGCGGCGAAACTTACGTCTCGATGCGTTCGGAGCGTGTAACCAAGCCAGAAAGCTATTGCGGATAGCCCCAGGGTGATCCACAGTCCCGCCCTGAACATTTTTTGCAACGAGCGCCCCGGAACGTGCCAACTGAGGCCCCCCAGCGCCAGCAGGAGCGATTGCAATATTCCGAAAACGAGGACGGCCGCCAATAAGCTGATTTTCAGGGGTGTCCAGTCGGGACCAACTTTGACGGACTCAATGGTGGCGGCGAGAAAAAGCGCGGAACACGTCCATGCCCAGGCCCACCACCGGAAAAACTCCACTTTTCTCAGGCGCTGGTACAGGGCCCAGAGCAACACGGCGAGGAAAATTGTGATCAGCAGTTGAACATGCACCGATTGGAAAGAGGGATGCGGGCTGCTGTTCATCGGTAAAAGCTCTATCGAATGAAATTACTTCAATGAATTCCCTGATTTTTCGGAATATTGGGCTTGCGGAAGTGTACCGCAATCAACCGGCATTTGCATGCGAAGCGGTTCGCAGCCAGGGCCAGGTCAGGGCCAGCGCGATCAGAAGCGCGAGGATCGGATCGCACGGATGCCGCAGGCGCAGCGAAGCCTGCGTCATGTAATAGACCAGTGGAAACGCCAAAGGAAAGGCAGCGACTGGCAGCAGAAACCACCTGCGGACGGAGAAAAGACAAGCAAGGCCCATGGCCGCGCCGATGACGATCACCGCATTCCATAAAAAGATGAATCGCGCCAGATTGGAATCGGCTCGCTGAAAATCCTGCCAGGGCGCGGGAGTTCCCATCCAGATCGCAATGGCGCGCCTCGCCGCGAGTTGCAGCGTGAGTGCAGGATGTGTGCGAATAAATTCCGCCGCGGCTCGCCCTTTTTCTTCCGAAAAAGCCGTCTCACCCAACTGGAAATACCGATGGGCCTCTTCGTAACGAGTGATGCGATTCAACTGCCGGGAGTGCTGGTCGTAAATCGGATTGTTTCCCATCCACAGCTCGAAGGGAAAATCCGAGCGGATCGGAATCAATCGATGGAACTGAACGGCGTTGCGAATGGTCCACGGAAGGCAAACGAGGATCGCCAGCAAAACAACCAGGGCAATCTGACCAAGCCGGCGGGGTGCGGAGGAATTTATCCGAAAACAGATCCAGAGAAGTAGAAAAGGAAATACGGCGCCGAGTGCTGGATTCACCAACAGGCAGAAGCCCCAGAACAAGCCGCACAAAACAAAATTCTTGCGGCGGGTATCGTCCACAAGGCGAAAGGTGAACCAAAGCAGGCTGATCGCCAGTAGGGCGGAGAGCGAAGTATCCCAGATCCATTCGAACGGGATGAGAATTCCGCTGGGAAACACGGCCCAGAGCCAGCCGGCCGCTGCAGCAGTCGCGCGATTTCCTATCCGCAGCGCTGCATAAAAAAGCGGCCAGCAAACGAGCGCCGAGAAGACGCAGTTGAAGAAAGCTGCCGCATAAAAGGCAGCGACCGTGAAATTCCCGAATACCTTGAAGAGGATCGCCAGGAAAAACGGGTAAACCGGCGCCAGCCAGGCCGTGGGCCCCGTGGGTTGATGAAACACGCAACAGAAGCCCTGTCCTTGCGCCAGCGCGGCGGCAACGCTTCCAACTTCATTTTGAAATGGAACCGTGGCCAGCGCTTCGGCTGGAACTTGATGTGCTTCATAAAACAGGAAGCTCAGCCGAAGAAGTAAGGCAATGCAGAAGATCAACCACGGTGAGGAGATCATCGGTTGGAATCGGAAATTCACCGGGAAGAGGATAACTCCAAAGAAGTCACGCCGCCCAATTGAAAGACTAGAGCGACTCCACGCGCCAGAGCAGCCGCGCCGAAAAGGACGTGTGCTGCGTGAAATCCGGACGCCACAACGCCAGAATCTGCGAACCCTGATAAACCCGCTCGAATCCGCCTTCGGACTCCGACACCGTTTCGATCGGAGCGACCCAGAACTCCTGCGAGCCCGGGGCATGCAGCGTGACACGTATTTTCTGCCAGCCGTCCTCCACTCGAAGCAGCGGCGCCGGCAACGCACCGGAAAAGCGCAGGTTTTGCGGGCCGGACGGCGTCTCGAAAAAGCGGTCCGCATCCGCGGGCGCAAGAAAATTGATTACCGATTCCAGTCCCATGGCGAGCGGCCGTGACAGCGGAGCGGAAAGCGTTATCGAAATATCGCAGCTGACTTCGCATCCCTGCGGCGTCGGGCCAAAAAGGAAAAGCTTGGTGATCGATAGCCGTGGAACCTGGCCGCCCTCCGCAGCATATTCCGGAAGATCGCACGCGAACTGCAAGTCCGCATAATTTGCGGAAGAAGCACGCAAGAGGTAAGCGCCGGCGGCCGTGGCTCCCGCCTCTTTCAGCCTCAACTCCTCATAGTCCAAGTGCGTCTGCGACGGATCAAACAGAAACAAGCGAAACGCATGTCTCGGATAACGGTCATAGCGCAGGAACTTTTCGAGATTCGGCTCTTTCACCAGCACTTGATCGTGAATGGAAACCGCACCACCCGTAACAGGTGTTGAACCGGCTGCCTCGCGCAGCCGTGAATGGTAGGCCTCGGGACGCCGGATTACAGAATTGATCAGCGTCGCGTTCGAGGGACGAAAATCGAAAAACGCCAGTGTGGCGCCATCCGACGGCTTCAGCAGCGCCTGAAATTCGGGAGCGCTGAAAAGTATTTCCGCGGCGCCGTCGGCATCGTAGTCCACCAGTTCAACCCGCGGCATCAGCCCGCCAGGAGTGAGTTGGTCCGCCAGTAATTCCGCGCGGATTAAATTGCGCCAGATTTCCGTGCGCAGGTGCGGCGCGTAAATTCCACCGAAAACTCCGTGCCAGTATGCGTCGTTGCCCTGCCCTCGCAGCACGCGGTCCCGCGCCTCCTGATTTTGCGCGGCGTACTCGGCGCTGGTTCGCCGGGTGGGAATCGAAGCCACGGCCGCCGACGCACGAAGCATTTTTTTGTGCAGCAGGTTGGACTCCGGATACTTGCGGAAGAAGCCGCGCCACGAGCCTCCCCGCAGGAATGCCAGCACATCCTGCCTCG
>WNEZ01009101.1_pt1 | contig 10149 bp, 10 predicted proteins | sample 5400521 | NCBI WGS metagenome assembly WNEZ01 (sample SAMN13153339, study PRJNA577476) | soil metagenome | isolation source: 120 cm saprolite under Douglas fir tree site 2 hole 1 replicate 1 | place: USA:California | collected 2015-04-18
CGTCTCCTTCTCGCTGCTCTTCGTGCTCTGGCACCTGCGGTCGGCTTTGTCGAGGGTGGTCGCGTTCGACGGTCAGGCGCGAGGGGTGGGCGAGCTTGCTGCCGAGCGACGACCGCGGCGCGGAGCGCGCGCGTCCATGCGCCGGGCGTCGGGCGCGCCGTCGCTCGGCTCGATCACTCACGCCCGGCTTCTAGCCGACGAGGCGCGGGATGAGGAAGAGAACGAGGAGGCGTTTGATACGCGCCGGCGCACGACCTAGAGTCGGGTCATGCTCGATCTCCCGCCCGGTCCCCGCACGCCGTCCCTCGTCCAGCTGTACCACTGGGTCAGGCGGCCGATTCCCTTCATGGAGGAGTGCGCGCGGCAGTTCGGCGACTGCTTCACGCTGCGCTTCCCGCTCTTCGGGCGCCCCGGCGACCGGCCGGAGATCGTCTTCCTCTCCGACCCCGAGGCGGTGCGCGACGTGTTCACCGGCGACGAGCACGACCTCCTCGCCGGCGAGGCCAACGCGACCGTGCTCACGCTGCTCGGCGAGCATTCGCTGCTCGTGCTCGACGGCGACCGCCACCTGGAGGAGCGCCGGCTCATGATGCCGCCCTTCCACGGCGAGCGCATGCAGGCCTACGGCACCGTGATGCGCGACATCGCGGACCGCGTGATCGACGGCTGGCCCGTGGAGCGGCCCTTCCCGCTCCACCCGCACATGCAGGCGATCACGCTCGACGTGATCCTGCGCACGGTGTTCGGCCTCGGCGAAGGGGCGGAGATGGACCGCCTGCGCGACCTCCTCGTGCGCCTGCTCGCCATCGCCGCCAACCCGGTGGCGCTGCTCCCCTGGCTCCGCTTCGAGCTGGGTGGGCTCACGCCGTGGGGGCGCTTGATACGCCTTTCGCGCCACGTGGACGGCGTCCTCTTCGACGAGATCCGGCGCCGGCGCAGCGCCGCCGGGGACGGCCGCGACGACGTGCTCTCCATGCTGCTCGCGGCGCGCGACGAGCAGGGGCGGCCGATGGGCGACCAGGAGCTGCGCGACGAGATGATCACGCTGCTGCTGGCCGGCCACGAGACCAGCGCGACCTCGCTCTGCTGGGTCTTCCACCGCGTGCTCAGGCGGCCCGACGTCCTCACCAGGCTGCGCGACGAGCTGGCGCGCGTGGTCGGCGCCGGCCCGCTCGAGGCGCACCACGTGCCACAGCTCGAGTACCTGGACGCGACCATCAAGGAGACGCTGCGCCTCAACCCGATCATCCCGATCGTCGCGCGGCGGCTCAGGCGGCCGCTGCGCTTCGGCGGCCGCGAGCTGCCGGCGGGGGTCATCGTCGCGCCCTGCATCTACCTGACCCACCGCAACCCCGGGGCGTGGCCCGACCCCGAGCGCTTCGACCCCGAGCGCTTCGTCGGGCAGCGCACCAGCCCCTACGCGTTCTTCCCCTTCGGCGGCGGCGTGCGGCGCTGCCTCGGCATGGCCTTCGCGCTCTACGAGATGAAGATCGTGATGGCCGAGGTGCTTCGCCGCGTCGTGCTGCGCGCGGCGCCGGGGACCCAGGTGCGAGTCGTGCGCCGCGGCATCACCTTCGCGCCCTCGGCCGGCATGCCGGTGGTGGTCGAGCGACGCGCGGCGTGAGACTTGCCCGCGCGAAGGGGGATCTGCTCTAGTCGCGCGCCATGGTGGTCCTCTACGAGCATCCGCTCTCGCCCTACGCGCAGAAGGTCAAGATCGCGCTCGCCGAGAAGAGCGTCGCCTTCGAGTGCCGGCTTCCGGACTTCATGAGCGGGCGCGACGACGCGTTCGCGGCCGCCAACCCGCGCCTCGAGGTGCCGGCGCTGGTCGACGGCGACACCCGGGTCTTCGACTCGACCATCATCCTCGAATACGTGGAGGACCGCTGGCCGGCGCCGGCGCTGCTCCCCTCGACGCCCGCCGAGCGCGCGCGCGTGCGCATGCTGGAAGAGCTGTGCGACACCTACGTCGAGCCGATCAGCTGGGCCGCGATGGAGATCCGCGTCTTCAAGCGCGCCACCGGGGCGCTGGCCGAGGAGCTCCTCGCGCGCGGCGCCCGGCAGGCAGCCGGCGTGTACCGCTACCTCGAGCGACAGCTCACCGACCGGCCCTGTTTCAACGGCGCCGCCTTCGGCTGGGGCGATCTGTCGGCCGTCCCCTACGTGGAAGGCCTCGCCAACACCGGGAACCCGCCGGCGGCGGGCACGCGCCTCGCCGCCTGGCTGGAGCGCGTGCGCGTGCGCCCGAGCGTCGCCGCCACCTTCGCAGCCGCCGCGCAGAGCATGCAGGGCTTCGAGATGATCCCCCAGCTCGTCGAGTCCGGGCTCTTCAAGCGCGAGTACCGCGATCACCGTCTGGAGTGGATGATCCGCAGCGGCGGCGCGGACATCGTGATCGAGGGCATGCGCAAGGGGAACATCCGCTTCAGCACGGAGCTCGCCTGAGGTCCGCGCAGTTGCCCCCGCGTACATGCTTTCAGGGGTAGCGCGAGGCCCCGCAAGCTGCTACCTTCGTGCGAAATCGATCATCCCAAGGAGGCGACCATTTCGTCCACGATCTTCATCGGCAATCTTTCCTTCGAGACCACCGAGGACGAGCTACGTTCGGTGCTCGTCGACGTCGATCCCGGCGTGCGTGTGCGTCTCGGCATGGACCGCGTGACGGGGAAGGCGCGCGGCTTCGCGTTCGCGCAGTTCACCGACTCCGCCCGCGCCGCCGACGCCATCCGGCGCTTCGATGCCTTCGAGCTGCGCGGCCGTCGCCTGCGCGTGAACGACGCGGACGACAAGCCGCCGGCCCGCGCGCCGCGTCCGCTGAGCGTCGCCGCCGCGCCACCCCCGGAGGTCTTCGAGCTCGAGCGGTTCGGCGGGGGCGGGGACGGCCGCCCGTTCCGCAAGAACGGCGGCAGCCGGCGCGGCCTGCGTGCGCGCAAGCGGAGCCTCCGCTAGCCGCACCTTGCCCCGCGTGGGCAACGGTGCTACACGGCGCTCCTCCCTTGTTTGTGCGTGATCCCGCCCGTCGTGCACGTCCGGCGATCGGCTCTCGCACGGGCAACCGAGAAGAGCGTGAGCGGCCTCGAGAGGCCAGGAGCGAGTGATGGGTAAGAAGCTATTCGTGGGCAACCTCTCCTTCGACACGACCAGTGCGGATCTCGAGGCGCTGTTCTCGCAGGCCGGGACCTGCGAGTCCGCCGCGGTGATCACCGACCGCGCCACCGGCCGGTCGCGCGGCTTCGGCTTCGTCGAGATGAGCTCGGCCAGTGAAGCCGAGCGCGCGATCGCCGAGCTGAACGGTCACGAGCTGCAGGGCCGCAAGCTCAACGTGAGCGAGGCGCGCGAGCGCGCGGGCGGCGGCGGTGGTGGTTTTGGTGGTGGTGGTGGTGGTGGCGGCGGCGGGCGGCCACGCGGCGGCTTCGGCGGCGGCCGCCGCGATCGCTGAGCGGCGGCCGGTGCGGCTCCGCGAGATCGGCAACCCGCAGCAGCGTCTGCTGCGCGAGCTGGCGCAGCGCATCTCCAACCGCCTCGACGCCGAGTTCACCGAGGCGCCGGGCAGCGACAGCCCGAACATCGGCGTCGCGCTCAGCGAGCGTGGGCGGACCGTGGCGCTGGAGGTGCCGGGGGCGCTCCTCCTGCGTGCCGACAACGAGAACGACGCGCGCGAGGCGCTGCGCCAGCGCATCAAGGCGGCGCGCGACCGCATGCTGTTCCGCGCGCCGCCACCCCCGCTGCCCAAGAACATCGCCCCCGCCGGCGATCCCGCCTTCTTCCGGAGCCGCGGCCCCGGCGGACCGGGGCGCGGCCGGCGCTGAGCGGTGAGCGCCCCGCCGCCGCGTCGTTTCTGGGGCTGGGGTCGGGAGGGGGCGGGGCCGAGCCCCGAGCAGCAGCGCGCCATCGCGCAGGTGCTGGCGGCGCGCTTCGCCCTGGGCGACGTGACGATCACGCCGCCCCCGCGCCTCGACGAGCTGCGCCTCCGCTCGCCCCGGCTCGTTCCGCCCGCCGCGCTGGCCGCGCTCTGCTCGACGGCGCCCTTCGAACGCGCCGGGCACACCTACGGGAAATCCTTCCGCGACGTGGTGCGCGGCCTGCGCCGCGACTTCGCGCACCCGCCGGACGTGGTCGCCTTCCCGCGCACGGAAGCGGACGTCGGCGCGGTGCTCGACTGGTGCGCGGGGGCCAACGCGGCGGTCATCCCGTACGGCGGCGGCTCGAGCGTGGTCGGCGGCGTCGAGCCCGCGGTCGGTGGGCGCTACGCGGGCGTCGTCTCGCTCGACCTCGGGCGCCTCGACCGCGTGCTCGAGATCGATCGCACCTCGCGCGCGGCGCGCATCCAGGCGGGCGTGCTCGGCCCGGCGCTCGAGGACCAGCTCCGACCGCACGGGCTGACGCTCCGGCACTTTCCGCAGTCGTTCGAGTTCTCGTCGCTGGGGGGCTGGATCGCGACCCGCTCCGGCGGCCACTACGCGACCCTCTACACCCACATCGACGAGTTCGTGGAGGCGCTGCGCGTGCTCACGCCCGCGGGCATGGTGGAGACGCGCCGGCTCCCCGGCTCGGGCGCCGGACCGAGCCCGGATCGGCTCTTCATCGGCTCGGAGGGGATACTCGGCGTCATCACCGAGGCGTGGATGCGCCTCCAGGACCGGCCGACCTTCCGCGCCTCGGCGGCGGTCACCTTCACGGAGTTCACCGCCGGCGCCGCGGCGGCGCGCGCGGTCGCGCAAGCGGGGCTCCACCCGTCCAATTGCCGCCTCCTCGACCCGGGCGAGGCCGCGACCGCCGGCGCCGGCTCGGGCGCCGAGGCGGTCCTGCTCGTCGCCTTCGAGTCCGCCGACCACGAGCTCGACGCGTGGATGGGGCGCGCGCTCGCCATCGCCGCCGCGCACGGCGGGTGCGTGCCGCCCGACGCCGGGCGAACGACGCACGCCGAGGAGGGCGCGCGGGCGGGCGCCGCGGGCGTGTGGCGGAAGTCCTTCCTCGACGCGCCCTACCTGCGCGACGCGCTGGTCGGCATGGGCATGATCAGCGAGACCTTCGAGACCGCCGTCACCTGGGACCGTTTCCCCGCCTTCCACGCCGGCGTGGTGGCGGCCGCCGAGGAGGCGCTCCGTCTGGTGTGCGGTGCCGGCCAGGTGACGTGCCGCTTCACGCACGTCTACCCCGACGGCCCGGCGCCCTACTACACCGTGATCGCGCCGGGGCGGCGCGGCGCCGAGCTCGAGCAGTGGGCGGCGATCAAGCAGGCCGCCTCCGAGGCGATCCTGCGTCTCGGCGGCACGATCACGCACCACCACGCGGTCGGCCGCGACCACCGGCCGTGGTACGACCGCGAACGCCCCGCGGGCTTCGCCGCCGCGCTCGCCGCCGCCAAGTCGGCGCTCGATCCGGCGGGCGTGCTCAACCCGGGCGTCCTCATCGACCCGAGACCCTGTCTCGGGTCGGGAGCGGAACCGAGCGTGTAGCGTCTGGTGGGTGAGGCGGACGGCGTGCCGCGGCCGGCGTCTCAACCGGGCGGAACTCTCGCGTCCGTCCGACCCGAGACAGGGTCTCGGGTCGCTAGGTGGCGAGCGCCCCGGGTCGCAGGCGGATGACGCGCGCCCACGCGAGGAGTCGCGTCACCGCATACGTCGGGTCGAACTCGAAGCGACGCCACGCGAAGTTGAGCCGGCTGGCGGCGCGGTGATGGTTGTTCTGGAAGAGCTCGCCCAGGGTGAGGAAGTCGAAGGGAAGGAAGTTCCGCGAAGCGTCGTTGGTCCTGAAGTTGCGGTAGCCGTAGCGGTGCCCGCACCAGTTGACGATCGCGCCGTGCACCGGTCCGAGCACCCAGTGGACGGGCAGGAGCAGGAACTGCCACCACGCGGTCGCGAGCCAGAGGTAGACGAGCCCGTAGGCCGTGCCCCAGGCGAGGCGCCCGGTCCACGACGAGCCGACGCGCTCGAGCCACGGCCAGTCGGGGGTGTTGCCCAGGAAGCGCGGCTCGGGCGAGGACGTGCCCACCAGGTGCGCGTTGTAGCGCAGCGCGGTCGACCACATCATGCCGAGCACGTTGGCGAAGAAGCCCGGGGCGTGCGGGTCCTTCTCCGTGTCGCTGTAGGCGTGGTGCTCGCGGTGGAGGACCGCGTAGGCGCGCGGCGAGAGATACGAGGGGCCCTGCACCAGGTAGGTGAGGAAGTGAAACGTCCGCTCGGTACGCGGCCCCATGGTGAACATGCGGTGCGAGGCGTAGCGGTGGTGAAAGAACGACTGGAAGAAGGCGGCAACGACCCAGTGCGCGGAGAAGAAGATGACGATCGCCATGGCGGTTCATTCACTCTACCAGCGGACCGCCCGAGCCGCAAACCAGAGCACGACCCGGACGGTGTCGCGACGCGAATCCGCGCTCGCACGTTACGGCGAGTTGGCGAGACGGTGACGCCCGCGCTATACGCCCCGCATGCCGGACCTGCTCCTCCTGCGTCACGGCCAGTCGCAGTGGAACCTGGAGAACCGCTTCACCGGCTGGATCGACGTGCCGCTCTCGCCGCGCGGCGAGGCCGAGGCGCGCGCCGCGGGCGAGAAGCTGCGCGGGCGCCGCATCGACAAGGTCTACACGTCGGTGCTCGTGCGCGCGACGGAGACCGCGCGGTTGGCGCTCGAAGCCGCCGGCATCGGACCGCTGCCGACCGAGCGCGACGCGGCGTTGAACGAGCGCATGTACGGCGACCTCCAGGGCAAGAACAAGGCGGAGGCCGTCGAGCGCTTCGGCGCCGAGCAGGTGAAGCTCTGGCGCCGGAGCTACGACGTGCGTCCGCCCGGCGGGGAGAGCCTGGCCGACACCGCGGCGCGCGTGCTGCCCTACTGGGAAAGCCACATCCTGCCCGACCTCCGCGCCGGCAGGAACGTGCTCGTGGTCGCGCACGGGAACTCGCTGCGCGCGCTGGTCATGCACCTCGACGGGCTCACGCGCGAGCAGGTGCTGGCGCTCGAGATCCCGACCGGCGACCCGCTGCTCTACGAGCTGGCGGCGGACGGCACGGTGCGCGGGAAGCGCTACCTCTGAGCATGCAGCTCGAGGGACGCAGGATCATCGTCACCGGCGGCGCGAGCGGCATCGCCGCGGCCACGGTGTGCGCCTACGCGCGCGAGGGCGCGCGCGTCGCCTCGCTCGACGTGAACGACGAGGGCGGCCGGCGCGTGGCGGCCGAGGCCGGCCCCGGCGTGACCTACCATCACTGCGACGTCTCCCGCCGTGCCGAGGTCGACGCGGTCTTCGCGCGCGCCGTCGCGGCCATGGGCGGCCTCGACGTGCTCGCCAGCGTGGCCGGCGCCGAGCGCGGCGCGCCGGCCGAGGACATCACCGACGACGAGTGGGACCTCGTCTTCGCCGTCAACGTGAAGGGGACGCTCTACACGAATCAGGCCGCCTTCCGGCACATGAAGGAGCACGGCGGCCGCATCATCAACTTCGGCTCCGGGGCGGGCATCCGCGGCCAGCGCGGCTCGGCGCACTACTCGGCGGCCAAGGGCGCGGTCATGGCCTGGACGCGCACCGTGGCCCAGGAGTGGGCGCGCCACGGCATCACCGTCAACTCGATCGTGCCGGCGATCTGGACGCCGATGTACGACGCATACCGCGCGCGCATGTCCGAGCAGGAGCGGGCGATCCACGACATGGCCATGCAGCACGTGATCCCGCTCGGCGGCCGGCTGGGCGATCCCGACCGCGACATCGCGCCGGTCATGGTCTTCCTCGCCGGCGACGGCGCCCGCTTCGTCACCGGCCAGGCCCTGGCCATCGACGGCGGCATGATCATGCTCGGCTGACGCGATGGCGGAGATACGCCTCCCGCTCCCCGCGCTCGAGCCCGAGAGCGAGCGCTTCTGGCGCGCCTGCCGCGAGGGGCGCCTCGAGATCGCCCGCTGCACGGCGTGCGCCTGGTACGTCCATCCGCCGCGGCCGGTCTGCCCGCGCTGCGGCGGGCGCGAGGTGGCCTGGGAGCCGGTCAGCGGTCGCGCCACCGTGGTCAGCTACACGGTGAACCACCAGCGCTGGATGCCGGGCATGGACGTGCCGTACACGATCGGCCTGGTCGAGCTGGTCGAGCAGGCGGACCTCCGGCTGACGACCAACATCGTCGGCTGCGCGCCCGACGCGGTGACGATCGGCATGCCCGTGCGCGTCACGTTCCAGCCGGCGAGCGACGAGATCGCGCTCCCGCTCTTCGTGCCGGATCCCGACGCGAACCGCCCTGCCCCGCCCCCGCGCGCGCCCCGCGCGCTCGTCCCCCCCATCCGCCCGGCGTCGGATCAGCATCTCGAGCGGCGCGCCATCCTCTCGGGCGTCGGACAGTCCCAGATCGGCCGTCGCCTCTTCCGCACCGACCTGGACCTCACCTGCGAGGCGGCGCTGGCGGCGATCGCCGACGCGGGCCTCACCGCCAAGGACATAGACGGCCTCGCCTGCTACCCGGGGCCCATGGGCGCGGCCGCCCCCGGCTTCGCCGGCCCGGGCACGGCGGACGTGCAGGACGCCCTCGGCCTCCAGCTCGGCTGGCACGGCTCGGGCGGCGAGGGGCCGGCGCAGCTGGCACCCGTGATGCTGGCGGCGCTCGCGGTGGCCGCGGGCCTCTGCCGCCACGCGCTCGTTTACCGCACGGTCACCGAGGCGACGGCGGCGGCGAGCACCGGGCGCCTCGGCATCGGCGCCGGCGCGCGCAGCGTGTCCGGCTTCGCGCAGTGGGTGATCCCCTTCGGCGCCATGTCGGCGGCCAACTGGCTGGCGCTCCACGCCGTGCGCCACATGCACGAGTACGGCACCCGGCGCGAGCACCTGGGCGAGATCGCGCTCACCGCGCGCGCGCACGGCGACCTCCCCCGCCCCGCGGTGCGCATCAATGCGGTCGGGAGCGCCATCCGCGGCCGCCCGGTGTGGGACCAGTGGGAGGACCTGACCACCATGGCGGCGCGCGACGCGGCGGCGCAGCTCTGGGCGCGCACGGACTTGAAGCCCGCCGACGTCGACACCATCCAGCTCTACGACGGCTGCAGGGTGCGGCTCGGCGGCGCGCTGCCGCTGAACACCTGGGGCGGGCAGCTCTCGGGCGGCCGCCTTCACGGCTTCGGCTTCCTCGCCGAGGCGATCCGCCAGCTGCGCGGGGAGTGCGGCGCGCGCCAGGTGAAGAACTGCGAGGTGGCGGTGGTGGCGGCGGGCGGCGGGCCGATCGCCGGGTGCCTGCTGCTGACGCGGTAGTGCGCGGGGCGCGCGCCCTCTACAACGTCGTCGTCGTTTCCGTCGTCGAGGTCGTCGACTCCGTGGTGGTCGTGGTGGGCGCCGCCGTGGTGGTGGTGGCCCCGCCCCCGAAGCACCCCGGCGCGTCGCAGAGCGGATTCCCGAGACACGGGGCGGCCTGGCCGGGGCGCGGCACGGCGACGATGCGCAGGTCCCACGGCTGTCCGGTGCGCTCGCCGAGGCAGACGCCGAGATCACCGCACGTGGGCTTGGGGCTCGAGAGGTCGACCTTCAACGAGCCCGTCTTCCAGTCGTACCACCCGGGCTGGTTGATGCCCTTCCCCGGCGGCCGGTCGTAGCCGAGGTTGGTGGCGCCCCACGCGACCTTGCAGGTCCTCTCCGGGTCGATGTCCGGTGCGGTACCGGGATTGGCGCAGTTGTTGGTGGAGCAGAAGCCGCCGATGCGGAAGCGGAGCCCGGGCTCGCCCTGGTGCCGCGTGCCGCGGCACGAGGTGACCGGATCGACCGGGGGGCAGAGGCGGCGGTTCGAGCCTCCGGGCTCGTCGAAGGCGATCTGCTCGGTCGAGACGTTGGCGCAATCGACGCTGCCCGCCGTCGTGCAGCCCGGCCCGAGCAGCTCGTGCTGCGCGTGCAGGCAGACCGAGCCGCCGCTGTAGACGCGCAGGTCGCGGCAGCCGTTGCGGTCCTGCTTGCTCCAGCAGCCGACCATGTAGCCGGTGACCGCCACCTTGATCGCGCCTGCCGGCTGCGTCGAGGAATTCGGGCACTCCTGCGGGTCCGGGCAGGGCTTGGGGTCGACCGTGTCGAGCATCTGCGCGCAGGGCGCGCTGGTGCCGGCGCGAAGCGTGATGAAGCTGGTCTCGCCCACCACCGCCTGATCGGCCGAGAGGCCGTTGTCCGGGAACGTCGTCCCCAGGTCGTAG
>WNEZ01006664.1_pt1 | contig 10148 bp, 5 predicted proteins | sample 5400521 | NCBI WGS metagenome assembly WNEZ01 (sample SAMN13153339, study PRJNA577476) | soil metagenome | isolation source: 120 cm saprolite under Douglas fir tree site 2 hole 1 replicate 1 | place: USA:California | collected 2015-04-18
CGCTTTGAGCGTACTTGTTATGGCACATCCAACATTTATAGAAATAGATATCTTCGCCCCTTGCCAAGCCGTGGTCTGCAGTTAGGCTGTAGTTGTCAAGTCTTGCTGAACGCTGCAGATCATCGCTGGGTGTGATAGAGGAACCTCCCGATTGTGAGCCTGTGTTCTGGGCGAGGGAGTTGCGCACCGCAATTCCACCGGAATGCACGATGGCTGCAGCAAGGAGCATCGCCAGTATGCTGGAGACTATAGGGCACCGCCTGCCTTTGCTCATGAACGCCCCTCTCATGCTCGTCACTGTGCAGCGTAAATCGGCTACTCAAATGACGGATGTCGAACGCATGTCTACTCCGAGAAATCCGACGAAGCCTACCACAGCACCCGTGGTTATAGCACCTGACGACGACTGGAACAAACGGCACCTGTCTCTTTGTGGACGGTTAACGGGCAAAACGGAAGTTATGCCCGACGACGGACTCTCAAGCGGACTTTAGCCAGAAGTCGGCTTCGAGGAAGAGTGACTCAGTGACTCCGATCTCCTCGAAGCCCGTTTCTGGATAGTTTCGGGGTGGCCGACGACTCGGAAGCGATTCGCTGTAACCCGAATTGAAGTGTCTCGCGGCGGCGACTTCCAGCGGAAGGCTTGAAGATCCCTGGGTCCTGCTATTTCACGAACGTCAGCCCATGTGGTACCAAGGATCGGAAGATATAGGCATAGAGCATCACTATTGTTCCAACGATGGAACAGAGGGCCACCGAGTGCCACGCGACAAATCGGAAAATGATTCCTTCGTTGCCTACTTGCTCGGTGGCTGCCGTCGCAATCGTAATGGACTGCGCGTCCACCATTTTCCCCATCACTCCTCCGGCGCTGTTGGCCGCGCACATAAGAACCGGGTCGATGCCGAGTTGTTGAGAAGTAATTCTCTGCAAGCTACCAAAGAGCGCATTGGCGGAAGTATCGCTCCCGGTGAGCGCCACTCCCAGCCATCCCAGGAACGTGCCAAAAAACGGATACAGCCATCCCGTGCGCGTAAACGCCAGGCCCAGCACCGCGTCCAGTCCCGAGTAGCGGGTCACGTAGCCCAACCCCAGCATGAATGAGATGGCAATCGTCGCCAGCCGCATTCGCAGCAGCGTTCTCCAGAAGATCCGTATCAGTTGTAAGGGGTTCAGGCCAAGCAACAGCCCGGAAACGATCGCAGCCAGGAAACAGCCAGTCCCGGTGGCGGAGAGCCAGTTGAAGTCGTATCGCGCGGCCTCAGGAGACGGCTTCGCCACCACCGGCGCGGCGCGGGAAATGGCATTGTGCAAGTAGGGCACATCCCATCCCGGCGGACCCGAGCGAACTTTGCCATCCGCAAGCACGACCCGAAAAGCCGGCGTGGTGGCCTGGTTCATGGCTAACTTTATCTTTGGCAGCCCCCAGAAAAGCACAAAGAGTGACAGGATCGCGAAAGGCATCCAGGCCTTCAGGATCTTCCCGGCGGTGTAGCGGCGCGCTCTGACAAATCCATCAAACTGCTCCGCCGCCCATTCGCCGCCAACCTGGTCGGTGATCTCTGCGGATGTTGGAGGCTGCGTTGGCGCCGTTTCGTCATAATCGAAGCGCCATATCTTCTTCGGCTTCCAGAATCGCAGGAAGACCAGGACGGCGACGATCGACACCACCCCTCCCATGATGTCAACCAGATTGCTGTCCACGTAATTCGACCAGAAGAACTGCGTAAGAGCGAACGAGGTGCCGACAACCACAATGGCAGGGAGCACTTCGAAGGTTTCCCTCCAACTGACCATGGTTCTCACCAGCCAGAAGGGGACGATGATTGCGGTAAAAGGAAGAATGCGGCCAATCATGGCGTTGAGATCGGATTCCGGCAGAGCCGTTACCGCCGCCAGCGTGTGAACCGGGGTTCCGATGGCTCCCCATGCCACAGGCGCGGTGTTCGCGATCAGATTCAATGCTGCGGCATGGAAGGGCTTGAAACCGAGTCCGATCATGAAGGCCCCTGCGATGGCTACCGGCGCTCCGAAACCGGCCGCCCCCTCGATGAACGCCCCAAAACAAAAGGCAACCAGCAAGACTTGCAGCCGCCGGTCAGCAGTGATTCCAGCGATCGACTCCTTCATGATTTCGAATTGTCCGGTCTCGACGGAAATGTCGTAGAGGTATACTGCAGCCAGAACGATCCAGGCTATTTTCAACACGCCGAACGCCACCCCATATCCAAAGGTGATGGCGGCGAGAGCCAGTGGCATTTTGAAGAAAAGAATCGCTACCGCCACGGCCGTTGATGCACCCGCGATGGCACACCAGTGTGGCTTCACCTTGAAACCGGCCAGCATCCCGAAAAGGACGATGATCGGAAGAGCCGCAACCAGCGTGGAGAGCCACCAATGCCCAAGCGGGTCATAGATTTGGGTCCACTGCATGACAAACCTCCTTGCGAAGTTTGCTGCGTAACCGAATCAAGCAGGCTAAGGCATACACCACGGGAACTTCCGTAAACGTAAATCAGCTTGTTTATCTGCAATTCCAATGTTCGCAGCGCTGGAGCAGGCCGCCATCGTAGCACTGGGGAGCTATTTCCCAAACGCCGTTCGTGGACCGTAAGGTCGGCGCCATTTCTCCCGGATGCCGAACTACCGTCCGTTTCGCTTGCGTGTCGGATTCGCGTTCATGAAAGGGACGTTTAATAAAGGCCAGGGGAGGTTGAGGCTGCGGACTGATGTGCTCTCAGCGTCGCACGAAGCCACTCCACAAACTTCTGCTTGTAGAACGCCCACTCGGCGTGGCCTTCCCAGTTCTCCATCCCGTGGGGAGCGCCTTCAAGCAGAATCAGTTTGAATGGGGCGCCGATTTCTTTGAGTTTTCGAGCGTATTCCATTGTGCCTCCGAAGAGTTCATCTTTGGTCCCTTGGATGAGAAGCATCGGAGGTTGGCCGGGTCGCGAGCTAAATTGAGGCGAATAGCGCTGCAGTGTCTCGCGCCTCCAGTCACTGAAGAGCCGTCTTAAGGCCGCTCTTTCCGACTCCGAACCGTCGGCCCACTTCGTGAAGTCATACACACCGTAGAACGAAACTACTGCCTGCACCTCACAGCCGGTACACAGTTCAGAAGCGACTTGCGCCACCAATTGCCCGCTGGCGGATTCACCCAGCAGAGCAATGCGGTTCGGGTCAATATGAAACCGATCTGCATGCGCGCGAACATATCGGATGGCGGCGCGAACGTCTTCCAGTTGCTCGGGAATGTGTACGTAGGGCGTGAGCCGGTAATCAATCGAAAACCACGCGAATCCGGCTTCAGCTAGCGGCTCGAATAGGGGGGAAACGTAGGTCACCTTGTTGCCCGCCTCCCAGCCGCCCCCGTGAACGATAATCACCACGGGAAGCGGACCGATGTTCTCAGGAATATACCCATCCATGAGCAACTCGCGGCCACCCGGGCGGCCATAGACAATCTCCTTCCAGAGCCCGCGACGGTCGCGCCTTAGCCAGGCGGTCAGCTCCTCTTTCCAGTCCCACTGGTCGGGATGCCAGGTCTCAAAATTGTGAATGGCACCCGCCACAGGATAAAAGGTGCAGTGCGGCAGCTGCTTACAGAGAACCTCCGCCGCGGCGGGCGGCGATTCTTCATCCGACGTACCGTGAAACATGAGCACTGCCGCCGTGGTCCCATCCTTCATGGCATTTTCCTTCCCGGGGGACGGTCCGGTATCGCCCAGCTTCGTGCCGAACGTCACCACTCCTCTGGACCCGCCGTGTGCGGCGAGGGATAGTGCGATTCCTGCGCCTGTATCCTCCCCGATCAAAACTATTTCTGGCGTGATGTTGAAACGACCTGGGCAGCGCACGTAGCGGATCGCTTCGGCTACGTCTTCGCTAGAGCGGTAGTCGACGGAAAACCATGCGAAGCCGGCGCGGTCGAGCACTTCGAAGAGCTGCGTCACGTGGGTGATTTTAGTGCCCTCACTGCCGTGAATAATAATGGCTGCTGGGCGCGGCTCACCTGCGGGCGCATAAGCATCCAGGGTGAGTTGATCGTGGTAGGTCACGTCGCGCAGGGCACCCGGAATGACGTAATGCGGCCTGCCTCCGAGCGGTGGCGAGCATGGGGCCATGCTCGCCGCAAGCGCGGCAATCAGCACAGGGAGAGGGGTCATGCACTCCCCGAAGTCCAAGAAACGAGGGGCTCGCGAGGCGGTAGGAAGCACGTCCGAAACCGCCTCCCGCGTATATGGCTAAAATCGGAAGTGCAGGCCCCACTGCATCTGTCGCATGTCGGTCGCAGCATAGGTAATTCGTCCTGCATCGGACACGTCCACAGTTGAGTTCGGAAGTCCCAGGTTCGTATGGTTGAAAGCATTAAAATTCTCCCACCGGAATTCCAGGGTCTTTCCTTCGGTGATGACGAAAATCTTGGACAGCGAAAGGTTAAACAGATACTGCGGCGGCCCGCGCAGCGAGCCCTTGGAAGCCGTACCGTTGCGGAATGGTTGCTGCGGGGAAGTGTAAGCGACCGGATCAAACCACAAGTCGCGGTTGGGATGGGGCACATGGGGACTCCCAATGATGTCCGGCCGAACACTGTTGAAATCTGTGTTTAGCAGTGGCGCGTTGGATACGAAGGGTGTGAAGGCAGCGCCGGACAGCAGAGTAGTGACGCCGCTGAAACGCCAACCGCCTACAACCGTATCCGCTACCTTGCTGGTCTGAGCCGCCCAACGGCGTCCCTTGCCGAAAGGCAGGTCCCAAGTGTGAAGCAACGTCAAGGCGTGGGTATGGTCCCAGCTGGCGGGGCCGTGGTCGCCGCGAATGTTGTAGTTGTCGGAGAAGTTGTATCCGCCCTCGGAGTTGGTCATGGCTTTCGACCAGGTGTAAGTCAGCAGGAAATCCAACCCGTGGGAGGTCCGCTTCTGAAGTTTTGCTTGCAGTGAGTGGTAGCTTGAGTTGTCGCAATTACAGACGTCGTACACCCCTTGTGACAGACCGAATTTATTGAATGGGCGACGCGGATCAAGATCGCCCGGGCCTGGAACCGCCTGGTTGGTATTGCGGTTGGCAAAGAGGTGCCGGCCGACGTTGCCTACGTACGCGACTTCAGCGGTCAGGTCAGAACGAATCTCATGCTGGACCGACAAGTTCCAGAAATCGGCCAGCGGGATGCGGTACCTGTCTAGGGGATAAAAGTAGAAATAAACTCCCACGCCGTCGGGAAGCGGAAAGCGCCCGTTTGAGCCGATCGGAAACAGCGGTGGAAGCGGCGGGCCAGTTGTGAGAAAAGTGGGAACCGCGGTTGAATAAATGTTCGGCGCGCTTAGGAATTGGCCGAATTGTACTGGCGGATCAAGTTCTGGATTCTGGCCGAAAACGGCACCCACGCCCGCCCCATTGAAGCTGCGGCCATATCCGGCACGAACAACTGTGCCGAGCCGAAGTCGGTAAGCTAGCCCGAGTCGCGGCGCAAACCCGGCATTGTATGGCTTGACTCCGAAGTTCGAAGGCACGGATCCGACGCCCGCTACGAGGACGTCACCGGTGGTGGGATCAAAACTTCCTCCACCGCCGGGTTTCGCGGCAGTCTGCGGCAAGTAGTTTTCATAGCGAAGCCCATAATCAATACTCAGCTTTGAGGTGGCACGCCACGAATCCTGTCCAAAGAAATACAGCCGTGTCTGGCGGATGCTGGGATAAAACCCAGGAGTGGTGAAATTGCGCGCGATGAAACTAGGCTGGCCGAGCAAGTAGGTCGCAAGGCCAAGACCCGTCGTGGCGCTGCCCGCTGCGCTGTTATCAACGTCGGCGCTGCCCGTCACGCTGTCGGCAAAGGTCAATTCACCTGAGCGGTGATTACCGCTGTCGATGCGGGTAGTTTGCGCGCGGCGTATATCAGCGCCCCACTTGATGGTGTGATTGCCAGTCTGTTTGGTCCAATTGTTAACCCATTGAAAGTGATTCTCGGTTTCGCTGAGTGGACAGTTGCACTGGTTGACGTTCAGCCCATAGCCGAAGTTGAATCCGCCATCACCGGTGACGTAAAAAGCTGGCATGCTACTGGTGTCGCTAGTGCCGCGGTTGAGGCCGATCAGTCCGGCATCGCTCGCTGGATTGAGTCCGAAGCCGCCTGGCTGTACTCGAACCCGATATCGATACGTGCCAAATCGAAAGTCGGTGATTAATGTTGGGTTCAATGAGTACGTCCAACCCAACGCGAGGCTCTGGTTGCGGGCCAGCGAGCGGCCAGCGAAGTGGAAGGCAGACGGCCCTCCCGCCACTTCCCCATATGCTCCCGGGGACTCCTTAGTGAAGTTGGCGATGCTGTAACGGCCGAAAAAGTGATGTGCCTCCGAAAAGTTGTAATCAATCCGGCCGTCGTACTGGTCGCTATCGAACTTCTCGGAAAAACCCGCCGCGAAGTTGTTAGCTACATCGCCGGGACCACCAAAATTCGGCGGAGGCAAAAAGCCGAGCAATTGCATCATGGAAGCGTTCGGGGCGGGCAGCACATTGACCTGGCCGCCAGCGGAAATCGCTTGACGCCCGGTCCCATCGGGATTGCCGGTCGTGGGATCAAAAACCATCCCCGCCCGGGCTGGAACTACCGCCCCTTCGGTGGTGGTTACGTTCACCGGGTTGCCACAGGGGCCTGGTGAGGTGGTTCCGTTTGCGCAGATGTAATCACCCAGCAGCGCACTCAGGTCGCCAGTGCGCTCGGCGGCGGTGGGGACGGTGGTAATTAGGGCTCCCCCCGTTCTGCGCCGTGTTCCCTGATAATCGAAGAACCCAAAGAGCTTGTTCTTGCGCAGTGGGCCACCGACCGAACCGCCAAATTGATTCCACCGCAAAGGAGGCTTAAGGGAGGTGAAGGGATCCGCCGCGTTAAATTTGTCGTTCCGAAGATATTCAAAAAGTGAACCGTGAATCTGATTGGTTCCTGACTTTGTGGTGCCTTGGAGCAGCGCGCCTGAGACGTTTCCGAACTCAGCATCGTAGTTGCCGGTGGTTACTTTGAATTCCTCTAGCGCGTCGGGGTTGGGATTGATGACGGCGATGCCAAGAATGTTGCTGTGATTCTCCGTGCCGTCCAGTTCGAATCCATTGGAGTAGAAGTACTGCCCGTTGACGTTGATCTGCAGTCCGCCTTGAGGATTCTCGCTGGAGGCGTGTTGGAAGCCGTTCAACTGCGACCCGGGCAGGGCCAACACCAGCGTGGTCACGTTGCGGTTTAGCATCGGCAGCTGCTCGACTTCATTGCCCGTCAAGGTGTTGCTGACGTCTGCCCGGTCCGTTTTCAGCAAGGGGGTCTCAGCGCCGACGATAACGGTGGTTTCGGCCTTGCCTACGCGGAGCTGAGCATCGGCTCGCGTGGTCGCGTCTACCTGTACTTCTGTGCTCGCGGAAAATTCAGAGAAACCGGGAGCTCTGACTTTCACCTGATAGTGTCCGGCCAGCAAATGGGTTTGGGTAAAGTTTCCCTCTGAGGTGGTTCTGGTCGTGTAGGTGATACCGCGGTCGAGATCTGTTATCGCAATCTCCGCGTTGGGCACCGCGGCCCCCGTGGGATCCGTCACCGTGCCGGTAATGTTGCCAAACACCGCCTGGCCGAACCCGGCAGAAGAAACGGCCAAGACCAGGAATATGCAAGCCACTACCGGAATAGTTACTCTCGGCAAATGCATGATGCCCCCCTGCAACCTTGAGTTTCACTTGTCATGCGCGATCGACTGCCAACTGCCACTCCAGAACAACCGCCATCGCGACAAAAAGCTCACGGTGGCTTTCGGACCTTGTTTTCTCAGCAACCTATGGCGTGTGACTCTCCGTTTCGATAACTTGCTGCGTGATGGACGGGCCGGATAACGGCAGCACGTTGCCAGCACGAGCGGAATGGAGCTTCTGAAAGGATGCCATTTCCTTTTGCTGGTTGGCTGCGTCGCCCAGTGCCTTGTACACCGAGGCCAGCCGAAAATGCGCAACTTCATTTTCCGGCTCGATCCGAACCGCCTCCAACAAATGCCCGAGCGCTTCGCGCGATCTTCCCTGGCTGATCAAGGTGCTGGCTAAACCGATGCGAGCCTGAGTAAAGTCGGGATGATGTTGGACCGCCTTAGAGAAGTGCGCCAACGCGGGCTCGAACTCGCCTCGCTGGCGATAGATCTCGCCGATTTCGTATTCGGCGTCGGAGTTATCCGGCGATATCTCGAGTTCCAGTTCAAATTCATGCAGTGCCTGCTCAACCGCATTCGTTTCCTTGGAACTCTGCATAATTGCCCGCCCTAACCGGAAGTGAGTTCCTGGCATTCTGGGTTCCATTGCCAGAACATTCCTATACTCCCCGATGGCCAGATCATAACGCTGCAGGCTTGCGTGAACTTCAGCGGTCGCATAATGAAGCCACACTGAGCTGGGAGCAACCCGCATCAGTTGGGTCATCAAATCGTAGGCCCGGTCGGCATACAGGCGCGATGAGTGAAACAGAATCTCGGGGTCATCGGGATAGCGTTTGAGCAACTCGTCGGCAACTGCCGCGGCCTTATCGGGCTGGTGCAGGCTTTCATAGGTGCGCTGAAGGTCCAAGCCGATGAGCCGTCCCATCTGCTTGTCGGACGGATGGCGGAAGGCCGAGGCCAGGATGGCAATCGCTTGCTGGTTGCGTCCCAACTCGGCATAACACAGGCCCAACATCATCTCGGCCTGAGGCATCTTTGGATTCAGCTTTAATGCCCGTTCAAAGGCCTTACTGGCCTCCAAAATTCGATTGTCCGAGTAGTAAGCTACCCCCAGGTTTGCCTGAACTTCGGAGACACCCGGAGCCAGCCGCGCGAGCTTTTCGAGGGACTCAACGGCGGCAGCCCAATTCTTCGCGGCCATAGCCTCCTGGGCCTGTTTTGAAGTGGTTTCGATTTCGGACTGATTTACTTTTTGCGCAGCAAGGCTCTTAGGGATGCTCTCGAACGCGAGCATGCAACAAAAAAAACAGAACACGACTCGCCTTGGCTCAGCCCTCACCGCGACCCCCTCGGAACTTCAAACCCGCCACCACTCCGGCTGGCAGTCAACAGAAGTCTCTGATTCAACTGTATTTGAGCGAGAAGCTTTACACCCGCAGCCCATTTCGTGTCAAGAAGATCGACTTTGCCGTTGCCTACGAAGTATTCAACTGCGGCGGCCACGGTTCCCGATTCCGCTGCGGTGCTACTGCGGCACTCCGTTGTAATTGACGTGCACTCGGAGCGTAACGGAACCAATCGTTTGACCGTCAGCTTCCGCTCTCCACGTCAATTGCTGCCAGGTGTTCTTTTGCGATTCCGGTGCTGCAACGTTTATTTGGACCGGGTAGGCATCATGCGCAGCTATGGAATAAATCATTTGACCTGGTTTCTCGGTCCACCCCGACGGCAAGACCGAACGCAATGTGACCTGTCTCGAAGCGTCGGAATCGTTATGAATTAGAAGTGGGACCCAAACCGTGTTGTCGGGCCCGCCTAAGGCAGTTTCAGGCGCGAGCAATTGCAACAAATGGTCGAGATTGTGTGATCGCCAGAATGCGCGATAGTAGGCCCATGGCCCTCCGAATTCCAATGACACTCCCTGTCGCGCTATAGGCTCATATCCCCGTGCCCGCACGTATGGAATCGTTCCTGATGTGATCCCCTCGAAGACATCCCCCGTGGTGCTTCCCTTCACCAGCGATTTTCCCAATACGAAGCGCACGGGCTCATTGAGGTATTGATCCAAATATTTCTTGAGATCAGCTTGGTTCGCCGGCAACTGCGACTTGTCATTCATCCATGCGTCGGAGGCAATTTTTGCATAGGGAACACCTTTCGAAGGCGACACATCGCTGGTCTTGTATTGCGGTCCGCGGCCCTCAAGGAATTCGAAATGAGTGGCGTCGGAGAAGTAGTAGATCTTTTTCGGCTGCCACGGATGCAGACCTTCGCCGTAGTTGCTGATGGCAGCGCGGTCGCGGGGTGCCTCTACCTGTTCGGGGAATGCCACCGGATCGCCGGCGAGGTCAAAGGCTTCGGTGGCGAGCACGCCTGCGGCCTGGTGGTCGTCGTGATTTTCGCCTGCAACGTAGAGTGGGAGCCACGTCAGAATTACTTCTGGTCGTGTGAGACGTACTAACCGCACTACCTGTT
>WNEZ01006667.1_pt1 | contig 10147 bp, 12 predicted proteins | sample 5400521 | NCBI WGS metagenome assembly WNEZ01 (sample SAMN13153339, study PRJNA577476) | soil metagenome | isolation source: 120 cm saprolite under Douglas fir tree site 2 hole 1 replicate 1 | place: USA:California | collected 2015-04-18
ACGATTCTGGGCACCACCAACCGGGGCAATCCTTTCGGCTACCGCACCACGAAAGACGGCATGGAAGCGGTTCACGATTACTCCGGGCTGTGCCTGGAGAACGCGCGGCGGCTGGGCATCGACGCTTTCATCGTCATCGGCGGCGACGGCACATTGCACATCGCACGGGACTTCGCGCGCCACGGCTTGAAGATCGTCGGCGTGCCAAAAACCATTGACAACGATCTTTCTGCGACGGACGTGACATTCGGATTCGATACCGCGATCCTGATCGCGACAGAGGCCATTGACCGGCTGCACACCACGGCGGAAAGCCATCACCGGGTGATGCTGATTGAAGTGATGGGTCGCGACGCCGGGTGGATCGCGCTGCACGCCGGGATGGCAGGGGGCGCCCATATCATCCTGATCCCGGAAATCCCTTTTAATTTCGAAGACCTTTGCGAGGCCGTGCACAAGCGCGAAATTCGCGGGAAAGGATACAGCCTGATCGTCGTCGCGGAGGGCGTGAAACTCCCTCGCAGCGACCCCAGCGGCAAGGCCATTCCCGCGACGGCTCCGGGCAGCGTCGCGAACACCATTGCGTTCACTCTGCGCGAGATGTCGCACAAGGAAATCCGGGTAACGGTGCTAGGCCACGTCCAGCGCGGAGGTTCGCCCACTCCGTTCGACCGGATTCTGGCCACACGGCTGGGTGTGCACGCGACGGATCTGGTCGCGCGCGGTGAATTCAGCCGCATGGTGTGCCTGCGCGGCACCCGCATAGAGTCCGTTCCGCTGGAAGAGGCGCTCGCGCAAATCAAATTTGTCGATCCCGGCAGCGAAATCGTGCATGCGGCGCGAGCCATTGGCACGACGTTCGGGGACAGTGCATGAAGAGAAGGCTGCTGATTGCGGTGCCGCTGCTGAGCCTGGTGGCATTGCTTGCCTGGATTTTCCGGCCCAAGCACGAAACCCTAGGAGAAGCATTTGTCAGTGAAAAAGCAGCTCCCCTGTTCAGTGGCATCGCGCAAGTGCGCGAGCAGGTGGGAACGTTGCACTACGGCGAGCGCGTGGATATGGTGGCCAAGCGGAATGAATACGTAAAGGTGCGCAGTGGTTCAGGAGCCGTCGGTTGGGTAGAAAGCCGCCAACTGATGGACCCGGCCCTCTGGCAACGCAGCGCCAAGCTTCTCGATCTGGTGAGGGCGATGCCTTTTCAGGCGCGAGGACGCACCAAGGTGGCTACGAATCTGCGCGTTTTGCCAGGGCGTACGGAGCCGCGGCTTTATCAATTCGGACGGAATGTGCCCTTAGAGGTCGTGGGCCGGGCCACTGCCGATTGGGTGCAGGCGCCGGATGAGAAAGATTCCAGCGACGAGCCGGCGGAAATAAAGAAGGAAGATTGGTTCCTGGTTCGGGGAGTGGCCACGCGCCCGCCCGGGGAAACATTGGCTCGTGGCGCCGAGCCGACAACGACAACACAACCCGGCGATCAAGCCGTACCTATCGCGGGATGGGTGATTGCCCGTTTTCTTGAGCTGGATCTGCCTGAACCAGTGCGTGAAGGAGCGGCCTCGGCAAATCTGCGGCCACTTGCCTGGTTTGAATTGAACCGTGTAAGCGACCCGTCGGGCGACAAGCCACAGTATCTCGTTGCCGCCGTTCGCGGGCCGGAAGGACAGCCTTGCGATTTCACGACGCTGCGCGTGTACACGTGGTACGCAAGGAAAAGCCGTTACGAAACCGCATTTATCGCGAATGATCTGTGCGGACAGATGCCCGTCCGCATCGGCAAGGGGCCCAAGGGCGAACCGGAGTTTCGCTTCCGTGTGATGGACGGCAACAAGGAAGAGCGCATTTACCGCTTGATGCAGACGGTCGTTCGACGAGTCCGCGAGGGGGACAACGTATCCGGAAAGCACGGCGCGACGAAGTCTGTAAGGCCCGCGGCCAACTGACTCAATGCTTTTCTGGAATTTGAGCGGTGAGAATGACGACGGTTAAGCAGTTTGCGTCCGAATGGAAACTTCGCTCGCCCCATACCGAGCCGGGGCCCGGGCAGAGAGGATAAGAATGACGCTGCATATCAGGGAGGGCGAAGTGCGTAGCGTGCTCACGATGGCGTTGGCCATTGAGGCTGTCGAAGAAATTTCCCGCAAACAGGCCACCGGGGAAGTGGTCGTTCACCCGCGAAGGCGGTTCGAATTGCCGGGCGGAGGCTACTTTCATTACATGGCCGCAGCCGATTATTCCGCCGGCTTCGTGGGCATGAAGCAGTACACCTACGTGCGCGGCAAGCTGCGCTTCCTTGTGCCGCTCTACGAAATGGCCACAGGTGACCTGCTGGCCTTGATCGAAGCCGAATGCCTGGGGCAGATGCGTACCGGGGCGGCATCCGGCGTGGCCACGAAATACCTGGCGCGCAAAAATGCCTGCGTTGTGGCTATTATCGGTACGGGAGGGCAGGCAGTAACGCAACTCGAAGCCGTCGCCGCGGTGCGAAAACTGGAATCCGCGCGCGCCTATGGCCGGGATGCGGCCAAGCGGGAGAAGTTTTGCAAACAGATGTCCGAGAGGCTGGGCATTCCAGTGCACGCGAGTCCGTCCCCGGGCGAAGCTGTGCGCGGGGCCGACATCGTGTGTACCGCGACTACCGCCTCTCATCCGGTCGTGAACGGCACTGACCTGGCTCCCGGAGCACATATTAATGCGATCGGCGCCAACCACGCGCACAAGCGCGAACTCGATGATGAAGCGATCGCCAGCGCGGATGTGATTGTGGTGGATTCCGTCGAACAGTCCCAGCAGGAGGCCGGCGACCTCATCATCGCCTTTCACGGGGATGAATCGTGCTGGACCGGCGTAAAAAAACTTTCCGAAATCGTTGCCGGAAAAACGGCTGGCAGAACCAGCGACTCGGAAGTGACGCTCTTCAAATCCAATGGTATCGCTTCCTGGGACTTGGCCGCGGCAATGAAGGTATACGCGATGGCGAGAGAGAAAAAGATGGGAAGGGAATTGCCACTTTGGGGTGACATGCCCATCGGCTGAGGGCGAGACTCACACTCTTTTTTCGCTGATTTTGCGGAGCAACGCTGCATGCAGCCGGGACTTCACTTCACGCGGGAGATCTACCGGTTTCGAATCGCAGAAAATCTCCACGGTGAGCTTGGTCTGATCGACCACCATCTTGCAGTCTTCACAGTGCTGGAGATGGCGCTCGAGTTCCTGCTTCATCGTCAGCTCCAGCTCGCCGTCGATATAGTTGGAGATCTCGCGGATGACGCCTTTGCAGTTCAACTTGTTCCACCCTGGCGAAAATAACGGTTCAGTTTCAGGCGGAGCTTGAGCCGGGCGCGCAAGAGCCGGGACTTCACCGCCGGTACGGAGATGCCGAGCATTTGCGCGGTCTCTTCCGTGGAGAGTTCTTCGATGTCGCGCAGTACGAAAACGATTCGAAAATCAGGCTCGAGGGTGTCGATGACCTCGGATAGAATTTCGTGCAGCTCCACCTGGGCGAAGCGCTGTTCCGGGCTCGGTCCCCAGTCCTCCAGCTCGCGCGGCATCAGGTCATCGTCGCCCTCGACAGGCTCGTCCAACGAGAACTGGTTGGGGCGACGTTTCCGCAAGCGCATGAGCGCTTCGTTGGCCGCGATGCGCACCAGCCAGGTATAGAAGCGGGAGTCTTCCTGGAACTCCTTCAAGTGCACGTAGGACTTGAGAAATGCGTCTTGCATCGCGTCCTCGGCGTCTTCCCGATTGCGCGTGATGTTCATGGTCAGCCGGAAAATCTTCCCCTCGTAACGGTTTACAAGTTCTTCGAACGCTGATGCATCGCCTCGTTTGGCCGCGGCCACGAGCAAGTGTTCATCTTCGCGCGCGATGGCGGACGGCAACCGATGCGGATTCGTGGCGTTCAATGGCGTAGACGGGCCGAAAAACGGCCGCTTCCTCGGCTTCGCAGCCATAAAGGTAACACAGAGCAGCACAAATGCTCTGCCGTCCTCCTCTTTTGATGAATAACCTGGCTATGAGATTCAGGAAAAGGGCCGAAGTTACACGCTTTGCAGAGGCGTACAGGTCTTGACAGGGGCAAGAGACACTGGTAAAGTTTCGAACGAGCGTTCGACAGATTCGTTGAGCCCATGACTGCGCGCCCTCTCACTCCCCGCGATTCCGAAGCCAAACTCCAACATATCCTCCGACATTCCGCGCAGATCTTTGCAGAGCGCGGCTTCAAGGGAGCTTCGATTCGCGACATCAGCCGTGCCACGGGGATGTCGCTTTCTGGCCTCTACTACTACTTCAAGAGCAAACAGCAGGTTTTGTATCTCATTCAGAATCAAGCATTTACGAGCGTACTAGGGTGCCTCCAGGGGCGCCTGGAGGGCGTTTCAGACCCTGAGCGCAGGCTTAAGATTTTCATTTTGAATCACTTAGAGTACTTCCTGGCACATCCCGCCGAGATGAAGGTGATGGCCCACGAGGAAGATGCCCTAGAGGCCCCGTATCGGAAGGAAGTCGCGGCTATTCGGCGCCGGTATTACAATCTGGCCCGGGAAATCTTCGATGCCCTTGCAGAGTACGGATGCGACGCGGGCCTTAACCCTCGCGTCGCCGTCTTAAGTCTCTACGGCATGATGAACTGGCTCTACCAGTGGCATAACCCGAGGGTGGATCCAGGCGCGGAGGAACTGGCAGAGAGCATGGCCACCCTCTTTCTGCGCGGTGTTTTGAGGAGACGCCGTCCTGCAGATCAAGAACACAGATTGGAATCGGTCCCGCTGGAGAAGGTTGGGGCTGCGGATTAGAGGTATTGCGAAAGTTTAGGATCGGGAGAGAGAAACGCATGGCCACAACACAAGCGATCGGCAGCAAGGAACTTATCAAATACCGCGTAGAAGACGGCGTCGGCATTTTCGAAATGGACGATCCCCCAGCGAATACCTACACGTTCGAGATGATGCAGCAATTGGACACTGCGATTCTTAAGGCGCGCATGGATGAAAACGTCCACGTCCTGCTGATTCGCGGAGCGGGCGAAAAGTTTTTCTCCGCCGGCGCAAGCATTCCCATGCTTACCAAGGCCGATCCGACCTTCAAGTATTACTTCTGCTTGCACGCCAACGAGACGCTCAGCCGCCTGGAACAAACACCCAAGCTGGTGATCGCCGCGCTCAACGGCCACACCGTCGGCGGCGGACTGGAAATCGCGTTGGCCTGCGATATTCGCATAGCCAAAAAGGAAGGCGGGAAGATCGGCCTCCCCGAGGTAAACCTCGGCGTCCTGCCAGGCACCGGCGGCACACAGCGATTCTCACGCGTCATCGGCCGCGCCAAAGCACTGGAGCTGATGGCCACCGGCCAGACGTTCAGTTTCGAAGAAGCTCTGGAGATAGGCTTGATCCACTATATCTATGATCGCGAAACGTACTGGGATGACGTGATGGCCTATGCCAAGCAATTCTGCCCGCCCAATAAGGCCTCGCGCGCCGTCGGGCGCATCAAGCGCGCGGTCGTTACCGGCTCGGAAGTGGGATTCGGGGAAGCCTTGGGGATCGAGCGAGAACTCCAGCAACTGCTGTTTACCAGCGAAGACGCCAAAGAAGGACTCGCCGCCTATGTCGAAAAACGGGCCGCCAAATTCAAGGGAAAGTAGAGGCATTCGAAAGACATAGTAAGCTCAGGTCATGCGAACACTCCCGGACCATCTTCGCAAAGGCATGAAGCTCGTGATCGTCGGCTGCAATCCGAGCGAGTCGTCCGTGCGCGTGGGCCACTACTACGCCGGACGCACGAACGAGTTCTGGCCGTTGCTCTATCGGGGTGGAGTTGTACCGGAGCCGTTCGGGTATCACGATGACAAGCGCGTGATCGAATTCGGGATTGGTCTCACCGATCTCGTGAAGCGCCCGACGAGAGGTATCGAGGAGCTCAAGCGCGAAGACTATGCCGAAGGCCGCATCGTCCTCTCGCAAAAGCTCGAGGAATTTGCTCCTCACGTGGTGGCGTTTAACGGAAAACTCACTTACGAACAATTCTCGCAACGCAAATGCAAGTTCGGTATTCAGAAAGAGCTGCTTTACGGAGCACGCGTTTACGTCCTGCCATCCACGAGCGGTGCGAACACGCTCGGGAGGAGCGAGAAACTGCGGCATTTCAGAAAACTCGCACAATTGATCACGCGCATCGAAAAAGAACGCGACGCCAGGGGCACGGAAGGGAAAAATCCATGAGCAACGCCCCACAACCCGCGCCGGCAGGGCCGATCATTCTGGAAGGGAAGCACGATGGCATCGCCACGCTGGTGATGAACCGCCCCGACCGCCTGAATGCCCTGAACATTGAACTCGGTTCTGCGCTCAACGGCGCGCTCGGCCGCATTGCGAAGGACGACACGGTCCGCGTCGTAATTCTCACAGGCGCGGGGCGGGCTTTCTGCGCCGGAGGGGATCTCGGCCTGATCGGCAAAGGCCGCGAAACGGGCGCAACGCAGGAGTTGGAACCTCTTTTGCGAGCAGGCATGCAAGTTGTCCTCAAGATGCGCACCATGCCTCAGCCGGTGATCGCTGCGATCAACGGGGCTGCCGCGGGCGCGGGCATGAACATCGCCCTGGCGGCGGACATTCGAATCGCCGCTGAAGAAGCGACGTTCGGCCAGAATTTCGCCAAGGTTGGCCTTTTTCCCGATTACGGTGGAACCTATTTCCTGCCGCAACTGGTGGGCCCCGCGAAGGCCGCCGAACTTTTCTACACCGGCGACATGATCGACGCAAAAACCGCCCTGAGCCTCGGCCTGGTGAATCATGTTGTTCCAGGAGCGCAGCTTGAGACGGAAGTAAAGAAGTACGCGCAAAAAATTGCGCAGGGACCGCCCGTGGCCATCCGCGCGATGAAGAGGGTCCTCTTCGAAAGCGATGAGCAGGAACTCGTTCGGGTGCTCGAGCACGAGGTGCAGGAACAACTGCGTTGTTTCCTATCGGAAGACTGCAGCGAGGGGATCCGAGCGTTTTTCGAGAAGCGGCAGCCGAAATTTCAGGGCAAGTAAGCCGCGGAGTCCCATGGCAGGGCCGACAGAGCTCGCCTGATGGCCCGCGAATGGCACGTTGGAAGACTTGAGGAGGAAAGAGAATCATGCCCGCAACACGATTGACGACATTTGATGACTGGGTGGACTTGTTCCGTGTCTGGCAGAAGGACATCGGTGTCGCCTATCCGGAAATCACGAATTACCAGTTCGAAGCAAAATTCGGTCCCACTCGGTCGAACGAAGTCGAATTCGGCGCCTACAAGGGACGCCGGAAATGGGAGAGAGTCGTGCAGATTCCGGACCAGCGCATGCGCGATGCGCTGATGAATCTGATCGTGTACCAGGGCGACACGGAATTTGCGTCGGTGGAACAACAGCGCCGCCTGTTCGAAAACGCTCCCAGCGAGCACGACCGCCAGTCGCTCTGCCGCGTGGTAACCGAAGAGATGCGCCACGGCTGGCAGATGTGTTACCTGCTGATGAACCATTTCGGTTATGGCGGCCGGGTGGAAGCCCAAAAAATGCTGGAGCGCCGGGCGTTCGATCAGAGACGGCTGCTCGGGGCTTTCAATCAAGACGTCAACAATTGGCTCGACTTTTTCACGTACACCGACTTTGTGGACCGCGACGGCAAGTACCAGCTCACCATGCTGAGTTATTCCGGCTTCGCACCGCTGGCGCAATCGATGATCCCCATGCTCAAGGAGGAGTCCTTCCATTTGGGCACGGGCCAGGACGGCATCAAGCGCATCGTCAAGGCCGGAGTTGTTCCGACAGCCATCATCCAGAAGTACGTCAACAAATGGATTCCCGTGAGCCTGGACCTCTTCGGCGTGGACAAGTCCAGCTCGGCGCACTGGTTCTACGTCTGGGGCCTCAAGGGCCGCTACGATGAGCCCACAGCCAAACAGGAAGCCAATCTGGAGCACATGAACGAGCACAGCCGCGAGCTGTACCTGGAGGAATGCAAGAAGCTCGTGGAGATGATCAATAAGAACATTCAGCCAGGCCAAACGCCGCTCTATGTTCCGAGCATCCGGTTTAACCGCTCCATCGGCGAATTCGCGAAACAACCCTATGACGTCAACGGCGAGCTGGTCTCTCCTCGCGAGTACGAACAGCACATTCGTGAAGTGCTGCCGCAGGAAGAGGATGTGAAGCTGGTCAACGAGATCCAATCGATCGAAAAGCAATGGATTTCGCCAAAGGGCTCGATTCAGTAATCGTAGTATTTCCCTCTCTTCGTGATTCCTTCGGCGGCGACGAATTTCTCGTGGGTTGCCGGAAGAGAGGTTCCTCGCCAGTAATGGCCGCGTGGCCATGGAACGGGGAGCGTGTGAGCGAGACGGTTCATACAAAAATCGAACACCGCACGGCGCGGATCACTCTCGACCGGCCGCCGCTCAACATTCTGGACATCTCGATGATGCAGGCGCTGGTTGCGGCGCTGGAGCGCGTCCTCCCCAATTCCGACTTCGTGATTTTTCAAGGCGCAGGACCCAAAGCGTTCTGCGCCGGAGCCGACGTGGCCGATCACACTCCCGAGCGCGTCGAGAAGATGCTTTCTTCCTTCCACGCCATCTTTCGCCGGCTTGCCGAGGCCGACTGCTTGACGATTGCCGCGGTGCACGGCTACTGCCTCGGGGGCGGCATGGAGCTCGCCACGTTTTGCGATTTCGTCCTCGCGACTGAGTCTGCACAGTTCGGCCAGCCGGAGATCAAGCTTGGCTGCTTTCCTCCCGTCTCCATGGTGACATTGCCGCAACTCATCGGGATGCGTGCGGCCGTGCACCTTATTCTGAATGGCCATCAAATCAGCGCCGCGGAGGCACACCGGCTGGGCCTGGTTACACGCATCGTCCCCGAATTTGAGCTTCCCGCTGCTCTAGAAAATTTCCTGGAGGAACTTAGTCCCCTGAGCCCCGCCGTACTTCATCTGACACGCAAGACTCTCTGGCACCTCCATTCTGCGGATTTTCTGCAACAACTCGCAGAAGCAGAGCGCGTATATTTGTCGGAGCTGATGCAAACCAAGGATGCCCCGGAGGGGATTCGCGCCTTCCTCGAAAAGCGCGCGCCGGTTTGGAAGGGGAGATAATTGGACGATTTGGAGATCACGCCTGCTGATGTAAAGGCGCGGCTTGACCGCGGCGAAAAGTTGTTCCTTGTGGATGTGAGGGAACCCTGGGAATACGAGGTTTGCCGAATCGAGGGTGCGCAACTCGTTCCGCTCGGCACGCTGGCCGCAAATGTCAACTCGCTTCCGGATTCAGAGGAAGTGATTTGCTATTGCCACCACGGCATGCGCAGTCTGGACGCCGCCGCGTGGCTCAGGTTTCAGGGCGTTGCGAGGGCGAAATCTCTCGCAGGCGGCATTGAGCGCTGGTCCCTGGAGATCGATCCGAGCGTGCCTCGATATTAGGGATTGGTCGGAGCGGCGCGATTGGACCGGCTTCACTGCTCTTAAGTATTGCGTTCCTGCGAGTGGGAACTGATTCATGTCTAAAACGAAGATCCGGTTTCTGCAAAAGCCCACATGAACGACCTGTCGCAAAGCAAGAGGTCTCTTGCTGGAACTTAACGCCAAGCTCGAATCACGCGATTTGGATAAGCAGCGTTTGACCCAGACGGAGCTAGATGAGTTGATTGGCAGCCGCGATCACAAGGAGTTCCTGAATCCTCGAAATGAACTCTATCGCGCGCGGAAGATGAAAGAAAATCCACCCGGGCGAGCGGAGGCTATCCAACTTATGGCGAAGGAGCCGAATTTGATCCGCAGGCCCATCGTCCTTCGGGGTTCGCAGATGATTCTCGGCTATGATGAAGAGGCTTACCAAAAACTTGTCAAGTAATTTTTTGCCGAAAGGCTGAATTCACCCGCTCACGGAGAAATGGAATCGCGCGTGCCGCCCATCATCGACATTCACATCCACATCCAGCCAATCCAGATGCTCCTGCCGGCCGCGCTGGAAGCTTTTCGCCGTGGCCGCAAAGACTGGGCCGACGTTGAGCGGTATTCTTCGGACCCGAAGGCGTTCCTTGGTTTTCTCGATCAATTGGGAATCGAGCGCGCGGGCCTCATTAACTACGTTAGCCCGGACATCATGGGCTTCACGCCCGACGTCAACGATTGGA
>WNEZ01033802.1_pt1 | contig 10147 bp, 13 predicted proteins | sample 5400521 | NCBI WGS metagenome assembly WNEZ01 (sample SAMN13153339, study PRJNA577476) | soil metagenome | isolation source: 120 cm saprolite under Douglas fir tree site 2 hole 1 replicate 1 | place: USA:California | collected 2015-04-18
GTCCCGTTCGTAAAGGTACGGGACGGCATCGAGACGGAGTCCGTCAACGCCCAGTTCCAACCAAAAATCGCACACCTTCTCCACCGCTTCGTGAACGGCCGGGTGATCGAAATTCAAGTCCGGCTGATGCGAATAAAAGCGATGCCAGTAATAAGCTTCTGCGACTGGGTCCCACGCCCAGTTTGATGTCTCGAAATCTTTGAAGATAATCCGCGCATCCTTGAATTTTTCCGGCGTGTCGCTCCAAACATAGAAATCTTTATAGGCAAGATCGTCGTTGTCGCCGCGGGCGCCGACCGCGGTGCCCGACGTCGATCTTGCGCCGTCGAGGGCACCGATCCCGGCTAAAGCTACGGCACGGCGCGACCTTTGGAACCACGGATTTTGGTCGGATGTGTGATTGATCACAAGTTCGGTGATGACGCGCAGATTCCGCTGATGCGCCGCATCAAGAAAGGCGCGAAAATCATCGAGCGTGCCGAAGTTGGGGTTGACGTCGAAATAATCGGCAATGTCGTACCCGTCGTCGCGGAGCGGCGAGGGATAGAATGGCAGGAGCCAGATGGCGGTAATGCCGAGCTCCTGGAGATAATCCAACTTTTCAATCAGACCCCGGAAGTCGCCCATCCCGTCGCCATCGCTGTCGCAGAAGGTCTTAACGTGCAGTTCGTAGATAATCGCGTCCTTGAACCATAGTGGATCGCCAATTGCTTCGTCCCCATTTGCCGCCATGGGGCTAACCTTTGCCGCACAAATCGAACCGTGCAATTGCAGGGTTTTTGAAAACCACCGAATTTCTCCTCTTGGCCGGTTTATTAATAGTAATCGCGCCAGGATCCCTGGCTCTCGAATAAAACAAAATTTGCTGAATAGCGGCGCCGTGGACCCACATCACCGCGACCTAGTGGATGGTTTCTCTTCCGGTGTAGTGGATGCTGTTTCCTCTTCTTGGGCGAGCGCGAATGTGATGAAGCTTAAAGCAGCGATACCGATCAATGATGTAACTAGGTTCATATGATTTTCCTTTTCGTGATATTCGCGAGAAAGCAGGATCGCGCAGAACCTGGTCTCCCATTCTGATGGCAAAACGAGCGTAACTTGCACTCAATCCGCGTTCTTTTGCCGGAGTGTAATTGCTGTAGGCGGGTCAAGATGGCTGGGCAGATTAAGAGACCGAATGGTGAGTCCGCGCCTGTTCGTTGCAATTTCATGAGTTGCCCTTGGGCGATCCACCTTATTTCTCGCATGCAACGCAAAACAAAGAAACGATCACGCGCTGCAAAACCGAAGACGAAGAAGCGAGAGCGCGCGGCCAAACTGAAAACAACGAGGCGAACGGGCGCCGCAAAACCGAAAAGGCGGCAGTTCTCGGCTCCTCCACAGCTTGAACCGGGAGCGCCAACTGATCTGGATCTAATGCAGGCGATCCAGGCCAGTGATCCTGATGCACTTTCGCGGCTCTACGATCGATACAATGGCATTTTGAAAGCGCTTATTCTGCGTGTGGTTCACAACGAAGCTGAGGCTGATGATCTCTTGCAGGAAATTTTTATGGAGATATGGAATCAGGCCAAAAATTTCTCTGCCCAAAAGGGCAAACCCCTCGGTTGGATGGTTACACTGGCACGGCGGCGCGCGATCGATGGGTTGCGCAAGAAGCAAGCTTATGCCCGCGCGGAGGAGCGCCTGCAACACGAAACCGAACAGCAGCCCGATGCCTGGGTGCATAACGCCACGGAGGAAGAAATCGTGCTGGGCGACAAGCGCGCTCTCATCCGCAAAGTAATCAACGGACTTCCACCAGCCCAACAGCAGGCAATCGATCTCGCATTTTTTCGAGGCATGAGCCAGCGCGAAATCGCCGCAAAAACGAATACACCATTAGGCACGGTCAAAACCCGGATTGAATTAGGACTTAAAAAAATCTATGACGGCCTGAAGCAGCTGAGAGATGAACTTTGAAGAATTCCAAAACCAATCACGGCTCTATGTCATTGGGGCACTCGAGCCGGAAGAGCTGGAGGAATTCGAGAGAGCACGAAAAAAATTCGGTAAAAAGGCCGAAAACTTCATCACGGAATGTTATGGCTTGCACGAAGCATTTGCCCTGAGTCTGCGTCCGGCGAAGGCTTCTGCCGCAATCAAGGAACGGCTTATGTCGATGGTGCGGACACGAAAGAAGGCCTAATTCCCGGGGCCCTTCTCCCAACCATCCAATTCGCGCAGGATAAATTCTTGAAGAAAACCATAGAAGTTTACCTGGAATAAACTCAAGTCCCGGCGCGATCCGATCGGCGAGCGAAAGTGGTCGCCTAACTCGCCATCGGTGAAGTCATATTTTGCGGCAACCACCAGCCGGGCCTGATTAAGCGCACTCAGCCAGGCATCCGCGTGTTTCGAAGGAATGCGCAACGTGCTGGCAAATTTTTTTTCGTTGCCGTTTAACTGCTCCAAATCCGCTGCTACCGTCTCCGTCGCCGTCTGAAAGAGCCGCCGTAACTCAGGTTCCACATAAAGTTTCCATTCTGCGCAAATCTCCGTTTCTGTCCCGCTCGTTGGCGGGCTGAAGAGGCGTTTTTCGGCAGCCGGCGTACCCTCTGGATTAGCGCTCGCCGGGATTTGCCGAAGGAGTTCGGCAAGAAACGGATCCAGCTCAGAGATCTCGATCTCGTCGTTGCGTCGGCAAATTTCCATATCAACTGGCTTTTTCGAGTGTGGCGAGCAGGAGATAACCATGCAGCTGCTGCACATAAAGTTCCGCGCGTTCGCGCATGCCGCTCCACAGAACCGACCGCCCTTTGTGATGCACCTCCAGCATATGTCTTTCCGCTTTCTCACGCGGATAACCGAACACCCTTTGGAAGACCATGGTCACGTAGCTCATTAGATTCACTGGATCGTTGTGCACCACCACCTGCCATGGAAGATCAAGATTTTCTTTCGCACGCGTTTCCTTTTTGATCGTCGGCTTGTCAACCGTCGAAGGTCCCGCATTTCTCCAAATAGGAAACGTAGTAACCGTTACGTTTTTAGCCATCGCCACCTCCTCCCAAAGTGGCTCCGCACTCATATGCACAAGGCTAACATACGCCGCTTTTGGTTCAACCAGCTAGGGGGTGTGCAGCTTCACGCGTAGCCGACAGGCCATCGAGGTTAGTCCGCTCTACTTATTACCGGTGGCGGCAGCGAGAATTCGTTTTTGCATCCTCTCCATTTTGCGTGCGTCAGTCTGCTTTCGATCATGGAAGCCGTGCAAATGTAAAAAGCCATGAGCGATGTACAATCGAAGTTCGCGTACGAGCGAATTCCTGAAGGCGCGAGCATGTCGTCGCGCTGTCTCGATGCTGACAAAAATTTCGCCGTGTTGAAACGTCAGCACGTCCGTCGGTCCCGTTTTGCTGAGGAATTGTCGATGCAATGACGCCATCCGGCGATCCGAGATGAGCCAAATGAAAACTTCGTGCAGTCGGGTTAAGTCCGTCGCTTTCTGTTTGTGGAGTCGCAGACAACAGCGCATTGCTTTTGCAGCGAACTTTTCAAGATCGCCAACGTTAACCGGGATAGTTCGCTGAAGGTTGCGCACGCTGACGTCCGGGGACGGCGCGGATTTTGATTTGCTCCTCATGAAAGTTGTTGATCTTGTTCACGCCGACGCGCGTCGAGCAATTTGAGCAGCGCATAAACCATTTCGAGTCGCGGCGTGTTTCCGCCAGCAGCGGCAGCGCGGCGCAGTGGTTCGCCCCAAATCGCTTCGATCTCGAGTGGTTTGCCCGCCTCCCAATCAAGCAATGTGGAAGGCTTGTATTCGCTCATTGTTTCTGTCCGTTTAATTTGCTCGAGAGCTGCTGCGCTCTCTAATGCATGTCCACATTTGTTCGCGGCGTCGATCACTTCGCCCATGAGCGCGCGCGTCATGCGATACAACGCCTCGTCAGCGAGAATGGTGGCGGTGTCGATCCCGCCGGCCAGGATCGACAATCCGTTAAACGGAATATTCCACACGAGCTTGCGCCAGTGCTCGAGTGCAAGATCTTCGGCGACGCTGCACTTGATCCCGCACCCGGAGAAGTGCAAAGCGATCGCATGCGTACGTTCGCTCGGTTTGCGTTCGTATTCGCCAATTACGATGTGACCATAACCGTAACGCTCGACTTCTGTGCGCGAAACGCGGCTCAAACAAATGAAGCAAAGCCCCCCAAGCACACGTTCCGCACCAAAATACTCTGCGAGAAATTCTTCGTTGCCCAAGCCGTTCTGCAAGGTGAGCAGCATTGTCCGCTCATGCAGGAGCGGAGGGATAAGATCGACAAGATCGGCATTCGAAGTTGCCTTGATGGCGATAAGCACCAAATCGCATGGGCCGATTTCCTTCGTCGAGTTGTAACAGTTTACGCTCGCAACTCGGAAATTTTCACCTTTGCCGCGAACATATAAACCCTTCTCCCGCACTTCGCTCAAGTCGCCGCGCATCAAAAAATGCACATCGCTTCCCCCGTAAACGAGCTTGGCTCCATAATAGCTTCCGATTGCTCCCGAACCGACGATGGCGATCCGAAGATTCATCAGTTCACGCTGGCGGGCGCGTTTCGGATTGAAAATTCCGCGTGATCAAGCGCGCGCCTTTGTTGAATGTAAAATACGCCCACGCCCATTGGAAAAGCACTGCAAGTCGATTGCGAAACCCGACCAGAAAAATTATGTGCACAAACAGCCAGACGAGCCACGCGGGAAGCCCGCTCAGGTGCACGAGATTCAGATCCGCGACCGCTTTGTTCCGTCCAATTGTCGCCATGCTGCCTTTGTCCCAATATCGGAAGCGCAGCGGTCTGCGTCCCTCAAGCATCGCCAAAATATTGCGGGCGGCGTGACGCCCCTGCTGCATGGCGACCGGTGAAACCCCCGGCAAAGGCTGTCCAGTCTGATGCGAAAAATTCGCGAGATCGCCAATCACCTGGACTTCAGGATACCCCGGAATAGTAAGGTCGCCGTTAACGATGACCCGGCCGACCCGATCAACCGGTGTCCCGAGCGTTTTTCCCAAGAATGAGGCATTGTTGCCTGCTGCCCAGATTTTGACGCGGCATGGAATAAATTCGTTGCCTACCTGCACTCCGGCCTCAGTGAGATTGGTCGCGCGCGTGGCCGTGCGCACTTCCACGCCGAGATCGACAAGCTGTTTCAACGCGCTCGCCGACAAATCTTCCGGAAAGGCAGCCAGCAAGCCCGGCTCGCCTTCGATGAGAATCACGCGCGCCTTGGATGGATCGATATGGCGAAAATCTTTAGCCAACGTGTAGCGCGCGATCTCTGCGATTGCGCCGGCCATTTCCACTCCGGTCGGTCCACCACCAATGATGACGAACGTCATCGCCGCTTTACGCGCTGCTTCGTCTGTGACTTTTTCCGCGTATTCGAATGCCATCAGAAGGCGGCGCCGCAGCTCGATTGCGTCCTCGAGACTTTTAAGTCCTGGCGCCAATTTCTCCCATTCGTTATGTCCGAAGTAGGAGTGGCGGGCGCCGGTGGCAAGGATCAGGAAATCGTAACCGATTTCCGTATCGGTTGTTTTTATTTTTTTAGCATCGACATCCACCGATTGCACCTCGGCAAGGATTACCTCCACGTTCTTCCATTTGCTCAACACAGCACGCACGGGCGCAGCAATGTCGGCCGGTGACAGCGCGGCTGTGGCAACTTGGTAAAGCAATGGCTGAAACAGATGGTAATTCGTACGGTCGATCACAGTGACGCGCACATTTTCACAGGCGAGCTTCTTCGCTGCCTCGAGGCCACGTGTTCTCCATGGCACAAGAATGTTCGCAGAAAGAAAACCGAAGCGAGGATTTATTATAGCCGCGTCGCTGCCTGCCACGCCTGGTCCCGCGACTGCGGAACAAACGGAGTGCGATGCGCGACGTTGAGCTGTTTCGAGCACACGCGTGCCACGTCGCCTGCTGGTATTTGCAAAGCTACGAGGTAAAAGCAGAGCCGACGAAACAGGAAAGACAGTTGTCTGCATCGCAACTAACGCTATCTTTGTTGTCCTATGCCGAAACCGATTGCCCGCAGCAAGACACGTAAGGCAGTGGCAAAACGCTTCAAGATCACCGCACGCGGCAAAGTTTTGAGAGCACACTCTTCGCGCAGGCATTTGCTTTCATCCAAGAATGCAAAACGCAAGCGCTACTTGGGTAAGGCGGCGCTCGTCGACCGTACGGATGTCGCCCGCATCAAGGCAAACCTTCCCTTTGGCTAGGCAACGTTTGGCGCGCGGCGCCGAACCGCAGTCGCGACGTGACATCCTGAAGGGGAAAAGACGCTTTAGTAGCCGACAGGCGGGACCGCTTCGCGGCGCACGATGGTGATTGTGGTCACCGTCGTCATCTGTCGCATTGCCTCTACCGAATCGGGTGCGGGCTCCGGGCTGTAAAGATCGCGGCGATTAACCAGCGTCGTATACGAGCATTGGAGAACAACAACCAAAAGCAGCACCAGCCATTTCACGGCATCGATGCAAACAGAAGCGTTACGGCTTGTCAATGCCTCGATTTCTTTTCCGCAAGACGCGATTGCATGATGTCGATCTTGCTGGAAAATTCGGGCTCCGTCAGGGGCTATGGATTGAGGACTTACGAACCCCGCCAGGGCAGGAATGCAGCAACGGCAGTCTGATCCTCCTTGCCGTAGTTCTCTGGCGGACTTTCTTTTAGCAAAGTGGCCCGAGCCTCTGGCTTGGGTTTGCTTGGAATTGCGAGCGCCCCGCTTGCGCCACTATGAAGCTCCTCAAAGTCAAAACGGCCCGCTTTTCGCAGGTGGTCGAAAAATGCGGTGAACCGCAGGTTTACACGCTTTGGCAAAAACCCGCCGCAGACCGTCATTTTCAATCACAGATAAAGAACAATCGCGTTATGATAGTGCAAAAGAGCGAAAGCGGGACAGGTTTTGGAATTGCAGGTTTCAAGGAAAAAAAAGGCGCGACTTATCTCGTTTTTCCCAAATCGCTGAAACGCTTTGCGGATAAGCGAATCGTCGGGATTGACTGGGCGCTTCTTTCCCGATAAACGCAACGCTCCGTTCCCGTCGCATTCTAAATGCGGACCTAGCCCGGTGGCCAGGCGAGCGCACGTTTGCCAAGCAGATGTACGTGCAAATGCGGCACGCTCTCGCCTGCGTCGGGTCCGCTGTTGATCACAACGCGATAGCCACTGGAAAGGTCCAGCTTCTTTGCGAGATCGCTGGCGACAAGAAGTAATTTGCCGAGTAACGCGCGATCGTTTTCGGTCGCATCCGCGAGACGCGGCACCACCCTTTTTGGCACAATCAGTACATGCACTGGTGCTTGCGGATTGACGTCGCGAAAAGCGATTGCGTCGTCATCTTCCCAAATGATTTTCGCTGGAATTTGTCGTGCGATAATTTTTTCAAAAATGGTCATGACACTTGAAGAGCTTGGAAGGTCAGAAGCCGGAATCGGGGTAAATCTGCGCAATCTGGCGGTAATTCAAATGCGAAAACCAGAGGCTAATGAATTTCTTGGAGACCAATGGAGCCCAAAGAAACCCGAGGCAATCAGTAAGCCGGGGAGTCTGGCGAACTTCAACACAGCGAACAATCAAGCCGCGGAAGGTCAGTTTTCGATGTTAGTTTTTCGCGCACGAAGCAGACAATTTCTGCGCGTAGAGCATCACAGGCGCGCGTCCATGTTTTCACGCCGCGAAGGTGTTTCACGCAAGATTGCAGCGAGCAAAGCTGCAGATTGTCCACGCCGGTTTCAATCAGTGTGTTAATTCGCTTTTCCAAAAGATCAAAAAACGCGAGTTCGTATCCGGTGCCCGCTTGATGGGCAATGTCCACCAACGAAATAGAAATGGGCGGCGGCGAGGGCGTAAAATGCGGGACAATCTCCTTGTAACCGATCACTTTCAGGACGTAACGCACAGTCTGAGATAGCTGGCTGAACGCGACCACGTTTTCGTCGTTCCGCAGGCGCAAGTAAAACGCGATGCTCTCGGTCACATGATCGGTCAGCCACCAACTGGGATACCCGGCTTCATCGGCCGCCCGCGTGATGGCGGCGTGCAACCAATCGCAATTGAACTCGAAGAGTTGCCCCGAGTCTGTGCGGAGATATGGAAATTCTTCCTTAAACGCGACCATGATTCTTATTGATTGCGATGTTGCGCGATCCGGCGGCGGAATCCGATCCCCCTTGTGTTGTCTCAGGCGGAAACAACTCCCGCTGGAGCGTATTCGGCTTTACTCGGCGGCCAAGGGTGTGAATGGCATCTACAAATTGATCGACATCCTGAAATCGCTGGTGCACAGAAGCGTAACGCAAATACGCCACCTCATCGAGCCCGCGCAATTTTTCGAGCACCTTGGCTCCGATGACCAACGAAGGAACCTCGCGCCCGCTCGTTTCAAGTTCGTGGACAATCTCATCCACCATCTCCTCCAGAGTCAGAAGACTGGTGGAGCGTTTTTCAAAAGCTTTGGCGATGCTGGCGGCTAGCTTGCGGCGATCAAACGGCTCGTGTGTTCTGTCCCGTTTGACTACGCGCAGGTCCGATCGCTCGATTTCCTCATAGGTAGTAAAGCGATATTTGCATTTCAGACATTCGCGGCGGCGGCGGATGCTCGAACTATCCCGCGACTGACGGGAATCGATGACTTTGTCATCACGAGACCCGCACTTGGGGCAACGCATAGTGTGAACGAGTTAATTAGCATACTATTTGTTGTGGCGTCAATGCATCTTTGATCTTTCTCTTGCTCTCGATTCTGACCGCGTTTTGAATAATCACACATTCGAGGCAACGCGATAGGTAGCAATTGCTTTGCTTTCGTAGCCGAGAATGAATCGTGCGCATTGACGCGACACACCGTGGACGGTAAACGCTTCGGAATGGAGAGGCCCAGCTCAACCGGCGCAACATATGGTCCGTGGCTCGTCGGTCTCGGCGCGGCGCTCTGGGGCACTGAGAGCGCGTGGCGCATCCCGCTCAACGCGCTATTTGACGCCAGCGTGATCGTTTTTTGGGAGCACGTGCTGATCCTGATCATGTTCCTGCCGCTTCTGGTGTCGCGCTTGGACGAGATTCGCAAAATCCAGGCGAGCACCTTGGGATACGTGTTATTCTCCGGGTTCGCAGGATCGGCTGTTGGCACGATTTTCTTCACCCTCGCGCTGAAATATGGCAATCCGACCGTCGTGAACGTCATTTTGAATATTCAGCCCGTTATTTCAACGATGGCTGCATTCCTGATCTTCGGCGACCGGCTTGCCACTCGCTTCTTTCTTTACGCGAGCATCGCGATCCTTGCTGGGATTTTCGTTTCGGTTGCGCATCCAGCGCTGATCGGCGTCTCGTTTGAGCGCGCCGGGCTGAGCAAGGGCACCGGGTTCGCGCTCATTTGCGCGCTCTTCTGGGGTCTCTCGACCGTTGCAGGTCGCGGCGTCATGATTGGCATGTCGCTTCGGCTCGCCGCAAGTCTGCGTATCGTCGTCGGGCTCACCTGCATGACGCTGATCCTTCTCGCCTACGGCAAACTTCATGGCGCGGCGCTCTGGCCGGTGGCCGCGCAGGCGCACGCCGCAAAAGCGATCGTCTTGCTGGCTCTCCTCGCTTCGTTCTCAGGCGGAATTCCGCTCTTGATCTATTTTGAAGGGCTTCGTCTCACGCGCGCATCGACGGCGGGCTATTTCGAGATGATGCAGACGCTCGCCGCCGTGTGCATCACCTGGGGCTTCTTTCACGCGAGCCTCTGCCCGCATCAGGTGATTGCGGCGCTCATCCTAATTGCAGCGGTGGCGATGGTGCATCGCGTCCAACAACAGGTCGAACCGTCATAGCGGATGCCCGATCGACTGCAGGATTGCAGTCAGATACTTGGCCCTACCGCTGAGCAGCCGCTTTGTGTGGCTTTTTGGTGCGGGGCGTTTTTTCCGCAAACTCGAATCCGATCTTACCGTTTTCCAGTTTCAAATGCGCGGAGAACGGCCGTCCCTTTTCGAGATAAATTTCGGAAGGAGATCGGCCCGATGGGTGATGAGTTACCACTACCTTTTGGAATTTTAGCCAGGACATTCTAGCGCGGAGGAAACTCGAACTCGGCTTTATCTTTCTTCGCTGAGAGCACGAGGTAG
>WNEZ01006669.1_pt1 | contig 10146 bp, 8 predicted proteins | sample 5400521 | NCBI WGS metagenome assembly WNEZ01 (sample SAMN13153339, study PRJNA577476) | soil metagenome | isolation source: 120 cm saprolite under Douglas fir tree site 2 hole 1 replicate 1 | place: USA:California | collected 2015-04-18
ATGCCCCTCGCTTCCATGAGCCCCGACAGTGACACAATCCCGGCGCCGACATGAAGGTGCTCATGCTCAGCCAGGCCGACGTGACGGCCCTGCTCGACCTCGATCGTTTGCTCGATGCGCTCGAGGAAGGGTTCCGCGCGGTGAGCTCAGGCGAGGTCGAGGTGCCCGGTCGCACCGCGGTCACAACCGAGCACGACGGTTGGCTCGGCACGATGCCCGGCTACGGCCCTGGCCTCGGCCTGGGCGTGAAGCTCGTCTCGGTCTTCCCGCACAACGACGCCGCCGGGCTGCCGTCGCACCAGGCGCTGATCGCGCTGTTCGACCCCGCCACCGGTTCCCCGCTCGCGGTGATGGACGGGACGCGCATCACGGCCATCCGCACCGCTGGCGGGGCCGCGGTTTCAGCGCGCCACCTCGCGCGCAAGGACTCCAGGGTGCTCGCGATCATCGGCGCGGGCGTGCAGGGCCACGCGCACCTCGAGATCTTTCCGCGCGTGAGGGACTTCCAGGAGATCCGCATCGCATCACGTTCCCCCGAGAGCGCGGTGAAGCTCGCCGCCCTCCAGCCGCAGGCGCGCCCTGTCGAGAGCTACGAAGACGCGGTGCGCGATGCTGACGTGATCGCGATGTGCACCCATTCGAGCACGCCAGTGATCAAACGCGCATGGGTCGCGCCGGGCACTCACGTCACGTCGGTCGGCTACGCGGCGCCGCACGGCGAGCTCGACCGCGAGTTGGCCGAAGCCGCGAACCTGTTCGTCGAGTCGCGTGCCGCCGCGTTCAGCCCACCGCCGTCCGGCTGCATGGAGCTCGCCGGCATGGACCCCGAAAAGGCGACCGAGATGGGCGAGGTCTTGCTGGGCGAGAGGCCGGGTCGGCGCTCCGACGACGAGATCACCATCTACAAGTCGATGGGCCACGCGGTCGAGGACCTGGCCGCGTCGAGCCTTGTGTACAAGGAAGCGCTAGCGAGGGGGGCGGGCTCGACGGTCGACCTCTAGCGGAGCCACCAGCCGGTAGACGTCGAGCCAGTGCTCGGGCGGCAGCTTCGCGCTCCTGGCGTTCAGCGCGTCTCGGGTGACCAGCTTCCAGCCGTAGCTCCCCATGAGGCTTTCAAACACGAACGGCGACCAGATCGCGTGCGCCCAGTCGGTGGTCCACCCGCCGGTCGACGGTCGCGCTCGCATCTCCAGTCTTCCAGTCAGCTGGTCGAGCTTCGTCGCCCGGTGCACGACCTTACCCCGCACGAGGGTCTCGACCTTCACTTTCGACCACGTGTCGTTCCAGAACATGGCGACCAGGTCGCGGTAGTCGACGATGAAGGTGCTGCCGGGGTGGACGTTGGAGGCACGATGGCGCAACAACTCGTCCATGCCCGATGCGTCGAGGTGAGCCATCGAGTTGCCCAGCAAGGTGACAGTGTCGAATCGTCCGGTGATCCGCGACCGCCGAATGTCGCCGAGCCGGAAGCGATGCGAGGAATCCGCGGGCATCGCCTTTCGCGCCTCGCGAATCATGTCCGGGTTCCCATCGATGCCTAGATATGTGCGACGGGTCGGCGCCAGCACCATGGCCAGCGCACCGCCGCCACAGCCCAGGTCGAGCACGGCGCGTCCGAAGTAGCGGCGATACCTCTTGTACAGACCGGCGAGCGATTTCAGGCGATCAGGGTTGTCAGGCGCGTAGCGGCGATAGTCGTCAGCTGTTCGGTAGACCTGGACGAGGTAACGGTCCAGTTTGTTGCCGGGCGCGCTAGCTCTCCAGCGTGCGCTTGACCGCCCTGACCACGCGGTCGACCGACGGAAGGTAGTGATCCTCAAGCGACGCAGCGGGAAACGGCACGTCGAACGCCGCCACGCGCGCGACCGGCGCGTCGAGGTCGTAGAAGACCTCCTCCATCAGCGTGGCCGAGATCTCGGCGCCAAAGCCCGCCGATAGCGGCGCCTCGTGCACGACCACGCAGCGGCCCGTCCTGGCGACCTGGGTGCACAGCGTCTCCACATCCAGCGGCACCAGAGTCCGCAAATCAAGCACCGCCGCTGAGATTCCGTCGGCAGCCAGCGCGTCCGCGGCGCGCAGGCACAGCTCCACCGCGGCGCTCCATGCAACCAGCGTGACGTTGTCGCCTTCGCGCACCAGCGACGCCTTGCCGAACGGCACGGTGTACGCGCCGTCGGGGACCTCGGCCTTGCCCGAGCGATAAAGGCGGTCAGGCTCGCAGAAGAGGACCGGGTCGGGATCCCGGATCGCTTCGATCAAGAGCCCCTTCGCGTCGTAGGGGTTGGACGGCATCACGACCTTGATGCCTGGCGACTGCACGAACTGCGCCTCTACTGCGTCGGAGTGGAACTCAGGGCTGCGGATGCCTCCGCCGAAAGGCGCGCGGATCGTGACCTGGCAGTGGTAGCGGCCGCGCGAGCGCTGGCGGTACTTACCGAGCTGCGGCCCGATCTGGTGGAAGGCCTGAGCGGTGAACCCGAGGAACTGGATCTCCGCCACGGGCACCATGCCCGCGAGCGCGAGCCCCAACGAGGCGCCGACGATGCTCGCCTCGGCGAGCGGCGTGTCCACGACGCGCTCGGAGCCGAACTTCTCGATGAGCCCGCTCGTCGTGCGGAACACGCCGCCCAGCTTGCCGACGTCGAGACCCAGCACCATCACGCGCGGGTCGGCCTGCATCTCCTCGGCGAGCGCGCTGTTGATAGCCTCGACGACGTTGAGCTGCGCCATCAGTCCCTCTGGCCGCCCGCGAGCTCGGAACGCTGACGGGTCACGCGCGGCGGAGGGTCCTGGTAAACGTTGGCGAAGACATCATCAGGCACGGGCGGCTGCGCCTCAGCGGCGAGCTTCAGGGCGCGGTCGTTCTCTTCGCGCAGCTCCTCGGACCACGCCTCCTCTTTCTTCGCGTCCCACAATCCGATCGTGGCCAGGTACTTCTGCACGCGCTCGATGGGGTCGCGCGTCTTCGCCTCCTCGTAGTCCTTCGGGTCCTGGTAGCGCGAGGGGTTGTCGGTCGTGTTGTGAAAGCTCATGCGGTAGGTCGTGGCCTCGACAAGGCTCGGCCCGCCGCCTTTGCGCGCTTTGTCCACCGCGGAGCGCGTCGCCGCGTACACCGCCATCACGTCGTTGCCGTCAACCTCGACGCCGTAGAAGCCGTACCCGGCCGCGCGCAGCGCGAAGCTGCGCGTCGCCGTCTGTACACGCCGTGATGTCGAGATGGCCCACTGGTTGTTGGACAGGAAGAAGACGATCGGCGCCTTCGTCACGCCGGCGAGGTTGAGTCCCTCGTGGAAGTCGCCCTCCGACGAGCCGCCGTCGCCGATGTATGCGATGACCACGGAGTCCTCGCCTCGCAGCTTCAAGCCCCACGCGAGCCCGGTCGCTTGCGGCAGCTGCGCCGCGATCGCCACCTGGGTCGGCAGGACTTTGACCCCGTCGGGGATGCGGGCCGGGCCGATCTTGCCCAGGTACTGCGAGGAGATCACCTCGAGCGGCAGCCCATGGTGCACGCTCGCCATCAGCTCGCGGTACTGCGGCACCATCCAGTCGCGCGCCGGGTCGACAGCCATGGCGGAGCCGACGATCGAGGCCTCCTGGCCCATGCCGGGCGAGTAGACGCCGAACTGGCCCTGCCTCTGCAGGCTGATGACCCTGTGGTCGTACAGCCGCGACTTCATCATCCAGCGCAGCGCCTCGAGGAGGAACTCCTCCTCCATCGGCTGCGCGCCGTCGACCAGCTTCCCATCGGGCTGGAGCACCTGGCGCTGCGAGGTCACGGGCCTATTCTTGCTCACGACCGCTCGCGCGCTCATGCGGAAGCTCGCTGCACCTGTGCGGCGGACCTCTCGCCGCTCAGCGCCGCGCCCTCCATGTTCGAAGCCCAGCTGTAGTCGCCGCAGAAGAAGATCCCGCCAACAGGCTCGGCAAGCTGGTCGTACGTCTTCATTCGCCCGACGCTGTACAGCGGCATGCCGTGCGGCCAGCGCTGCACCTCGACACGCACCACGCGCTCGCGGTACTGCGGTTTCTGCCGGAACAGCTTGAGCAGCGTGCCCGTCTTGATCGTGTCGTCCGGATCGTCCCAAACCACCCGGCACGTCGGGTCGCCGACGATGTTGTGGAAGCAGCCGCCTTGCTCGTCGAAGTTCCCCGGCGTCTTGATGACAAAAGAATCGAGGTTGTACACGACATCTGAGCGCGAGGCGGTGAGCGGATAGGTGCTCGGCTTCGCGCCCTTCGGGCTGACGACGATGTTCGTGGTCATGAAGCGGCCGTAGCGAAGAGCGCCGAGCGCCTGGGTCTTCCATCCCGGCAGGTCGGCGATGACCTCGGCCGCCACCGGTGCGGGAACCGCGGACACGACGTGCCTCGCCCACACCTGGCGGCCGCCCCGATCATCCTCGACGTCGATCGTGTAGCCGCCGTCGTCAGCGCGCACCGAGCGCACCCGCGAGCGCACCGAGACTCGACCGCCGCTTGCGCGCGCGAGCGCCTTCGTGAACTCGTTGGTGCCGCCGTCGAACACGCAATCGCCGCGATCGTGGCGCGGCACCGGCTTGTCGATCCATGGCGTGCTGCGCTGGTCGCCCCAAAGCCACAGGGCGCCGTATAGCGAGATCTCGACCGACGAGCCCGAATTCATGATCTGGCACCACCGGTCATAGAAGCGATGCGTGGACGGCGAGACATCACCGAGCCAGTGGTCGAAAGGTTGATCGTCCAGCTCGGGCAGCGTCGCGGGGCGGCGATGCATCTGCTCGGAGGTGATCCTTTCGATCACGCTCTCGATCTCCGATCGCTCGTCCGGATTGGGCGGGTAGAGCCCGCGCCAGTACTCCTCGAGGTTGTCGTCGGTGATGAGCCGCGCGCCGACAGCGTCCGCAAGCTCGACCACCTTGACGCGATCGGTCGAGACGTACTGGGCTCCGGTGTTGAGCCAGATGCCGTCGGGCTGCTGCAGCGACCGCGTGCGACCGCCGATGTGCGATGCGGAGTCGAACACCTCGAGCTCGCGGTCGCGCAGCAGGTAGGCGGCGGTGAGGCCGGCCACACCTCCTCCAAGCACCGCGACGTCCAGTCGCTGCATCGCACTCCCTCTCCTGCCCAGGCGTCGCGCGCTGCACATTGGCGTGCAGTCGCCGAGGCCACCTGTACGATACGCAACCAAGCCGGAGTCGCGCCCGAAAGAATCGCTGACGGGCGAACATGAAGGGCAAGGGATGGGGGCTTTTCTTCAGTACACGGTGATCGGGCTCACGGTGGGCTCGTTCTATGCCCTGGTCGCGCTCGGCTACACGATCGTGTACGGGATCATCCGTCTGATCAACTTCGCCCAGGGCGACCTGTCGATGATCGGCGCCTTCCTCGGCTGGACGTTGCTGGTCTCGTACGGCGTTCAGTACCTGCCCCTCTTTCCGGCTCTCGTCATCGCGTTCGTGGTGCCGATGATCGGCACTGCGCTCGTGAACCTTGCGATTCTCGAGGTCGCGTACAAGCCACTCCTGAACCGGTCATTGCTGGCGATCCTGATCTCGGCCCTCGGTATGTCGCTCGTGCTGTCGAACGGCGCGGAATGGAAGTGGGGCCCCGCGATCGAGGCCTATCCACCCAGCCTGCTGCCGAGCACCGGCACGTTCCTCGGGCCGGTGCACGTGACCTACGTGCAGATCGCGCTCGTGCTCGTGAGCCTGCTCCTGATGAGCGGACTGGTCGCCTTCGTGCAGGGCACCACGCTCGGCACTGCGATGCGCGCGTTGGCCGTCGACCACGACGCCGCCCGTCTTATGGGCATCAACGTCAACCAGGTGATCCGCCTGGCCTTCGTCATTGGCGCAATGCTGGCGGCCGCCTCTGGAGTGATGCTCGGCCTGTACTACGTGCAGATCCAGTTCACGCTTGGATTCCTTCTCGGTTTGAGAGCCTTCACGGCCGCGGTGCTGGGCGGGATCGGCAACATCCCAGGAGCCATGGCCGGCGGCATGCTGATCGGCCTGCTCGAGTCGTACACGACCGGCTACATCTCAGGCAAGTGGGAGGACGTGATCGTCTTCGGCGTCCTCATCACGGTGCTGATCATCAAGCCGACAGGCCTGTTCGGCGAGCGAGTCGCGGTGCGGATGTGACAGCCGAAGAGCTGCTGTGGACGCTGCTCCTGGTCTTTCTGGGCCTGGCCGGCGTACGCCTGCTCGCCTACCGCCTCTTCTCCGAGGACCCGCGCTTCACGACCTGGCTGAACCGCATCGACCGCGTCCCCTACTGGTCGCGCGTGATCGCTTTCCTCGTGGCAATAGCCGCGATCGACTACCTACAGGGCGACGAGTACTTCACCTCGGTCATGGTCAGCGTCGCGACCTACGCGATGCTGGGACTCGGCCTCAACATCGTGGTCGGGTTCGCCGGCCTCCTCGACCTCGGTTACGCCGCGTTCTTCGCCATCGGCGCCTACACGAGCGCTCTGCTCATGACGCAGACCCACTGGAATTTCTTCACGACGATTCCGGTGGCGATCCTTCTCACCGGTTCGGCGGGTGCCATCCTCGGCTACCCAACGCTGCGACTGCGCAGCGACTACCTCGCGATCGTGACTCTCGGTTTTGGCGAGATGACGCGCGTCACCATCACCAACTGGGACTACGCCGGCGGACCCAACGGCATCCTGCGAATTCCCTTTCCCGAAGCCTTTGGCTACGTGTTTCAGACGCAGTTCGACTTCCTGCTGGTCGGCCTGTTCCTGCTGGCGATCGCGATGATCTTCGCCCAGCACCTCGAGTATTCGAGGCTCGGCCGAGGCTGGATCGCGATCCGCGAGGACGAGTTCGCGGCCGAGTCGGTGGGTGTCCCGTCGTTGCGGTTGAAGCTCCTGGCCTACGTGATGGGAGGCATGTGGGGCGGCCTCGCGGGCGGTTTCTTCGCGACCCGCATCGGCGCCATCGATCCCACGAGCTTCACGTTCTCGCTGTCTGTGCTGGCGCTGATCGTGATCGTGCTCGGCGGCACGGGCAGCCTGCCGGGAGTGCTGCTTGGGGCGCTTGTGGTGGTGGCGCTGCCGGAGGTGCTGCGCAATTTCGAAGCTCAGCGATTGCTTGTTTTCGCGGTCCTCCTGGTCGCGACGGTCCTGCTGCTTCCGCAGGGCCTCTGGGCGCGCATCCGGCGCAAGCCCAAACCCTTCTACGGATTACAGGAGGAGGAGGCGGAAGACGTCGCCGCCAAGATCCTCCGAGAGCACCAACAGCAGATGGAGGAGCGCGACCGGCGCCACACGGCGGGCGGGCATCGGGTCGTCATGGAAGGCGAGGCGATCCTCCAGGTGCAGGGCGTCGTGCAGCAGTTCGGCGGCCTGCGTGCGGTCGACAACGTGACCTTCGACGTGCACCGAGGCGAGATCTTCAGCATCATCGGCCCGAACGGCGGCGGCAAGACGACGCTGTTCAACTGCATCACGGGCGTGCAGAGGCCGAAGGCCGGCAAGATCTTCATCGACGGCAGGCCTGTGGTCGGCCTGCGCCCGCACGTGATCGCTGCGCGGGGTGTGGGCCGCACGTTCCAGGGCATTCGTCTCTTCAAGCAGATGGCCGTTTTCGAAAACGTGATGGTCGGCCTCTATCCGCGGCATCGCACGATGACGTGGCAGGCGCTCCTCCACACTCCGGGCGAGCGCAAGGACGAGGTGCGCACCCTCCAGGAGGCGCGACGGTGGCTTGGATTCGTGGGCCTCGAGCACCTCGCCGGGCGGCTCGCGACTGAGCTCGCCTACGCCGACCAGCGCCGGGTGGAGATCGCCAGGGCCCTGGCCGCGCACCCGCACCTCGTGCTGTTTGACGAGCCCGCCGCCGGCATGAACCCGACCGAGAAGCTGGAGCTCAACGGCATCATCAGAAAGATCCGCGGACTCGGCATCACCGTCGTCCTGATCGAGCACGACATGTCGCTCGTCATGCGCGTGTCCGACCGCATCGCGGTGCTCGATCACGGCAGCCTCATCGCGCTGGGCAAGCCGGCCGACATCCAGGAGGACCCGGCCGTCATCGAGGCCTACCTGGGGCGCGAGGAGGACCTCCCCCTGTCGGCAGCGCAGGGAGCCTAGCCGAGGGTGGCACTGCTCGAGGTCAAAGACCTTCGCGTGTTCTACGGCAACATCGAGGCGCTGAAAGGCGTCTCGCTGCAGGTGGACGCGGGCCAGATCGTCGCGATCCTTGGCGGCAACGGCGCCGGCAAGACCACGACGCTCCGCACGATCTCGGGCCTGCAGCGGCCGCGCAGCGGAACCATCACCTTCAACGGCAAGAGCCTGGTGGGTCAGAGCGCGCACGGCATCGTCGGCCTAGGCGTCAGCCACGTTCCGGAGGGGCGCCGCATCTTCAACGTGCTCAGCGTCGACGAGAACCTGAACCTTGGCGGATACCTGATCCGCTCCAAAGGCCGCCTCGTGAAGGAACGCAAGGCTGCCGTGTTCGCGCTGTTCCCGAGGCTGGCCGAGCGCCGGCTTCAGCTCGCGGGCACGATGTCAGGCGGCGAGCAGCAGATGCTGGCGATCGGGCGCGCGATGATGTCCGAGCCCAAGGTGCTGATGCTCGACGAACCGTCGCTGGGACTGGCGCCGATCCTCGCGAGGAGCGTGCTGCGGACGGTGCGCGAGATCGCCAAGCGCGGGACCGCAGTGCTGCTCGTGGAGCAGAACGCACGCCAGGCGCTGGCCATCGCCCAGCGCGCGTACGTGATCGAGGTCGGGCGCATCGTGCTGGAAGGCGACGCCGCCGAGCTGGCCAAGGACGAGCGCGTGCAGAAGGCCTACCTGGGCGGTTTCGAAGAAGTAGCCTCGGCGTAAGGACCGCCAGTGCCGGCACTCGCGGGGCTCGCGCCACGATCTCGTGTGCCAGTGCCGGCACTCGCGCAAAAAGAATGGGGGCGCGCGATGCGCCCCCACTCTGTCGTTATGCGAAAGCTGGGTTAGCTAGAGGCTACCCATGCCCCGTTCTGGCGGATCGCGATCGGCGAGAACGTCGGAGGATCGCCGGTGGCGTGGACCGCCAGGAACAGCGGCGTCGGCCGGTCACCCTTCGAGTCGAACTTGACCGACCCGGTGGTGCCCTGCGCGAGGCTGACCGCGTGGAGAGCCGTGTTCAGGCTCTTCGCTTCGGTGCTGCCGCCGTTGTCCTTCAGTGCCTGGGCCAGCGCCTGCATCCCGTCGTACTCGTAGGACGAGTAGTCGCCGGGCGGGGCGCCGTACTTCTGCTTGTACTTCGCGGTGAACGCGTCGTTCGAGGCGTTGTGGATGAACTCGGTGGTCGGCAGCGTGTTGATCGTGATGTTCGGGTTCGTGAGCGCGCTGCCCGCGACCTTGATCACGCTCGGGTCCACGTCGGCCGAGTCACCGTTGAGCTTGTACTTCGGGGAAAGCTGGACGTACTCCTTGGCCAGCAGCCCGAACTCCGGGTAGTAGCCGGTGTAGAACAGCACGTCCGGGTTGGTCGTGCCGACCTTGACAAGGGCGGCGGTGTAGTCCTTCTGCCCCGGCGTGATCGCGTCGAAATAGGTGACGGTCAAGCCGGCTGCAGCCGCTGCGGTCTTGGCCGAGTCCGCCACGCCCTTCGCGTACGTCGTGTTGTCGTGCATGATCGCGATGCTCTTCGCCTTCAGCCAATCCTTCATGAAGCTCACGTCGGCGGGAGCCTCGGCGTCGTCGCGGCTGACCATGCGGAACACGTTGTCGTAACCCTGCTCGGTGAACTTCGGGTTACTCGATGCAGCGGTGATGAAAGGAAGGTCACCACTGCGGTGCAGGATGTCGCTTTCCGGAATCGATGCGCCGGAGCAGTAGCCGCCGACGATGGCGACGATGCCAAGGGTCAGGAGCTTCTCCGCCGCCTGCGTGCCCTGCTGGGCGTCGCAAGCGTCGTCCTGAGCGACCGCCTGGAGCATGCGGCCGTTGATGCCGCCTGCCGCGTTGATGTCCTCGATCGCCAGCTCGCCTGCGTTGCGGATCGCGGATCCAGGGTCGGCATACGGCCCTGTGAAGGGGCCGGTGATCCCGACTTTGATCACGCCGCCGCCGCCGGCGGTGCTGGAACTGCCACATGCCCCGATGACCAACAAGGCGAGAGCCGCCAGGCTGGTAACCAGGAGTCGCCGTTTGATCATCGACAACCT
>WNEZ01012030.1_pt1 | contig 10146 bp, 6 predicted proteins | sample 5400521 | NCBI WGS metagenome assembly WNEZ01 (sample SAMN13153339, study PRJNA577476) | soil metagenome | isolation source: 120 cm saprolite under Douglas fir tree site 2 hole 1 replicate 1 | place: USA:California | collected 2015-04-18
ACAGGGTCCACCCTTATCCTTGTGTGCAAATCACGGTGTGCAAATCACGCGCAAATTCCTTCCGATTTACCTGATTATACGGTCATTCCTGAGGTGGAACTTGAGTACGAAAGTCACTGTACGTGCGGAGTCAGGTTCCCTGTCGGCATTGAAATGGCAAGGTGCTTTCGAGCGATGAGGCTCAGAGTTCTAAGCGGCTCCGGGTGGGTGTGTTGTTCTTCTTTGCGATCTCTTCGCGGTCTTTGCGCCCTTTGCGGTCAAAATCTTGAACCGCAAAGGGCGCAAAGGAATTCGCAAAGAACACAGAGTATTAGGGCGTGTACTTGAAGTTGTTTCCACAGGTAGTGTGATCGCGGGCAAATCGACCCAGTCAGTCTCCCTAAATACCCTGGTTTTAGCGAGGGAGAACGGTGGACCTATGCCCGCTCATGTTTCCTGAATTGCCAGGACTTCTTGGCAAGCTGCCAGTGCTCTCTGATCCCCGGCATGGGGTCATTCCAATGAAAAACGTCGGAGTGAATAAAAGGAGAGAATCCGCTCAAGTACTGAAGGGTGGCACGGACTTTGCCGGGATGAGTTCCGGTAGCCGGGGGGTCCCCGCCGCGGAAGTAATCCACGAGCGCCATGAGGTCACCGCAATGCCAGCAAGTCATGCTGCCGACTTTGATGTCTCCGGGAACCGGTTTTTCACCGTGCACAAAGTACCGGTAAACCCAGTAGGGGAAATCCCAGCCCGCGTGCACTGAGCCTTCTGTCGAAGCCCAGAAGCGACCATTGGTCTCCATATACCACTTCTTCTGGCCGTCGTTCCCGATGAAAAAGGCGACGTGGGCGATGCCGTCCCAATGCAATTCACGCAACAGCTCGCGGGTGTGTTGCACCAGATCCGGGAGCGGGGCAACGATTTTCCGCAGAACCCCCACGGCCAGGTTGCGGCGCACCGAATGGTACTCGTGAACCGCCACCAGCTCGCCTTGCACCGCGAAGCAACACAGGTTATGCACTGTCCCCACGGCACATTCCTGGAACAAAGGATACCTGCCGTTCGGACAATGTTCCTCAAGATAGCCTCGCAACTGTTGCTCGGAGTGGGCGTAGAGCACGCGAAACTTGAAGGCTGGCAGGTTGGGATCAGTCGAACCGCCGGGGCTCTTTAGCACGAGGGGCAAGCCCAGCGTCCGGATCATCTCGGGGATCTGCTGCGGGTCTTGCAGGTCAAACTGCAGAGGACAGGGAACCCCAACCCGCTTCGCGACCTCAAGGTTGAGCCGTTTGTCGAGTACGCACCGTACGGCTTGTGAACTTGCCATTGCCAGCCTGGTTTGGCCCTCCAGGCTGGAACGATAATGCTCGAAGAGTTCCAAAGCCTGGTCAGTGCCCGGGATCGCCAATCGTATGCCGTACCGTTGAATCGTCTCCAGAAGAAATCCCAGAAAAGCCTCTGTCTTGGCGATTGGGCAGGGAGCGAGGACCGCGTGTTGCACTGATCGGGAGCAAGATGCCGGGCCCTGAAGGTTCTGGCTGACGAGCAGAAACGAAACCCCATGGCGGGCCAACGACCGGGCCACGGCCAGGCCGCCTCGATTGTCTCCATCCACCAGCAGAACTTCGAAAGGACCCTTAGGATTGATTGCGCGAGCCTTCACCAAGTTCGCTCCCCGTTTCCTGGCTGAGAGGCAGGCTGCCCGGAAACCTAGTTTTCAAATATGGTCTTGTCTTCTCCAGCGTTGCGTCCAGTACCTGGGCAAACTTTCGGGCCATCTCACGGTGGCTGTATCGGTCAATGGCAGCCCGACTCCCGCGGTAGGAAACTCGGCCCTGCGCGCGGAACTCGGCATAAGCTTTGACCAGGAAAGCGCGCATCTCGTCCTTCGAAGTTGCAAATATTCCCGCCCCGGTTTCCCCCAGAATTTGCTCGACCACGCCGCGCTCTCCACCGAGCGCCAGAATTGGCCGTCCTGCTGCGAGGTATTCAAAGAGTTTTCCTGGAATGCCTCCGGAATAGATAGGGACATTGAGACTCAAGAGGAGAAGTATCTGGGACTCTCTCTGATGCTGCAAGGACGCAGCCCGCGTTACCCAGCCGTGCAGCTCGGCCACTTCTTGCAGAGCGTAGCGCTGGATCGAGGCGATTAGCCAGGGATCCGGGGGACAGAAAAACCGCAGCCGCACCTCGCTCTGCGGAAGAGCGCCCTCCCGGAGCAGTTCGGCGAGTGTTTCGAATAGAAGGTTCGGATCGCGCCAGCCCAGATACAGGTTGCCGGTGTAGGTAATGGAGAAAGACCCGGTGAGCTTGTCCGATTCGACCGCGAAATCTTCCACATCGAACCCGTTGGTGATGCCGGAAACGGGCGTTGACGGATACTCCTTCTGAAGATGCTCGGCCCATGGCGCAGAAACGGTTACCAATGCATCAGCCTTTTCCAGCGTTCTGCGCTCCAGGGAGCGGAGCCGTCGACGCAAAAATCGGCTCCCCTGGCGGGCGGGTACCCACATGTCACGGCAATCGGCCACCCAGGGCCGGCGCAATATTTTTCCCGCCTCCATTCCCAACAGATGGCAGGTAATCGGGGGCGCCGTGCTCAAGATTGCATCCACGCGTCCCTGGGTTGCCAATTCGCGGATTGCTTTCCGCGCAAACGGCAGCCAGCCCTTGCTGCGATCAGGATAGGTAAGCCACGACTTCAACCAATAAATAATCTTGCTGTGCGAAAGATGAGAGGCAGGCGAGGAGGACTGGGGCAGCCGAAGTTGTTCGTGAAGCCCCTGCGCGGGATCCAGCTTGAACCTGGATTTCCAACTTCCTAACACATCCTGATTGCCGGTCTCGATCACCTGCGCCGCGGGCCGTTGCCCGGGCGGTAGTACGGGGGTCAGGATAATGGGCTCCCAATCAAACTGGGGAAGGTATTTCGCCAGGCCGGCTGGTCGCACCGCGCCAATGTCCCGGCGTGGAGGATAGAAATAGCTGATCAGCAGCAACCGCTTCATATCGGCGACGCTCGGTGAGGCAGCTTCATGAATCGGTGGCGCGGCGCCGTAATTGGAGCTTCCACGGCCAGGCGAGAGGCAGGCCTCGAAGCCGGCCAGTCAGACTTGTTACTTTTGAGAATAACCCCGGCCACAGCCTGCCCGAGCGAATGCTTCTGCAGCCATCCACCACCTGAAGGCTCTGGTCTCGTGCCAGGCAGTGCGTTGCGCGGTTGCCACGAATCCAGGCCGGACCGATCTCCCCGATTTCGCTCTCCCGATACTCCGTCTCCGTCAGCACTTCGATGCGGTTCAGTTTGATTTTGTGTCCGTAGCGCAGCGAGCAGTCCTGCGAGGGCCTGATCAGCTGCCCATCCCGCTCGAAAATTCGTCCGGCGGGACGGGCGCTACACACGTCGGAGATGATCGGATTCTGGGCATGGGGAAGCCATGGTCCAAAAGGCGAGTCGGAATGAAACAGGAAGAGCTCATCGTTCAGCGGAGCTCCTTCGGTAGTAGCCATGTTGACGAAAAGCCAGAACCTGCCGTCATGCTGCAGCAAAGTGGGGTCCACGGCCACCACGTCAGAGAGCAGCACCTTGTGTAGTTCCCACTTGTCCGGAAAGTTGACTGCGCGATAGACCTCAACCGCGTGGTTGTCGGACGTCTCGGGCATCATGAAAATATCCGAGCCCCACTGAAAGACAAACGGGTAAGACAAGTGGTAACTCCGTTCCAGGACGGTTACCGGTTCCGAATAATTTCCCTGCTGGTCAATTTCCAGGCAGGAAATACTGCCAAGCTTGGTTCGATAGGAGTAATCTTCGAAAAAGATGAACCTGCGGCCATCGTAAGCAAACAGGAACGGATCGGCGTAATAACGGTCCCGAGCAGGGTAAATGACGTCCCACCCCGGGCCGCGCTGATCCCCGGTTGGCCTGTTGGTTTGAATCCCCAAGAACCACTGGTTTTTCCAGAACAACTGGATTCCGTTCCTGAGGAAGAGAAGTCCCCGGTTTGCGAGGAAACGAAGCATCTGCCAGTTAGTCGGGGTGCGATAGATAGGCTTGTTATAGGCATTCAGCTCGTTGTAGGTGTCCAGCTTGGCCAGCGCATCCCAGCCGAATGCGTACAGCTGCCCCAGTCGTCGAATCATGAAGTCAGCAGTCTTCCAGTAGATGCCGTTCCGACTGCGGTGCAGCGACGTGAAATTTGTCGCGGAGCGAGAACGATAGAGAACGCGCCCTCCGTCGAGGCTCTCATTCAATATCTGCAAGGTGGTCCCGGAAACCGGGTTGCGCTCAGAAATCTCCCAGAACAACGGCGGGCCACCGCGGAAATAGCGGCTGTCGCCGTGATGGAAAGACCAGACTCCGTACTTGGCGCAATTCAGGATGTCTCCCTTGATCACGCGGAAACCAAAACGCAGAATGACGTCGAGCTTCGCGCTCTTGATCTGCTCAATATCCGATTCCTCGAAACGATCGACGTATTTCTTCTGAATCGGCATGACCTCGATCAGGTTCGATCCGCTCAGGAGTTTCAGAACATCTGCGCTGGCAAATGCGTTCTTCTCTTCTGCCTCGTGTAGCTTCCTGTCGATCTGGTGATACAACCGGTAGAGCAGAGTGGGCCATTTGTCTCTCAACCCGAGCCGCGAGCCTGGCTCCGCAACCTTGAGTGCCCGGTTGATGATGATCAGTGACACCTCCAGATAAGGCGCGCTGACCAGATCGTTCAGGATCTTTGCCTGCCAAGCCTCCACCGTGAACGAGTTCAACATGATCCCGATCCGGAGTCTGGGTTTGTGCAACGGTGGTTCCGCGTACATGACGCTCTGCGGCTTGGACATGGGAGTCTGGCGGGGCAGGTGCGGGTCTAGGATTCCCTCCGTGGCATTTACGGTCATGTTGTCCGGAAGCTCGGGCAAATTTGCGCAGCGCGCGAAGGGGGGTGTTAACTTCTTTCCTCAATTGATACAGAGACACCGGTTTTCCACAGCCAGACCGCAGGCCGCGGCAGAAGGCGTGCAGCAATACCCGGACCGTTTTTAGTAGCTGAGCAGGATCCAAACGTCCGGTATGAAAGTCCCCCTTGCATGCCCACGCACAACCGCATTCTACACTGGTTTTCCTTAAATTATGAGCAGCATATCGACCGCAATCGTGACCTTAGAGTGCCGGATTTGGCATCCGAAACATCAATCGGGATCGAGTCTTCCTCATAAATGCAAGTTCTTGCGCATCTGTGTAAAAACATCAAAATTGTGGTTCGATTCTTGGTGGAAAAGGAGGCCTGATCGGCTATAATTTGTTGTCGCCTTTAAGAACGGACTGTTTGCTACCGTCGCGATCTGGGCTTGTTTTGCCCTCCCCCCGTTTTCAGTCGTACGTGATAGCCCCCAAAATAAACTATGCAGAACCGTGCCGTGTCGAAAACGTCATACTTGCGGCAAGTCGGCTTGGCCGGCGGTGCCTTCAGCGGTCTGCGCTACCTGCTTCTGCCGGTGCTGTTGCTGGCTGCGAGGGTCTGTCCGGCAGCCATCTCCTTTGTGCAGCAGAACTCCGCTGTGCCCCAGACGCCGCAGTCCTCGGTGTCGGTGACCTACGCGGCAGCACAGGTGGCAGGAGACACGAACGTCGTGGCGATTGGGTGGAGCGACAGCACGTCGTCCGTGACATCGGTCACGGACACCAAGAGCAATGGCTACACTGCGGTCATGGTACCGACGCGTCAAACCGGCGTTCACAGCCAGGTTATCTATGTCGCCAAGAACGTGGCTGTGGCGGCAGCCGGCGCGAACATAGTCACGGTAACTTTTGGCGCAGCCGTGGCCTATCCGGATGTGAGGATTCTGTCCTACCGGGGTCTGGACACGGCGTCGCCGGTCGAGGCGGCAGTGGGTGCGACGGGCACGGGAACGGCGCTGAACTCGGGATCTGTGACCACGACGAATGCCAACGATTTGCTGTTCGGGGCAAGTTACGTGAGTACGCGGGTGACCGCAGCGGGTGCGGGATTTACCAGCCGTGTGATTACCAGTCCGGACGGGGACATCGCGGAGGACAAGATCGTAGCCGCGGCAGGAACGTATAACGCCACCGCGACCATGACATCAGGAAATTGGGTGATGCAGTTGGTGGCGTTGAAGGCGACGAGTTCGCAAGCGGCTGCGGCCACGCCAACCTTCAATCCCGCGCCGGGGACTTACACGACGGCGCAGACGGTGCATCTGGCGGATACGACGCCCCTGGCGACGATCTACTACACGCTGGACATGAGCACGCCCACGACCTCCTCGACGGTTTACAACGACTCGAGTCCGATCCAGGTGACAGCGAACACTACGATCAAAGCGATGGCGGCCGCCAGCGGGTTCGCCAACAGTGCCGTGGCGACGGGCGCGTACGTGATTCAACCCTTGACCGCCGCAGCCACGCCGACGTTCAACCCCGCGCCGGGCAATTACACTGCGGCGCAGACGGTGCATTTGTCGGACACGACCTCCGGGGCGACGATCTACTACACCACCAACGGGAACATTCCGACGACATCGTCGACGTTATATAACGACGCGACCCCGATTCAGGTAAGCACGACCACCACCATCATGGCGATCGCCGCGGCCCCTGGATTCGCCAATAGCGCCGTGGCCACGGGCGTCTACTCCATCGGTGCGCCTGCCCCGATTGCATACGTGCAGAGTAATTTTGCCGTCCCACAAACCCCTCAATCCTCGGTCAGTGTGACCTATACCGGAGCTCAAACTGGCGGGAACCTGAACGTTGTGGTCGTCGGCTGGGGCGATGCCACTTCGACGGTGACCTCAGTAACAGACTCGAAAGCAAACGTGTATCTGCCGGCGTCGGGGCCGACGGTGCTGGCGAGCGGTGAGACCCTGACCGTCTACTATGCGGCGAATATCGCTGCGGCAGCGGCGGGTGGGAACACGGTGAAGGTGACGTTCAACACTTCTGCGCGGTATCCGGACATTCGCATCGCGGAATACAGCGGCATCGATCGAACCAGTCCGCTGGACACCAAGGCGGCGGCCCAGGGAAGCGGCACGGCAGCCAGCAGCGGGGCGGTGGCCACCACCAATGCGAACGACTTACTCGTGGGCGCGAGCCAGGTCCAGAATGTGACTATGGCAGCCGGCAGCGGGTACACGAAGCGGTTGATTACCAGTCCGAACGGGGACATTCTGGAGGACCGGGTGGTGTCGGCTGTCGGCAGCTACAGCGCCACCGCGACCATTTCAGCGGGCTCCTGGATGATGCACATGGTCGCGTTTCGCGGCGCCACCGGAGGCGGCGGAGGTGGACCGGATACCACGCCTCCGAACGTTTCGGTGACCTCGCCGACCGCCGGTTCCACGCTGGTTGGGTCGGTTACCATTTCGGCTACTGCCAGCGACAATACCGCGGTGTCAGGGGTGCAGTTCCAGGTCGATGGTGTGAATGTGGGACAGGTCGCGACCACGACTCCGTATCACATCTCGCTGGATACCACCCGGTTCGCCAACGGGACCCATCTTATCTCTGCCTATGCCTGGGACCCGGCCAGGAATATCGGCAGCGCCCCCTCGGTGTCTGTAACTTTCTCCAACTCCAGCCCGGGCAACCCGGCGCAGGTTGGATTGTGGTCAGGAACCATCACCTGGCCGCTGGTTTCGGTGCACGCGACTCTTCTATCGACGGGCCGGGTTCTCCTCTGGGATGCGATGGGGTTTGGGTTGAAAGATCCCGTCCTTTGGGACCCGGTCACGAGCGGGTTCACACTACTGACACCGGGCTTCCCGTGGCGCACGTTTTCAACCCGGCAACATCGACTTGGTCGTCGCTCCCGAATATGAGTTTTGCACGCTGGTATCCGACTGCAACCACGCTCGCCGATGGCCGTATTCTGGCAACTGCAGGCGAAATCAATTGCCGCAGCTGCAATGCGGTCATGCCTGAGATCTATGATCCCGGCACGAACCAGTGGACTACACTCTCGCTGGCATCGCAGGATACCCTGTACTACCCGCACATGTTCGTGTTGCCCGATGGTCGAATGCTGGCAACCGGCTCTTCTGAAGCTGCCGTCGCGACCCGGGCTCTGGACATCGCGACCCAGACCTGGACCACGATTGACTCCAGGTTGCTCGAGGGTGGTTCTTCCGCCATGTACTTGCCCGGGAAAGTAATCAAGAACGGGACCTCACGACTGCCGGATTTGACGACTCCGCAAGCATCGTCGCTGATTACGTATGTCCTCGACATGACCCAGACCTCGCCGGCCTGGACCCAGGTCGGTTCCATGGCATTCCCGCGCGCTTACCATTACCTGACCGTGCTGCCTGACGGCAACGTTCTGGTGACCGGAGGCGGAATCACGAGCGACCCCGTCGGGCTTGCGGGCGCCGTTTTGCCGGCAGAACTCTGGTCGCCGACAACCCAGACCTGGACGACGCTCAGTTCCATGCATTCGGGAAGGCTGTACCACTCGACGACCGTGCTGCTGCCGGACGCTCGCGTACTCATTGCCGGCGGCGGGCGTTTCTACGGAGTGGTGGATCCGACCGATCAGTTGAGCGCGGAGATATTTAGTCCTCCATATCTTTTTAAGTTCAATCAGAATCAGCGCTTTCTTCCGCTGGCATTTACCCAGAATACAGGCTCCCTGAGTATCACCGCCCCGGCCAACTCGAACCTTGCGCCTCCCGGCGACTACATGTTGTTCCTGGTGGACACGAATGGTGTTCCGTCAGTCGCCAATATGGTGCGTTTCTAGGACTGGAAAGTGGGCAGGTCGTAAACTTTTGGTGGATCGGATGGGCTGCCTAAGTGAGAAAATGAGCAGCGCGCCCGGCTTGATACGGTGAAACGCGGGCAGTGCGGTTTCACCCAAACGCAGCTGGTAATTCCGGCCACGGGGATCGTGGCGTTGTCGAGTCTAGTTTGTTTGCGTGTTGATAAGGAGCTGAACCATGTCGCTGGCGTCATACCTTCCCTCGAACCTCCGCGCCGCTTTGAGGTTCAGCGGTCTGCGCTACTTGACGGTGCCGGCGCTGCTGCTGGCTGCGACTGTCTGTCCGGCGGCAATCTCGTTTGTGCAACAAAACTCGGCGGTGCCGCAGACGTCACAAACTTCGGTGTCGGTGGTGTACACGGTAGCGCAGGTGGCCGGCGATACCAACATCATCGCGGTCGGCTGGAACGATGCTACATCCTCTCCAACCACAGTGACCGATACCAAGAACAACGTTTATACCCTCGCCGTGGGGCCGACGCGTCAGTCCGGCATTCACAGCCAAGCGATCTACGTGGCCAAGAACGTGGTTGCGGCGGCGGCCAGCGCGAACACAGTCACAGTGGCTTTTAACGCCGCCGTGCCCTATCCCGATGTGAGGATTTTGACTTACCGCGGTTTGGACACAGTGTCGCCGGTGGAAGCGGTCGCAGGGGCGGTGGGCACCGGGACGACTGCGAATTCGGGATCGGTGACCACGGCGAATGCGAATGACTTACTGTTCGGAGCCAGTTATGTGAGCACGCGAGTGAGCGCGCCAGGGGCGGGATATACCAGCCGCGTGATTACCAGTCCGGATGGGGACATTGCCGAGGATGAGATCGTAACCGCGGCGGGAACCTACAGCGCTACCGCGACCATGAGTTCAGGCAATTGGGTGATGCAGGTGGTGGCGTTGAAAGCAGCGGCTACTCAGTCAGCGGCGGCCACCCCGACGTTCAACCCGCTGCCGGGAACTTACACGACCGCGCAGACCGTGCATCTGTCGGACACCACGCCTGGCGCCACGATCTACTACACCACCAACGGATCCACCCCGACGACGTCGTCGACGGTGTACAACGACGCAAGCCCGATTCAAGTGACCGCAACCACCACAATTATGGCGATGGCTGCCGCCCCCGGTTTCGTCAATAGCGCCGTGGCGTCGGGCACCTACTCTATTGGTTCCTCCACGGCGCCGATCGCGTTTGTCCAGGTCGCCTATGCCGTTCCATCAACCCCGCAGTCGACCGTGACCGTGGTCTAATACAAGGCCCAGACCGCAAGCAATACCAACGTCGTCGCCATCGGCTGGAGCAACAGCACATCGACGGTGACCTCGGTGATGGACACCAAAGGGAACACATATAACCCGGCCGTAGGACCCACGGTGCAGAGCGG
>WNEZ01006670.1_pt2 | contig 10145 bp, 9 predicted proteins | sample 5400521 | NCBI WGS metagenome assembly WNEZ01 (sample SAMN13153339, study PRJNA577476) | soil metagenome | isolation source: 120 cm saprolite under Douglas fir tree site 2 hole 1 replicate 1 | place: USA:California | collected 2015-04-18
AATAAAACCCCGGGCAATTCGTCATCAATTCGTGACCATCGGCATCGGCCTGGTCGGCTGCGGCCGTTGGGGCCTGAACTATCTCCGGGCCTTCTCTGAGCTCGACGGATGCCGCGTGGTGGCGGCGTGCGATGTCAGCCCCGACCGGTTGCGCGAGGCCGAGCGGCGTGCGCCCGGCGTGCGGACCAGCCGAGAGCTCCACGAGTTGCTGGCGGCGCCGGATGTTGACGCCGTGGTGGTCGCTACCGACGCCACCCGCCACTACGAGGTGGCGCGCGCGGTGCTGGAGGCCGGCAAGCACACCCTCATCGAAAAGCCGATGACTACCGACGTCGAGGACGCGCGCCAGTTGCGCGATCTCGCCGAGCAAAAGCATCTGGTGCTGATGGTCGGCCATGTTTTTCGCTTCAACCCCGGCATCAACCATCTGCAGAAGGTGATCGGTTCCGGGACGCTCGGCCAGCTCGAGTACCTCACCTTCACCCGAACCAACCTGGGTCCAATTCGCTCCGACGTCAACGTCGTCTGGGATCTCATGACTCACGACGTCTCGATCCTGTTGCACCTGCTCAACCAGCGACCGTCCTGGGTGTCGGCCCAGGGTGCGTCCTTCCTCTCCTCGCGCTGCGAGGACGTGGCGTTCGCGACGCTCGGTTTCGACGGTGGCGTCATCGCCAACATTCGGGCCAGCTGGCTGGACCCGCGAAAGGTACGCGAGATCACGGTGGTCGGCAGCGGGAAGATGGCGTTCTTCAACGACCTCGAAACCAACGAACCGCTGCGCATCTTCGACAAGGGCGCCATGCGCGAACCCACCTACGAGACCTTCGGCGAGTTCAAGCTCGTCACCCGTAGCGGTGAGGTGGTCAGTCCGGCCATCCCGGCTACGGAGCCGCTCAAGAACCAGTGCCAGCACTTTCTCCAGTCGGTGACGGCGCACCGTCCGGCGCTGAGCGATGGCAGCGATGGGCTGCGGGTCGTCGAGGTGGTCGAGGCCATCAATGAGTCGATTGCGCAGCGCGGTGTTCCGGTGATGCTACGGCCCGCCCTGGCGAACGCCGCATGAACCCGGCGGAAACCAGCGCGGTCAAGTTTGTCGACCTGCAGGCACAGATCCGCTCGCTGCAGCCCGCGCTCAGCGACGCTATCGAGGACGTCCTCCGCCGCGGCGACTTCATCCTCGGGGAGGCCGTGACGCTCTTCGAAACTGAGTGGGCGCGCTACTGCGGCGTCAAGCACGCCATCGGTGTGGATTCCGGTCTCTCGGCGCTCGAGCTCGCGCTGCGAGCCGCCCGCGTCGGCGAAGGCGACGAGGTGATCACCCAGGCGAATACCTTCATTGCCACGGTGGGCGCCATCATGGCCGTGGGCGCACGGCCGGTGCTGGTCGACTGCGACGAGGAAGGCCAGGTCAACGTCGGTGCGGTGAAGCGAGCGATTACGAAACGGACGAAAGTGATCCTGCCAGTCCACCTCTACGGAAAGATCGGCGAGATCGACTGGCTCCTGGAGCTCGCCGCGAAGACGGGCGTGCGCGTCATCGAGGACGCGTGCCAGGCCCACGGCGCGATCTACCGGGGTCATCGGGCGGGGAACTTCGGCTGGGCCGCCGCCTTCAGCTTCTACCCCGCGAAGAATCTCGGCGCCTTTGGCGACGGCGGCATGTTGGTCACCAATGACGACGAGGTCGCAGTGACCGTTCGCACGTTGCGCAACTACGGCTCGAAAGCGAAGTACGAACATGTCGCGCTGCCGCTCAATCACCGGCTCGACACCATCCAGGCGGCCGTCTTGCGCGTCAAGTTGCCGCAGCTCGATGGTTGGAACGCCCGCCGTGCGTACCTGGCCGACGCCTACCGCGAGCACCTGTCCGGGGGACCGGTCGGCCTGCCGGCGTCGACGCAGGAAGGGCGCCATGTCTATCACCTGTTCGTCGTGCAGGCTGAGCAGCGCGACGCCCTGCGCGCGTCGCTGAGCGCTCAGGGGATCGAAACCGGGATTCACTACCCGATCCCGCTCCATGCACAACCCGTCCTCGGCGGCCTCGGCTACCGGCTGGGAGCATTCCCCAATGCGGAGCGGCTCGCCGCCCATAGCCTGTCGCTCCCGATGTATCCGGAAATGCCGCTGTCGCATGTCGAGCGCGTCGCCGACGCGATTGCGGGCCGAGGCAGCCGGCGCGAGGCCGCCGCGGCGTGACGGCAATCGCCCTCCCCTCATGGGGGAGGGTAGGGTGGGGGCGAATCTCCCTCTCCCTCACGGGGAGGGCCGGGTGGGGATTCCCCGCGCTGCTCTATCTCGGCCTTGCCGCCCTCCTCTTCAGCAGCGTGTGGTCGTCGCCAACGACGCTCCAGGCGGGAGCGGGCGGCGACCCGCAGCTCGTGCTCTGGCTGCTGCGCTGGTTTCCCTTCGCGCTCCAGCACGGGCAGATGCCCCTGCTGACCACCCACCTCGACTATCCGGCCGTCGTCAACCTGATGTGGAACACCGGCTTCATCCCGCTGGCCGCCCTGGTGGCTCCGCTGACCCTTGGCCCGGGTGCCGTCTTGGCCTCCAACGTCTTGCTGGTCCTCTGCCTTGGTCTGAGCGCCTGGTGCGCGTTCCTCGCGATTCGCCGCTATACGAACTCCTGGTTGGCCGCCTTCCTGGGCGGGCTGCTCTACGGGTTTTCGCCCTTCATGGTGGCGCAGGCGCTCGGGCATCCGCAGATGACAGCGGCCTTCACGCCGCCCTTGATGCTGATCGCGCTGGACGAGCTGATCGTGCGACAGCGCCATCGCGCCATCTGGCTGGGATTGGCGCTGGGCGCGATTGGCGCGGTCCAGCTGCTGATCGCGGAGGAAGTGCTCGCTACCGAGGCGCTGATCGCGGCGCTGGGCGTGGCATTGCTGGTCGGCATGTACCCTGGCCAGCTGCGGATCCGGGCACCGTTCGTCCTGCGTGGCTTCGGCGTTGCGGCCGCCACGATGATCGTGCTCACCGGCTATCCGCTGGCGGTTCAGTTCTTCGGACCGCAGCAGGTCCACGGCAGCATCTGGGGACAACGCCTGTTCGTCAGCGACCTCCTCGGCTTCATCGTGCCCAGCCCGATGCAGGGCGTACGGCCACCCTTCGCCGACGCGATCACGCAGCGGTTTTCGACCGGCATCTATGAATGGGATGCCTACCTCGGTCTGCCCCTGATCGCCGTGCTGGTGGTTGTGGCCCGGCGCGCCAACGACAACCGGTTGATCCAGTTCGCGACCCTGATGCTGATCAGCGTCGCCGCGCTTTCGATGGGTCCGGTGATCCACGTGGCCGGTCTGATCACGCCGGTCCCGGTGGCCCTGTTCGCCCTCGTGCTCCCGTTCGTCGCCGGTCCCCGGATCGCCCGCCGGTGGTTGATCTATCCGTTCATCGCGGCCTGGGCGGGCCTCACGCTATCGCCGGTCCTCAACCAGGCGCTCCCGGATCGCTTGATGCTGTACGCGTTTCTGTTTGCCGGTCTCCTGTTCGCCCTCTTCATCGACGCGCTCCCGTCGATCCGTGTCGCGAGGAATTTCCCTCCTCCGCTCGCGGGGGAGGGCAGGGTGGGGGCGTCCCTTGCCGGCTGGGCCACTGTGGCGCTTGTGATCGTGTCGCTCATTCCCCGTTTGCCCTACCCGGTCGCGGCCGTCACGGTGCCGGCGTTCTTTGCGAGTGCGGCCGCCGAACGCATTCCCGAGGGCAGTGTCGCGCTGATCGCCCCGTATTCGCGGCAGTGGCGGGCGGAGGCGATGGTGTGGCAGGCGGCGAGCGGCATGCGCTTTCGGATGCCCGAAGGCGACGCGATCGTGCCCGGCCCGTCGCTGAGCCCGCCGGCGAGCGCGCTCGGCTCGCTGCTCGTCAAGCTCGAGGAGGGCGTTGCGGCGGGGCCGCCGCCCGAGGCGGCGCGGCCCACGTTGATGGCCGACCTGCGCCACTGGGACGTGCGCACGGTGATCGTCGGGCCGATGGACGGTCGCGAGGCCGTGGCGGCGATGTTCACCTGGCTGCTCGGCCGGCCGCCCGAAACGGTTGGCGGCGTCGAGGTCTGGTGGGACGTCTCGGCGTGACCTAGGCGGCTTTCTCCGGAGCCATCGGCTCCGCGCGGTCGGGGGTGATCGGGTGGAGGAAATGCAGGCGACCCGCGAACCCTTCCGCGGCGAAGAGTCGGAGGATGTGCCACGCGGCCTTGAGCGCCGCACGTGGTGACCCATTCTTTGCCCGGCCGTGCCGCCGGGGACGGTAGCCGATCTCGATCTCGACGATGCGGGGTCGATCTGGACGTGACCGCACCAGGAACTCGGCGCAGAAGAAGACGCTGTCGAACGCGCTGCGATGGGAAAGCCACATCGACCGCCGCCACACCTGCACCCAGTTGAAGTCACTGATGCGTAGGCCGAACGCCAGTGATACCCACGCGGTGTACACGCTCGATGCGAGCCGCCGGTACACGGTGTAGCCGGGGCGCTCGCCGCGTCGCGTGACGATTACGTCGTAGTCCGCCATGAAGGGCAGGAATTTGCGGATTTCCCCGGCGGGCACCTGGCCGTCGGATGGGAGGTACGTCACCCATGGCAGACGGGCGGCGTCGTAGCCGCTCCGCACCGCGGCGCCCAGCCCGAGGTTGCGTGGATGGGTGATGACGCGTAGGGGAGTCGTTGCGGCGAGCGCCTCGATGATGGCCGGCGACCCGTCGCGGCTCGCGTCATCGACGACGATGATCTCGAAGCTCGAGAACCAGCGCGCCTGGTTGGCGAGCTCGCGGAGAAACGTCCCGACCGAGCCTTCCTCGTTGTAGCAGGGAACGATCACCGAAAGGCCCGACATCTCGATGTTTCAACGGGTCCCCTGGCGATTTCCCGCCCTTCGGAGAGGGTCAGGGCGGGGGCGGCGAGGCAAGCACGATCCGTCCCGGAGCAAGCGACGAATACGACACGCCGGGTCGCGGGTCCCCGGCCCTGGCAAAGAGCAGCGTGATCTGCGGATGCGCGGGACCGAGGATGGCAAAGAAGTCCGCCCGTCCGGTTCGTTCATAGCTTGGCAGTTCGACGTAGACGGCGTTGGCCTCGAACCCGGCCTGGACCTGATCGGGGGACGCCAGCTGATAGGCGAGTTGTGCGGCCCGGTCGCGTGCGACCTGCCACGCCACGTAATCCTGTTCTCCCACCAGATAGAGCGTGAGCCCGGCGGCGATCGCGGCCGTCGCCCAGGCCCTGGCGGCGCCCTGATGATTGGCACGAGCCGCCAGCGCCGCAACCAGTGGAATCAGCGGCGCGATGACCGGAAAGTAGTAGCGGTCGTAAATGAACCACTGCACCGCGAGGAGCGGAAAAAATTGCAGGGCACTGATTAGCACGAGGAAGACCGCATCGGGTGGATGCGCACGGAGAGTCCACCAGCGGCGGCGAAGCACGAAGAGGAGCACAAAAGTTGTGACCGCCGCAATCTCGACCGCGCGAAACACCGGGCCCGAAAAGATCGGCGGCTTCGACCCCGCGAGGATCGCGGCGAATCCCAGCGGGCTGAAGACGTTTCCGGGAAAGGTCATTCCAAACTGGAGGAGGTCCACCAGGCATCCAATGGCGCCGACGACCCCGAGCGCGGCCGACATCAACGACCATCCGCTTTCCCGACTGGGTGCCGCGGGCCGCAAGGCGAGCGCCACCAAAAAGGGGATCAGCGCCAGTCCCAGCATGGCCGGGAGGGGAAAGATGGCGTGCCCGATGTTGTACTGCGCCGGCCCAACCACGGAATACAGGGGTTGGCTGACGGCGAGCCGCCCGGCGACTACGAGGGCAGCAGCCGGCAGTGTCCACATCGCCACCACCGCCAGGCTGTCGGCGCGCGTCCACGTCGGCCGCTTCCAGAGGAGCAGCCCCAGGGTCAGTGCGGGAACGAGCGCAAGGCCAACCTGGCGTTGCAGCGGCGCCATGATCAGAAGGGCCACACAGAGCCAACGCCAGCGCCCGCCCGTGATCCAGGCCACGCCGGTCAACGCGACCGCCATCACGAGCCCGACGTAAAAGTTGTCGCTCATGAAGCTGGTGGCATTCGTCATGAAGAGCGGCATGGCGAGCAGCGTCGCGCCCGCGACCAATGACCAGAACCGATCGGCGGCCAGGCGTCGGGCCAGCCGATAACTACACCACGCGGTCAGAAACACGAGCGGCACGACGCTCAGCCGGAGCAGGCGCTGGTCAGCATGCCCCAGGCTGAAGGCGGCGCCCCAGACCACCTGCACCAGCGCCAGCGCCGTGCTCTCGGGAAAGGTGTGCAGCCCGTGCCCGGCGACCAGCTGCCGCACCGACCACGAGTACATCCAGTCGTCGTTGAAGGCGAGCGGTGTGGAGAGATCGAACACGATGAGCGCCACCAATGCGGCTACCGCCAGTGTCACGATGGCGGCACTTGGCAGATCGGCGGCGAGCCAAAAGCGCCGAGCCGGCCTGGCGTCTGCCGGGCGCATCTCGGGCGCAACCATTCTGAAGAGCAAGACCGTGGCCGGCGGTATCTTGCGGGCGCAGGCGTCGTTTAAGCCCAGGTCGCCAGGGGAAGGACTTGGTTGGATGCCCCGTTTTTCTGCTATAAGGCGGATTGGCGGCGCGAACCGCCCGGATCCAGCAACGGAGGTTTAGATGGGTATCTTCAGCCAGGAGGTCCGGCGCGAGTTCATCGCCCGGCCGGATACGGCCAAGGGCCAGATTCTCTTCAAGTGGCCCGACACAAACATCCGCAAGTTGACGCAGCTGACGGTCGAACAGGATGAGCTGGCAGTCTTTTTCCGCGACGGCCGCGTCCAGGGCACGATCCAGCCGGGACGGGTCACGCTCGATTCGTCGGAAATCCCCTTCCTCGGCATCCTCGTCGATGCCGCCAGCGGCGGGAACCTGTTTCGTACCGAGCTCTATTTCATCTCCACGCGGGAGTTCCCCAACCTGCCCTTCGGCGGGGCGATCGACAACGTCGTCGATCCGCAGACCAACTTTGGCGTCGGGTTGCGCGTCTTCGGTGAGTACTCGCTCAAAGTCATCGAGCCCCAGTCGCTGATCGTGAACCTCGTCGGCACCCAGAACCTGTCGACGAATGACGAGATCACCGACTGGATGCGTGAGCAACTGCTCAAGACCTTGCGGACCGACGTCGTCTCGCATGTCGTCACCAACGGCTGGCCGCTGCTCGGCATCGCGGCCCACACCGATGAGATCGAATCGGAAACGATCGCCCAGGTCCAGCGCAACATCAACAGCTACGGTCTGCAGATCGTCCGGCTCGGAAATTTCACGATCACGCTCAAGCCCGAGGACGAAGACAAGCTGAAGAACTTCCTCAAGGACGTCCAGTACACCAAGCTTGCCGGCGGCTTCCAGCAGTATGCGGCGGGCGCGGCGATGATCGGTGCCGGCCAGGGTCTGGCGCAGGGGCCCGGTCAGGGTGGAGCCAACCCGGCATTCCTGGGCGTCGGCCTCGGCGTGGGCGGCCTGGTCGCCGGCCAATTGGGTCAGACGGTCGCCGCGGGCGGCCAGATCCAGGTCCGCTGCCCGAACTGTCACGCCCTGAATAGCGAGAATGCGAAATTCTGCAACAGCTGCGGACAGGTCCTCTCGCCAGCCCCGGCTCCGACCGGCGCCACTATGGCCTGCCCCAAGTGCGGCACGCAGAACGCCGCGAACGCCAAGTTCTGCACCAACTGCGGCCAATCACTCACGGGCGGAGGCGCACCGGCACAATCGTGAGCTGGCGCCGGCGACTCGTCCTGGGCGTGCTGATGGCGATGGCGCTCGTGCTGATGAGCCCGTTGCTGGCGTTTGCCCGCGCCGGCGGCGGCGGCCACTTCAGTGGTGGCGGCGGCGGGTTTGGCGGCGGCGGAGGCAGCTTTGGTGGCGGGGGCGGCGGATTCGGCGGTGGCGCGTTCCTGTTGCCGTTCTTCCTCTTCGGGGGAGGCGGCGGTGGGTTCATCTTCTTCCTGATCATTCTGTTCGGCCTCTGGCAGGCTTACCGCCGGATGAGCATCGGCAATCCCGTGCACGCGTCGAACTGGGGCCCGGCCTATTCGCCAATGGCCCAGATGCGGTCGACCTTGAGCGATGATCTGGCCGCGCTGGAGGCGAAGGACCCGAACTTTAACCAGCAGATGTTCCTCGATCGGGCGCAGGCCGCCTTCTTCGCGCTGCAGAAGGCCTGGATGGACCGCAACCTGGAACCGGCCCGTGTCTACATGTCCGACGGCATCTATCACCGCTGGAAGAACCAGATCGATGCCATGACCGCGGCCCACAAGAAGAACATCCTCGACAACCTGGTCATCGGCGGGGTGCAGATCGTCAAGGCGCAATCCGATCCGAACTTCGACTCCATCACGGTCCGCATCGACGCCAGCGCCGCGGACTACGAGGTGGAAGACGCCAACCCCAGCAAAGTCATCTTCGGCTCCCACCAGGACAAACCCTTCACGGAATACTGGACGTTTACGCGAAGCGGCGCGGCGCGGACGAAGGCGGGAGAAGCGGCCGAGGTCACCCAGTGCCCCAACTGCGGCGCGCCCTTGTCGATCAACGAATCGGGTGTCTGCAGCTACTGCAAGGCGACCGTGACCAGCGGACAGTTCGGTTGGGTCCTCGACAACATCACGCAAGCATCGGAGTGGCAAGGATGAACGAACAAGACGCACCGCCCGCGGATCCCACGCCGACCTCCAGCGGAACCGACCGAACCGGCTGGTCGCAGCCGCCGGCGCCCCAGTCACCCGGCCCGCCCGGTGCCTTCGTCAACCGTCCGGCCGCGCCGCCTGGCGCCCCGCTCCCGCCTGGTGCCGGCTCGCCCCTCCAGCCCGGACCGCCGCTGTCGGTCCAGGCGCCGATCAAGGACACGACGATCAATATGGGCGCGCTGCTGCTCGGCGTCGGCGCGGTTGTCCTGATCATCATCGTCGTCGTGATCATCCTCGCCGCCGTCTTCAGCCACCACTAAGACCGTTGGCGTAGACGACTACACAAAAATGTAGTAGTATCGAAGGCGATGGCTGCGCCGGACGAGCCGGGCCTGCTGGCTGCCCTGGTCGGGCAGCGGGGCGATCTGTCAGGGGTGAGAGCCCTGCTGGCGGAGGGGGGCATCGTCGAGCGGCAGCCGGGCGATCTGCGGGCCTCCGCTCGCCGGCACGGGTTCCGGCCGGCCCAGGTGCGACGACTCTTCATGGTGCGGGAGCTCGCTCGCCGCTGGCACGTCCCGGCCGACAGCGCGGCGCCGGCAGTCACCTCGCCGCGGGAGGCGCTGCTGCAGTTCCAGGAACTCCGGAGCAGCCTGAAGGAGTGCTTCTCGGTCCTCTATCTGAACACGCGCAACCAGCCGGTCGGCTGCGAGAAAGTCGCGGTCGGTGGCCTCAACGTCGCGGCCCTGCAGCCGCGTGAGGTCTTCGGGCCGGCGCTGACCCTGGGAGCCGCCGCCGTCATCCTGGCCCACAACCACCCGTCGGGGGACCCGACCCCGAGCCCGGAGGACCTCGCGGTCACCCGCCACCTCCAGGAGGCCGGCCGGCTACTTGGAGTGGAAGTCCTTGATCACCTGGTGGTCTGCGCCGAACGCTTCCGCAGCCTGCGCGAGTCCGGCGCCCTCTAGGGGGTGCCTCAGCAGAATACGAAGATGATAGCGGCGTTGCCAACTAATGGGTAGCCCCCGTCACCGGTCCCGCAAACTTGGCGGCCCACGGCGGCCCCCGCAGTGAGAGAATAGTGGGGCTCGCCTGCCGGCGGGTACGGCCCAGACGGGGCAGGAAAACCGACCACTGAGCGATGGTCGGTTTTCTGTTTTCAGCGCCGAAAAGGCGCTGAAACCGAGCTCTTTCCGTGTCCACCCAGCTCAGTAAGGTACGCGCGCATCTCGCTCGCCATTGGGTGGTGTGCGTCCGCGCGTCTGTGGGACCGGAAAGAGCTCGGCCGTTGAATTTCGAAGCCCGCGACAAGGGCTTCGAAATTCTCCCGGCGCATCAATGAGCGCCGGGACGTCGGTGAACGGTGCGGAGCGCCGGACGTCTGTGCATGCGGCAGCCGGGGCGGCTAAACCCGGTCGATCCGCGTCAGCAACCAACCAAACTTGCCGCTAATCACGGCGGCATCGCAGAAGGGACAGATGCTGGTGATGTCGACGTT
>WNEZ01027487.1_pt1 | contig 10145 bp, 6 predicted proteins | sample 5400521 | NCBI WGS metagenome assembly WNEZ01 (sample SAMN13153339, study PRJNA577476) | soil metagenome | isolation source: 120 cm saprolite under Douglas fir tree site 2 hole 1 replicate 1 | place: USA:California | collected 2015-04-18
TTGACGAACGCGTCGTCGTACACCTGGAAGGAATTCCAGTGATACAAATACGTCGGGAGTCCGCCGACGCCGCCACCCAAAAGAGACGCGCCGCCGATCTGGACCTGAGCAGCGGTTCGACCCGCAAACGAGCCGAGAGAACTGTCGGCGGCCACGGGATTAATTGCCTTGAGGCTCTGGTTGTTGTTTACGGCCTCGTGGTTAAACCCGAAACGAACGGCATTAACGAAAGTAGGAGTGAAGCTGTGGGTCTCTTCGGCGGCAACAATTTGCCTGGCACTCTTGCTCCCAAGGAGGACGTTATTCATTCCGTCGGGAGAGGAATACGGGGTCTTATCGTATAGGTAGGTTCCGAAAAGGCTGTCCCTATCAGTGAACTTATGATCGATCCGGGTGGTTACGAAGTTCTCGTTCACAACCTGTTGACCAGCGAAAGTGAACGTAGCGAGGTCGTTGCTCCCAGCAATGGATCCGTTTTGGACAGGGTAGAGAGCAAGATACTGCTGGGCAGCGGGATCTATGCTCACGGTGTGAAGGTCCGATGTCGAGGCACATCCGGGAACACCGTTGGCGACGTCCACGGAACTGCAGCTCACGATTCCCGACCGGGCCGCATTCGAAGGCACAGTAGCAACCTCGGCAATACCCTTTGACTGTCGGATCCCCTCGTAGTCAGCAAAGAAAAACGTATGATTCTTTACGATCGGCCCGCCAACCGCACCACCGAACTGATTTCTCTTGAAAGGTGCTTTCCTAACGGTCGGATCTTCAAAAAAATTCCGCGCGTCCAGCGCGCTATTCCGGAGGAATTCATAGACACTTCCGTGAAATGCATTGGTTCCGGAGCGCGTTATAGCGTTGACGACGCCGCCGGAGGTCTTGCCGTACTCCGCGGAATAGTTGCTCGTAAGAACGGAAAATTCCTGGATGGCGTCTACGCCCAGGTTTCCTCCCAATACGCTGCCCGGCGCGCCATTCGCATAATCGTTCAGACTAATTCCATCCAAACGATAGTTATTCTGCTGCGGGCGCGCGCCTGAAATCGTCAACTGTTGCCCGAAGCCCCGGTTGCCACGATCCGCGCCAGTCGTAAACGTTGGCTGCGTTTGAATCGTTTCCACGCCGGGCTGCAGAGCGGCCAAATCAGTCCAACTGCGTCCATTGAGAGGCAGCTCGCGAACTGTCGTGGCGTTAACGGTGGCACTGATTTCGGAGGAGGATACCTGCACAGCGGGCGCTTCCGTAGTCACTTGAACTGTGTGCGTGACCGTACCAACGTGCAAAGTCAGATCGAGTGTTTGCTGACCACCGACATTCATCGTGATTCCGGTTTTTGCTTCCGTATTAAAACCCTTGGCACTCATGGTTACCTGGTAGTCTCCGGCAAGCAGGTTCACGGCGGTGTAGAAGCCATCGGCGTTCGTCGTGACGGTCCTTGATACACCAGTGGCTATGTTCATAATTATGACTTGTGCTTGAGGAATGGCCCTGCCGGATGGATCGGAGACGGTCCCGGAAAGCGTCCCTCCCGAGACCTGCGCATGGAGCGCAGCAGGAAAGACGATTGCCGCCATCAAAATGATTGCTGCTAGTCGACCAAACACAGGCATTTTCGTAAATCTTCGAGAGGACACCGGATCACCTCCACACCTTGAGGCGAAGACTAGTGCAGACGCCTGGAGGATACCTTAACCTAGAATTAATTTCCGTTTAGGTGTGATTTCAGAAGGTGTTTCGCGAGGTTGAGTTGCCGGCAAAACTACTGTAAACGTCGAACCGACCCCGGGGGTGCTTTCGCACTCAATGGAGCCGCCTTGGGCGCCCGCGATTGCTTGTGCGATGGCCAAACCGAGGCCGCCGCTCTGTGCCTCCCCGCTATTGGCTGGGGCGGCACGATAGAACCTCTCGAAAATAAATGGTAAATGCTCGTTGGAGATGCCCAGGCCCTGATCGGCGAAAGAGGCGCGAACGTCATGATCGCGATTTTCCAGCGTGACGCGCACGCTCGTGCCGGTAAGAGAATATTTGATCGCGTTGTCGAGGAATATCAGGAAGAGCTGATGCAGGAAAGCTTCGTCACCGACGTAGGGAACCTCCTCGTCCAGCTCGCGTACGATTTTGATATTTTTAGCGCGCGCTCGGGAATTCACCAGCGCGCAAGCCTCTTCGAGCACTTCGTTGATGTACAGAGGCTCGCGCACGAGATGTAGTTGGCCGGCATCCGCCATCGAGAGCGTGAACAGACCTTCCACGATGCGCGTTAGTTTCTTGAATTCGTCGTCAAACAGGCAGAGTGTTTCGCGATATTCCTCCGCCGTTCGAGGCTTAGAAAGCATCAACTCTGTTTCGCCATGGAGAACAGCGAGAGGTGTACGGAGCTCGTGCGAAGCATCGGTCACAAACTGCCGTAATTGCCGAACTGCAGAGTCGACGCTCTGAAGGAGGTGATTAAAAGTTTCCGCAAGCCGGCCCAATTCGTCGTGGGGCGAGGAAACAGGCAACGGAGTCCAGAACCCCTCGCGGTTGGTTACGCGATTCGCCATGAGGGCAGCATGTTCGGTGAGCGCGGTGATGGGTGCGAGACTCCTTCCCACGTAAACCGTGGAAATCAGAGCGGTGGCCAGGAGGCTCACCAGGAAAAGGGATACAGCGATGCCTCCAAAACTGTCTACAACGCGATTGGTGCCAAACGTGGGAATGGCGACAGCCAACACGAGGGGTTTTGTTCCTTGCTGAAACGGTATCAGCGCTATGCGCACGGGTTCGCCGGTGCTCAGTGCGGCAAAGCCAAAGCTTGGCTGGGAAATTGAAGTGCTGATCCCCTTCAAATCTATGGGGGCAGCCAGATTAAGCGATCGCTGCAGGACGTGACCGGCCGGATCCAGCAGCTCGAAAAATTGCCCCGCAATATCCATCCGGTTTATATCTTGCGACCCGGGTTCTGCTATGAGGTCAGCGACGATCGGGCGCGTAGTTTCTTGCAGTTGACGATTGAGCTGGGTTGAAACTTCGTGAGCCAAAAGGGCCCAGAATGCCAGGTAAGAAGCCGCCAGGATCACGCCGACGACGGTGCAGAAGAGCACCATCATGCGGAAGCGCAGCGAGCGGTCCTTCATCATTCGGGTAATCCTAGCCGGTAACCGACGCCACGCACGGTGTGAATCAACTTCGCAGTGCGATCCTCGTCGATCTTCTGACGCAAGCGGTTTATGTAGACTTCCACCAAGTTGGTTTCGCTATCGAAGTGGCAGTCCCATACGTGCTCAATGATTTCACTTCGGGTGACCAATTCCGGAGCGTGAAGCAGAAACAATTCCAAGAGCGCAAATTCTTTCGCGGTTAGCGGAATTACTTCCGAGCCGCGCGTGGCACGACGACGATGGCGATCTAGCGACAGATCGGCATAGCGGAGTTTCGCGTTACCGCTGTGGAAACCGCGGCGCACGAGGGCGCGCACCCGCGCGAGTAGCTCAGCTAGAGCAAAGGGCTTCGCGAGATAGTCGTCAGCCCCAGCATCCAAGCCAGCTACCCTTTGCTCGACTAAACCGCGCGCCGTGAGCATCAGGACAGGAGCTTCGACTCCTTGCTGCCGCAGCTCACGGCAGACCTCGAGACCACTCATGCCGGGTAAGCGAACATCCAGGAGGATGACGTCGTAGGTTACGTCGGTGGCCTGTTCGAGGCCTTTTTCGCCGGTTTCGGCGACGTCAACGGCGTAAGAGTTTTCCCGCAAAGCTCGCGCGATAAAGCTGGCGACCTTCCGTTCGTCTTCGACTAAGAGGATCCGCATCGAATACTCACAGTACCGCAAAATCCGGCGGCCTGGGTACCTGGCAACTTTCCCTGGCGGAGAGTCTGGAGGTACCACTTCAAGTCATTGTGAATGACTTGGCCGCCCTTCATGACGAATTTTACGCGCTCTAGCTCGGTGATGTCATTCAATGGGTCTCCGGCGACGGCAATGATGTCCGCAAACTTCCCCTTCTCAATCGAGCCGATACGATCCTGCCAGCCCATCATTTCTGATGCGGTGGTGGTGGCGGTCTGAATAGCCTGGGCGGGTGTCATGCCGTACTTGACCAGGTACGCGAATTCTCGCGCCTGCACACCGTGAGGAAACGGTCCAGCCCCGCTGCCAAAGGAAATTTTTACCCCTCGGGATATCGCCAAGCGCCCACTCTTCTCGCGCAACGCCTGGAGACTATACTTGCCTCCGGTCGCCTTGGCATCGTGAAGGGTATAGTCGGAAAGTGAATAGTGGTAGGCGGTCAGTTCGAGGTAGATGCCCTTCTTTTTCATCTGGTCGGCAGTCGCCTCGTCCAGTTCGATGGCATGCTCGACTGTATCGACGCCCGCATTGACGCAGTTGTGCAGGCCCTCCCCGCCGAAGGCATGACACGCGGCCTTTTTCTTGTGGCGATGCGTCTCGTCCACAATGGCATCCACTTCTTCCTTCGTAAACGTCGGATCGCTCCGAAGTTCTCCATCGGGTTCGAATTCATAGTCCGCGGTGGAGTGAAACTTGATCCAGTCCGCGCCGTAATGAATCTGCTCGCGGACGGCTTGACGCGCCGCCCAAGGGCCGTCAACGGTCTGATAATTCCGCGGAAGGTTTACTTCCGGCGAACCGAGAATTCCCTCGCCGGTAGCCACGAGACCCGGTGTGGAGACCTGCATGCGTGGTCCCTGAAAGAATCCGCGATTAATGGCTCTCTTGATGTCGACATCGGCATAACCGCCTCCGTGACTCATCAAATCGCGCAAAGTAGTAAAACCGGCGCGCAAATCCTTTTGGGCATTTGCCAGGGCAAGGAGCGTGCGGTATTCACGCGTGTCATTAATGGGGCTGGCGAACGGCGGGCCGCCCGGCTTGATATCGTCAAGCCCAAATCCGAAGACGTGGGTGTGGCCATCGATTAGACCGGGGAGCACCGTAGCTTTGCTGAGGTCAATCACTCGGGCCCCGTCCGGGATTTGCACCCGATCCGTAGGCCCGACCCCAGTGATTTTTTCGTCTTCGACAAGGATCACTTGATTATCTGCGATTTTCCCCGACTTACTGTCAAACAAGTGGCCGGCGCGAATCGCGGTGACCTGCTGGTAAACGTCCACGTTGCCATCGCAGGCGGCATAAATTCGCTTACTCGCGGCATCGTAAACGACGTCGTCAACGCCCTTGGTGATAGGCAGCTCGGTGATTTCTTTACCAGATTGCGTATCCATCACGACCATATTGCCGGTGCGGCAAGCAATGAACAGCCGGTGGTTGGCTTCATCGAAGCCCATGGCCACATTGGTCTTGCACTTTGTCACCGGCCAACTCGCAACAATAGCTTGTTTCTCCCGGTCGACCACGTCCACTTGATTCTTGGCCTTATTGTTGACGTACAGTTTTGGACTGGAGCTCTCAAGCGCCATGGCCTCGAGCGTTTCTCCCTCGATCTTGATGTCGGCGACTTTTTTCCCTGCCGTTGTGTCCACAACGCTTAGCATCGAGTAGGTTTGGTGTACGTCGCCGCCGCCGTTATCGATGTAAAGGTATTTTGTCTTTGGGTCGTACCCAATAGAGTCTGCATCCTCCAGGAGCTTCACTGTGGAGAGCAACTTATAGGTCTTACCATCGAAAATCTTCAAGTCGCCAGATTCGCCATCCGTGACGTAAATTCGATCGAGGTCCTCGCGATACAGCACGGCGTGAGGCTTTTCGATTCCGGCGATGGTGTGAATCGGTTTGCCACTCTTTAATTCAAAGACGCGCACCGATTTCGAGGCTTCGGGCGTGGCAAACAGCCGATTGCCCTTGAGGTCCACGCCAAAATGATCAAATTGCCCCTTGGCATCGGGCGGAAGCGTTATAGTTTGGGCAAGTTTAAGCGGCGTTGCGTCTTGGGCTCTCGCTGGAATCACAATTAAAACGAGAGAAGCCGCCAAAATAGAAATGCGTGTCTTCATTTTCTCTCCTGAGAGTTGATCGGACTGAGCTGCAATTTTGCACGCCAGAGCATAATTCATCACACGCCTCGCTAGCTTAAACGAAGATTAATTTCTGTTTAGTTCAGAAGTTTGTGGCGAGTATTGAAGTAAATTGACCAACCAGCGCCTACGCTGAAGCCTCTCTTGACCCTGCAGAAGAAGAAGTGGAAGGGCCTCAAACGAGATGCTGGTCTGCGTAGCGTAGCAGAGGAGCCACCACAATGAACCCAATGCGAGCCTGCACTCTGGCATTATTACTTTCGCTGGGGACCAGCGCCAACGCCGGCGACGGAGCGCCTTTGAAGCTTGTCGCGACCATTCCATTGCCTGGTCTCAAGGATGGGGACTTCGATCATTTTGCTCCTGACGTCGATGGACACCGACTCTTCTTGACCGCCGAGGAAAATGACAAAGTGCAAGTGCTGGATACAAACACAAACCAGCTCGTTCACACGATCGATGATGTAAAGGCGCCCCACTCTATGTTATTTCGCAAGGAGCTGAAGAAGATCTTTGTTGTCGAAGGGGACGCTTCTGCGGTGAAGATCTATGACAGCGACAGTTTCAAGCCCCTCGGTGAAGTCAAGGTCTCCGTCGACGCGGACTCTCTGGCCTACGATCCTGCGACGTCTTACCTGTACGTGGTAAATGGTGGCCGGGAAGCGCACACGCCGTACTCGCTGATCAGCGTGATCGATACGAATAATGCGAAGAAGCTGCGCGACATCAAGATAGACTCGAATCACGTGGAAGCGTTGGTGCTGGAAAAATCCGGTCCACGCCTCTTTATGAACATCACCGGGAAAAACGCCATAGGCGTTATGGATCGCAACAAGTCAACGCTCACAACCACCTGGCCGCTGCCTCCTGGCGATAAGCTCAACGTGGCGATGGCTTTCGATGAACCCAATCACCGGTTGTTCGTCGTCACGCGAAATCCTGGCAAGTTGGTAGTCCTCAATTCAGACAACGGTAAGGTTATCGCTGATATTCCAGCCGTGGGCATGGTTGATGATGCCGCCTACGACGCACAGCACAAGCGCGTCTACGCAGCAGGGGATCAATTTGTTGATGTTTTCCAGCAAAAGGATCCCGATCACTATTCGCTGCTCGGCAGAGTACCCGGAAGCTTTCGAGCCAAGACGGCTATCCTGGTTCCGGAGCTGAACCGCTATTACCTTGCTGTCCCGCATCACGGCGACAAGGAGGCCGAAGTTCGCGTCTATGAAATTCAGCCATAGATTGCGCCAATGATGGTGATGAATGCGACGGCGTGACTTCGGCAAAAAGTCTCTCGGTACGATTGCCGCAACCGTGTTGGGAGACTCTGGAGCTGCATATCCATCAGCGCCACGCGACTTCCCTAAGCGTGCCGGGGTCACAAAGTACGTCGGGACATTCGTAACACAAACGAAATACCAAGAAATTCCAGCCGATGTAATCGAACTCGGTAAGAAATCCATCCTGGATGGATTGGGATTGGCTCTGGCTGGCTCACGCGCGGAAAGCGGATCGATCTCCCGTCGTTACGTTGAGCAGGCGGGCGCGACCACGGGAAACGCTACAATAATTGGTTCAGCGCAAAAGACTTCCCCCCGTTTCGCAGCATTGCTAAACGGTATTTCCATTCACGCCGACGATTTCGACGATACTCAGCTCGCTGCAGCAAAGGACCGTGTCTACGGTCTGCTCATGCATCCGACTGTCCCCGTGCTCCCGGCTATCTTCGCGCTTGCGGAGCAGAGGCGAGTGACTGGAAAAGATTGGATGCTCGCCTATCACTTGGGCGCCGAAGTGGAATGCAAAATCGCGGAAGCAATCGCGCCACGCCACTATCAAGATGGATTTCACACCACGGGCACGTGCGGCCCATTTGGTTCCGCAGCGGCTTGCGCCAAGTTGCTCAACTTCGATTTGTCAAAAACGTTGAATACCTTTGGGTTGGTTGCAAGTCAATCAGGGGGGCTACGCGAGAATTTCGGCACAATGACCAAGCCGTTCCAGGCTGGGCACGCGGCCGAAGCCGGGCTAGTTTCTGCCGAACTGGTGGCACTAGGCTGGACCGCAGCCGAGCAGATACTGGAGGCGGATCGAGGTTTCTTCCACGCCTTCGGCGGTTCTTACGACCCTTCCGCCATTGTGGCTCGCCTGGGGAAGCCCTGGACGTTTGCTTCGCCAGGCGTTTCGTTGAAGCCATATCCTTCCGGCTCTCTGACTCATCCTGCTATGAGTGAGTTGGCCCGCCTCATCGAAGCCAACAAAATACAGGCGGCACATGTAGAGAAAGTCGATATCGGCGCAAACCATAACATGACCACCACGCTTCTCCATCACCAGCCCAAGACGGGGTTGGAAGCAAAATTCAGCATGGAATTCTGTCTGGCTATCCTGCTGCTTGAGGGCAAGGCGGGTTTGGGACAATTTTCAGATAAAGTGGTTCTGCGGCCGGATCTGCAGGAAATGATCCGCAGAATCAATTTCTATGTTGACCCCGAAGGTGAAAGCGCAGGCTACGACAAAATGACATCGATCCTAAAGATCCATTTAAAGAACGGTGCAGTGATCGCCGGCCGCGCCGATTTCGGTAAAGGGAGTCCGGCAAACCCGATGAGCTTTGACGAGGCCGCAACGAAGTTCAGAGGATGCGCGGAATTCGCCGAATGGCCGGCGGCCAAAACGGAAAAAATAATTGCATTTACGAAGGATTTGGAATCTGTGACCAATATGTCCGCGCTGTCCTCTTTACTGTCACCCGAGAGCTGAACTAAGACCGATGAAAACCTTCAATATTGCAGTTATCGCAGGAGACGGCATCGGAAAAGAAGTAGTTCCCGAAGGTATGCGTGTGCTCGAAGCGGCCGGCCGGCGTTTCAATTTTCAGATGCATTGGCAGGCCTTTAACTGGAGTTGCGAAACGTATGTGCATACCGGCAAAATGATGCCGGACGACGGTTTGCGTCAATTGGCCCCCTTCAGTGCCATCTTTCTGGGCGCCGTCGGCCACCCCAGCGTTCCCGATCATGTATCTCTTTGGGGGCTTCTCATCCCCATTCGGCGCACGTTTCGGCAATACGTGAATCTTCGTCCCGTGCGCCTTTTCGACGGAATCGAATCGCCCCTGAAAAACTGGAAGCCCGGTCAAATCGATTTCACCATTGTTCGCGAGAACAACGAAGGAGAGTACTCGAGCATTGGCGGGCGCCTCTATGAGGGCACGGCCGACGAGATGGCCGTCCAACAAACAGTCTTTACGCGCCGCGGCGTCAATCGCGTTCTGCGTTTCGCTTTTGAATTAGCTCGCAAGCGAAAAAAGCATCTGACCTCCGCCACCAAGTCCAATGGCATCATCCACACCATGCCTTTTTGGGATGAATGCTTTCATAGTCTCGCAGCCGACTATCCGGACGTCCGCACAGACCAATATCACATCGACATTCTCACGGCTCACTTCGTCCGCCATCCTGACTGGTTCGATGTGGTCGTCGGGTCCAATCTATTTGGAGACATTCTTTCCGATCTCGGGCCTGCGGTTGTCGGCTCAATCGGCATCGCTCCTTCAGCAAACCTCAATCCCGAAAACGAATACCCTTCCATGTTTGAGCCAGTGCACGGCTCGGCGCCGGATATTGCGGGGAAAGGACTCGCCAACCCCATCGGTCAGATCTGGTCTGGCGCTATGATGCTTCGGCACCTCGGCGTTCCCGATGCAGCCGACGCCGTCGAAACTGCCATTACGAATGTTTTGGCGCAGGGAAACGTGCGGACTCCGGATATTGGGGGCACGGCTTCAACCAAAGAATTGGGCGCAGCAATTGCCGAGCAGGTGGGCCGAGAAAAATAAGCTCATCGGCTAAGTACGAAGTCTCGGCGAAGCACAACGCAGCGCGCCCTCTATGTTCCTCTTTCTTTTAGTTACGTTGGTACAAAAGCGTAACAAAGCGATTCCGGCAAACGAATGAAGTCCGATGATCAGCTCACCGACCGCAGTGCGAAGATTTGGTCGGTGGTGCGCGTTTCCAGTGGAAATTTTCTCGAGATGTATGACTTTATGGTGTTTGGCTACTATGCCTCGGCAATCGGCAGAGCCTTCTTTCCAAGCGGCAATCCATTCGTATCCTTAATGTTGTCGCTGATGACCTTTGGGGCGGGATTTCTTATGCGCCCCCTCGGTG
>WNEZ01006672.1_pt1 | contig 10144 bp, 10 predicted proteins | sample 5400521 | NCBI WGS metagenome assembly WNEZ01 (sample SAMN13153339, study PRJNA577476) | soil metagenome | isolation source: 120 cm saprolite under Douglas fir tree site 2 hole 1 replicate 1 | place: USA:California | collected 2015-04-18
CAGCCGAGCAGCACGCCCTGCCCCACGCGATCATCTGAAGTCCGGGGCGTGGGCGACGGAGAACCTCTGCGCTCCGAACGCTTCACGCTTCGTTGGACCGCTCCCGTCTTCTTCTCCGGGCCCCGGTTTGACCCGCCCCGGGCGATCTGGCAAGATCGGCGCGATGGCACTGCCCTCGTCCGCGCTGTGGGACGGGCCAGCCCCTGACTGAGAAGCGGCTTTATGTCTCCTACGCCAGGGTCACGATTAGCGGAGCGACCTGAACGCCGCTCTATTGGTTGGACGTCTGCGGTTTATGCGTCGGACTCAGGGCAGTGAGGATCAGGCGCTGGGCGTCTTTTCATCAGGGGCCGAAGGTAAACACATACACTTGCAGCCCGGGATCGCTGGCGACAAGGGTCAGAACGTGCGTTCCACGGGGCGCGCGGGCCACCAGGCGAATCATTCCTGATCGATCGAAGCGCGCCACTCCGTCAGGGCCGACGTCGGCACCGCGTGCCTCGCCGACCGGTTTCCCGTCGAGCACTACCGCGACCGCCGCCTTCCCCGACGCTCCCGGCCGCATCACCACGTTGACCTCACCGGCAGTGAAGGGAAGGAAGATCTTGCCAGTGCCGTTCTGGAGTTCGAGATACTGTCGTGAACTCTGCCAATTACCCTCCAGGGTAACCGTGCCCGGCTCGCGCCGTTCGGCACCGACGTAGGTCTCGCCCGTGATGCCGGCGTACGAGGGCTCGCCGGTCTTCGCAAACGCCGTCGCCTCGGGGCTCATCGGCGGCAGTTTGGTCCCCGGGCTGGCCGCGACCAAAAGGCGCCGGATCTCTGCCTCGATGTCGCTGTAGCTCCCCTCACCCACCCACCGCTTCACCAGTGTTCCGTGGGCGTCGAAGAGGTACTTCGCCGGCCAGGCGTCGTTGCCGAAGGCCTGCCATGTCGCAAAAGCGTTGTCGAGTGCGATTGGATAGGTGAGCCCATGGTCGCGAATCCCACGATCGATGTTCTCGGCGCGCTTCCCGAACTCGAACTCGGGCGCATGCACGCCGACTACGACCAAGCCGCGGCCGGCGTAATCGCGGTTCCACGCCTTGACGTAGGGCGAGGTGCGGATCCAGTTGATGCAGGTGTACTCCCAGAAGTCGACCAGGACGACCTTGCCACGCAGCATGTCGGCCGTGAGTGGTCCTGAGTTCACCCAGCGCTCCACCTTGAAGGCCGGCATGTCGCCAGCTGCGCCGGCGGCACCCGCACCGATGGCGACGCCGAGGAACACGAAGGGCAGGCTGGCTCTCATTCGTCTCCCTCCACGCTGGTGGCCCGCCGCGCATTCGTGCGCGGCGGGACCGGCGGAAACGTGATTGGATTAGCCGCCGCGGCCTGAAGGCCGCGAGCATCTCGGCGGCGAAGAGCCCCTGTCATATGTCACGGTTGCCATGCTCCCTCCGACCCAGGCGGTGACCTACATCGATAGTCAGATCCGTTGCTGCCGACCTTGCTCAGGAGTCGGCGATCACGGTCGCCTCAAGGCATGACGCTCGCCCTCCAGCAATGCGATGCCTAGGGCTTCATTCCTATGATGGCCCTGGCGGCCAAGGCGGTGACTATCCCGAAGGGCAAATTTACCAGTAGAAGATAAACTGTAAACATCGGCCCCTGGTGCAACCCGAAATATCCCGCGCCGCTCATCGGCAAAAAGAACAAGAACAATGCGAGTAGCGGAGCAAGGACATATAGAAAGCCGACGAGGTACAGCCGATTCCAAGCGGTCTTTATAAACAGCCCGAACAGGAGGCCCCATAGTCCTCCCCAGAAGAGCGGCTTGTATATATCCGGCGACTTCAAGGAAGCCGGGGCTGTTACCCCGAGTGTCGCGCTAAGCCCCAACCGAAACAGTACGTGGCTGAAAAGGACCACCGCCACTGCGCCTATCACCCCCGCCGCGAAGCAGATCGCTACCCGCTGGCTAACGGTCAAGGCACTCTTCATCGTGTCCAGATCTTTCCCCATCGTGCTCACCTCCCTCCTTTGTTTGTCAGTACCACCTTCATCTATTTTGATTTCTTGGATATCCTAGTCGGCGACGAAAGCTCCATTCAACTACCAGCGGCCGAAATGAGAGCCGCCATCGACGTACAGGATGTCACCCGTGACCGTCGCGGCGTCGGTCAGGTACATGACCGCATCCGTGATGTCCTTGACCGTTGAAGGCCGGCCCATCGGCGACAGGCTCTCCATCACGTTCTTCGGAGTCTCCCGGTGAAGCGGGGTGTAGACGACGCCGGGCGCGACGGCGTTCACGCGGATGCCGTCTTTCGCGTACTCCATCGCAAGGTGCTGGGTAATCGTTTCAAGACCACCCTTGGTGATCATCGGCACCGCCGCCGTGACGCCCCGGATCGGGTTGCGAGCAAGGGCCGCTGTGATCGTGACAATGCTCCCACCCCTCTTTTGCGCCAACATTTGCTTGATGGAGAGTTGGGTGACGTACAGAAAGCCCTCGACGTTCGTCGAGACGAGCGCCTTGAAGTCCTCGGCCGTGTAGTCCGTGAACGGCTTGGTGAAGAAGATGCCGGCGTTATTGACCAGTGCGTCGATCGACCCAAAGCGAGACAGCGCCGTCTCGACGATCTTGGCGGCAGTTGCCGGCTCGCCGATGTGGCCGTCCACCAGAGCGACGTGGTCGGTGGCCGTGACCTCGGTGGATTGGGTCACCTTCCGGGAATTGGCAACGACGTTGAAACCCCGTTCGACAAACCCTTTCACGATTCCCGCGCCGATCCCCTGAGAAGCTCCGGTCACGATGGCTGTCTTCGGTGAGCCGCTCATGGTCGTACCTCGAAACCGTCTTGGCCGTTGGTCAAGCGGATCAGAAATCCGCATCCAGCACGATGCGGTAACGGGCCTTGCCTGATTCAAGTCGGGCGAATGCCTCGTTGATATTGCTCATCGGGAAGTGCTCGGTCTGCGGCGCGAGATTGTGCCGTGAAGCAAAGTCGAGCATCGTCCCGATCGCCACCGGCGAGCCAGTGGGCGAACCTGAGACGCTACGCTGCTGGAGGATGAGCGAGAACGCCGCGACCGGAATGGGTTCAAGCACGGCACCGACGCCGTGGCACCGGCCGTTGGGCGCAAGCGTGCCGATCATCGCGTCCCAATCGAGCTTCACGTTGACGGTGCTGATCAGGAGGTCGAAGCTGCCGCCGAGTTTCTTGATCGCCGCCGAGTCCTTGCTCGACACGACGTGATTCGCCCCGAACTCTTTGGCTTCATCGAACTTGCTCTCGCTCGACGTGAACGCCGTCACGTCGCACCCGTATGCCGCCGCGAATTTGACCGCCATGTGGCCCAACCCGCCGATGCCGATGATGCCTACCCGGTCGGCCGGCTTGGCGTACATCGCCAGCGGCGCGAAGACGGTGATCCCCCCGCACAAGAGCGGCCCGGCTTCGGCGAAGTTCAGCTTTTCCGGCCGCGGGATGGTCCAAGCCCAGTGCGAGCGGATGTGGGTCGCGAACCCGCCGCGATGACCGACGATGGTCGGTTGAACTTGCGGGCAAAGGTGATGGCTTCCCGACATGCATTGGCGACAATGCATGCAGCTACCCGAGTACCAGCCGACGCCGACGCGCTGTCCGACCTTGAGTCCCTTGGCATTCGAACCTACGGCCGTGACCCGACCGACGACCTCGTGGCCGAGAATCGCGGGGTACTGGGAAATGCCCCAGTCATTGTTCAAGACCGAGAGATCGGAGTGACACAAAGCGCAGTGTTCGACCGCGACTTCAACATCCTCGACTCCAAGCGGTCCCAGATCAACGGTTTCGACCACCATCGGCCGTTTCGCCGCCTTTGCAACCCATGCTTTATAGTTCATCGCGTCTCCTCGCGGCGTCGCTCGGAAGCGTGTCGGGCCTCGTCTCGGCGAGCACGGCGAGGGCCTGCACATAGGCGGGATCCGCCCTTAGGGCGCGGTAGTTCACGAGCGCGAGCTTGATGCCACCGACGACTCCGGGTCTCACGTGTGCCCGCCGCAGCCTCGCGTACGCGTCGTCCGCGGCGGCGGCAGCGGGCAGCGCGGCGCCAAGAAGGGCCGCGATGGCCGCGGCCTTCAAGAGATCGCCCGCCAGCTTGTTCCGGCGCTGGATCCAGCGCGGGATCAGGGAGATAAGCGCCAGTAGGACGCCCGCGATCCCGAGGTAGGTCAACGTCCGCCTGATGTCGCCGCGCCCGTCGCTGAGCGCGCCGCCCGCGAAGGTGAAGGCCGCGCTGCCCGGCAGGATGCAGATGGACGAGGTAATGAGGTAGGGCCAGAAGCCGATGCGCGTGATGCCGTAGGCGTAGTTCTGGAGATTGAACGGGAAGATCGGGACGAGCCGCGTCAGCATCACGATGCGCCAGCCGTGCTCGGCCACCTGCCCGTCCATCTTCGCCACGCGCGGGCTCGCCTGCACCCAGCGCTCCACCGTGCTGCGCACGGCATAGCGAGCGACGAGGAAGGCCAGCCCCAATCCGATCGTGGCTCCGATCCAGACGTAGACCGTGCCCCAGACCGGCCCGAAGGCGACGCCGCCCAGCACCGTGATGGGCAGTCCGGGCACGAAAAAGACCGTGGCGAGGATATACCCCGCAATATAGATGGCGGGCGCCAGCGCGCCGTAGCCCTCGATCCACACCTTGAGCCTCGCGACGTTCTCGAGGCGGATCAGGTCGCCCACTCCGAACGAGCGCGCCGCGACGACGCCGGCCGCAACCAGCAGCAGGACGATAACCGGACGGACCCAGCCCCGCTTCATCGCGTCCACCTGAGCCACGCGGCGAAGAGCCGCTTGACCTTGGGCGTGAGCCGCGTGCGGTTGTACATGTCGCCCGTCTGCCGGATGGCCTCGGCCTGGGTCGGATACGGGTGGATGACCGAGGCAAGCCGCCCCAGCCCGATGCCCGCCGTCATGGCCAGGGTCAGCTCGTTGATCATCTCGCCCGCGTGCCGGGCCACGATGGTGGCGCCCACGATCGTGTCGCTTCCACGCCTCACGTGCACCTTCACGAAGCCATCCTCCTCGCCGTCGGCGACGGCGCGGTCGACCTCTGCGAAGGGCCGCAGATACGTGTCCACGGCCATCCCGCGCTTCTCGGCATCGCGCGCATAGAGGCCGACGTGGGCGATCTCGGGGTCGGTGTACGTGCACCACGGGATGGTGAGGGCGGAGTGCTTCTTGCGCCCGAGGAAGAGCGCGTTCTGGATCACCACCCGGGCCGCCGCATCGGCCGCGTGGGTGAACTGCTCGGGCATGCAGATGTCGCCGGCGGCGTAGATGCGCGGATTGGTCGTCTGGAGCCGGTCGTTCACCTTGACGCCATCCCGCCCGTCGTAGGCGACGCCGACCGCCTCGAGGCCGAGGCCCTCCACGTTGGGCACGCGCCCCGCGCCCACGAGGATCTCGTCCACCTCGACCCTGACCGGTCCGCTCGGCGCCGTCGCGAGCAAGACCTTCCCGCCGGCCGCGCGCTCGACACGCTCGAGCTTGGCGCCGAGCACGAGGCGGATGCCTTCGCCCACGAAGGCGCGCTGGACGATCTCCGCCGCGTCCGCGTCTTCGCGGTTCAAGATGTGGCCGCCGGTGTGGAAGAGCGTCACCTCGGAGCCCAGGCGCCGGAAGGCCTGCGCCAGCTCGCAGCCTATGGGTCCGGCCCCGATGACGGCGAGGCGCGGCGGCCGCTGCGTCAGCTCGAACACGCTCTCGTTGGTGAGAAAACCCGCCTCGCCGAGACCGGGCACGTCGGGCTGGTGGGCTCGCGCTCCCGTGGCGATGACGGCCTTCCTGAACGAGAGCCGCGTGCCGTTGACCTCGATGGTGTCCGGCCCCGTGAAGCGCCCATCACCGAGGAAGACGTCCACGCCGAGCCCGCGGAAGCGGTCGGCCGAGTCGTGATGGCTGAGGCGCGCGCGCACCCGTCGCATCCGCTCCATGACGATGCCAAAGTCGGGCTCCACCGCCCCCGCCACTCGCACTCCGAGGGAAGCGGCCGCGCGCACTTCGCCGATCACCCGCGAGGAGCGGATGACGCACTTGGACGGCACGCAGCCGACGTTGAGACAGTCGCCGCCCAGCAGGTGCCGCTCGATCAGCGCCACCCGCGCGCCCAGCCCGGCCGCCCCCGCCGCGGTGACGAGGCCGGCGGTGCCCGCGCCGATCACCACCAGGTTGTAGCGGGGCGCCGGCGTCGGCGGCCGCCAGTCGGGCGGGTGCACCTGGGCGATCAGCTCGGCGTTGTAGACGTCGCGGGGAAGAACTTCCACCGTTAGTGGCATCATGGTCCTCAGAACTTGCCGCGCGAGCGCTCCTTGGAGGGCAGGTTCTCGAGGCAGGTCGTCCACCACCCGGTGCGCACCGTCTCCGCGAAGTCGGGCGGCAGCCCTTCCTGCTCCATCTGGCGGGCGAGGGTCTCGTAATCGTAGTGCACGGGGATGAACTCGACGGAAAGCTCCGGGCCCGCGGTCAGCACCGTGTACCAGACGTTGCTCGAGCCGTCGTTTTCCGGGCGGCCGATGACGCCGACGTTGACGGCATGCGTGCCATCGGGGAGCGCGCGGTGCCACTTGATCCCCGTGTGGGTGCAGAGGAGGACATCCGCCTCGCCCTCGCGCAGGAAACGCTTGAGCAACCCCGTCGGCGTCGCCGACTCCCACAGGAACTCGTTGATGACCCGGGGAGACCCATGGCTCATGAGCACGCGGCGCGTGCCGAGCCGGAGGCGCCGATGGGCGGGCAGGCCGCCGAGCCACCGCTTGTTCTCCATCGAGGTCTTCGCGAAGGTGTACTCGTAGCTGATCCGCGCGAAGTGATTGTCGCGCGGGTCGGTGTAACCGCAGCCGCAGTCCGTCTTGCCCAGCGCGAGCGACTCGTCGTAGTTGCCCTGGATGGCGAGCACGCCCGCCTCGCGAAGAAGGGGAAACACGCGGTCGGGGTGGGGTCCGAAGCCGCCCATGTCCCCGAGACAGAACACGGCCTCGACGTCGCGCCCGCGCGCGTCCGCGAGCATGGCCTCGAGGGCGGGGGTGTTGCTGTAGACGCCGCCGAAGACGGCGATGCGCCGGTATTCGGCTATCCGTTCTTGCATGTCATCCCCGTCTGCACGCACGTCACGCAAGCTGGATGGTAGAGAGGGGCGTCCGCGAAGGACTCCTTGAGCGTTCCCTCCGTCAGCCGCGCTCCCGGCAGCCCCGCGAGGATGGGGCAGGCATAGACGCCGCCGTCTCCGACCACGCGCGACTCGGAGCACTGGAGGTGGCCGCGATCGAAGCCGGCGAGATCCGCCTCGGTCAGCCGCGGATCGCCCTCCCGTCCAAGACGACCCAGTGCGAAGACGGGCATGATCTTCACCCGCGGCTTCTCGATGCCATGCGCCATGAGAAAGCCGCGGAAGCGCTCGTACATCCCTTCCCCCGCGTGCGCCGCGCGCGCGATCTCGGTCGCCGTCACGATGGGAAGGAGGCCGCGATCGTTCAGCCTGACGATGGCCGCCACCGCCTTGGAAAAGGAGCCGGCGCCGCGCACGCGGTCGTTCGTCTCCGGGTCGGTGTCGTCGAGGCTGACCCGGACCTCGAGCGAGTAGGAGGCGCGGCGGGCGAGGGCGGCGAGACCATCGGCCATGGCCTCGTCGATGAGCGTGCCGTTGGTGAGCACGGTGGTCGGCGCCACCTCGAGCGCGTCGCCGAGCAGGGCGAGCATCTCGGCGTGGAGAAACGGCTCGCCCCCCGTGAAGTAGATCTCCTTCACGCCCAGTTCCTCCGCCTCGCGGATGGCACGGCGGACCACCTCGGGACTGACGGGCTTGAGCCAGGGATCGGCGGGACCGCTGGCATTGATGCAGTGAACGCACTCGAGGTTGCACCACGTTCCCGTGATCTGGATCCAGAGGGTGGAGAGGCGAAGGAAGGGCGCGCGGGGTGCGTCCGCGGGCGGGGCCATCCAGTTGATCACCGGCAGCCTCATTGGTCCGATCATGTCCCGTCCTCAGATGCGGTCAGAGAGCGTGGGCAACTTTAACACCTTCCGGCGGCGATCGCTCCATCCGTGGTCCCGTCCGCGCGCCTCCTGCTGCGGCTCCAGGGACTTCCGACATCTTCAACTCCGATCAAATCGGATGCACACGTTGACGGATGTAGTGACGCTCGTTTGATGTCCCCCCCGGGGTTCTGGGCTGCACTCCGCGATACTTCTGGCAAGAACGCGATAGGCGTTTCGTGACCGATATGACTCCCCGGGCGCGACAGAGGCGCGGCGGCGGCGGGGCCACGCCTTCTGCAGGTCGATGGCTACGATGCAGGCAGATTCACTTTCAGCGGCCTCGGTTTCGGTCCTCCGCCAATTGCACTTATTTGGTCGGAAACGGGTCAAAGGCCAGCGTGAACTTCGGCGGCGATCGCTCCATCCGTGGTCCCCGTCGCCATGACGTAAGCGGCCAGACTCCGCGGAACCGCGTGAACGTGGGCGAGCTACGAGTCGGAGGTGTGAATGAAGTCGCACTCGAGGCGTACGGTCGTCAGGTCGAGCTCCCGTCCCTTGCCCTCGCCGAGATCCACGAACCCGACCGCGTCGAGCACCTCGCGGGCGGGCGTGTTCCGTGTCGTGGGGGTGTAGTTCACCCATAGACGCCGCGGCTCGAGCGCCCGGAAGCGACGGACGAGCTCGGCAAAGAGCGCCTGCTCGATGAACTTCCCCTGAACCCGGCACGAGAGCATGAAGTCATCGACTTCGATCCGGCCGGGCTCGGCGCGCGCAACGGCGAGGCCCACCGTCCCGTAGGACCCGAACTTGTCCTCGCAGTCGAGCACGAACGTGACGCGCGACGCGTCGGCGAGGAGCGGCTGCACCTCGTGCCGCTTGTATTTCCTGCCGCTGAAATTGAGCTGGTTGGTGCGCTGAACGAGGTCGTCGATACGGTCGCGGTCGCTCTCCGCCGGCGGACGCACGCGGAGGCGAATGTCGCAGCTCCGCAGGAACGCGAAGTAGTCGTCCCCAAACGAGCGCTGGGTGCTCTCGCGGACCATCGCCTCTCGGTACAGCTTCCGACGCGAGCGAGCCTCGGCGGTGTGGGACCCCCTTGAAGCGCGGATCGGTGGCGATCCGATCGACGTCGCGGATGGAGATGCACGTCACCGTCGGCTGCGCGGCACGCACCTGCTCGAGCTCGAAGGGATTGTCGTCGACGAAGGCGAACGTGTCGATCCCGATGCTGAGGTTCTCCGCGATCCGCTTCAGGGAGTCGGCCTTCGGCATCCAGTGGATCTCCGGGTACAGGAAGTATTCATCGAGGCCGAGCGCCTCGAGCTTCTGCCACGCGTGATCGAAGGAGTTCTTGCTCGCAATGCTGTGGAGGATGCCCACCTTGTCGAGCTTCCGGATCAGGGCGACCACGTTCTCCTTCGGGCGCACGTCGTCCGTCTCGAGGAGGATCCCGTCCCAGAGCGTCTGATCGAGGTCCCAGACGACGCACTTGATGTCGGGCTTCGTGTCCTCCCTCTGAGTCTTGATCCCCGCGCGGGAGCCTCGCCCGTGCGTGAGCCTCACGAAGTCGGCGGTCAAGAACACGAGCTCCGGCGTCTGGTCCCCATCGGGAATCAGCGTCACGTCGAACGGGAGCCCGGCCTCGGTGACGGCCGCCAAGTCACGGTGGGGGAACTCATGGCGCGAATAGCCTGGGGGGAGCGTGACCCGCGCCCGAAAGGACGGCAGGGGCGAGGCGCTTGCGGGGATCTTGATCTCGGTTCTCGCGATGCTCAGCACAACTCAGCGCGCGAGGAGCAGCCGGGCGACCGATCCGAACGCCACCACAACCGGGGCCGGTGCAGGCGCCGAGCCAGCAAGCGAGAAGCCCCGGTACTGGACGTGGGCGGCGCTGATGCGGCGCGCCTTCGAGATCGACGTGCTGCGCTGTCCGCACTGTGCAGGGCGCATGCGCTTGATCGCCACCATCGAAGATCCCGCCGTCATTGCGCGGATCCTCGCCCATCTCGGGCTGTCGGGGTCCAGGGACGGGCCGGGGCCCGCGCCCCCTTCCGCTGCGCCGCCAGCCGAGCAGCACGCCCTGCCCCACGCGATCATCTGAAGTCCGGGGCGTGGGCGACGGAGAACCTCTGCGCTCC
>WNEZ01006673.1_pt1 | contig 10143 bp, 8 predicted proteins | sample 5400521 | NCBI WGS metagenome assembly WNEZ01 (sample SAMN13153339, study PRJNA577476) | soil metagenome | isolation source: 120 cm saprolite under Douglas fir tree site 2 hole 1 replicate 1 | place: USA:California | collected 2015-04-18
ACAGGCTCCTTCTCTTACCTTGCCCGACGAACCTTCCATCGCCGTTCTGCCCTTCACCAACCTAAGTGGCGATCCGCAGGAGGAATATTTCAGCGACGGCATTACCGGCGACATTATCACCGCTCTCTCCAGGTCGCCCGACCTGTTCGTGATAGACCGCGCTTCCTCGTTCTCTTACAAGGGCAAGCCAATCCGGGTCCAGGAGGTGAGCCGCGAACTGGGAGTGAAGTACGTATTGGAGGGTGGAGTGCAGAAGGCAGGCGGCCAACTGCGGGTCACGGCTCAGTTAGTGGATGCGACCAGCGGCGCGGAACTGTGGGCCGAGCGCTACGACCGCCCGCTGCACGATATCTTTTCGGTGCAGGACGAGCTCGTGCGGAGAATCGTAACCACGATGGGCCTCCAGCTGGTTTTGTGGGACAGGACAGGGTTCCAAAGGCTCAGGGGCACCGACAACCTCGAAGCCTATGACTATGATTTGCGGGGGTGGCAGTACTTCTACATGGTCACGAGAGAGGGTAATCCGAAAGCGCGGGAAATGTGGGAGAAGGCTATCGAACTGGACCCGAAATATGCCGAGGCGTACGCGGGAGTCGGGTTCACCTACTTTTTCGATGCGGTATTTCTTCAATCGAGCACCAGCTCTCAAGCTCTCGATCAGGCTTACCAATGGGCGCAAAAGGCAATCGCCCTGAATGACTCAGAGCCCGAGGGTCATATGCTTCTGGGCAGCCTTGATCTGACGAAAAGGCGTTATGACGAGGCCATCAGCGAGGGCCAGCGAGCAATCACACTCGCCCCGAACTCGTCTTTTGGCTACTTTTGGCTGGCGAGGATTCTGATCTCTTCGGGGAGACCAATGGAGGCCCTCGTGGCGGCTGAGAAGGGCGTGCGCCTGAACCCTCGACATCCGGGGTATTGCTTAATCGTGGTAGCCGGCGCCTACATGTCTATGGGGCGCTTTGAGGAAGCGCGCTCAACATTCGAACAGGCGCTAGTGACCCAACCTAACGATCCCGCTATGCACATGTGGTTGGCCGTCGTGGATGTTGAGCTGGGAAGCGATGACGATGCGCGGGCAGAAGCTGCCGAAGTTCTCCGGCTTAGCCCTCATTACTCTCTCGCTACGTGGCGGCAGGTCTATCAATACAAGGATCCTGCTCTGCCAGAGCGCTGGCTCGCCGATCTGCGCAAAGCGGGTCTGAAGTGAGCAAAACCGCGCGACGGCCGCCGCAGATCATCCGGGCTCGGCTGGTTCACGATTGAGTCTGGCCCTGCCCCCGGCTTTTTATCTCTCATAACCTCCTTCCTGATAGGTGATTAGGCCGCCCTGCCGCCGGCAGGGCGGTTTAATCAGTTCGCATAGAAGTCTCCCTTCCCTCTTCCACGGAATGCCTCGAACCGCTGGGACAAGCCTGCTATCGAAGCTGCCGCCCTCGTCGAACTTCAGACTTGCCGCCATCGCGGGCAGAAGCTGTACTTACAAGGCCAAGACAAGACGCGGTGTTTCGGGCACGCCCATGCTATTCATAGAGCGAAAAAGGAGCTGTCCCGATGCTGACCAAGAGCATTTTTTTGGCGTCCTCTTCGGAGTTGAAAGAGGATCGGAACGAGTTCGAGATCTTCATCAACCGCAAGAACAAGGATTGGGTCAGCAAGGGCGCCTTTCTCAGGCTCGAAATCTGGGAGGACTTTCTCGACGCCATGTCGGAAACGCGGCTGCAGGACGAATACAACAAAGCCGTTCGCGAGAGCGACATCTTCGTGATGCTGTTCGCCACCAAGGTCGGCAAGTATACGGAAGAAGAATTCGAGGCGGCTTTCGGGCAGTTCAAGGCCACCAAAAAGCCCTTCATCTTCACCTATTTCAAAGATACGGAGATCAGCACCGGCACGGCGAACAAGAGCGACCTGATGAGTCTGTGGGCGTTTCAGGATAAGCTTCGCGCTTTGGGGCACTATCCCACTGTCTACAACAACATCGACCAACTGAAACTGCATTTCAGTCAGCAGTTGGACAAGCTGGCCGCGAACGGATTCATCGAGTTCAAGCCGGACCAAGGCCCGGATGATGCAGCCGGCAGTAGCAGTTACGAAGCTAACCAGACTGGCTCCGGGGCCATCGCGCAGGGACCGAAGGCGACCGCGGTTGGCGCAGGCGGTGTATACGTGGGGGGCTTCGTGGGGCGAGACATGGTCACGGCTGGGGGGGATGTTGTAGCGGGGGATGAAAACGTAACGAGAAATGTGCCCGTTCAGACACGCATGATCGACGCCAACCTTCTCGCCGAACGATTTGCTCCCGGCGAGAGAGCAATTCTGACCATTGTCGTCCGCATGTTGAGCAATCCTGCGCGCGGCAAGTGGCAAGGCATGGTGACCCTAGACCACGAGCGCGGCCCGGTGCAGGTAGTTCTGGAGGCGCAAGGCTTCACCCTTCTATCTGAGCCGCCGCCACCGTTCCAGATGCCTGAGGACCGCGACACTGCACCCTTGGCCTTCGAACTCCGCATCGAGGAGGCACATCGACGTTGGCTACATGTCATACTCGCTCAGAAGGGGCGGCTGGTTGGGGAGTTAACCATCAACGACTTCTCCGTTATGAGCAATGGTCCCACGCAGGCGGCTGTTAGTAGCTCTCCGTTCCGCAGCGTTGCCGAAGCTGACCTGATGCTGGTGGTGCGGGCGGGAGACGGTCGGATCGAGGCCTGCAGCCCGCGCGAGCGAGCGAGCCTTGACCATGTCACCATGCCCGGCTTCAAGTATCCAGTGACACCGTTCCGCGAACTGCTCGCCGACCGCTTGCGCGCACTCTACGACGACCGCTCGAATCCTGAGGAGACGCTTCGGGAGCTGCAGATCGTCGGCATCGAGCTCGCCGCCTGCCTGCCCACGGATCTCGTTAAGCTTCTCCGACGCCCTGACATCCACTCGGTGATGTTGCGCCACGAAGACGATTTCGACTTCCCGCTGGAGCTCTGCTACCTCGACGACCCGGACGACCCGTTCTTCGTCGGCGATCGCATAGCCGTCTGCCGCTGGTACTTGGGGGTCACCAACCTACCCGACATTGTAGCCAAGAAGGTCCGCAAGGTCGCGTTCATCAAGGGCAATGCAGAGGCTTTCAAGGCCGACCAGGCGTTGCTCAACCGGCTCTACCCTAACCGCACGGTCACTTTCGCGCGGCGGTCCGACATTGTCGACAAGGTGTTTAAGACCTCCGACTTCGATGTAATCCACTTCACCGGCCACTGCCGCGAGCAGGACAGGGCCGGGGGCGGGCTAGAGCTAGCCGACGGTTCATTTCTGCGCCTAATCGAGATCGGCCAACTTGAATCCGAGCGTACCTTTGCCGCCGCCCAGCCTTTCGTCATGCTTAACGCCTGCGCCAGCGCGCAGCCGTATCTTGGGCTCACGCAGCGCGGCAGCTTTGCGCATCGCTTCGTCACCAGCCGCGCCTGCGCTGTCGTCGGTACACTCTGGCCGGTTGCCGGACCGGTCGCGAACGAGTTCGCGCAGCGCTTCTATGACGAGCTCGCAACCAAGCCAATCGGTCGGGCGCTGCTCGCCGCAAAGCTCGCGCTGCTGCGCGAGACAGCCGGGAACGGCGAGGCCACTGACGAGGTGTCGACGGCACGGCGGTTGGCGCGGCAAGTGGCGGTTCGGAGCTACTGCCTGTTTGCTAACCCCGATCTACGCTTGTTCGCGGCGGGCGACAAAGTGTCCACCACGATAACCGGTTTCAAGCGAGCGGAAGACAAACAACAATTTGTGCGCAACATCGAGGACCTGCGCACGGCGCTGCGCGAACTCCAAACCAAAATTCAGGAAGCCGCTGGAGTCAGCCAGGACGACAAAGACAAAATCGTCGCTGAAGTCATGCAGCAAGTAACCGCGCTGAAGACGGCGAAAGAAGAAGCCGACAGCCTGCCGGTCGCCCAACAGGGCCCGCCGGACAAGAGCAAGCGCGTCGCAAACTATCTGGACACTACTAAAACCCTGCTCGACAAAGTTAATGAGTTGGGGACCAAGGCGGTGGAAATCGGCGCCACAGTCAAGCCCTACGTTGAAAAAGCCCTGCCGCTGCTGCTATCCGCCAGGGTCCTGTTCGGGATACCGTAAATGAACACTGGTCAGCATCACATAACTGCAAACGAGCGTACCACTGACCAACTGACAAGGGGGTTTGGACACATGGGCGCTGCGCGCGGGTTCAAATCGGGAACGTCGGCAGAAACGTCTCGGTTCAAGCCGGCGGCGACGTCATTGCGGGCAACAAGACCACCTCACCATCATCATCCGGCGGCGCGCCAAAGAACTGACAATCGCGCCCTATAAGTTCCTCGGGTGCTACGACATCGCCGACAGCGACATATTTTACGGCCGCGCCGCTGTCTTCGAACAACTCGCGGCCCCGGCGCGCGTCACAGGGTGATCGTTATCAACAGCGCATGCGGCGCGGGCAAGAGTTCGCTGGTTCGTCCGCACTGATCACCGGCCAGGCCACCCGCCATTGCAGCTTCGACAGCTTCAAACGTCTGGAGAAGCGATTGCGCACTGGCTCGAGCACTGGAAACTAACTAAATGCCGGCCCTTCCGCTGGACCCGCTCTGCTGCCGACATTAAACGGTCGCTTACTATAGTTACTCTAACACTCTACGGGCGCTCGAACGTGAGAGTGAGGGTAGCGCTGCCGCCGACTTCCACACCGGTGCCGAGAAATCCGACGCGTCCCTTGCCGTCGATTCCTACAGCCACGCTTACGCTTTTCAACCCCATCCCGCTAGCGGGTTTGTCGATGGCAGGCAGCGTTTCCTGAAGTGATCCCATGAAATCTTCGAGGTTCTTGCGCAACTCGTCCAACGGCAGTGCAATTCCACGTTTATCGTCTAACAGGTCGAAGTCACCGCCTGATTTACTGAATATCAAAACTGTTCGGTCGTTCGGCATTGATCATTCTCCTTTGTGCAGCATCTCACGCCCACCTCCTGACACTGCCGATGTTAAACCGCCTTTGGATCCATTGCTCATCGGAGTTGCTCCATTGATCCGGTTTTAGATTGGCACGTCGTGGGAGGCGCTTTCTTTGGTAGTGCGCCGGCGTTTATCGTAAATCTGGGTGGTGGTGATGTGGCGGTGGCCGAGAAGTTCCTGAACCTTACGGATGTCGACACCGGCGTCCAGGAGAAGAGTGGCCGTGGTCGCGCGCAGCGAGTGAGTACTGTAGAGCCGCTCTCCCTCCTTGATCGCCCCTGGGAGTTTTCGCACATAGCCAGCGATGATCCGATACATGCTGGCCTCGCTCATGGGCTTCTCACCGAGCTCCCGGCTGTGAGGCGCGCGCCGGGCCCGGAAGATAGGGCCGGCCTCGAGTCCAGCCGTCTTTAAATACTCGGATATTGCCTCGGCGGCGGTGAAATGGATGCCTATGGTGCGGTGCTTGTTGCCTTTCTCGTTGATGGTAAGCGTGGCCTGTTCGCCGTCCTGATGGAAGTCCTTGACGCGCAGGCGGCAGGCGGTGGCGAGGCGGACGCCGGTGTAGAGGTAGGTCTTGAGAATGGCGCGGTCGCGGAAATCGAGTACCTCGTCGCCCGCCGGCAGACCCATCAGTTGGCGGGCGCGGGTCGCGGTCAGCGCTCGCGTACCTTCGAGGGGGTCGGACGATTCGCGGGCGATGAACTGGGCGTGCGCCGGATTCGGGACGTTGATCGGCAGGCGCAGCTCGGCGGCGGCGCCGGCCAGGTATTTGTAGAAACTCGAGAGTGAGGAGATGCGGCGGTTGAGCGTCTTGGGGGCCTTGGTCGCGGCCAGCATGGCGTCGCGCCAGCGCTGGACATCGGCGACCGAGGCGAGCAGCAGCCGGAGGGCCTGCTGCGGCCAGCTGATGCCCAGGAACTCGACGAAGCTCAGGACATCGCGGCGGTAGGCGCGCTGGGTATGGGGGCTGGGGCGACGGGCGACCCAACGCTCGAACAGCTCGGCGACGCCACCATAGAAGCTTTCGGCGCGCGCGCGGACCTGCGGGGTCAGGTGGCCGGCGAGGACGGGCGGCAGCTCAGCGGGAGCGCTCAGAACGATCAGGTTACGATCGTCGGCCGGAGCATCGGCGCGCGCGCCGGCGCCGGGCGTCTGCTGATCCGGAATTCTTTCTTTCATCAATTTTCCCGCCGCAGGCGGCGCGGTAGATCTGTCTGATTCACAGGTTCTCCGCCTGCCCTTCTCGCGGTCTTATGACTGATAACAGAATTTATCAGTCATAAGAATAGGCGGCAAAATCGGAGGAGGGCACCGCGAAAGTTCAACGGCAACCGCCCATGTGATGCCGATGGTCGTCACGCTGCTCGAACACCCGGTACTATTAATCGGCCCTCACCGCCCATTCAGCCTTACGGATTCGCATTTACAGCCGTCCGAGCATGCGTCGATCGGTCGCCCGAAGTTGAGGATGACGCAGTCACAGGTGACAGAGTATTTGGCTCATACCGTTGGCATCAGCAAGAACGACTCGACTCGAAAGTCCGGCTTCGCCCTCATCGCGGTGCACTCCGCGCGGCAGCAGTTAGGCGGTCCGCACGCGATTATGAACACCCCGAATAGTGTCAAACCCGTAAAGCCCGTTTAATGATTTCTACTGTAGATCGACGGATAGGCGCATCGAGACACTGCGAATCGGTTGGTCTGTATTTGGTGGACAGGCACCTTTGCTTCAAGGACAAGGTCACCTCATGCGCCCTCGTGAAAAGACTCGTCTTCAGAAAGAGCCTTCTCGGCACTCTCCAATACTTGGGCGCGGTCCGTCGTTTCCATTCCCTGCCCGAGAGCTTCTCTCGCAGCGTGAATGGCCTGCCTGGTTTGTTCACGATAGCTCTTGTCGAGCGTCCGAGCTGCAACGGAGAGAGCGACTGCGGCGTGATAGGAAACGAAAGGCCGTTCGACGGAAAATCTATCGGCGAGCCACTTAAGATACGCCGGATTCGCCTTAACCTCGAGAATCGCGACTGCAGCTAACCGCTCTCCGGGTGAAGGGCTATTTGCGAGCTGATCCAGAAGCGGATACGCTGCAAAAGCTAGCGTCCTCATTTTGGTAACTATTACCTCCATCCTTCGAGTGCGGCTGTCCGATGGGCGCATACTCGCGCGGACGCGCTCGTACTCCATTGACACGCTGTGAACCTGACCACGTATCAATGCCAAGTCAGCATTAAGAGACAGTTCACCTATTTTCTCTGCTGCCCGCACCAGTCGCTCTGTTGGAGGCTCCCGACCGAGGTTGTCTGAGCTTTCGACTACTCGGATCTCTGCCTTCTGAACTTCCCTGATTTCGGCTTCTATTCCGGTAGGGCTCAACTTAAAGTGCCCAACTCTGGCGAGCAGCTGGCGCTGGCTGAGGAGCAGAAGAATTATGATTGTGGGCCATGCGATTGCCGAAATTAATTTGGCGACAGCCTCTATAGTCGAAGCGCTTGTATCGCAGCCGGATAGGAGCAATAGAAATGTCGCTGCCATCGAGATTAAGACACGCGATCTATTCATCTCGATAATCCCCCTTCTTCATCGCGTACAACAGCCGGACCGATAATTTACTATTGCGTGACCCGTTGTGGCTCAGACCATGTCGGGGGCGCTACACTGCTTATGTCTCAGGCGGTGCCAGACTTGCGGGTTACTGGTACATAACGCCTGCTCCAATTGATCCACGAAAACCTCGTCGCTATCGAGGACGCCTTGGGCTTCGACCAGCGCCTTGAAGTAATAGGACACCTTATCCTTCAACTCAGATACCGTGGTTTCGATCAAGCTGTTTTATCAGCAGGACTGCGTGTCGCGTTCGCCTCTAGGCTGGACCTCCGAGCGTGTGAAACATCCACCCCTGACTACCCTCGTTTGAGGCCGACGCTCAAAACAATCACCCGTTTTCCATCGTATTCTCGATCATCGCTCGATCTCGTCATGCTGATGGGAAGTTTAGTGACCTCACGGATCGCGGTTTGTAACGCCTCTGGGGTGGGGCCAAGAGCTCCTTGGATACATATTCCCAAGCTCTCGGTTCCGGTTGTGTACGGCTCTTTTTCTGGTAAACACCACGCTGCCGCCCGCAAGCTCTCAGCAAAGTCGTCTGCAAGTGCCACGCAGTCCCGAACATTAGGGCGTACCAGCCATACGGGGTTGGTCCCAATCTTTCGCAAACGCTTAACCAATTCTGTCTTTTGTAGGACTGTCAGCCGAGGCCATTCTAATCTTTTTCGCTCCTCTGCCTCAGCCCGCAACGCGCCTAGTTCCCTGCGGACTTCTTCGGGCGAAGCTTTTTCGGCAATATCCCGTTGCTCATCCCAAGCACGAAAGGCCGCGAAAAATAGAAGGCAGACGCCTAACGCCGAGTAATGCTGAGGGCTAAGAAGCCGTCCAATGGCCGAGACCGCGCTTGCTGGAACATAAGGGATAAAGAGGGGCCATATCGTAAGGACCAATCCTATGACCGCATAGGCGTGTTTCATCACAGCGGCCACGAATTGCGCAAAATGCGCGAAATGACGGAACATCCCCCACTACGTCCTGCCCCTGCCGGAGACCTGCAGAACCCGGCAACCGGAGCCTGTTCAGCATAACCTCTTACCTCGAACCTGTCGCCTGCGTATACCGCCGATTCTATGGCGATGGCCTCTGGCTCCACGCCACTACAGGTCTATCGTATGGAAGGATAAAGAGATTTGTTCCGTCCGGAGAAAAAGCCAAGCCCTGGATCGATTCGTCTACCTGACGCACTCGAAGTTGTCGCCCAGTGGTAATCTCCCAAATGCGGGCGTGGCCAGTCTCGTTGCCCGTGGCAATATATCGAGCGTCAGGAGAAAACGCTGCGTAGTTTTGCGTGCTACCGTTCATAGACAGTTTGGATAGTGTTTGGCCTGATGCCAAATCGACCAGTCGCACCTCGCCGGGTTCGCAGACCGCCCCAAGTTTGCCGTCGGGGGCGACAACCAATGCGGATTTGGCCGCTTGGAGGAGAGCCGTTAAGTTTGCAGGGAGGATCGTCTTCCCAGATTTTAACTGAGCTACGAGCTCTTCGTTCAAAGGGACAGGGGAATTGGCGGTCAAGAGATCGACCGCCCAATTCCGTAACAATGCATTTTCCTGTTTCGGGTCGTGCTTCTTCAGAACCGATACGGCGAGCTGAACATAGTCTCGACTGATTGTCTGTTTCTGAAGGCTTTCCTGAATGAGCCAACCCACGACAGCGAGGACGACGGGGATGGTCGCGAGAGACACGATCCGCGCGATCTTTTCAGTTGTATCCCAGTGACTGGCTGGCCCAGGCTCAGGACGGTTTATCAGAACAATTTCGCGCCTGCTGGTTTCCATTGTTCATCGACGATCTTCAGACTCCTAGCCACTAACCCCGGATCACCGCTCGCTTGACTCCACCCAGACCGCGCGGTCGCCCGGGAGCTTGTAGATTCGAGCGATCTCCTCGCCGTCTAGTTGTACGACAGAACATCCAGATTTGATCTCGCCTTCGGCTGGACGGAAATTTGGTATGCGCTCCTTCCCACGCCAGGACACCTTGATATCGACCAAGTTCGGTGCACTAATGGCCGCCCATTTTGCAAAGACGCAGTTTATCTCGTTGACTTTTCGCCTAAAGGTCGACCGTGTTGCGGTTTCATAGAATCCTATCGTCTCAAATTTGCCCTTCGCAGGGTCGCGGCGCTCCACTCTTAAATTCCGGCCGTCAAACGCGATCCGCCCTACCTGTTCGCCATTTCGGCGGATTGGTACGAGTTGCTCGTCAGCAGCTCCAGACGATTCTGAGGGTTCTGAGGCGCCGCTCGCAACTGCATCCCTCTTCATAGAGTCTGAGAGTTCCGTTGGCAGCGTGACCCGTGGCCCTCCCTTCACAGTAGAACTCAATCTCTTACCAAGGTCGATCCAAGATTCTGTGAGAAGCGACCGCCTGCGGGCCCTGGGGTGCGCGACCAGTACACACAGCGTACTGCCGGACCAACGGAATTCCGCCGAATCGAAGCGGCCACCGGCAATGCGTTCGTAAAACTCGCGATAACTCAGGCCGTAAAAAACAACAAATCTCGGTTGATGTTCCAGCATGCGTGTTCGTATGAGGTTGATCCGGTAGTCGCGGTGGCGTTC
>WNEZ01006674.1_pt1 | contig 10142 bp, 7 predicted proteins | sample 5400521 | NCBI WGS metagenome assembly WNEZ01 (sample SAMN13153339, study PRJNA577476) | soil metagenome | isolation source: 120 cm saprolite under Douglas fir tree site 2 hole 1 replicate 1 | place: USA:California | collected 2015-04-18
AACTCCGTCATCCTGTTCGAGGACGATCCCGGCGACGCGCTCTACGTCGTCGCCAAGGGTCAGGTGAAAGTCGTCCTCATCGGTGAGGATGGGCGCGAAGTCATTCTCTCGGTGCTGGGCGAGGGAGAGTTCTTCGGCGAGATGGCGTTGATCGACGACGAGCCGCGCTCGGCGCACGTCATCGCGATGGAAGACTCGACGCTCTATGTCCTGCGCCGCGAAGATTTTCAGGGGATCCTCGAACATTCCCCCGGCATCGGGCTCGCGCTGCTGCGCGAGCTCTCGCGGCGACTCCGCCGCGTGGATGAAAAAGTCGGCAGCCTCGTCTTGCTCGACGTGCATGGACGCGTCGCCCAGCTGCTGCTCGATCTCGCCGACGAAACGGACGGCCAGCGAATCACGCGCCGTCTCACCCACCACACCATCGCCCAGATGATCGGCTCATCGCGCGAGACGGTGTCGCGCACGATGCGCGAGCTGGTCGACAAGGGAATGATTGACGTAAGTCGCAAGGACATTGTGATCAAAGACCGGGGCTCACTGGAGCAAGCGGCGGGCCGGTCGTGACTCGCGTCACGGCTCTACGTCACTAATTGCCAGTAACTTAGCCCGAGTATCGGCGTGCCGACACGCATGACGTACACGGTGACCTTCTGGGGAACCCGGGGGAGTATTCCTACTCCCGGGCCCGCAACGGCGCGCTACGGTGGCAACACGCCGTGCGTCGCGGTCGAAGGCCGCGAAGGCCAGCTGGTCGTCCTCGATGCCGGCACCGGAATCCGGGCGTTGGGCCTCGATCTGGTCGCCAAACAAAACGGTGCCGCCAAAGTCGAGATTCTGCTGTCACACGCGCACTGGGATCACATTCAGGGACTGCCGCACTTCAAGCCGTTTTTCGCGCCGGGCAATACCGTGCGCATTTGGGGATCGCGTCAGGGAACTGCGTCGTTGGAAGCGATCCTGCGTCAACAGATGGATCCGGCGGTGTTCCCGGTTCCGCTCGACGCGCTGTCGGCGTCGCTGACGGTGCAGCAGGTGGACTCGGACGAGTTCTCGATCGGCGAGTTCCGGGTGCGGACGATGAAGTTGCGGCATCCGGGCACAACGTTGGGATTCCGTCTCACGCCCGCCAAAGGGTCGGGCGGGCCGAGTATGGCGTACGTGACGGACAACGAGCTGGGCCCAGGTGGACAATACGACGTCCTGGCGAGCTGGCGGCGTGACTTCGTGACGTTCTTGAAGGGTGTCAACCTGCTGATTCACGACGCCATGTATACGCCGAAGGAGCTGGAACAGCACCGCGGCTGGGGTCATTCAACGTATGAAGAGGCAGTGACCCTTGCCCACGATGCCGGTGCCCAGAAGCTCGTGCTGTTTCACCACGAGCCCGAGCACGGCGACGAGGAAATGGATGGACTCGTGGCCGCGGCGCGCAAGTTCGCCAAGACGCGCGGCGGCTCGCTCGAGGTAGACGCAGCACAAGAAGGAATGAAGGTGACCCTGTGACCCGAGGAGTAGCTATGCGCGCGCGTGCAGTCATGACGCTGTTGAGTCTGGTTCCGGTACTCCTGGGGGCGCAGCAACGCAACCAGGATACCCGCCCCGGCATCGCCGTCCTCCCTTTCAACAACGGCGGCTCCTACGGTCAGGGCAAGGAAGATTTCGACGCCCTCGAGCGCGGCATCGCCGGGATGATGATTTCGGAGCTGTCCCAGAATCCCGCAGCGCGCGTGGTCGAGCGTCAGGAGATCCAGCGCCTCGTCGATGAGCAGAATCTCGGCGCGCAAGGTCGCGTCGATCCGCAGACCGCCGCGAAGGTCGGGAAGCTCGTGGGTGCCCGCTACGTCGTCCTCGGCACGTTCGTCGATTTCTACGGCGACTTCCGCGTGGACGTCCGTCTCGTCAACACCGAGACGAGCGAAATCGTGAAGACGGAGTCGGAGCGGATGCAGCGCGATCACATGTTCGACATCATCCGCAACATCGCGGCGCGGCTCATGAAGGACGCGAGCCTGCCTGCGCTGCAGCGGCAGGCTTCGGAGCAGCGCATGGGTCGCCAGGTCCCGACGGAAGCGCTGACCTACTACTCACGCGGGCTGCTGTATTCAGACCACGGCCAGAAGGACAAGGCGGTGGAAATGTTCAACCGTGCCCTCGTCATTTTCCCGGGTTACGCTGAGGCCGAGGAAGGCCTGCAGCGAGTGAAGTCGTCCTAACGAACCCGATCACTCGCTTAGGGTCTCAGGCGGCGCGCCGGCTCTCCCGATTAGGAGCGCTGGCGCGCTTCGCCTTTGGCGTCAAACCGTGAGATACGTCCTCCTGCATCCGCCGATGTGGCGGCCCGACGCGGTCGCGCCGGCGCTAGAGACCTCGCAGGTGGAGGCCCGTCCGGTCCGTCAGGCCAGGGAGGTGACCGTCGTGGACGATCGCCCGACGGTCCTGCTGCTCGACGCGGAAAGCCGCTCCCTCTTTCCCATCGATGTCATGCGGGCATTCGTGGATGCGGGCGGCGCCATTGTGGCCCTCGGACGGGACGGCGAGACCGACGTGCCCGAAACGCTGCCGACCGAATTCCTGTCGGGGTTCCTCACGTATCCGACGAGTCCCCGGCGGCTGCTGGTCGCCATCCGGGCCGGATTCCGCGAGGCCGCGGCGCGGGCCGAGACGGCGCGCGCGCGCGCCGAGGCCGCGCACCGCGCGCGCGAGATCGGCGAGCTGACGCGGATCGGCGTCGCGCTCGGCACGGAGCGCGACATTAAGACGCTGCTCGAGTTGATCCTGACCCAAGCGCGGCGCATCACCCAGTCGGATGCCGGCAGCCTGTATCTCGTCGAGCTCAACGAGGAGGGAACGAAGCGCCTCCGTTTCCGGCTCGCCCAGACCTACTCGAAGCCCGAAGCGCCGTTCGTCGAATTCACGATTCCGGTGGATCGCACCAGCCTCGCCGGCTACTGCGCGGTCACCGGTGATCCACTCGTCATCGACGATGCGTACTTCCTGCCGCCGGATGTCGAGTACACGATCAACCGCACGTTCGACGAGCGCTACGGCTATCGCACGAAGTCGATGCTCGTGATTCCCATGAAAGATCACAAAGACGAGATCATCGGCGTGCTGCAGCTCATCAATCGCAAGCGCAACTTCGAGGCGATTCTCGCCACCCCCGCCGACGTCGACCGTCAGGTCGTACCCTACTCGAAGCGTACCGTCGAGCTCGTGACGGCGCTGGCGGGCCAGGCGGCAGTCGCCATCGAGAACAGCCGGCTGTACGAGGACATCGAGAAGCTGTTTGAGGGCTTCGTACTGGCGGCCGTGCACGCCATCGAGCAACGCGATCCGACGACGTACGGTCACAGCGGACGCGTGGCCGGGATGACGGTCGGGCTCGCCGAGATCGTGGACCGCGCCGGCGATGGTCCATATCGCGACGTCACGTTCACGCGCGAACAGCTCAAAGAGATCCGCTATGCCGCCCTGTTGCACGACTTCGGCAAGGTCGGCGTCCGCGAGCAGGTCCTCATCAAGGCGAAGAAACTGTACCCGTCCGATCTCGGGCTCGTGCGCCATCGCCACGCGTTCATCCGGCGCACGGCGGAGCGCGAGTTCTGGCGCAAACGGTCCGAATACCTCGAGAGCAACGGCAAAAACGGCTACGACACCTTCGTCAAAGAGCAGGAAGCGGCGCACGAGCAGGAGTTGGCCGAGCTGGATCGGTTCCTCGAGATCGTGCTCCAGGCCAACGAGCCCAGCATTCTCCCCGACGGCAGCTTCGAAGAGCTCAAGGCGTGGTCGAAACGGACCTATCTGGCCTTCGACGGGAATACCGAGCCGTTTCTCTCACCCGACGAAATGCGCTACCTCACGATCCGCAAAGGCAGCCTGGACGACGCCGAGCGCCACGAGATCGAGAGCCATGTCACGCATACGTATCAGTTTCTGCAGCGCATCCCGTGGACGCGGGAGCTGCAACACATTCCACTGATCGCGTACGGGCACCACGAGAAAATGGATGGGCGCGGGTATCCGCGACGCATTACCGCCGAGGGGATTCCGATTCAGACGCGGATGATGACGATCAGCGACATCTACGACGCGCTGACGGCGCAGGACCGGCCGTACAAGCGCGCTGTGTCCGTCGATCGGGCGATCGATATCCTCACCACCGAGGTCAAGGAAGGGCAGCTCGACCAGGATCTCTTCAGGCTGTTCATCGACGGCAAGGTGTTTCAACGCCAAGTCGAGGACGCAGCCCGACCCTGAACGGTCAGGTCAAGAGCAACTTTACCGAGATCAGCAGCAGAAACCCACCGAACATCTTGCGCAGCGTGACGTCCGAAATCGATCCCGCGAACCGCGCCCCGAAGTAGGCCCCGATGAGCAACCCCACGGCCACGACCGCCGCATAGGCCCAATGCACCTGCCCGCGCTTCGAGTACTCGAGCACGCCGAGCAACCCCACAGGCAGGAGCAGGGCCGCCAGCGACGTCCCATGCGCCGTGTGTTGCGGCAGCTTGGCGATGAGCACGAGACCGGGGATGATCACCACGGCGCCACCCACGCCGAACAGCCCCGAGATGACGCCCGCGAGCAAGCCGAGCAACGAGATCAAGGCCCACGTCATGGATCTTGTCCTTTCCCCCAGCCGCCACCACCCGGGGTTTCAATGCGGAGGACGTCCCCCGCGACCAGTCGCATAGTGGTCTTCGACGCGAGTCTCTGACCGTTGAGCAGATTCGCTCCCGCCTCACCATCCACCCCGCCGGCTCCACCGGCAGGCCCGTGCCGCCTGCGTTCGGTGAGCAGCGTCGTCTCCATCGGGGCGAGCGCCTCAAATTCGCGCACGACGCCGTCGCCCCCCTTCCACTGCCCCGGGCCGCCGCTGCCGGTGCGCAGCGCGTAGGTGCGCACGCGCAGCGGGTGCTCCATCTCCAGTACTTCGATCGGCGTGTTCAACGTGTTCGACATCCCGACATGCACGCCGGACGGGCCGTTGGCACCCTGACTCGCGCCTTGGCCTCCGCCAATCGTCTCGTAGTAGGTCCAGCCTTCCCCTAGGCCCGAGCCCCCAACGCCCAGCCCCCCGAACGTCACGTTGTTCATCGTACCCTGGCCCTGCGCGGGCACGACGCAGCCGCCGGCCGCGAGCGCGCGAAACACGGTGTCGGCAATGCGCTGCGACGTCTCGACGTTTCCCGCGGCCACCGCGCTGGGCGGCCGCGCATTGACGAGACATCCCGACGGCGCCGTGACGTGTATCGCGCGCGGCACGCCGCCATTCATCGGCACATCGTCGGGCAGCAGCGTGCGCACCACGAACAACACGGCGGAGCGCGTCACGGCGATCGGACAATTCACGTTGCCCGGCGCCGCCTCTCGCGTGCCGGTGAAATCGGCGTGAAAGATTCCGTCTTGAATCGTGATCCGGACGCGGATCTCAAGATCGTCATCGATGACGCCATCGCCCTCCAGATAATCGGTGGCGGTCATCGGCGTTGCTGATGGCAGACGGCTGAGGGCTGATTTCGTCCGCCGTTCGGCATAGTCGAGCAGCTCGCGCGCCGCATTGCTCAGTGCCGCCCAGCCGTGGCGCCGGGCCAGCGACCGCAGGCCACTCGCGCCGCGCTCTACCGCCGCCCGTTGCGCCGCGAGATCACCCCGCCGCATCGCCGGCGTGCGTACGTTGGCGAGCACCAGGCGCTCGAGATCCGGTGTGAACCGGGTGGGCGGGATGACGAGGCCTTCCTGGTACAGCTCGCGCGCGCCGGCCGGCATGCTGCCCGCCGTCATCCCGCCGATGTCGGAGTGGTGGGCGCGGACGACGCTGTATCCGCCGACTTGGGCCTCGATCTCGATCGCGCCGATGAGTGTGAGATCGGGAAGATGGCTGCCGCCGGCGTACGGATCGTTGAGCAGGAACAGCTCGCCGGGTCGCGGGTCGAGGGTGCGCACTGCCGCCACGGCGTCGGCCAGGGCCCCCAGATGCACGGGGATGTGCGCCGCCTGCGCGATCATCTCGCCATCCGCATCGAACAGCGCCGCCGAGGCGTCGCGGCGCTCGCGGATGTTCGGTGACAACGCGCTGTGCACCAGCACGAGTCCCATCTCCTCCGCGATCGATGCGAACGCGTGTGCCATGACTTCGAGACCGACGGCGTCGAGCCTCACGTCCGCTCCAGGATCACGGCGCCGGAAGCATGCACGAGGCCGCGCCACCCCGGCTCGATGAGGCCGGTGGCATCGGGACCCGCGAGGACCGCGGGGCCGTTGAGCTGACGTCCCGCGGGCAGTTCGCCGAGCGGCCACACATCGGCGCGGACCCGCTTGCCGTCGCGTGTCACGATCATGCGACGTCCCGCGCTCGGAACACCGACGCCGGCACGCCCGACCGGCGCCGCCGCCACCGGGCGTTCGGCCACCACCCGCAGATTGACGAGCTCGATCGGTTGGTCGGATTCTCCGTGGCCGTGCCGCGCGCGATGGGCGGTGCGGAACGCGGTCGCGAGCGACGAGGCATCGTCGCGCGGCGCCGCAACGGTGACCTCGTACCCCTGCCCCCGGTATCGGCAATCGACGAAGCGCGTCACGCCAGAGTCGGGCAGTGCCGCAGCCGCCGCCGCGACAAGCGGCTGAAACGCCTCCGCCAGCTCGCTGCCCTCGAGATCGGCCAGTGGGCGGTGCAGCGAGGCCAGCACGTCCACGCGCTCGGGCGCGGCAGCGAGCCCCAACGCACTCAGCACGCCCGGATGCGGGGGCACCACGACTCGGGCCATTCCCAGCGCGTCGGCCAGCGCACAACCGAACAGGGGCCCGGCGCCGCCGAACGGCAGCAACGCCATGCCGCGCGGATCGATGCCGCGCGCCACGCTGACGCGCTTCAGCGCGCGCGCCATCACCGCGGTAGCGACCTGGATGATCCCGGCAGCGATTTCGCAGACGTCGTGAGAAAATGGCAGTGTGGACAGCGCCCGCTCGGCCGCGGCCCTGTCGATCCGGACCGAATCCGCGAGCAGGTACTGGGGATCGAGCCAGCCGAGCACGAGGCAGGCGTCGGTCACCGTCGGCTCCGTGCCGCCCCGTCCGTAACACGCGGGACCCGGCTCCGCGCCCGCGCTGCGGGGACCCACCCGAAGGGCGCCGCCCTCGTCCACTGCCGCGATGCTTCCGCCGCCCGCACTTACCGTCTCGATCAGGATGGCGGGCAGCGCGATCGGCACTCCCGCGACCGACTCGGCGCCCTCGGTGAGCGCGACGCCGCCGCTGATCAGGCTCGCGTCGGCACTCGTGCCGCCCATATCCAGCGTGAGGAGATCGTCGCTTTCCACGGCGGCACCGACGAGCCGGGCGCCTACGACGCCGCCGGCAGGACCCGACAGCGCCAGACTCGCCGCCCGATTCGCCGCCTGCTCAGGCGACAGAGTTCCTCCGCTGGACGTCATGATCCGCAGCGACCTCACGCCGCGTCGCCCGGTTATCGTCGCGGTCTTCTGCAGATACGCGGCCACTTTCGGCCTCAGATACGCCTCGGCGCTGGTCGTACTCGTGCGTTCGTATTCGCGAAACACCGGCAGGACTTCATGACTCGCGGTAACCGGAACGTTCGGCAGGGCGGCGCGCAGTGCGGCCGCGAGACGGCGCTCATGCTCGGGATGGCGAAACGCAAACAGCAATGCGATGGCGACGGACTCGGGTGCAAGCGTGCGAGCCAGCGCCGTCACGCGTGACACCTCGGTTTCCGCGAGCGCGGCGACTGCCCCGTCCGGTCCCATGCGCTCGCTGACGCCGATCACGTCTCGGCGGGCGACGAGCGGCTCGGGATGGCCTTTGGCGAGATCGTAGAGCGCCGCCCGATCCTGGCGGCGCAGCCACAAGAGATCCTCGAAGCCGGCCGTGGTGACCAGTACGACGCGCGCGCCGCGGCGCTCGAGGAGTGCGTTGGTCGCGACCGTCGTCCCATGCACCAGGACATCGATGCCGTCCGTTCCGAGCGCCTCGAGGGCGCGCCGCAACCCGAGCGACGGGTCCTGCGGCGTGGTGCCTACTTTGCGGATTTCAAGAACGCCATCGGGCCGGACGGCGACGAGATCCGTGAATGTCCCGCCGACGTCGACGCCGACGCGGGTCATGGACGGAGACGACGCTTTGCAAGAAAGATGATGCCGGTGAGCGTGAGCACCACGACCAGCAGCCCCACCCAATCGCCGAGACGGACGTACAATGGAATCACGTCGGTGGTGCGGATTACGCCGGAGACGTAGGTCTTCTCATCGAGCTTTGTGGCCGCATACGTGCGGCCCATGGGATCTACGAATTCCGAGATCCCGGAGTTGGCCGCGCGCGCCACGCCCATGCGGGTCTCGATCGCGCGCATGATCAGATGCGATGCATGTTGTCGCGGCGCGCTGGTGCGCCCAAACCACGCGTCGTTGGTGATGTTGACCAGGAAGTTGGCGCCCTCCGCGCGGTACTTCCGCGGCAAGTCCTCGAAGGCCGACTCATAGCAGATGATCACGCCAAAACGTCCCAACTCTGAATCGTACAACGGCAGAGTGCGGCCGGGCGAAAATCCACCCGACCAGTTACGCAGTCCGGGGATGGCCCGGAACACGCCCACGGGCACGAAGGGGACGCGTTCGGTCACCGGCACGAGATAGTGCTTGGCGTACACAGGATAGGGGCGCCAGTTACCGGTGGTATCGATGAAGATTGCGGCGTTGTAGTAGGGCTCGAGCCGGCTGCGCCACGTCGAATCGGCCCAAATGACGCCGGTGAAAATCGGGACGTGAATTTCGCGCACCAGACTGGTGATCCGGGTGACCCACTGCGGCCGGCGCCACAGAAAATCGGGAATCGCCGCTTCCGGCCAGATGATCAGCTGCGGACGCGGAAACTCATTGCCTAGTCGCCTCGATCCTTCGATCAATGTCCCAACGACGCTGTCGGCATGCTCGGGGTCCCCCTTTTCGTTAAACCCCTCGTTGGGCTGCACCAATCCGACGACGCCCAGCTCGCGATACGGCAGGGTTTTCACGCGCCACACGCCATACCCCAAGGCCAGCAACACCGTCACGAGCACACTCGCGTATCCCCGCACCACGTACCTCGTACCACGCACGTCCGTTGCAGCCTCGACGAGGGCGACGTTGCACCACGCCAGCCACAGCGTCACGCCGCGGGCGCCGGCTATGTCCGCCCACTGGACGAGCACCGGAGCATCGGCGAGCGAGGTGCCAAGTCCCAGCCAGGGAAAGCGGCCGTCGCCGAGATGCCCGACGAGCCACTCGAGCGCGGTCCAAGCGACCGGCAGTACGAGCATCAGCGGCACGGCTGGCGCCGCCAATCGAATCCGGACGACGAACCAGAACATCAGTCCTGTGAGTAAGCCGAGCACAGCGATCGTCGCGAGATAGCCGAGCGCCGAGAGCGGCGTGAAATGCCACAGAGCGACGATCATCCAGTAGAGGACAAGGGCGTTGCTGACGAGGCCGTACCACCAGCCCCAGCGAAAGGCGGCGCGGGGATTGGCATCGCTCACCGCCTGCCGGATGAGCAGGACAGCGGGCGCGATCGCGAAGAAGCTGAGGAAAGGAAGCGGGAACGGGGGATAGCTGGCGGTGAGCGCGATCGCCCCTAACCCGACGAGCACTGCGACCTGACGCCGGCTCACAGCAAGACGTCGCGCCCTTCGTCGGCGGAGCGGTAGATCGCATCGAGCACGCGCTGCAGCGCGAGCTGATCGCGGGGCGGCGGTGCGTTCACGTCGCCCTTGATCACCGCGAGGAAGTACATCCATTCGGCCCGATACGACTGAATGAACTGCGTTTCGCGTCCCGTGGCACCGGTCGGCGTGACGTCGACCGCGGCGCCGTGCTGCTCCTTGAAAATGCGCAACGGCTGGATCATCGCCGAGCCCTTCGCGCCGACGATGTCGAACCAGAACCGCTCCCCTTGCCCCAGGTGGCGCCAGCTAACGTCGACCGTGATCGACACGCCGTTTTCGCACACGATCAACGCCGATCCCATGTCCTCGACCGCGTCTTTGCTCGACCTGGTCAAGTGCGCGGAGATACGCTTGGGCGTGGGCCAGCCCGCGAGCCACAGTCCCAGATCGATGAGCGGCAGACCGAGATCGAGCACCGCGCCGC
>WNEZ01010574.1_pt1 | contig 10142 bp, 5 predicted proteins | sample 5400521 | NCBI WGS metagenome assembly WNEZ01 (sample SAMN13153339, study PRJNA577476) | soil metagenome | isolation source: 120 cm saprolite under Douglas fir tree site 2 hole 1 replicate 1 | place: USA:California | collected 2015-04-18
CAGCGGCACCGGTCCTGGCTCGCTCGATTGCGGAATTCAGTTAGCTGAGAAGTACGAATTAATTTACGCCACCATCGGTATTCATCCCCATGAAGCGAAGCTGGCAACCGATGCGGATTTCGAGGAACTCGGTCAGCTCGCAAGAAAGCCCAAGGTGATTGCCTGGGGAGAAATCGGCCTCGATTATTTCTACGTCCACTCGCCTCGTGACGTTCAGAAGCAAGTTTTTCTTAAACAACTGGAGCGTGCGGGGGCGGCGAGGTTGCCGGTTGTGATCCACTGCCGGCCATCGGACGGCAGCGACAATGCCTGGCAAGACTGTCTTTCACTGCTCGAACAGCATTGGCGAGCTACCAGCCTGGGCGGCATTCTGCACTGTTTTACCGGCAACTGGTCCTATGCCAAACGTGCGCTCGACTTAGGCTTCATGATTTCCTTCGCCGGAAATATCACTTTTCCCAAAGCGCAGCCCATTCGCGATGCAGCCAAGCAGGTGCCACTCGATCGCCTGCTCATCGAAACCGATTCCCCATTCCTGGCCCCGGTTCCGCATCGCGGCAAGCGGAACGAGCCGGCATTCGTAAAGGAAATCGCCCGCCAACTGGGCGAATTGCGCGGTATTTCTACCGAAGAAGTCGGATGCGTGACAGCCAGCAATTTCTACAACTTTTTCAGACTGGCTGAATCGAACAAAGAAAAAGTTCCAGGGCGTTAACTCTGCCTCTTCTGGTACCCTCAAAGGTTGGTTTGCACAGTTTTTGGGTAGATCAGCATGCCAGAAAATACTTTCGACATCGTGAGCAAGATCGACTTGCAGGAGGTCTCCAACGCCATCCAGCAGGCACTGAAGGAGATTCACACGCGCTTCGATCTGAAGGACTCAAAGTCGAGCATCGTGCTCGAGGGTAAAGATGCGATCATTCTGCAGTCAGTTGACGAATTCAAATTGAAAGCGGTCAACGATGTCTTTCAGCAAAAGTTAGTGAAACGCGGCGTGCCCCTGAAGGGTCTAACCTACAGCGCGGTGGAATCGGCCTTGGGCGGAACAGCCCGCCAGCGCATCACCATGCAACAAGGCATACCCATCGAGAAGGCACGGGAGATCGTCAAATTGATCAAGAATTCAAAGAAAAAAGTGCAGGCCTCGATCCAGGGAGATTTGGTACGGGTAAGCGGTAAGGATCGCGACACACTCCAGGAAGTGATCGCGCTGCTGCGCCAGCAGGATTTCGGAATCGATATGCAATTCACGAATTACCGCACAAATTGATAACTTACCGCGGAGGCATGGAGACAATGACGGTCAATTACGTGAGCCTGAGTTTGTTCTCCATGTCTCTGTGCCCCAGTGGTGAGATAAAGGTGCGATGAGCACGCCCGCCACCATCAACGGAAAAGAAGTTTTCGACCTTCTCCGCGACGATCTCGCAGCTATCGAACGCGAATTCGGCCGCGATACTGTGGCTGGCGTCGAGGCCATCACCGAGATTGGCGAATACCTGCGTGGCGGCGGCGGGAAGCGCATCCGGCCAGCATTGCTGCTTCTTTCTTCAAAACTCTTCAATTATCAGGGTCGCGGCGCTATCCGTCTGGGAGCGGTGGTCGAGATCATCCACACTGCCACCCTGGTGCACGACGACATTATTGACGAAGCCCAGATTCGCCGCGGTCGTCCCGCCGCAAATACGCAGTGGGGGAACTCGAAGTGCGTGCTGGCCGGCGACTGGCTCTACATGCAGGCGTTCAAAATCGCCGTGCAAGAACGCAACTTCCGCATTCTGGACACCCTGATTGATTTGACCCAGCAAATGGTCGAAGGTGAACTCCTGCAGATGGAAAAGCTCGGCAAACTGATTTCGCTCGACGAGCACTTTGACCTCATCTACCGGAAAACCGCATGCTTGTTTTCCGTATGCATGCGGGTGGGCGGAATCCTCGGCGGCGCCACGCGCGAGCAGGAAGAAAGTTTGGCGCAATATGGACATGCCAGTGAGCGCAAGCAGATTGAAACTGTGCTCCAGGAGCGGGCATTTGACGGCGTCACCCATGCAGAAATTCTGGAGATTCTGGAGAAGTACGGGTCGCTCGAAGCGGCCAACACCCGCGCTCTCCGCTTTGCCGAGCTCGCGCGAAACGCAATTTGCAGTTTTCCTGATAGTGAGATAAAGCGCGCCCTGCTCTGGGCGCCGGAATTCGTCGTAGCTCGGGAAAAATAATCACACCCCTCAGCCAGAGAGCTTCACTCCTTAACGGGGGAAACTAGAGCCGCCGCAATGATCGGAGATCATCCCACGAAGGGTCGTCTAATACCCAGACCGCTGTCGAGAAGCTCGCTCCACCACTGCCGCTAACCAGTGCTATTGGAACCGGTATCCCGGCTTGAGTTCACAGCGGTAGACCTTGCTCCGGTCTGGGTTGACTCTGGCATTGCAGTCCGCCCAACTCAAGTGAAGAGCTGGCCCCAGCGGAAAGATGATCGTTGATCGCTCCATGTCAGCCTCAATACTCACACCTTCCGATTCGGACGGCAGAGTGAAATTGAGCGCTCGACCGAAGATCACGGGATACGAGTGATGGATCATCTCGCTGGCCATGGGATGAAAGACTTCGGCTTCCAACAGGAACGTAGTTGTGTCGGACCAACCGCGAGCCGATACTGAGATCGTCTCACCACCCTTGGAGAACTGATCCGATTCGATTTTTGTAAACGGGCACGGCCCGGCAATGCACGAGACTCTGGCGTCGCGAAATTCGTTTCCTGTTCCGGCATCCAGAGATGCGCCGCCGATCGCGGCTTTCCACTTGCCGTCGGGCGAGCATGGATCCTGCCCGTTGCACGGCACATTGCCTTTATTCTCAATTTGAAATACTTGCACCGCACTACCTATATTCACCGCTGCCATGGTCTTGATCGAGTATCTTATCCGGACATTTCCCACCAAAGATTGAGACTGGTTGGCCTCGATGCGGGTCTCCCGAGGGAGTGGCGTCATGCGAGCAACGTAAAGTTTGTCACTGGCGAATTCCTTTAAATCGAGCGGCCTGTAACCGGGGTGCCGAAATTGAAGGGTGACCGCATGACCTCGCCGAAGTGCGATGGGCAGCGTGATTCGAAAGTATCCCATAGCGTCAGATTTGGCAGTAACGGTTTTCAACTCGTTCGCCGCCGTAATCTCGACGTCAGCTATGGGCAATTCTTTTTTTGGATCAGGATCCTGCATGGTGACTGCGCCCCTGAGCGATACGGGCTTGCGATGAAAAGTAAAAAAGAGCGCAGTGCCTAAAATGACGCTAGCCACGGCCGCCGCCACAACCCAAACTGCAACCGATCGTTTTTTTCCCATCCTGAGACTTACGCCGGGTTCCGAGGTAGCTGCCATGGCACCATTCTAGGGTCTTTATCTATCCGAAAGATCGGTTAATATCAAGATACGGCGGATGACAAATCAGAAGTCTAAACAGCTTTCGCGCCGGAAGGTGCTGAAGCAAATCCTGGGGACTGGTATGTGCATACCGTGCGCGCAATTCCTGTCTCTTGTGCCCACGTCTGCGCAGTCGCGGGTACCTGAACATCCTGCTGCATCCCCTTCTCTTTCACAGGAAGATGATAAGTTCCTTGACGACCTGGAGAACCGCAATTTTCAGTATTTTTGGGAGCAAGCTAATCCAAAAACCGGCTTGGTGAAGGACAGATGCAACGTCAAAATTAATGATCAAGGCATTGTGGCTAGCATTGCGGCCACTGGTTTCGGCCTGACAGCCTTGTGCCTCGGGCAAAAACACGGCTGGATCCCCCTCGCAGCGGCACGAGAGCGTGCTCTGACCACGCTCCGATTCCTCTGGAAAAAGTTGCCCAATCACCGAGGATTCTTCTATCACTGGGCGAATATAAATACCGGCGAGAGAGTGTGGGATTCGGAGGTGTCTTCGGTCGATACGACCATTTTGCTGTGCGGGGTTATCACTTGCCAGCAATATTTCCAGCATTGGGAAATCTCCCAGTTGGCGCATGACATTTTCAATCGCGTGGACTGGACATGGCTCTCAGAAGACACCACCTTACTACCACATGGCTGGACCCCCGAATTTGGGTTCCTCCCGTACCGCTGGGATCACTACAGTGAGCTGATGATGATGTATCTGTTGGGGCTGGGATCATCTTCTCATCCGTTGCGGCCAGAAGCCTGGTATGCCTGGAAACGCTTGACCTTCGACTATGATGGCTTACGCTACATCGGGTCCTTTGCTCCCCTCTTCATACACCAATATTCGCAAGCCTGGTTTGACTTTCGTGGCAAACGGGATAGATTTGCTGATTATTTTCGAAATTCAGCCATTGCTACTGAGGCACACCGTCGTTTTTGTTTGGAATTATCCAAACAGTTCCCGACGTACAAAGACGACATGTGGGGAATAACGGCTTCTGACTCTCAAACCGGCTATGTGGTTTGGGGTGGACCGCCGGCGGTTGGCCCCATTGATGGGACCCTGGTGCCCAGTGCCTCCGCGGGTTCGCTGCCCTTCTTGCCCCAGCCCGTCATGCTCGTTCTGCAGACGATGAAGAATCGCTATGGGACCGCGTGGAGCAAGTACGGCTTTGTGAACGCGTTCAATCCGCTCACCAATTGGTATGACAGCAGCGTGATTGGAATTGATACCGGAATCACTATGCTCATGGCGGAGAACACTCGAACCGGCTTCGTCTGGGAAACATTCATGAAGAGTCCAGAAGCACGTCGGGGAATGGACCGCGCCGGCTTCAGGAGTTATTACCAGCCTCGAATTGATGATCCTAAAGGCTCGGCCCCTGCAGGATCGCAGTAAGTTTCTCAAAACCTCCCAGAGGATTTTTTTCAAAAAACGTGGAATTTTTTCGCGCGGATTTGGCGATAAAGCCTTGCCACAACTTGGGTTCCGGCAACCCGGTTGGGTCCGCTGCAACACCCCACCCACTCAAAGGTGCAGAGGATAAAGGGGTAACCAGGAAATTCTCGGTGGCTTGGTGTGACCCCAACCTGCCTTCGCGTGATGATTCAGGTATGGAACTCAACGTGAAGTGACTTAGCTTGGAATCCGCTCCGCTCAGCGAAAGTTTCCGGCTCTCAGGCAACCCTTAGGAAGGGACTGGGGACCTCAATTCTTAACCTTTTTTGGTCTGTTTACCCATTAGGAATTTGGATCCTGGAATCCCTGTTCCGGAAGCGATGTCGCGCAGGTTCAACGGGAGCGATTTCCAGGGTTCTGATATGGCTGAGCGGGAAAATTTTTGGAAGGGATGGCGGGAGCGCTTTTCGGCCCTCCGCAATGTGCCACCGGTCCTCAGAATTGTCTGGGAATCCGGTCCGGTGGTCGTGGGCTTGGGGCTTGCCTTCCGCTTTCTGGCTTCGTTCGTCCCCGTCCTGGCTCTCTGGATCACGAAACTAATCATTGACACCATCGTGCGTGCGGTTGCTGCGCATCGGCCGGTGGAAGGTTCGCTTTGGTGGCTAGTCGCTGCGGAATTCGCGCTGGCCATATTCGGTAGCGTTCTCGGCCGGACAATTGACTATTTGGACGCTCTGCTGGCTGACAACTACACCCGGCACGTCAGTATCCAGGTGATGAAGCACTCTGCTGATTTGGATCTCCTGGCATACGAGAACCCGGTTTTTTATGACCGGCTCGAGCGAGCGCGCGTGCAAGCGACGGATCGGCTGGGAATGATTCAGTCGATAGGGCGACTCATTCAGCAAGTGATTACCGCTGGGTCTTTGTCGGTTTCAATTCTCCTGTTTTCACCCTGGTTGTTGTTGCTCTTGATCGCTGGCATTATTCCTGCGTTTCTTGGCGAAAGCCATTTCGCCTTTCTCGGATATGCCCGGAATCTGCGCCAGACCCCAATTCGCCGGCAACTCGATTATTTGCGTGTCCTGGGAGGAAGCAGAGAAGCTGCGAAGGAGCTCAAGCTCTTTGGATTGAAGGATTTCCTCGTTGAAAGGTTCACCAAGCTCTCGAACCAAATTTACCTGGAGAACGTCGCATTAGCACGGCGCAGGCTGGTGGCGGGAGCTTTCCTGTCGCTGGTCGGAACGGCAGGCTATTACTCTGCATACGTATATGTGATCTGGCGCACGGTGGCAGGATTCCTGAGCATCGGTACCCTGACCTTCCTCACCGGGGCAATCGTTCAGGCAAGCAGCAATATCCAACAGATATTTTCCACGCTTTCAAGTATTGCGGACCAAGCCCTGTTTCTTACCGACCTGCTTGCATTCTTCGAGATGCGACCCACTATTCGGTCTAAGCCGAATGCGTTGCCGACTCCGAGTCCCATTCTGCACGGATTCGAATTCCGTAACGTATCGTTCCGCTATCCGGGAACCTCACGTCTTGTCCTCCGAGACCTGAATTTTCGCCTCGGCGCGGGCGAGCGCGTTGCCCTAATCGGGGAAAACGGAGAAGGCAAGACCACGCTTGTTAAGCTCATGACCCGCCTTTACGACCCGGAAAAAGGGCAAGTGCTCCTCGATGGCGTGGACCTCCGCGAATACAACCTCGAAGACCTCTACCGAAAAATCGGCGTCATTTTTCAGGATTTCGTGCGCTACGAGATGACCGCCCGTGAAAACATCGCGATCGGGCAGATCGAGGATCTCGGCAACTTGGAACGGCTGCAATTGGCTGCTAAGAAAAGCATGGCGGATACGGTGATCGGACGCCTTCCCTGCGGATATGAACAAATGCTAGGGCGGCGCTTTGAAGAGGGAGTAGACCTCTCAGGAGGTGAGTGGCAGAAAGTTGCGCTGGCGCGCGCGTATCTCCGCGACGCGCAGGTGCTCATCCTTGACGAACCCACTGCTGCGCTGGATCCGCGCAGCGAATACGCAGTCTTCCAGCGATTTGCCGATCTTACGGCCGGCAAAACTGCTCTTTTTATTTCGCACAGATTCTCCACCGTGCGCATGGCGGATCGTATTGTCGTGCTCGAAAACGGCAGAATTGCCGAGGATGGCAATCATGAGGAACTAGCTAATCTCGGTGGTCGTTATGCAGAGATGTTTGAAATGCAAGCGGCCAGCTATCGATAGGAAATTAGAAAGTTAGATGCCCCAGAATACACATCTAGAGCTTATTAGCGCAGAAACCGAACGCCTGCCCGAACCCGCGAGGGAAGCCGCCAACGTTCAGATCTTGCGCAAGAAAGCGGCAGAGTTGGCATGCAGTGTAACTCTGTTGTCGGAGATGCAGTCGTCCCCGACGTTTCGCCACCGCTGTGGCGTGCTGAAAAGTAAACTCAAACCTCTATTCGCGGCTTTGGAATCATCACCGCCGGAATCACCCACTTCGGATGATTTTCGCTGGCTTTATGAAAACAGCCGGGTATTGTATGGCGAACTTCAGAATACCGTTGCAGCACTCAAGTCACAGCGGAACCTAGCCCACGTCCGTACCGAGGCAGGCAAAATCGTCCCGCGGGCCCTTGCGCTGGCAGAGGGCTTTCTGGAAGCCACTTCCTATGAGTTCAGCGAGCCGGAATTTACTTTGTTTGTCGAAACCCTTCAACAAACCACCATTCTGACAATGCGGGAGCTTTGGGTTCTTGTCTCAGCCCTGAAGCTAATCCTTCTGGAACAGATCGCTGCGCATGCTGGTTCTATCATCCGTGATCCGCGCGAGTCGAATGGTGTGTGCGTTTACGTACGCAATCTCCGGAATATCGGTCAAGTTACGTGGAAAGAGGTTCTCGAGCCGCTGATTGCCTTTGACCGCATTCTGCGGCAGGATCCAGCGGACTGTTACAGCAAAATGGATTTTGAAAGCCGCGATTTTTACCGGCGTAAATTGTCGAATATTGCGGCCCACTCCAGTTTCAGCGAGATGGAGGTTGCCCAGGAAGCGCTTGCTTTGGCTGAGGAAGCTCGCCGGCGGAGCTACAAGAATCCGAGAATAGGCCTGCGCGAATCGCACATAGGTTATTACCTTGTCGATAGGGGAGCGGATCTTCTTTATCAGAGGATAGGTTTCAAGCGCCCATTAGGGCAAGAAGTCGAAGCGTCATTGCGCAGATTTCCGGATAAATTCTTCCTGCTGGGGATTGGAATACTTACGTTCACCATTGCATTGGCAGCTGGGTCGCTGCTCTACGATTCCCACAGTTCCGTTGGTTTTGTTGTTGCCTCAATTTTGATGTTGTTGTTACCCGTCTCCCAGAGTGCAGTGCAATTGATGAATCAGCTAATCACTTCACTCCTGCCGGCGGAGATTCTTCCAAAACTCGACTTGTCCGAAGCAGTTCCGGATGACTGCATTACCATGGTCGCAGTTCCGAGTCTGCTGTTGAATGAAAAGCAGGTACACGGCCTAGTTGAGGACCTGGAGGTACGCTTTCTCGGGAACCACGATCCAAATATTCATTTCGCGCTCCTGACGGATTTGCCTGATTCGCGTGAGCCTGCTCGAGAAGACAACCCGCTAATCGATCTATGTACCGATTTGATTCGCGAACTGAATGAGAGATATGCCGGACAGGGGATGGGATCGTTCTTCCTGTTCCATCGTCACCGCGTTTACAACCCGCGCGAAAGAGCTTGGATGGGTTGGGAGCGCAAGCGCGGAAAACTGCTGGATTTTAACAAACTACTCCGCGGGAAATACGACAGCTTTCCTGTAAAAGTTGGAGACCTTTCCATCCCCCAGCAGGTCCGCTTCGTTATTACTCTCGATGCGGATACGGAACTTCCGCGCGGAACGGCACACCGGATGATCGGGGCTCTAGCACATCCGTTGAACCAAGCTGTTATTGATCCGGAGAAGAATATTGTCGTCAGCGGATACGGCATCCTGCAGCCGCGGGTTGGAGTCAGCGTGCAAAGCACAGCACTGTCACGGCTTGCTGCCATCTATGCGGGTGAAACCGGCTTGGATATCTACACCCGGGCTGTTTCAGACGCCTATCAAGATCTGTTTGGCGAGGGCATCTTCACCGGCAAGGGAATCTATGAAGTAGATACTGTTTATCGCGTCCTCGATCGGCGATTCCCGCGAAATGCGCTGCTGAGTCACGATTTGATCGAAGGCGCATACGCACGGGCCGGCTTGGTAAGCGATATCGAGGTGATTGAGGATTATCCTTCCCACTACAGTGCCTACAACCGCCGCAAACATCGTTGGCTGCGCGGTGACTGGCAGATCGCGGGATGGCTATTCCCCAGGGTGACTGAGGAATCCGGGGAGCATGCGCCGAATCCGATTTCATCCATTTCGCGATGGAAGATTTTGGATAATCTACGCCGCAGCTTGGTGGAGCCAGCAACGTTTTTGCTGCTTGTGCTTGGTTGGCTTGCGCTCGGCGGGCGCCCGTTATATTGGACCCTGCTCACCATTTGCATTCTGTTTATCCCAGCGTGGAGCCAGTTTGCCCTTAACCTCCTGCGTGCGCTATTCAAGCTCAATCCGATCATTGCCCGCGAAGCTCTCGATGCGCTCTACACTGCGAATATCAACCTCTTTTTCACACTGACCTTCCTTGCCCACCAGGGGTTGCTCTCGCTCGATGCAGTGGTGCGTGCTCTCGTCCGGCGGATCATCACCCATCGCCGGCTTTTGGAATGGGAAACGGCGGCAGAAGCCGAGCTTGGTCGAGGGCGTGCACCAGCGGATCTATATCTGAACTGGATGCCAGCCCTCGCGTTCGGACTGGGTCTTCTAGTGTTGGTCACGCGGCCTAATGCCCTCCCTGCTGCGCTGCCGATTCTATTGCTCTGGGGCTGCAGCAAAATCATTTCCGCGTGGCTGAACCGGCCGCCTGCGTCACGAAGCCAAGTCTCTCGTACCGAGGCGTCATTTCTTCGCAATTCTGCTGTTCACATGTGGCGGTATTTTGCCGAGTTCAGCACCGAAGAACACAACTGGTTGATACCGGACAATATCCAAGAGCAACCGCCGGCCGTAGCGGCCCGTGTGTCGCCCACCAATCTGGGCTTCCTGCTGAATGCGAGGCAGGTGGCATGTGAGTTCGGATATCTCACCGTCCCAGAATTTACGGAACAGGCCCTGAGGACACTTGCGACCGTATCAAGTCTGCGTAAGCATCGCGGGCACCTGCTGAACTGGTACGATACGCGCACGCTTCAGCCCCTCGCCCCGCTCTTTGTTTCCTCCGT
>WNEZ01006677.1_pt1 | contig 10140 bp, 8 predicted proteins | sample 5400521 | NCBI WGS metagenome assembly WNEZ01 (sample SAMN13153339, study PRJNA577476) | soil metagenome | isolation source: 120 cm saprolite under Douglas fir tree site 2 hole 1 replicate 1 | place: USA:California | collected 2015-04-18
GTCGGGCATGTTGTATTTGAAGCCGGGCAGCTGCACCTCGTAGAACCACGAGCCCTCTTCGGTGTATCGCTGGTGCGCATCTCTGCTCATCCCGTGCAGGGACCACTTGCGCGCCTCGTCGATGAGCTCCTGCGGGCCCGTCAGCATCCCGCCTTCGCCGGTGGCCAGGTTCTTGTTCGCGTAGAACGAGAACGCAACGAGGTTGGTGACGTCGCCGGCAGCGGGAGCACCGATCATGCGGCCGCGATAAGACGCGGGCAGCGCGTGCGCCGCATCTTCGATCACGGCCAGGTGGTGGCGCCGCGCGATGTCGAGGATCGCGTCCATCTCGCACGGGTGGCCGTACAGGTGGACCGGCATGATCGCCTTGATCGTTGTGTCGGCGCGCACGGCCGCCTCGATGCGGTCCGGGTCGATGTTCAACGTGTCCGGCTCCACGTCCACCAGCACCGGCTGAGCGCCGACCTGCTCGATGACGTGGATGGTCGATGCAAACGTCATCGGGGTGCTGACCACCCGGTCGCCGGGTCCGATCCCGAGCACCGCCAGCGCGATATGCATCGCGCCCGTGCACGAGTTGAGCGCCAGCGCCGATTCCGCTCCGACGAATTCGCGGAACTCGGACTGAAAGCGGTCGACACGCGGACCGGTCGTGATCCAGCCCGAGCGCAGGGCCTTCACGACCTCCTCGATCTCCTCCTCGCCGATGAGGGGAGGCGAGAAGCTGAGAAACTCGGACCTCACATGGCCCCCCATTCCGCGCCGCTGACGCCAAACGGGCCCAATCCAAGGCCCGGATAGGCTCCGTTGACGCCAAACGGGCGGAATCGGCGGTGCACCGCCGGCTACTTTACTGCCGGTAGCCAGGCGGAGCGCTGCGCTTCGTACGTCGAGATCGACGATTGGTGGCGCTCCACGAGCCCGATCTCGTCGAGGCCTCCGAGCATGTTCTCGCGCGCGAACGCGTCGATCTCGAATCGATAGGCGAACCCGTCGCCGCGCACCTGTTGCTTTTCCAGGTCGACGGTGACCTGGGCCGCCGGGTCTTCGGACGCAAGGTCGATGAGGTGGCGCACCTGGCTCTCCGGCAGCGTCACCGCCAGCAAGCCCGTCTTGTAGCAGTTCGCCTTGAAGATGTCCGCGAAGGTAGGCGCCACGATGGCGCGGAATCCCGCGTCGCGAATCGCCCAGGGCGCGTGCTCGCGCGACGAGCCGCAGCCGAAGTTCGCGCCGGTGACCAGCACCGTCGCGCCGTCGTGCTCGGGTCGGTTGAGCACGAAATCTTCCGCCTGCCGCCAGTCATAGAAAAGGAATGGGCCGAAGCCGGTCCGCTCGATGCGTTTGAGGAACTGCTTCGGAATGATCTGGTCCGTGTCCACGTCCGCGCGGTCCAGTGGCAGCATCCGTCCGGTGACGCGCGCAACCGGTTCCATTACAGGAGTTCGCGGACGTCGACCAGGTGGCCGGTCACCGCGGCGGCGGCCGCCATCGGGGGGCTCATCAGGTGCGTGCGCCCGCCGGCGCCCTGCCGGCCCTCGAAGTTGCGGTTGCTGGTGGACGCGCATCGCTCGCCCGGCGCCAGGATGTCCGGGTTCATGCCGAGGCACATCGAGCACCCGGCGTTGCGCCACTCGAAACCGGCGGCCTTGAAGATCGCGTCGAGGCCCTCATCCTCCGCGGCCCGCTTGACCGTGGCCGACCCCGGCACCACCATCGCGCGCACCTTCGGGTGTACGTGCTTGCCCGCAATGACGCGGGACGCAGCGCGAAGGTCTTCGAGGCGCGCATTCGTGCACGAGCCGATGAACACGCGGTCGATGGCGATGTCCGCGAGCGCGGTACCCGGACGGAGGTCCATGTAGCGCAGCGCGCGCACGTCGGTGTCGGTGAGCGGCTCCGGGACGCGGCCCGTCACCGGCGCCACCTGTCCGGGGTTCGTGCCCCAGGTCACGTGCGGCTCGAGCCTGGTCGCGTCGAGCTGGATCTCGTGGTCGAAGACCGCGTCCGCGTCGGTGGCGAGGGACCGCCAGTGGTCGAGGGCGGCGTCCCAAGCTGCGCCGCGCGGGGCGTGCGGCCGGCGCTCCAGGTACGCGTACGTGGTGTCGTCCGGGGCCACCATGCCCGCCTTCGCGCCCCACTCGATGCTCATGTTGCAAACCGTCATCCGGCCTTCCATGCTCAGGCCGCGCATCGTCGAGCCCCGGTACTCGACGAGGTGGCCCTGGCCGAACGAGATCCCGGTGCGGCCGATCAGCCCGAGGACGACATCCTTGGCCGTGACGCCCAGAGGAAGCTCGCCTTCGACTGTTACGGCCAGGTCGCGGGCGCGCGTCTGCGGCAGGCACTGGGTGGCCAGGACGAGCTCGACCTCGGACGTGCCGATCCCAAAAGCCAGAGCCCCGAACGCGCCGTGGGTGGAGGTATGGGAGTCGCCGCACACGATGACCATCCCCGGCTGGGTCAGCCCGAGCTCGGGGCCGATGACGTGGACGATGCCCTGCCGGCGGCTGCCGATCTGGTGCAGGGGGATGCCCTCCCGGCGGCAGTTCTCGGCCAGCACCTCCATCTGCTTGCGGGACAGGTCGTCGGCCGCTCGCGCGCCGCCTCGGGTGGGGACGTTGTGGTCCATCGTCGCGAGCGTGAGATCGGGCCGCCGGACGTGCCTGCCCGCCAGCCTCAGCCCTTCGAACGCTTGCGGGGAGGTGACCTCGTGGATCAGGTGCAGGTCCACATAGAGGAGGTCGGGCTCGCCGGGCGCGGTGCGGACCACGTGTGAATCCCACAGCTTCTGGCCCAGGGTGGAGGGCATAGGAAAACGAACTCTACCGGCCCCCGAAGCCGCCTGTCCGTGTGAGCCGTTCAAAGGGGCCGCCTCCGGATTTGTGGCTGAAACACAAATAAAGGCCCCCGGCATGCCCTAACATCCTGCAGCACATGGACAAGTCGTCGCGCGTGTTCGTAGGCCTCCTCCTTCTGGGCCTTATTGGCCTTGGTCCGTCGGGGGCTCGCGCGACCTAACCCAAATCGCAAAGAGATCGCAAAGCCCCCGACCGAAAGGCGGGGGCTTCTTGTTTGTAAACGAGCACAGGAGAAATTGGAAGAGAAGTGACCGGAGCGGACATGGTGCTGGAGGCGCTGGAGCGCGAGGGGGTCGAGCTGATATTCGGCTACCCCGGCGGCGCCAACCTACCCATCTACCAGCACCTGCCGGATCACCCCAAGCTCAAGCACATCCTCGTCCGCCACGAGCAGGGCGCGGCCCACATGGCCGACGGCTATGCCCGCGCCTGCGGCAAGCCCGGCGTCGTGTTCGCCACCTCGGGGCCCGGCGCGCTGAACCTGGTCACCGGGCTCGCCACCGCGTACATGGACTCGGTGCCGATGATCGCCATCACGGGCCAGGTCGCCAGCTCGATGGTGGGGCGAGATGCGTTCCAGGAAACCGACGTCATCGGCGCCACCAGCTCGGTCACCAAGCACAGCTACCTCGTTACCAACATCAACCAGCTGCCGCGCGTGATCCACGAGGCGTTCCACATCGCCACCACTGGCCGGCCAGGGCCGGTCTTGATCGACATCTGCAAGGACGTGCAGCAGGCCGATGCACCCAACGTGCCGCCGGAGAGGTTGCAGATTCCCGGCTACAAGCTCAACGGGCACGTCAACCTAGAGCACGCCAAAGCCGCCGCGATCGCGCTGGCGGAGGCCGAGCGCCCGGTCGTGCTCGCCGGTCACGGCGTCCTGCTGAGCCACGCGGAAGCAGAGTTGCGCGAGTTTGCGGAGAAGGCGGCGGCGCCCGTCGGCACCACGCTGCTCGGAATCGGGTCCTTTCCTGTCAACCATCCACTTGCGCTGCACATGACCGGGTTCATGGGCACCGGTTGGAATCTGAAAGCAGTGCAGAACGCCGACGTTCTGATGATGGTCGGCATGCGAGTCGACGACCGCGTCACTGCGAAGCTCGCCGATTTCGCGCCCAAGGTCAAGACCTTCATCCACATTGACATCGATGGCTCGGAGATGGGCAAGAACGTGCGGCCTCAGATCGAGCTGATCGCCGACGCCAAGCAGGCGCTGAAGGCGATGATCCCGCACCTCCCCGAGCCTGAGAAGAGCCGCGGCACCTGGCTGGCGCAGATCGACGCCTGGCGGGAAGAGCACCCCCTTAAGTACACGCACTCCAACGGCCACCTGCAGCCCCAGGACGTGCTCATCGACATGTACAAGCGCTGCCGCAACGAGGCGATCGTCGTCGCCGACGTCGGCCAGAACCAGATCTGGGCGGCGCTCTGGTGGAACTACGACCGTCCGGGCCTGTTCCTCAACTCCGGCGGCTCCGGCACGATGGGATTCGCGCTGCCGGCCGCCATCGGCGCCAAGTTCGCGCGGCCGGAGCTGGACGTGTGGTGCGTCGCCGGCGAAGGCGGCTTCGTGATGACCGCGCAGGAGCTGTCGGTCGCGGTCGAGCACCAGCTCGACGTCAAGATCGTGCTCCTCAACAACTTCTCGCTCGGCATGGTCCGACAGTTCCAGGACGACTTCTATGGCGGCGTGCGCTCGGAGTCCGACCTCAAGCACATGCCCGATTTCGTCAAGCTCGCCGACGCATACGGGCTGCCGGGCATTCGCGTCGACAAGTTCGCCGACATCGGTCCCGCGATGGATGCGGCGGAGCGGACGAAAGGACCGTTCCTGATCGACTTCCGGATCGACCCCGAGGCCAACGTCTACCCGATCGTCCCGCTGGGCAAGAGCCTGAACGACTTCTGGGAGGCTCCGGACCAATGAGCAAAGCGGCCCTGCCAGTTGTACCTCCCCACCCGCCCGCGCCTGCTGCGCAGGCGGGGGCGACCTCCGCACGGGGTGGGGAGGGAGTTGATCGGCTGCGGGTGCTTTCCGTGGTCGTCGAGGATGGCCCGGGAACGCTCAGCAAGGTTTCAGGTCTGATCCGCCGCCGCGGATTTCACGTGCGCGCCATCTCCGTCGGTCCCAGCCGCGAGCCGGGCCTCGTCCGCATGACGCTCACGGTCGACTCGGGCCACGCCGAGGTCGACCAGGTCCGCAAGCAGCTCGAGCGACTCGTCGAGGTGGTCGAGGTCGAAGACCTGACCGGCCACGACGTGCACAGCCGCGAATTGGTGGTGGCGCGCGTCGCCGCCGCCGACTTGTCCGACCTGATCGAGCGCGGGGCGAAAGTCCTGCACAGCAGCCCCACGGGGACCACGGTCGAGTTCGTCGGCGATGGCAGTGAGGTCGGCGATTTCGTCGAAGAGTTGAGAAGGCATGGAGTCCAGGACGTGGTCCGCTCGGGCCCGGTTGTCATGAGGAGAAGCGCATGAAGATCCACTACGAAATCGACTGCCCACCCAGCCTGGGTGAGCCGGTCGCGGTGATCGGCTACGGCAGCCAGGGTCGCGCGCATGCCTTGAACCTGCGTGACAGCGGCGAGGACGTACGGGTCGGACTCTACCCCGGCAGCAAGTCGATCGAACGTGTGGAGGCCGATGGCCTGCGCGCGGTGCCGGTACCCGAGGCAGTGTCGGAGGCGACGGTCGTGATGGTGCTGACCCCGGATGCGGGCCAGGGCAAGCTTTTTCGCGAGTCGATCGAGAGCCACCTCCAGCCTCGCTCGATGCTGATGTTCGCGCATGGGTTTGCGATCCATTTCGCGCAGATCAAGCCGGACGCGCAGCTCGACGTCGCGATGATCGCCCCGAAGGGCCCCGGCCACCTCGTGCGCAGCACTTACGTCCAGGGCCAGGGCGTGCCCGCCCTGATCGCGGTGCACCAGGACGCCACCGGCAAGGCGTGGCCGCGCGCGCTCGCCTACGCGAGGGCGCTGGGCGCCGGGCGCGCCGGCGTGCTCGAGACCACCTTCAAGGAAGAGACCGAGACCGACCTCTTCGGCGAGCAGGCCGTACTGTGCGGCGGTGTCAGCTCGCTGGTCAAGACCGGTTTCGAGACCCTGGTCGAGGCGGGCTACCAGCCCGAGCTCGCGTACTTCGAGGTCCTCCACGAGCTGAAGCTCATCGTCGACCTCATGTATAGAGGCGGGCTCGGTTTCATGCGCTACTCGGTCTCGGACACGGCGGAGTACGGCGACTACGTTTCCGGCCCCCGCGTGATCGACAACCACGTGCGCGAGAACATGCGGCAGATCCTGCGCGAGATCCAGGACGGCTCGTTCGCGGAGAAGTGGCTGGACGAGAACTCGAACGGGCGCGAGAAGTTTCTGGCCATGCGGAAGAAAGACGCCGAACACCCCGTAGAAAAGGTCGGGCGCGATCTGCGCTCGATGATGACCTGGTTGGAGCCGGTGGAAAAATGACCAAGGAATCTGACGTAGACCGCGTATACATCTTCGACACCACGCTGCGCGATGGCGAGCAGTCCCCGGGGTTCCACCTCGATGCCAACTCCAAGCTGAAGATCGCGCGCCAGCTGGAGAAGCTCGGCGTCGACGTGATCGAAGCCGGCTTCCCGATCTCCTCCCCTGGCGATTTCCAGGCCTGCCGCCAGATCGCGCGCGAGATCCGCGGTGCCACGGTCACCGCGCTGGCGCGTGCGGTTCCGGAAGACATCGACGCCGTCTGGGCCGCGATCAAAGACGCCGAACACCCGCAAATCCACATCGTGCTGTCGGTCTCCGACATCCACATCGACCGCAAGCTCGGCATGACGCGCGAGCAGGTGCTCAAGCGTGGAGCGGAGATGGTGGCGTACGCGCGCTCGCTGTGCGACAACGTCCAGTATTCGCCTGAGGATGCGAGCCGCGCCGACATCGACTACCTGATCGAGACGGTCGAGACGATGATCGCCGCCGGCGCCAACGTGATCAACCTGCCCGACACCACCGGGTACAGCCTGCCGCTGGAGTTCGGCGAGATGGTGCGGCGCGTGATCACCGACGCTCGGGGCAGCGAGAAGGCCCTGTTCTCGGTGCACTGTCACAACGATCTCGGCCTCGCCACCGCCAACTCGCTGTCCGCCATCGCCGCGGGAGCGCGGCGAGTCGAGTGCACCATCAACGGCATAGGTGAGCGAGCCGGCAACACCTCGCTCGAAGAGATCGTGATGCTGCTGCGTGTGCGGCAGGCCCAGCTCGGCCTCGAATGCGGAATCGACACGACCCAGATCACGACCACCTCGCGGCTGGTCGCCGAGCTGACGGGCAACCCGGTCCAGCCGAACAAAGCGGTCGTGGGCGCGAACGCTTTCGCGCACGCGTCGGGGATCCACCAGGACGGCGTCCTGAAGGACAGGCTGAACTACGAGATCATGAAGCCCGAGGACGTGGGTCTCGACGACTCACGCATCGTGCTCACCGCGCGCTCCGGCAGGCACGCGTTTCACTACCGTCTGAGCCTGCTTGGGATCAAGCTGGCCGATGGCAAGAGCGAGGCGGCGTGGCAGCGCTTCTTGCAGCTGGCTGACACCAAGCGCGAGGTGAACGACGACGATCTCCGCAAGATCGCGGACGGCGAATCGAACGGCAACGGCCACGCCACCGCGGTCGACGCGCCCAACGAGCACAACCACGTCGCGGACACCCTGCGTCACATGATTTTTGGGTGAGGATCGCATACCAGGGGGAGCCGGGCGCCTACTCTGACGAGGCGGTCGCGGCGCTGTTTCCAGGCGCCGATGCCGTCGGCTACGCGACGTTCCGGCTGACATTCGAGGCGCTTGCAATCGGCGCGGTCGACTCCGCGGTTCTGCCCGTCGAGAACACCAGCGCCGGGATCGTGCAGGAGGTGTCGGACCTCCTCTGGGAGCTCCCGGACCTGCGCGTCGTGCGCGAGCACGTGCTGCCGGTCAAGCACTGCCTGCTCGGCTGGCCGGGTCCTGTGGAGCGGGCGCTGTCGCACCCGCAGGCGCTCGCCCAGTGCAGCCGCTACCTCCATTCGCGACAGATCAAGCCGGTGGCATTCCACGACACGGCCGGTGCGGCCCGCGCTGTCGGCGAGCAGCGCCAACCCGGCACCGCGGCGATCGCGAGCAAAGCTGCGGCTGCCCGCTACGGCCTGTACGTGCTCGCCGAGTCGATCCAGGACGACTCCGAAAATCAAACGAGGTTCGTGGTCGTCGAAAAGGGGACTCCCGCGCGACCGGTCGACGGCGCGTCGTCTTCGAAATGTTCGCTTGCATTCGTGGCGGCGCACCGGCCCGGCAGCCTCGCGCATGCCCTCGACTGTTTCGCGCGCCGTAACGTCAACCTGACCCGGCTCGACAGCCGGCCGATCCTAGGCCATCCGTTTGAGTACCGGTTCTACCTCGACTTCTCGATCAACGGCGAGGCGAGCCCGCAGTCGGCGGAGGCGGCCCTCAAGGATCTCGAAGAGGCGGCGGCCGAGATCAAGCTTTTTGGGACCTACCCCACGACCTGAAATCTTTTACCGCCCGTAATAATCGTTTCAGGCCACCTGATATACCCCCGTTAAGGAAATTGGTCTAAGCTCTCCGTTCGTGGGTCGGCAGCCGGGCGCATCTGTTGCGGAGAGCGCGCCTCAGAAGTCGGAACGGCGGCGGCTGCCTGGGGTCAACCTGCGGATGGGCGCTGTCAAACAAGCGCGCCAGGAAGCGGGTCTGAGCCTGGCCCAGGTGGGCAAGGGCCATGTGACCGCGCCGGCCATATTCCTCATCGAAACCGGCCGCACGCGGCCGTCGCTGCCCACCCTCGAGCACATCGCCCAGCGGACGAACAAGCCGGTCGAGTTCTTTCTCGCCGATCCAGGCGGAGTGAGCGACCACGCCCAGGACGGCATGGTCGAGCTCGAAGCACTGCTGGCGCGCGGACGGTACGCCGATGCGATCGAGCTTGGCCACAAGCTTCTGAGCCTGGGTTCGTCGGCCTACCGTCTGGGCCCGATCCGGTACCACATCGCCCGCGCGCACATTCAGCTCGGGAAGCCCGAGCCGGCTGGCGAGCTCTTGCGGCAGGCGTCGGCTCACTTCGAATCGGTGGGGGACGGCCTGATGCTCGCGGAGTGCCTGGCGTTGCAGGCTTCGCTGGCGTATATGACACAGCGGCCTGGCGCAGTGGCCCTTGCCGAACGCGCACTCGCCCTGTGCCGGAGCCTGAAGCCGGTGCCCGAGACGACCGAAGCGCGGGTGCTCGGCGTCCTGGCGGCCGCCCATCTCGCCAACAGCGAGTGGGAGAGCGCGATGAGGTTTTACAACGAAGCGATCGAGGTCGGCGCCGCCTTGAACGACCTTCGGCGCGTGGCGCTGACGTACCACGACATGTCCATCGCGTATCGCGAAACCGGACAGAACGAGGCGGCCATGAAGTACGCCAACCGGTCGTTGGCGCTGCTCGAGGTGGTTCGCGACCGTGCGTCGCTGGCGCGCATCGAAAACGACCTTGGCCTGCTCATGATGGCCAAGGGGGACCACCCGGGTGCACACCAGCACCTGGATCGCGCGCTCGAGCTGACGGGGGAGACCGAGCCCGAGCCAGGGCGCGCCAACATGATCCTCAGCCTGAGCGAGCTCAGCCTGCAGGAGGGCAACGTCGACGCGGCGGCAGAGCTGGCGGAGCAAGGCCTGCGGCTCGCCGAGCAGATGCAGGAAGGGGCCGCGATCGCAGAAGCCCACATGTGGCTGGGCAGGGTGGCCGAGGAGCGCGGCGACAGCGATGCAGTCGATCGAGAGTTCGAGCTCGCGCTGGTGGGCCTGGCCGAGTTCGGGGCCGGCGACCGGCTGCTGCGGTGTCATGGCATGTATGCCGAGATCCTCGAGCGGCGCGGAGACCTGAAGCGAGCGTACGTGCACATGAAGAATGCCTGGTCGGCGAGCCGGCCGGGGATGCTGCGGGAGCAACACCAAGAGGCGAAGCGGGCCTAGCCTCCCCTGGCCTCCCCACTTGTGGGGAGGTCGGCGCCGGGTGGGGAGTCGCACATAGCCCATCCGGAATCGAGAAGACGGCATGCTAACGTAGGTTTTTAGCCCCTACATGGCCAAAGCGCTTCGCAACTCCAAGCACACGCTCGCGGCCGAAACCGTCACCGCCGACTACCGCCTCGCCTACAGCAGCCGCCGGGCCAGCATCATCGGGCGAGCCGAGGTCTTGCGCGGCAACGCCACCTTCGGAATCTTCGGCGACGGCAAGGAGGTCGCCCAGCTGGCGATGGCCAAAGC
>WNEZ01006680.1_pt1 | contig 10139 bp, 7 predicted proteins | sample 5400521 | NCBI WGS metagenome assembly WNEZ01 (sample SAMN13153339, study PRJNA577476) | soil metagenome | isolation source: 120 cm saprolite under Douglas fir tree site 2 hole 1 replicate 1 | place: USA:California | collected 2015-04-18
GGTTCATCTTTCCGGTGGAAAGGGCAAAGCGCCGGGGCGCGCGCAACTGCGGATACGCCCCGAGGTTCAAGGGGCAGCGGTGGTCCTGGAGAACAAGACGGGGCGTATTCTGGCGATGGCCGGCGGGTTTTCCTATCCCCTGAGCCAGCTCAATCGCACGACTCAGGCCGCACGCCAGCCGGGGTCGACGATCAAGCCCCTGACCTACCTTGCGGCGCTGGGCAAGGGCTTGCAGCCGGACACGCTTCTCAGCGACGACGAGATCGCGCTCCGCCCCGTCGGAGCGCGGGCACGGGGAGGCCGCGAGCCCGAATACTGGTCGCCCAAGAACTACGACGGCGGCGGAGGCGGCGTCCTGACCATGCGGGCAGCACTGGAAAATTCGCGCAATCGTGCGACTGTGCATCTCCTCGACGGGGGAATCGAGATCAAACCCGAGGCCAGTCTCAACCGAATCTGCGATCTGGCGGTGGAGGCGCAGATCTATCGCGAATGCCAGCGGGTCTATCCGCTCGTGCTTGGTGCGCAACCCGTGCGGCCGATTGACCTTGCCGCCTTCTATGCCACGATCGCAAATGAGGGGACGCGGCCCACACCCCATGCGGTCGAGTCCGTCGAGCGCGATGGCCAGAATATCTTTCGACACCAGGCAACGTCGGTCACGATCAAATCCGTCGACCCGGCGGCTTTTTATCAGCTGAAGACCATGTTGCAGGGCGTCCTCGCGCGTGGAACCGCCCGCTCCATCGCAAGGCTCTCCCCCTACGTCGCCGGCAAGACGGGCACCTCCGAGGATGAGAACGACGTGTGGTTCGTCGGCTTCACCAACGACGTTACGGTGGCAGTCTGGCTCGGCTACGACAATGCCGGAGGACGGCGCCGTACACTGGGCAGCGGTTCGACCGGGGGAGCGGTGGCGGTACCGGTCTTTGACCCGATAATCGAGGCCGCGTGGGCCCATGTGGCGTCCAAACGGGCGCTCGCACCGCCCTCACTCGAGGCGAGCCGGCAGCTCTCGTGCAACTCGAGCGATCTTGAACTTAACGAAAGTCGCCGGCGATCCAGGACCGCCATCACCGAGTGCCTCCGGTTGGATAGAAAGGGGAGAGTTATCGATACGCGGTATCGCCTGGTGTCTCGCGAGAGTGACAGGCAAGATCGCGACGAAATTCCGCTTCGCGGGCGGTCCGAACGCGCCTATGCCTTTGATCCGAGCCGATCGCCTTGGGAGAGTCCCTGGCAGGGCGCGTCGCAATGGCGTCCGCGTCGGGAATACGAATTGCGCGGACATCACCCGCGAGGCTTCCACGCGTCTAGGCGGTCCAATTTCATGTGGCGTCGTTGAGTGATCACGGCCGACGATCGCATTGGTAAATATTCTGATGCAGCGGAGGAACGAACGGCGGCTATTCGGTTTGAATCACAGGACGCAGGATAGCTGTTTCACTCTTAAATTTAGCACGCGGGTCGATTTGTTTGCACGTTCGCGCGCTAACAGCAGGAGGCTCCGATATGTGCGATTACAGCCTTGAGAACGTCGCGAGTCGCGCGGCGCGAGTCGGCGAGAAGCTTGTTTCAACCCAGTTCGTGAACTCATTGACCCGCGGTTTCGCGGCGATAGGAGAGCCGAATGTTGCTGTGTGCTTGCTTCCTGGCACCGAGCTGGGTTTTGACCAGGATGTAGAATGCGACCACCCGCTCGGGCTCTACGAAAGGCGGAAATTGAAAGAGAAGGTCGCTCGCTTCCGGCAGATCAATCTACATAGCCCCTACGAACACCACGATGCACTGGAATTTCCGAGTGGAAAGGTGGTGCTGCTGACACGGCTTTGCATCGGACAATCCGCCACGGTGTTGCAACTTCCGGCGGAAGCGCGCGCGCTGGAAGCCTCGCACGAAAGCGAAGTCAAGGGCCTGGCACCCGTCGATTAGGGTTCCGACGCGGACCGGGTACCCCGCGCGGAGAGAGAGAAACGGTGGGCACGCGCTGTCCACGCATCGGAGGCGTGCCGCTGGGCTGCCCGCATCATCGGGCTGTTCGCGGTCGAAACCAAACGTCCCAACACCGGTAACGCCCACGTGGAGACCACGTGGGCGAGGTTATCATCCGCCCTCATGCCCCTTCCCTCCCTCCCCCGCCAGCGGGGAGGGTAGAGACGGCGCATCGATGAAACGGTCGATCGCGCCGGTCGCGATACGCCGCTCGCGCTACTGGACGGCCGAGCGACCGAGTGGAGAGCGTCATGGCTGAACGGATTGTCGCATCGAAGTTTGCGATCCGGCGGAGTAGCCGCCTCGCGCTACTTTTCGGTGGGATAGGTGTTGCGACGGGGACCTTGATCGCGAGCCCGCACCTCCTTCAGGTGCCGCTGTCCCCGAAGAAAGAGCTGCCTCGCCCTATCGCCACCGAACGAACCTCGAATTTTGCCAGCTTTGCGGCGCTTGCACATGCGGTCAAGCCGGCCGTAATCGCGGTCATCGCTCGCACCACCGAGGTCGATTTGGCTTCGCGGGCGCAGGGATCACCCGAAGGACCAAGGTCGCGATTTAGCACATCGCAAGGATCCGGTTTTTTCATCACTGCCGACGGCTACGCCGTCACAAGTAATCATGTCGTCAAAGGCAGTGCATCGGTTGAGATTCGCACTGACGAGGGCGTCGTCTACAAAGCGAGGGTGATTGGCACCGATGCGATGAGCGACCTTGCGGTGATCAAGGCGGATGGGCGCAGGAATTTCGTGCACGTGAGGTTTGCGGAACAGCCGCCGCAGGTCGGCGACTGGATTATCGCCGTCGGTAATCCGTTTGGTCTCGGCGGGACAGTTACGGCCGGGATCGTTTCTGCGCGGGGCCGGGACGTGGAGAAGGAGTCGGATTCGTATCAAGACCTGCTTCAGATCGATGCGCCCATAAATAAAGGCAATTCAGGCGGGCCGACGTTCGACATTTCAGGCAACGTGGTAGGAGTCAATACCATCATCCTCTCGCCCACAGGCGGTTCAGTAGGAATCGCCTTCGCGATCCCGTCGGACAAGGCGAAACTCATCGCTGAACAGCTCAAGGAAAGGGGTGCGGTGACGCGGGGCTGGTTAGGAATTCAGTTCCAGTCCGTCTTGCCGGAAATTGCTGACAGCCTGGAGTTAGCGGAGCCGGCGGGCATTCTCATTGCCGACGTCCACCCTCAAGGACCAGCCGCGAAGGCAGGGATCGCAGCGGGCGACCTCGTGGATTCCGTCAATGGTGAAACGATAAAGAACGCCCACGACTTCAGTCGCGCAATAGACGCCACGCCGCCGGGTTCAATAGTCATACTCGGCACCCGGAAAAAGGGACGCGAAGAATGGATTGCCGTCATGGCCGGCCGGTCCCCGATGCACGCCGAGGTTTCGCCGCTGCCGACGCCTAAATACGAAGCTGGAAACAACGAAGATCACCCGCAGCTTGGACTGAAGCTCCTTGCGCTCGGCGCGCTAGGCGGCACCGAAGAACGACAAGGAGTGATGGTTGTGGAGGTTGAACCGGGCGGGCTCGCAGCGGGCCGAGGGATCGATCCGGGCGACCTCATCCTGGACGTTGCGGACGAGGCCATCGGGGCGCCGGAGGACGTGTTCAGGCTGGTAAACACCGCAAAAAGCGCCGGGAAACGTTCGGTATTGATGCGGATCAAGTCGGGCGACACTGCGAAGTTTATTGCATTGCCAATCGGCTGATTTTACCCATATCTCTTAGCGGAGCGGTTCGCTCCTCAATTCGCCGGCGCTGATCGCTATGCGCATCGAAGACTATGCACTGATCGGTGATTGCGAGACGGCCGCGCTGGTCGGGCGCGACGGATCAATCGATTGGCTATGCTGGCCGCGGTTCGATTCGGAGGCTTGCTTCGCGGCGCTGCTCGGATCCCACGACCATGGGCATTGGCTGATCTGCCCGAAGCATTCCGGCGCGCGCGTCGTTCGGCGATACCGCCCGAACACGCTGATTCTTGAAACGCGATTTGAAACCCCGGAAGGCGCGGCGACATTGATCGATTTCATGCCGCCCCGGGGAAGACATTCCAACATCGTGCGCATGGTCGTCGGGGAGCGCGGCCGGGTGCCGATGGCGACAAAGCTCGTGTTCCGATTTGGATATGGCGCGATTGTCCCGTGGATGACACGCCTGGAGGACGGTACATACCGCGCCATTGCGGGTCCCGATATGGTGGTATTGCGCACGCCGGTGCAGCTGAGAGGCGAAAATCTGACAACGGTAGGAAATTTCATCATTTCGGCAGGCGAAACCATTCCGTTCGTACTGACCTATTCATTGTCGCATCTGCCCCCGCCGGTACCGAGAGACCCAACAACGGCCCTGGAGGCGACGGAGGCCTTTTGGCGCGATTGGACAGGAAAATGCACCGCAGAGGGCCCCTGGCACGAAGCGGTGGTGCGGTCGCTGATTACGCTTAAAGCCCTGACATATGCGCCAACGGGCGGCATTGTGGCGGCTCCGACCACGTCATTGCCGGAGCGTCCGGGCGGGCCGCGCAACTGGGATTATCGCTTCTGCTGGCTGCGCGACGCGACACTCACCTTGCTCGCCATGATGCATGCCGGCATCTACCACGAGGCTCAGGCGTGGCGCGACTGGATGGTGCGGGCCGTCGCTGGCAGCGCCTATCAAATCCAACCGCTGTACGGCATCAGCGGCGAGCGCCAGCTGCATGAATGGATCGTGCCGTGGTTACCGGGTTTTGCGAACTCCAAGCCGGTCCGGGTCGGGAACGCAGCGCACCGTCAGTTTCAGCTTGACGTGTTCGGTGAGGTCATGGATGCCCTTCACCAAGCGCGTCGCAGCGGCATCACAACGAGCGAGTCGGGATGGCGGGTGCAGGTGGCGCTCCTGGGTCACCTTGCGCGCGTGTGGTCCCAACCGGACGAAGGCATATGGGAGGTTCGCGCGGAGCGCCGGCATTTCACCTATTCGAAGGTCATGGCTTGGGTTGCGTTCGATCGGGCCATCAAGAGCGCCGAAACTTTCGGACTTGAGGGGCCGGTTCACCAGTGGCGAGAATTGCGCGCGCAGATTCGCGCCGAGGTATGCGAGCGCGGTTTCGACGCACAACTCGGCAGCTTCGTTCAGTCATATGGATCGAAACAAGTCGACGCGAGCTTGCTCTTGATCCCATGCGTGGGATTCCTGCCGGTCTCCGATCGGCGCATAAGCGGCACCATAAGCGCGATTGAGCGGCGCCTGCTGGCGAATGATTTCGTCATGCGCTACGAGACAAGTACTTCTGTCGACGGCTTGCCGCCCGGGGAAGGGGTATTCCTCGCCTGCAGCTTTTGGCTTGCTGACGTCTACGTACTGCAGGGCCGTCGGCAGGACGCCGAGCGACTTTTCAAGCGCCTTATGGGCCTGCGTAACGACGTGGGCCTTCTCAGCGAAGAATACGACCCGGTGGCGCAACGGCTCATCGGCAATTTCCCGCAGGCATTCTCCCATGTTGCCTTGATCAATAGCGCCTTCAATCTCACACGCTCGCTCATGCCGGTCGAGCAGCGCTCTCAGGCGACGGTCGAGGGGAGCCCGTGAATGGACACTCGGGCGAAGCCGATGCAGCGCCCTCTCCCCGCATGCGGGAGCGGGTAGGGAGGGGACCAGCCGGACGTGACGTAATGCCTATTCCCGCGGTGGCTCGCGGGCCGATCAGAAACCGTAGTTGCGTCGCCAGTATGGGCGGTAGCCATACCAGCCGTACCGGCGATATCCCCAGTATGGGCGATAACCATAACGATATCGCCAATATGGCCGGTAGCCATAGAAGCCATAACTGTAGGGGCGCCAATAATATGGTCGATAGCCATAGTAGCGAGGCCGCCAGTAATAGGGACGATAGCCATGGGCGTAAGCTCCCCAATAGGCGGGGTAGCCATATGCGCGCCAGGGATACCGGTAGTAACCGTAGTAAGGAACTCCGAAGCCAAAGGTGAAGCCGGGTCCGAACGCTGACGCGCTGCCGGGAACAGCGACAGCTCCGGCTCCCATGAATCCGAAGACCATGAGCGGCTTGACTAGTGCGCGCATCGGAGTTTCCCACTTGGTTGGGCTCTGCCGTTGGTCCACCAGCCTTCCTCGATTAAAGCAACGCGAGCGCCGTCGCCTCGTTCCCGGCGTCGCGCTGCCGCCCTTCCGCCCCCTCCTTACCCTCCCCCCGCAAGCGGGGAGGGTAAGGAGGGGAGGAACGATATCCGTTAGTGTCGATGAAGGTCTTGCTGGTCGGCTCGTCGTCGTCGCGGTGAGTATGGAACGCCAAAACCCCGGAGGGGCTTATAGCTTAGGGCCGTCGATGCTGTGTCCGCGGCCGGCTTTTGATTTTCGACAGCATGTGCGGCCCTCAGTTTGGCGATCCGATCTCGCCGTCCGCGCCGCAATGCGGCGAACCCGCAAATTCGGCACAACGCCGCGAGCAACCGATGCGATTTAAGTTCCGCGCAGGCGCGCCGTAAGTTGGACATGCTTGCCCGGCATGCTAGGCCCACGCTGCGGGTCCATTCAATGGGAGAGCCGGAGACCGGAATGAGGACACCCCCTCCCCACATGCGCAAAGGCTTCGGCGGACACATTGAACCGAAAGCCCTTTACCGATGACGACGAAACGCCCGGCCGCGAGAGCAGTACCGGCGGACCCGTGCTGCTTCATCGTTTTCGGCGCCTCCGGAGACCTTGCCTACCGTCTTCTCGTGCCCGCGCTCTACAATCTCGCGGCACGAGGTCTGCTGCCGGAAGCCTTTGCGATCATCGGCGTCGCGCGGGCCGAAAAGTCCGCGGAGACATTCCGCACCGAGCTGGAAAATGGACTGCGCCGGTTTGCAATCGGCAAGCTCGATGATGAAATCATGGGCCGGCTGCTTGGTTGTGTCGGCTATGTCGCCGGCGGTGCCGACGATCCTGCGACTTACCAGAGACTTAAGGAGGCGCTGACGCGGGTCGAAGGCGCCCGCGACACCCGCGGCAACCGCCTCTTCTATCTCGCGACGCCGCCTTCGGCATTCGCGCCGATCGGCCGCCGTCTTGGCGAGACGGGCCTTGCTCGCGAGGAGACGGGGGCATGGCGCAGGCTCATCATCGAGAAACCATTTGGAGTCGATCTCGCGTCGGCGCAGGCGCTCAACCGGGAACTTCTTGAGGTGCTCGAGGAGCGTCAGATCTATCGCATCGATCACTACCTCGGGAAAGAAACGGTCCAGAACATCATGGTGTTGCGGTTCGCAAATGGGTTGTTCGAGCCGATTTGGAATCGTCACCACATCGACCACGTGCAGATCACCGTGGCGGAGACCCTCACGGTGGGTGACCGGGGCCGCTTCTATGACGAAACCGGCGCCTTGCGCGACATGGTGCCGAACCATCTGTTCCAGCTGCTCTCGCTCGTGGCCATGGAGCCGCCTTCGCGTTTCGAGGCACAGGCGGTCCGGTCGGAAAAAGCACAGGCGCTCGACGCGATCCACGTGCCGCATGACGCGACGGTGCTGCAAGACTGTGTACGCGCGCAATATATTGCGGCCCGGGTGGGTGACAACGAAGTCGAGGACTATCGCAGAACGAAGGACGTCCGGCCCGACAGTACGACCGAAACCTACGTTGCGCTTAAGCTCATGATCGACAACTGGCGCTGGGCGGGCGTTCCATTTTACTTGCGCACCGGCAAGGCGCTCAAGTCCCGGCGGACCGAAGTCGCCATCGAGTTCAAACGGGCGCCGTTTGCAATGTTCCGGGATACGCCCGTCGATCGGCTGGCTCGGAACTTTCTGGTCATGAGCATCCAGCCGGACGAGTGCATCGGGCTGCAATTCAATGCGAAAGTGCCGGGGCCCGCCGTCGCGATTTCGGGCGTGAATATGACCTTCAAGTACCAGGACTATTTCGATGCCGCACCGAGCAGCGGATATGAGACGCTGATCTACGACTGCATGATCGGCGATGCGATCCTGTTTCAACGGGCGGATGCGATTGAGGCGGGGTGGCGGGCGGTGCAGCCGTTCCTTGACGTGTGGCGCAACGCGGGACCGCATGGGCTGGCGGTCTATAAAGCCGGTAGCGAGGGACCGGCCGAGGCCGATCAGCTGCTCGCTCGCGATGGCCGGCGGTGGCGGCCAATTGCGTGAGCCCCCTCCCTACCCTCCCCGGCATGCGGGGGAGGGGAAGAAAGGACACGATGCCACCGAAACGTCCGGACGTGATTGTCGTAGCCGACGCCGATGCGCTGGCGCAGACGGCGGCGGAGCGGATCTTGGCCCATCTGCGCCGGTCAAATGGTCGCCTTGCTGTGTGCCTTACCGGCGGCTCCACGCCGGAACGCCTCTACGAACTGCTGGCGACCGAACGCTACCGCAGCGCCTTGTCTTGGAATCACATTCATTGGTTCTGGGGAGACGACCGCTTCGTCCCTCACAACGACCCTCGCAGCAATTTCACCATGGCGCGCCGGCTGCTACTCAATCATGTTCCCACGCTCTCTGGCAACATTTGCCCGATACCCACAAGCGTCGAAAACGTAGAGCAGGCGGCGCGCCTGTACGAAACGGAGCTTCGTCGCTTTTACGGCGCAGAGCAGCTGCTGCCCGGGCGCCCGCTGTTCGACGTGGTGTTGATGGGACTTGGGCCAGACGGGCATACGGCTTCGCTGTTCCCGGGTCATGCGGAGCTCGGCGAGAAGACGCGTTGGGTTGTTGGAGTGCCGGAAGCCGGCCTCGAACCGTTCGTTCCGCGCGTGACCCTGACATTTCCCACTTTGGCATCGACGCGCGAAATGCTCTTTCTCGTCAGCGGATCTTCCAAACGCCAGATCCTCGCCCAAGTGTTGGCCGGGGCAGATCTGCCGGCCGCGCGTGCCTACTCGGAAGGAGACCTTCTTTGGCTGGTGGATCGCGATGCTGCGCCGGAGCGTGGCATCGTGCCGACGTATGGATGATGTGGGGGCGACTAAGTTAAGCGACAGCCGGACAGCCTTACCTCTCCCCGCTTGCCATCAGGGCGTTTACGCCCGTCGGAGCCTGTCATCGGGCCGGCCAAAGGCCGGACCCGTTGGACGGGCTATGGAGAGGTCGGAATTTGCGCGCTCTTGGCGCAAATTCCGGGTGAGGGGGCCTCTCCGCGAGTCTGAGCTTCGCGGATAGGCACCTTAACCCTCCGCGAGTCCGCAGTCGTGGAGAGGCCCCCTCACCCCGACCCTTACCCCGACCCTCTCCCCGCAAGCGGGGAGAGGGAGCAGTTTGGCCTACGCCCCCCCGCTCAAATCCTGCCCGCGAATCGGTAGCGAGCGCAGACGCTTGCCGGTGGCAGCGAAGATCGCGTTGGTGATGGCGGGTTGGATCATGGTCGCGCCAGGCTCGCCGACACCACCCCATCGCTTGCCGGGCGTGGGCGAGATGTAGACTTCCGTCCTCGGCGCGTCCTTGTAGCGCGCCACCGGGTAGGTGTCGAAGTTGCCCTGCTCGACGCGGCCGTTCTTGACCGTGATCTCGCCGAACAGCGCCGCCGACAGCCCGTAGATCATGCCGCCTTCGAGTTGCGTCTCGACTCCGCGCGGGTTGACGACGACACCGCAGTCGCAAACGATGACGACGCGCTCGACTTTTACTTCGCCGTCCGTCACCGCGACCTCGGCGGTCATGCCGACGATCGAGTCGTAGCTCTCGTGGATCGCGACACCGCGCCCTTTACCACGAGACATCGGCTTGCCCCAGTCGCCCTTTTCGACCAAGAGATCGATCACCTGCTGGAAGTCGGGGCGATGGGCAAGCAGTTCGCGCCGCAGCGCCACCGGGTCCCTGCCGGCCGCGTGCGCCATTTCGTCGATGAAGCTTTCCACGAAGAACACGTTCTGGGAGTGCCCGGGTGCGCGCCACGGGCCAAGCGGCACGTGGGTGTTCTTGAGGATCGAGACGACGCGGTAGTTCGGCAGCTTATACGCTGTGTTGACCAGGCCTTGCGTCGTCTGCGGGTCGAGGCCGTTCCGCACGTTGGCCGGGTTCGAGCTGCCTGCCGAATTGCGCATGTCGAGCGCGATCGGGGTTCCGTCCGCCGCAAACCCCGCCTTGAAGCGGATCGCGGCCTGGGTTCGGTAGCGACCCTGGCGAATTTCCTCCTCGCGCGTC
>WNEZ01006683.1_pt1 | contig 10138 bp, 12 predicted proteins | sample 5400521 | NCBI WGS metagenome assembly WNEZ01 (sample SAMN13153339, study PRJNA577476) | soil metagenome | isolation source: 120 cm saprolite under Douglas fir tree site 2 hole 1 replicate 1 | place: USA:California | collected 2015-04-18
AAGCGCCGGCGGGTGTTGCGCTCGGGATTGCTGAAGTTCGCGCCCCAGCAGAGCCCGCCCCGGGCGCGGAACCGCACCAGCACGGGCGGCCTGAGCGGCAGCGGCGGTAGGGCGAGGGCGCCGCCCGCGCTGCGGGCGAGGATCTTCGCCTTCCCCGGGAGCCGGGCCGCCTCGAGTGAGGCCGAGCCTGGACGACGCGTCGACGACCGGCAATCACCTCTCAACGGGAGACTCGGCGCACCCAGCGTCCGCCGTCAGCGGCAGCAGCCCCTGGCAACGGAGTCGAGCGAGGATGGCCTCCGCCGCGACGCGGTGGCCGGCGGCGGTCGGATGCCACGGGTCGCTGAAGAGCGGGGTGCCGAGGCGCGCGGCCGCGCGGAACGCCGGCAGCAGGTCGATGGTGGTCCACCCCGCCTGGCGCCCGAGCACCGTCAGGTGCTCCTGCACGCGGGCGGGTGCGCGCCCGTCGACCTGGGTCGCGTACGGGAAGACGGCGACCGCGAAGCGCGCCCCGCTCGCGGCGGCCGCCGCGGCGATCTCGCCGTAGCGGGCCCGGAGCCACGCGAGCTCGGCTTCCGAGGGATCGTCGTGCGTCGCCAGCGCATCACGCAGGAGGGCCGCGTCGGGCAGGGGTGCGGCGTGGTCCGCGACCAGCGCACACAGCCGCGACCAGCGGCAGACGCGCTCCGTGAGCGACGGCGGTGGCGGTAGGGGATGGCGAAGCTCCGGATCCGGGAACGCCGCGTCGGGGAGGGTCCCGAGCCGGAGGGTCGTCTGCGCGTCGAAGTGCAACGTGGGGTCGTTCAGGTCGTTGATGCAGAACTCCACCAGCACGAGATCCGGCTGGTAGCCCGTGCCGACATCCGCGAAGAGGGCGGCCTGCGTGTAGGGGTTGTAGCCGCTGACGCTCAGGTTCGGGACCTCGACCGGGGCCGCGGGCGCGAGCGCGGCGAGGCGCGCTTCCAGCAGCTTCGGGTAGGTGTCCTCCTGTGCCACGCCCCAGCCGAACGCGATCGAGTGGCCGAGCACCACGATGCGGAACGTCCCCGCCGCCTTGGGGCGGGCGTAGCGGCGATCGCGGAAGCCATCGGCGTTGACCGCATAGCGCGCGCCGCCCGGGCCGCGCATCTCGGCCCCCGGCCGCATGCCGAAGAGCCACGGACGGTCGGGGCGGAGCTCGTGCAGCGCGCGCAGGTCGTGTGCAGCCGCGCGTGGCAGGAGGCGGAGCACCAGCTCGGTGCCCCCGAGCCCCGCCACGACGCCGAGCAGCAGGAGGGCGAGCCGGCCGGCGATGCGGGTCACGGCGCTAGAAGAGCGTGTAGACGAAGGGGGCGAGCGCCGAGCCCTGGCTGAGGACGATCAGCGCGCCGCAGAGGGCGAGCGCGAGCATGATCGGGCCGAGCCACCACTTCTTGTGCGCGCGCATGAAGGCCCAGAGCTCTGCGAGCAGCGAGACGACGGCAGGACGTGCCACGCGGTAGATTCCCGGGTGCGCTTACCCGCGGCCCGCGGTAGGTGTCAAGCGAGCCATGAAGGCGCGTCACGGCGCGGCTTGCGCCAGACGACGTGCGAGCGGCGAGCGCGCGAGCGCCGCCGCGAGCAGCGCGTGTGCACGCGCGTTCGGATGGGTATCGCCCGGGGTGACCCAGTACGTCTCGCCGGAGCCGGGCGCGAAGTCGTCCGAGGGGTCGACGACCTCGAAGCCGCTCTCCGCCCCGAGCGCCGCCGCCTGGCGGTAGACCGCCGCGAACGGCCCGAAGCCTCGCGGCTCGTGCATCTCGGGGATGAGCAGCATGCTGCCGGGGACCCCGTCGGCGCGCAGCGCGGCGCCGAAGGAGCGGAGTGCGCGCGCGAAGGCTTCCCGGCCGGCGCTCCGCGGCGCGTAGAGGTTCTCGTAGTAGCCACGGTAGTCGCGCTCGGCCGGGAAGAGCAGCGTGGGGATCCTCGTCGCGAGCGTCGCGAGCAGGACGGAGCGCGCGAGGAGCAGCGGGGTCGTCGCCCGCGGATCGGGCTCCGCGTCGTTGACGAAGAAGGCGACGATCACCCAGGCGGGGCGCAGCGGGCGCACGTCCTGGAGGTAGCGGGCGTACTCCATGGCGGTGTTGGAGTTCCCGACGCTCGCGTTGACCACGACGAAGCGGTGGCCCTGCGCCGCGTTCAGCGCGCGCTCGAGCTCCTCCGCCAGCGTCGCGCCCTCGGGCACGCCCCAGCCGAGCGCGCACGAGTCGCCCACCACCGCGACCGCCTGCTCGTTGCCCGTGCGCAGCGCCTCCAGGTCGGGCGCGGCCCGCCGGAAGCCGCGCGCGTCGGTGCGCACGCGAACGCCCATCAACGTCGCCTCGACGTCGGGCCGATGCTCGAGCACCACGCCGGCGCGGCCCGAGGGCCGCTTCACCTCCCTCGCGTAACGCCACATCTCGACGTCGAAGAGCAGGATCCCGGCGCGCGACGCGATGCGCAGGCCGGCCTCGGCCGAGACCAGCGTCAGGAGCACGAACCAGAGCGGCAGCGCGATCGCGCGCAGCCGTCGCCGGGGCAGGGCCTCCGTGCTGTTGACGCATTCCATGTTCCGCGGCAGAGAGCGGCCGTGGAAGCCTGCCACCCGACCCGATCCGCGTCCAGCGCCGCCCGCCGGCGCACGTGACCTTCCCCCGGGCCAGGCTGGCGCTCTTCTCGGTCACCTTCGCGCTCCTGGTGAACGAGATCATGTCGAGCGCCATCTTCAACGTCACCGTGGGCGCGGTGAACACGGTGGTGGCGATCGCCGCGGCGCTGCTCGGCCTATCGTCGAGCGGCATCGTCGTCTACGTCTCGCCGCACCTCCGCCAGCAGGTGCTGTCTGCCGACGCCGTCCACCGCTGGCTGGCGCGCTTCGTCCTGGCCACGTTCGCCAGCGTGCTGGTCGTGATGAACCTGCCCATCAACCACGCCGACTTCGCCTACGCGCCGAGCCTGGGTCGCTCCGCGCTGCTCCTCGTGGCGTACCTGGCCGCCATCGTCCCTTTCTTCGTCGGCGGGCTGTGCATCAACTTGATCCTTCTCCGGCACGCGGCCCGCATCGCGGAGCTCTACTTCGCGGACCTGGCGGGAGCGGCGCTCGGCTGCGTGGCGGCCGTCCTCATGCTCTCGCCGCTCGGCGCGCCGCGCGCCGTGCTCTACGGGACGGTGCCCGTGGTGCTCGTCGTCTCGCGAGACGCCCTGGAGAGACGGCCCGTCGCCTGGCGCCTCCTGCTCCTCCTCGTCCTGCCGTTCCTTCTCGTCGAGGCGACGGCGCGCGCCGTCCCGCTGCTCCGCGTGAAGCGCTTCAACACGCTCGGCGCGGTCGACAGCCCGCGCTTCCGGGCGTTCACCGCGGGCCGCGGCGCGCTCGACTTCGAGCGCTGGTCGCTCGACGCGTGGACCGTCATCCGGAGCGAGGCCATCCCGCAGCAATGGGAGGGGTTTCGCGGCTGGGGCCTGAGCAGGCGGTACCGCGGGCCCGTGCCCCGCCTGCGGCTCGTCAACTACAACCTGCGCTTCAGCACCTACGTGACCGAGTTCGACGGCGACCTCGGCAAGCTCCGCGGCTGGCTCGACGCCGACCTGATCTCCCTGCACTACCTCCTCGGCCGGAGCTATCCGCGCGTCCTCAACATCGGCGCGGGGGGCGGGCGCGAGGTGCTGAACGCGCTCAACCACGACGCGCGCGAGATCACCGCCGTCGACATCAGCGAGGTGGTGACCGACGGGATCATGCGCGATCGCCTGCGCGCCTTCAGCGGCGACCTCTTCTTCCATCCGAAGGTGCGCGCCATCGCGGACGAGGGACGGAGCTTCGTCGAGCGCTCGGCGGAGCAGTACGACCTGGTCGACTTCACCATCGTGGGCGGCACCAACCTGGAGAAGCTCGACGTGCTGAACGTCGACGACCTCTTCACCCTGGAGGCGCTGCGCACCTACTGGTCGCGGCTGGCCGAGGGCGGCGTCTTCTCCTACGTCATGTACGACACGCGCGAGGACCTGGTGTCCGGGTGGTCGCGGCAGCCGGCCGCCGCGCTGCCGTACATCCCGGCGATGAAGACGGTGGCGGGCCTGCGCAGCGTGTTCGAGGAGCGCCGGCCGGGCGAGCGCTTCGCCGATCACGTGCTGGTGGCCGGCCTGCGCGGGGTCATCGACCGGGGCTACGACCTCGTGCACGTGATCGCCAGCCCCACTCCGTTCACCGATGAGGAGCGTGCACGCTTCCTGGAGCGCTGCCGCGAGCTCGAGTTCATCGCCTTCCATCCCGCCGACGGGGCGAGCGCCGGCAACCTGTACGAGCGCATCGCGAAGGCCGATTCGCTCGCGGCGCTCGATGCGACGATGCCGTTCAGCCTCGGGCCGGCGACGGACGATCGCCCGTTCCAGTACGCCTTCCGCTGGCGCTCGCTGGCGGGCGCGCTCCGCTCGCTGGCGGCGAACCCGCTCGTCTCGACCGGCCTCACCTTCGGCACGTTCGCCATCCTGCTCTGCCTCGGACCCGTCCTGTGGGGCGCGCGGCAGGCCGGACCCGATCTGCGCCGGGGGTGGCGCCTGCTCGGATTCTTCGCCGGCATCGGGTGCGGCTACATGCTGATCGAGGTCGCGGTGCTGCTGAAGATGCAGCTCTACCTCGGAAGACCGGTGCTCGCCCTCGGCGTGGCGCTCTTCGCCTTCCTCCTCGCGAGCGGGGCCGGCAGCCGCTCGACCACGCGCGTTTCCGACGCCGGCGTCCCGCGCGCCATCGGCGTCGCGGTGGCCGTGGTCGTCGGCTATGGACTCCTCTTCCGCCTCGCGTGGCCGCACGTCTTCGCCGCGTCGCTGTGGCTCGCGGCCGGCTGGCGGTCGGCCATCGCGGTCGCCGCGATCGCCCCGCTCGCGGCCGGCATGGGGACCCTCTTCCCGCTCGGCGTTCGCCTGATCGGCGACGAGCGGAGCCTTCTCCCCTGGGCGTGGGCGGCGAACGGCTGCTTCTCTGTGTTCGGCATCTTCGCGAGCCGCATCGTCGGCCTCTTCTGGGGCTTCGACCGCGCGCCGCTGATCGGCTTCGGGGTCTACCTGTTGACGGCCGCGTGCGCGCTCGGGCACGCGCGCGCCCGGCGCGCGGATCGTCGTCTCGACCCCGGATGACCACCCCCGCGAGAGAGTTCGCTAGCGGGATCGGCGGCTGCCCAGCCAGCGCGCAGTGACGCCCGCGCATTGAGCACGCGACATGAACGGAACCGCGCCGCCCGGCCGCGCCCTGTCGCGATCTTGTCGTTTCGACCACCCGCGGGTGGTTAGCGGGACCACCCGTAGTCTGAAGTACGCACCGCCTGCGGGTGGCGCGCACCTGGTGGCACCGCCGTTGCTCTGACTCGCCGCAGGAACCGGCACGTCATCTCTTGGCCGACGCCGGGACCCGAGAGGGAAAGCGATGAAGCGGATCGACGCGATCATCAAGCCGTTCAAGCTCGACGAGGTGAAGGAACGCCTGGCGAAGGTCGGCGTGCAGGGCCTGACCGTGTACGAGGTGAAGGGCTTCGGGCGGCAGAAGGGGCACACTGAGCTCTACCGGGGCGCGGAGTACGTGGTCGACTTCGTCCCCAAGGTGCAGCTGTCGATCCTCGTGACGGACGACAAGGTTGCCGACACGGTCGATGCGATCATGGTCGGCGCCCGCACCGGGAAGATCGGCGACGGCAAGATCTTCATCACGGCGGTGGACGAGGTGGTTCGCATCCGAACTGGCGAGCGCGGGACCGACGCCGTGTAACGAGACGAAGGAGACGAAGGCATGGGCGCTACCTCGGCACAGGGATGGTATCTGTTCACGTTCATCTTGGGCTTCACGCTCGCGCCGGCGGGTCTGTTCGCGCTCGGCTGGCCGATCGCGATCGCGGGGTTCGCGCTGCTGGCGGTGTCTCTCGGCGGGTTCCGCAGCATCAAGGAGCCGGCGGCCAGCGGGCGCGCCGAGCCGCAGCGGGCGCCGGCGTCCGTCGGGGCGCGCGCGGCCAAGAGTCTCTAGGAGGGGCAGTATGAAAGGCGTCGGACTCATTCTCGTCGTGGGTGGCTGGTTGATCGCGGTCGGCGGGCTCGTGGCAAGCGAGGCGATGATCGTGCGCCTGGGAGCGGGACTGGCGGGACTCGCCACGTCGTTCGCCGGGATCTACACGCTCAACGGCGCGCATCTGGAGAACGCACCCTGGAAGGCAAGGGGGCACTGATGCTGAAGCAACGGAGATCGCTCGCCGTCGCGCGGGACACCGTCGCCGCGCTCGCCGTCCTGGGACTGGTCGCCGTGGCGGCCCCCGCGCGCGCCGCCGACGAGGCCGCCGCGGAAGCGCCCGCGGCCTCACTCACCGCCGCGGACGTGAAGGGGATCAGCACGCCCAGCGCGGACGACCTGGCCAAGGGCGACCCGGGCGGTACGCTCACGGGCACGGCCGCCGACATCGTCATGGCGGACCCGAAGGCCGGCCTCACGATCGCAGACATCGCGAACCAGGTGGGACAGAACCGCATCGCCGTCAACTTCGTGTGGACGCTGGTCGCGGGCTTCCTGGTCATGTTCATGCAAGCCGGGTTCGCGCTGGTGGAGACGGGCCTCTGCCGGGCGAAGAACGCCAACCACACCATGATGATGAACTTCATGGTGTACGGCTTCGGTCTCTTCGCCTACTGGGTGATGGGCTTCGCCATCCAGCAGGGTGGGTCGGCCGGGATCTCGAACCTGGGCGGGATGAACCCGCTCAACAATGAATTCAAGTTCTCGCTGTTCGGCAAGGACTGGGGGCTGTTCGGGACCAAGGGATTCTTCCTCTCCGGGGACACCTACGACGTCGGCGTCATGGTGCTGTTCCTCTTCCAGATGGTGTTCATGGACACGGCGACGACCATCGTCACCGGCGCCGCGGCCGAGCGCTGGAAGTTCGCCGCCTTCGCCATGTCGACCTTCTTCCTCGGCGCGATCACCTATCCGCTCTTCGGCAACTGGGCGTGGGGTGGCGGCTGGCTCTCGCAGCTCGGCGCCAACTTCAAGCTGGGCCACGGCTACTGCGACTTCGCCGGCTCGGGCGTGGTGCACTCGGTCGGCGGCCTGACGGCGCTCGCGGTCGCGATGATCATCGGGCCGCGCATCGGGAAGTTCAACCGCGACGGATCGCCGAACGCGATCCCCGGCCACGACATCACCATGGTGCTGCTCGGCTGCTTCATCCTCGCCTTCGGGTGGTTCGGCTTCAACCCGGGAAGCACCCTCGGGGCCTCGGGCAACGGCAGCCTCCGCATCGGGTCGATCGCGGTCAACACCATGCTGGCGGGCTGCACGGGGTCGTTCGGTGCCATCCTCTACATGTGGATACGATTCGGAAAGCCGGACGCGTCGATGAGCGGCAACGGCCTGCTCGCTGGCTTGGTCGCGATCACGGCGCCGAGCGGCTTCGTCAACAGCGTCGGCTCGGTGATCATCGGCTTCTCGGCCGGCGTGCTGGTCTGCCTGAGCGTCGAGTTCCTCGAGCGGGTCATGAAGGTCGACGACCCGGTCGGGGCGACCTCGGTGCACGGGACGTGCGGCCTGTGGGGTGTCCTCTGCGTCGGGCTCTTCGCCGACGGGACGAGCAACTACGGCGGAAGCTGGAACGGGGTCGACGGCTCGGTCACCGGCCTCTTCTACGGCGACCCGGGACAGTTCGTGGCGCAACTGATCGGCGTGTGCACGCTGGCGGGGGTGATCTTCACTCTCTCCTACGTCCTCAATGCCCTCGTCGACTTCTTCGTGGGCCAGCGTGTCACCGCGGACGCGGAGCTCGAGGGGCTCGACCTGCCCGAGATGGGCGCGCTCGGCTACCCCGAGTTCCAGCTCGTGACGCCGGGTCGGTCGGTCGAGATCGGAGGGTGAGACATGGTCGCATCCATCGTCTTCGGGCTCATCATCGTGGTCGGCTTCGCGGCACTCCAGCTCTATAACACCGGCAAGAGTGTCTTCGATCGCTGAGATGGTGGTGGCGGTGGCGCCCGCGCCGACGCCGCTGGTGCGTGACCTCCCGACCGCGCTCGAGCGCGCGCAGCGCGCGTTCGAGCGCGGTCATCTTCGTGAGGCGATCGATCTGCTCGAGCATGCCCTCACGCTGGACGCGAACCACGTGCCGGCGCACACGATGGTCGGCGTGGCCTACGCCCGCCTCCGCCGTGTCGAGCAAGCCCTGGAGCACCTGGAGGCGGCGCGCGAGCTCGCGCCGGGCGCCTTCGCGCCGATCTGCGCGCTGGGCGAGCTCTACCTCCGGCTCGGCATCCCGGACGAGGCGCGCCCGCATCTGGCCCGTGCGCTCGAGGTGGCCACCACCGCGGCGGAGCGTGCCTACGTCCAGGGGCTGCTCAAGGAGGACCGGGTGCGAGAGCGGAAGCGGGTGCCGCGGCCGAGCTTCCGGGCGCCGTTCTGGTTCCTCCGGCGCGGGCGGCGGAAGGGAGACGCGTGAGGCTCCGGCTCGGCGCAGCGGTCTGCGCGGCGATCGTGCTGGTCGTCATGGTCGGCGCGCCGGCGGTGCCCGTCATGATCGGCGCCACGGCCGCTTATGCATGGCTACTCTGGAGGGCGACCGCGTCGCGCTGAGGCCATGAGTCCCGATACCCCGTCGCCGCCCACACCCTTCCAGCTCATGGAAGCGGCGGCGGGCAGGCAGAAGATCGAGGTGATCCTCGTGATACGGGGTCGGGTCCAGCGCACCAGGGACGGACGCTGGCGCATGCGCGCGCACGGCGGGCGTGTGGTGACGTTCGCGGACGCCTGGGTGCTCGCGGCCACGCCCATCCGTTCCCGCGCGGGTGGCGTCGCGGGCGATCTCGGGCCGCGCGGGTCGTGACCGCGATCGGCCGGGCTCGGGAAGCGTCCGTGTAGGGTCCAACCGATCGAGTTGAGTTGATGGGTGGAGCCGAGGGGAGTCGAACCCTCCGGACGACAGCCCGCAGTCTCGTCGTAACGTCGCGTAGCAGTTCTGCTTTTCACTGAGAGTCCGTCTCATCGCGCTCATGCAGCTTGCCCGATCTTGCCCGTGTGGATCCTGGATTGTCGATCTGACATGGGCTCGTTCGACGAGAGGGAAACGGGGGAATCCCCAACTTGTAGGGAAGGAGAGAGCCATGAGCGATTTGCAGGGAAACTTCGTCTGGTACGACCTGACGACGAACGACGTGAACGGGGCGATCGAGTTCTACAAGGACGTGATCGGCTGGGGCACGCAGGCCTGGGAGGGCGGCGAGAAGCCCTATGTGATGTGGACGGCGGGCGAGGCCCCGCTCGGCGGCGTGATGGCGCTGCCCGACGAGGCGAAGAAGACGGGCACGCCGCCGCACTGGCTCGCCTACGTGGCTGCGGACGACGTCGACGCGCTCACGAAGAAAGCGGAGTCGCTGGGCGCGAAGACGTGCTACCCGCCGAAGGACATCCCGAAGGTCGGTCGTTTCAGCATCATCGCCGATCCCCAGGGCGCCGTGATCGCGCTCTTCAAGGGCTCGGGTCCCGAGATGCCGCGGGCGGCGGAGGCGACGAGCGGCCACTTCTCGTGGCACGAGCTCATGGCCGGCGACTGGGAGACCGCGTTTCGTTTCTACTCGCAGCTCTTCGGCTGGCAGAAGACCGACGCGATGGACATGGGACCGGAGAGAGGCACCTACCAGATGTACGGCAAGGGCGGCCGCACCCTCGGCGGGATGATGACGAGGCCCAAGGGCTACCCGGCGCCGCCGCACTGGCTCTACTACGTCAACGTGAAGGACCTCGACGCCGCGCTCGGGCGGGTGAAGAAGGGTGACGGCAAGGTGATGATGGGCCCGATGGAAGTGCCGGGCGGCGACCGCGTCGCGCAATGCGTGGATCCGCAGGGCGCGACGTTCGCGCTCCACGGAAAGTAGGGGCGACTGAAGGTCACGCAGCCTGGCGCGCGAGCTCCTCCTCCACGTCGCGCAGCCGGTCTTTGCCGAAGTACATCTCGTTGCCGACGAAGAAGGTGGGGACGCCGAAGGCACCGCGCTCGACGGCGCGCTGAGTATTGGCGGCGAGCGTATCCTTCACGCGCGGATCCTGTGTGCGCGCGAGCAGGCGTTCCGCGTCGAGCCCGGATTCGGCCAACGCGGCGCGGATGACCTCTGGATCGTCCATCTTCTT
>WNEZ01006685.1_pt1 | contig 10137 bp, 7 predicted proteins | sample 5400521 | NCBI WGS metagenome assembly WNEZ01 (sample SAMN13153339, study PRJNA577476) | soil metagenome | isolation source: 120 cm saprolite under Douglas fir tree site 2 hole 1 replicate 1 | place: USA:California | collected 2015-04-18
CCTGGTCATGGGCCGGATCTTTCCTAAGCGCCTTCACGACCGTGTCATCGTGCGAAATGTCGATCACTTTCACCTCGTGAATCTTGAGCGCCATGATCTGGCGGACGGTCGCCAGAGTCAGCGGCTCGAACGCGCGCGCCACCGTCACCTCGCCGTCACGAATCTCGCCAGTGAGCACTTTGGTGGCCAGCTTTTCTTCGTCGAGCCTCTCGCTCAGCTTCAGATTTTCAATGTTGTAAAAAAGTTTGATGACTTCTTCGTCAGACCCATAACCAAGCGCGCGAAGGAATGTGGTGGCGAGAAACTTCCGGCGGCGCTTGCGCCGATCGAGATAAATGTAAAGAAGATCAGCCGTATCAAACTGCACCTCAATCCAAGAACCGCGGTCTGGGATGATCCGGAAGCTGTAGAGCACTTTTCCGTTCATGTGAACGGTCGATTCAAAAGCGATGCCGGGGGAGCGGTGCAGTTGGCTCACCACCACACGCTCAGCGCCATTAATGACGAACGTGCCTTGCGGCGTCATGAGCGGGATTTCGCCCATGTAAACCTTCTCTTCCTTGGTGCCTTTTTCCTCCCGCAACTGGAACGTAACGTGCAGCGGCGCGCTGTATGTCTGGCCTTCGCGCTGCGCCTCCAGCGCGGCCAATTTCGGCTCGCCGATTTCGTAATGGCTAAAATCGAGCACCGCCTTTTCATCGTAGCTCTCGATCGGGAAAACCTCTTTGAAAACAGCCTGGAGCCCCTGATTTTTCCGCTTTGAAAACGAAACGTCTTTCTGGAGAAAATCGACGTATGAATTGAGCTGAACCTCAATCAGATTCGGCGGTTCGATACCTTCCTTGATGCTTCCGAAGTAAATGCGTTCCGACATAATCACTAGACCAAGAGTCAAACCTCGCAGCGGCCACACCAAATCGCGGCCGACGCGGGCAAGATTTTACGGAATCAGCGACGAGCGAGGGGCGCAAAAATGACACCAAAACAGCGGCCTGTCAAATTCACGACCACCGTTTTGCTGCCAGTCCTGTGTTCTGCCGTCGAGTGCCGGGTTAAAAATAAGTTCTGCCTACTTCTAACAAAGATTTAGCTTAGGCGAAAATGGCCGCCGCGCAACTGTTTTTTGTGCGACAGCGACCGCAAAAAAGCAGTCAACCAATTTATTTAATTTCGATCTTCGCACCCGCAGCCTCAATCTTTTTCTTGATCTCGTCAGCCTCCTGCTTGGTCACGCCTTCCTTGATTGTTTTGGGTGCTCCTTCCACAAGCGCTTTGGCCTCCGCCAAGCCTAATCCTGGTACAGCACCGCGAACCTCTTTAATCACAGCAATCTTATTTGAGCCCATTTCCTTTAAGATGATATCAAATGTGCTCTTTTCTTCAGCTGCCGCCGGTGCTGCACCTCCCGCAGTTCCACCCGCCGCAGGGCCAGCCGCCGCGACCGTCACCGGGGCTGCCGCGCTCACGCCCCATTTCGCTTCAAGTTGCTTTACCAAGCCGGCTATCTCAAGCACGGACAGCTCGCTGAGTTGTTCCACTAATTTGTTCGTATCTGCCATTTTTGTTTCCTCCAATTGCCGCATCCGAAAGCCTTCGGAAAATTAAGGCCGATAGCCATCAGCCCGGACAGTTTTGTTTCACTTCCCCTCCCGCCAGTGCAGGAGAAAAATCCTTATGCCGCCGCCTGCGCCGACGTGCCCTCCTTTTCTGATTTCGCTTTCAGCACCCGCGCAAGCGCAGAGCTTGGTTCATTCAATAAACGGACGAAACGGGTCGCTGGAGACAACAGTAGGCCCAGCAATTGCGCTTGCAACACTTCGCGCGGCGGCAGTTCTGCCAACGTTTCCAACTCTGCGGTGGAAAGAACAGCGCGATTGACAAAACCAATCCGGAGGGCGGCGATCTTAAATTCGCTCGCAAATGTCTTAAAGATTTTAGCGACTGGCGCTACATCTTTTTCGCCCGTGACAACTGCTGTCTGGCCAATCAGCTTGTCGCCGACATCCGGAAAACCCGAATCCGTCATCGCGCGCTTTAGGAAATTATTCTTCACTACGTGCACTTCCGCTCCCGCCGGGGAAAGCCGGTTACGCAATTCGCCGAAATCGCCGACCTTCATGCGCTGGTAATCGGTCACGAGTACAAACGGCGATCGTTTCAATTTTTTCGCAAGATCTGAAACGATGCTGGCTTTTTCTGGTCGCATATCGTCGGTCTAATTATTGTCGATTCAAGGCTCAGACACTCAAATACGGTGCCGGATCGACGCGCACTCCCGGAGACATCGTCGCACTAATTGTCACGCCTTCAAGGTAACGCCCTTTTGCCGTCGCCGGGCGTGCCCGGACAACCGCTTCGATCACCGCGTTTCCATTTTCCACCAGCGCTTGTTCTTCAAAGGAAAATTTTCCAACCGGCACCGCGACATTACCGTTCTTGTCGAGCTTGAATTCAACGCGGCCAGCCTTCACTTCCTGCACCGCTTTCGCCGTGTCGTCGGTCACCGTCCCGGTTCTGGGATTGGGCATCAACCCGCGCGGTCCAAGCACCTTTCCAAGTTTTCGAACTTCCGCCATCGCCGCCGGCGTCGCAATCGCAACATCAAAATCCTGAAAACCTTCCTGGCATTTTTGAATCAGATCTTTCATCCCGACAAATTCTGCCCCTGCATCCTTCGCTCCTTTCGCTGCCTCGCCCTCCGCAAATACTAGCACCCGCACCTGTTTACCACTTCCATGTGGAAGTGGGCAGGTTCCACGCACCATCTGGTCGGATTGCTTCGGGTCAACCCCGAGCCGGAATGAGACCGTCACGGTCTGATCGAACTTCGTGGGCGAAAACTTCTTCAGCGTCGCGATCGCTTCGGCAAGATTGTAAGCTTTTGTCCGATCCACTTGCTGAGCGGCAGCGCGATAACGTTTGCTTCGATTTCTTTGCATGTTTCTAATGCAGTTCAAGCGCCCGGTACTTGCTAAAAGTGACAAGGCTCCTGCTTTGACCGCCAATCCGACGGCGGGACGTGGAACCTAGCGGCCATCTTTACCTTGTCAAACGAACTTCAGGCCGACGACCCCCAGCGGCGCTTTAGTCGACCGGGGCCGCGATGTCTGTCGCCTGCGTCGATTCCGCAGTTGTTTGCACGATCGGTGGTCCGTTTCTGATGATTTTGCCTTCTTTCATCACAAACGAGACGCGCTCAGTCGCCGTCATGTCCGCAGTTGGATCGCCTGGCATTGCAATGATATCGGCCAGTTTCCCTTTTTCCAGCGTGCCGACTTTTTGCGCAATCCCCAAGAGCTCGGCATCATTTGCCGTGGCCGATTTCAACGCATCGATCGGCGTCATCCCGAGATCGACCATCAGCTTAAATTCTTTCGCGTTCTGGCCGTGCGGAAAAACAGCGGCATCAGTTCCAAATGAAATCTTCACGCCCATTTTTACGGCGCTGCGAAACATGTCCGATCGGGCGGCGCCGGCCGCTTTCGCTTTGGCCTGCAACGCTGCCGGATAATTGTCGAGCTTGCTCATGATCCATTCCGTGGCCATGAGCGTCGGCGTAAGGAACGTGCCTTTGTTTTTCATCCGAGTGAGTGTTTCCGGTTTCATGAAGGACCCGTGCTCGATCGAATCAACTCCCGCCTCGATCGCCTCGCGGGCCGCTTGATCGCCATGACAATGTACGGCCACCTTTTTGCGCAACCTGTGTGACTCATCGATGAGCGCGGCCATTTCCGCGGGAGTCAGTTGCGGCGTGTCCACTTCATCTGCCAGCGACAACACGCCGCCCGAAACTGCAGCCTTGATCACGTCCGCACCGTTCTTGACCTCAAAGCGCACCGCCTTCCGGATTTCCTCCGGCCCATTCGCAATGCCGTCCGTGTAATCCGGCTCGCGTCCGAAAAGGAAATCGCGAAATCCGCTCGTCGGGTCGAAGTGACCACCCGTAGCGCCGATTCCTTTGGTCGCCACAAGCATGCGCGGACCGACAATTACACCCTTGTTAATCGAATTGCGCAGCGCCACATCGACAAATTCGCGGCTGCCGACAAACCGGCTCCCCAAATCGCGGACCGTGGTGAAGCCGGCTTCAACGGTGGCGCGTGCGTACGTCGTCGCCTTGATCGCCTGCTCGGACACGTTGAGATCAAGCTCGTGCAGCCGGCGCACATTGTAATCTCCGGAGTAATCCAGCGTGAGATGCGTGTGTGCATCCATGAATCCCGGCGCAAGCGTCGCGTCGCCCAGGTCGATCACCTGTGCACCGCTTGGGATCGCCAGATTGCTGCCTACGTCGACAATCTTATCGCCTTGGATGATGACGACTCCGTGTTGCACGAGCGTTTTCGATTTCCCGTCGAACATTCGCTCCGCTTTGAGCACGATAATGTTGTCGGCGGCCTGGATTGGAATCGCGCAGGTGGCAAACGTAAAGACGGCGAGAACAAGCCACGCGCAAAATCGACGACAAGCTAGGACATTCATTCCGCGATATAGAAGCTTCGCGCGAACAAAGCAAGACTGCGCGATGCTGCAGTCCGTAGCGTGTCATACCGAACGCAGTGAGGATCCCACAGTCGGAGCGATCATCACACAATTGCAGTTAGCACGATGAATCAGCCGCTGAGAGATCCTTCGTTGTGCTATCGGTTCCGCAGTTTCGCCGTACTTTCTGCAAGCCCCTGTCGCGCCGCGGCGAGGTCGGGATCAAGCGCAAGCGCCTGTTTGAAGGCAGCAATCGCGCGCTCGTGCAGATTGAATACCGCGAGATAGCGTCCGCGATTGATCAGCATGCTTGTATAGACCGGCAATACCTTTAGGTTTACGACGTCATCTCCCTCGAACCGCAGAGTACCGTCAGCCAGACCACGGGTCTGGATGCGCAGGTCACGCGAATCATGAAAGCTCTGATCGCCCGTGAGGCTAAACACCAGTCCTTGCGGAACAAGTTGATAGTTTTGAGTGAGCCATCTGGTCAGCTCGCCGTTAACTGTGTCGGCGAATAGCAAGTCTCTCGTAATGTAAACCGGCGCGAGCCGATTCTCGTTCGTCACAATTGACTGAATCATCTCCTCAAATGCCGCACTGATCCTTTGAGTGAGCGCCTCGTTCCTGGTAAAAGCCCCAGGGTCGCGCTCCCATTCTCTGAGATTCTCAACGAACACGTCAATCTTCTCGCGCGACCGCTCGATCAAACCAGGATAAGCGTGTCTTAGATAATCGAAATACCATGAACGGCGCAGAAGATTAATGTCCACAACTTTCACATCGCGCCGGCGCTGTTCTACCTCCTGCGCATAGAACATCGGGGATGCGACCTGCCAGTCGAGCGTAAGTAAGAGGCCGTTAGGCTCGATCGCGCTGAAGAGATTTTCGACGTAATCGTGCGCAATGAAGTAATGCCTGCGATTATTGAAAGGCCAATTGCCGATGAAAGCCATCGCGGGTGTGAGTAGAACGGCAATCGCAGCGACGAGGTACGGTCTTCCAACCGGCACGCGCTTTGAGACAGCGAGCTGGATCAACCAACGGATGCCAAATCCGGCGGCAATCGCGATGGAAATAAACGTGGGCAGATAGTACGCATCCTTGTCCTCCGCAATTTCGTAGCTGACGGCGTAAGCCAAATCTGCAATGACGATAAACAGAAGAAACCAGAAAGTTGTGCGGTCCCGTTTGAAAGCGCTGGCGAAGCCCGCAAAGGCTACGACGAGCGGCAATGGCAGCCAGGAAACACCGAATTCGCGCAAGGCAATTCGGCAGAATTCAACAAACTGCTCTCCTATTATCTTTGGCGTAAAGGAGAGGAACACCTGATACTGCCGGCCGGTGACATGCCACCAAATTTCCCGCAGCGAACGCGGATTGCCCCAGTTAATGACAGGCGAGCGCGACGCCGCAAGCGGCAAGTAGGAATAAACAGCGACCAGACCGCCAATCGAAATTAGCGCGGCATATATCAGTCGGCGGCTCGTGAAGAACCTCAGGCCCTCCGTCCTGTAAACGATAACGCCAAGCGCCGGAAGTATCAGCGCCACGGTGACGTGATGAACGCCTAGGGCGAGCCCAAATACGAGCGCAGCCGCATAAAGAAAGCTATCGTGGTTGGTGATCGCCGAGGTGATTCGGCCCGCATCCATCGCCGTGCCGATACCCCTCCTGTCTGCGACGATGCATCGCCGCCACCGAACCATGAGAAAGAAAATGACGAGGATGAGCAGCGTGTTGAGAGCATAAACCTCGGTGACGGTCGCATAAAACCAAAGCGTGCGGGAGAAAGCCATGACCAAGCCCGCGGCAAGCGCAGGCGCAAACACCAAAAGGCGGCCGATGTCTGAATTCTCAGTCCTTTTTTCCTGGTGCGCGCCTCTCTTCCTTCGCTTGGATATGGTGAGATAGGACGCCGTAATCATTAACTCCGCCACAACAAGAGTGAGCATCGCAGAAGTAAGGGCGGCAAAAACGGCGGAAGAAAAATTAACGCGCACCGCAACGTTTCCGAAGGGCACCAGCGATGCGAGATGGGCAAGCATGACCCAAAGAGGGAAGCCGGGTGGATGTGCGACTCCCAGGCCATGAGCGGCCACAATCAGTTCCCCACTGTCAATCAAAGTAACCGTCGGAGCGAGTGTCCAGCTATAGAGAAGTAGCGCCGCAAGAAACACCATGCCGGCGCAGAGCAGCTCTGCCCGGAACGCAGCAATTGTCCCAGTATTCATCGTCCCAGTATTCATCTGCCGGTCCAACTTTGATGCGGGGTTAGCAGAGGGTCGACGCGGAGATTTCGCGGAAAGATTCATGTTCCCGGGATATGAAGTTCGGCTGTAGCAAGCAAGACTGCCAGTTGCCCAAGAATAGCGCATGTCATCCCGAGTCGCGATAGACGGCGAAGGACCTCACAATCCACGCGATCGGGCACTCAATCTAACCGGCATGCTCAATCACCTCTGAAAGATCATTCACGCCGTTCAGGATGACCCCGGCAAGGCATTTGTCCGTTGTTTATCTCGTGCGGTTTCGCTTCAATACTCGCATGACGAAATCACGCATCGCCATTCCCGGTGCCTCATCGTACCTGATTCTTGCGATGGCCATGGCCATCTTCGGAACGCTGCAAGCGCAAAGTCCGACTCCCACGCCATCGCCATCACAACCGCCTGCCGACTACGACCTCCGATGGGGCGTAAAGATTCCGATGCGGACAAGGTCGAATTGAACGCGACGTTGTATTTGCCAAAAACGCCGGATGGATCGCCGCCGGAGACGCCGGTGATCTTCACTCTCACGCCCTATATTTCAGACACCTATCATGCACGCGCGGCGTACTTCGCATCACACGGCTACGCGTTCGCGCTTGTCGATGTTCGCGGTCGAGGAAACTCAGGCGGCGAATTCGAGCCGTTTGCAAATGACCCCCGCCGATGGACGCGACGTCGTGGAATGGTTGGCACAGCAGCCCTTCTGCAACGGCAAAGTGGCGATGTGGGGCGGCTCCTATGCAGGGTTCAATCAGTGGGCGACGGCGAAAGAATTTCCAACGCATCTTGCAACGATCGTGCCGGCAGCCGCTGCGCATCCATCGCTCGATTACCCTTCTCTCAACAACATCGGGATGACTTATGACATGCAATGGTTCACGCTTACCAGCGGCGCGCCGCGCAAGACAATCTTTTTGGTGATCAAAAATTCTGGAGCACGAAATTCTTGGATGCTTACAAAAAGCACGTCCCTTTTAAATCGCTCGATTCGTTTGTCGGAAATCCCTCCCCAAATTTTCAGCGTATCCTCCAGCATCTAGTGGCCGACGCGTACTACGATGCGATGGTGCCAACCCGTGAGCAATTTCAAAAAATCACGCTGCCGATTTTGGCAATCACAGGTCAATACGATGGCGATGAACTGGGCGCCCTTTCCTTTTACCGGGATCACCTCGCGAATGCCCCTCCAGAGGCGCGCGCGAAACATTTTCTGATCGTTGGCCCATGGGACCATGCGGGCACGCGCACGCCTACGAATGAGGTCGGCGGCATAAAGTTCGGATCAGCGGCCATTGTCGATCTTAACGATCTGCATCGGCAGTGGTACGACTGGACAATGAGGAACGGCCCGAAGCCGGAATTCCTTAGGAATCAAGTCGCCTATTACTTGCTCGCGCCGGGAAATAGCGGCGCCAATGGCGAATGGAAATACGCCGACAATTTCGAAACTCTGGTCGCGAATCCGAAAATGTTTTACCTCGATTCCAAAAATGGCGACGCAAATGGCGTCTTTCGTTCTGGTGCGCTCACTGAAAAGCAGCCGAGTGAGGGCTCGGATACATTCACTTACGACCCGCTCGATACGCACCGCGGCGAGAACGTCGAAGGAATCGACCCGAAAGAAAAGACCGCAGGCATCGATCAAACCTATGCCTTGAGCATCGGCAACGACGGCTTCGTTTATCATAGCGAGCCGCCGCCTAACGAAACCCCGTTTATCGGTTGTCCGCATTTAACGCTTTGGGTTTCCATCGACACGCCTGATACGGACTTGCAAGCCCATCTCTACGAAATTCAACCGGACGGAACGAGCATCGCGCTCTGGAGCGACATCCGCCGTTTGCGCTATCGCGAGTCCCTGCGTGAGCCGAAGCTCCTCAAGCCTGGCGAGATCGTGCGCTGCGATTTTAATCCGGGTCTCTTCGTTGCTCGCCAGTTGATGAAAGGCAGTCGGCTCCGCCTCGTCATCTCTTCGCCGAATTCCATCCTCTGGCAGAAGAACTATAACTCTGGCGGGGTGGTCGCAGACGAAACCGCGAAGGACGCCCGCACCGCACAGGTGAATGTTTACCATGACGCCGAGCACGCGAGCGTGATCCAACTGCCGTTGCGATGAAAACATGAGGAACGCCTGCCTTGCAATCGTCTTGATCTTCGCCGTTTCGCTAGGCAGCGCGCACTCGCAACCGGAAGTGTTCGATAAACTCGCCGACGATTTTTGGGCGTGGCGCGCGAAATGCGCGCCGTTCACTGGGGACGACGTCAATCGAATCGAGCGACCGGGTGGGACTCGCGATTGGTCGCGAGCTGCCATCGACAAGCAGCGCAAAGATCTTACCGACTTCGAATCGCGCTGGAAGAAAATCGACATCAAGGGTTGGCCGATTCCGAAACAGATCGATTACAAATTGATCGGCTCGGCTTTGTCGCGAGTGCGCTGGGAACTGGACATTAATCCGCGCTGGAAACGCGATCCCACCTTTTACATCGCACAGACGCTTACACCGGTCGTCGAAGCGCTCACTGTGCCGGGGCCGTATGATGCCGCGCGCAGCCGGGAAATTCTTACCCGCATCGAAAATATGCCGTCAATCTTGCAGCAGGGCGAAGAGAATCTTGCAAATCCGCCGGCACCATTTGCGACAGTCGCGATTCAAGCGCTCGATGGCGCGCGGGAACGCTTGCACAAAATGGCGAGCGCATTGGTAGGATCGACAACTCTCAAAGAACAGGAATTGAACGCCGCGGTGGATCGTGCGGCCGGAGCACTGGAGAAATATCGGCAGCAGCTTCAGGAAAAATTGCCATCGCTTCCACAAGAGACGGCCCTCGGCCGCGACGTCTATGTTTTCTTTCTCAAGAACGTCGCGCTCTATCCCTATTCGCCAGAAGAAATTTTGGCGATGGGACAGCAGGAATGGAATCGTGCGGTCGCGTTCGAAGCCTACGAAAAGGAACGAAACCGAAAGGTGCCGCCGCTGAAATTGGCGGGTAGCATCGACAGTTGGATCAAAGACGCGGCGGCGAAGGAATTGTCGATCCGCAAATTTCTCGATGAGCACGGCATTCTCACCGTGCCTGATTGGCTTCAGCATTACACGCTGCGTCCGATGCCGGAATATTTGCGGGCGCTGCAAGGCTTCGGTGAAACCGATGACTTCACGTCACCGTCGCGCTTGAAAGACAATTGCATTCGCTATGTGACCGACCCTTCGGCGACGCTCGGTTACTTCTGGCGCGCAACCGCCGAAGATCCGCGCCCAATCACGGTTCACGAAGGAATTCCGGGTCATTATTTTCAGCTTTGTCTTTCGTGGAGACACGAAGACCCGATTCGCCGTCACTACTACGCCTCAACCGCCAATGAAGGCATCGGGTTTTA
>WNEZ01008503.1_pt1 | contig 10137 bp, 8 predicted proteins | sample 5400521 | NCBI WGS metagenome assembly WNEZ01 (sample SAMN13153339, study PRJNA577476) | soil metagenome | isolation source: 120 cm saprolite under Douglas fir tree site 2 hole 1 replicate 1 | place: USA:California | collected 2015-04-18
CAACGAATACCCGGTGGATGCGGAGCACCTAAACTACGAACTGGATTACAACACGCGCAGCCGCTCCGACCGCTTCCCGCAAAAGTTCAGCTACAGCTATCCCGCGGCAAAGTGAGGCGAGCCGTATGGCAAACAGCGGAGTCGTAACGATTCGCGATGTGGCCCGCGAAAGCGGCTACTCGTCCTCGACGGTTTCCATTGTGCTGAACAGTGCGCCTCTCTCTCGCTACATCCCCGCGGAGACCAAAGAAAAGATCGAAACAGCGGCGAAGCGGCTTGGCTACCGGCCGAATCCGCTGGCGCGTTCGTTGCGCAGCCAGCGCTCCAACATTGTCGGCGTGATGGTGTTCGACATTACCGATCCGTTCTGCACGCCGATTTTGCGCGGCCTGGAAAATTCGCTCTATCAGGCGAGTTATCTGTCGTTTCTGGCGGACGCGCACAATGAACCGCACCGCTTCGAACGCTATCTGGAAATGTTGCTGGACCGCCGCGTGGAGGGCCTGATCGTCATTGCCAACTGGCTGGTGACGGACATCAAGCTGCTCGCGGATTTGACGGAGGGGCAGGTTCCTACGGTAGTGGCGGGACGCGAGCATGAAAGCGATACAGTGAGCACCGTTAGCGTGGACAACGAAAGCGGCGCGGCGCTGGCGTTGGAGCATTTGTACCGGCTGGGGCACCGCGAGATCGCTTTCTTGCGCGGGCCGAAGGCGCTGGCCAGCAGCCGGCAGCGCTGGAAGGGGATTCGCCAATACGCGCAATCCGTGGGATTGAGCCTGGATGCGAAGAAAATTGAGGAGTTGCCCGAATCGCTGGATCCCAACTCGAGTTTTGAGGCGGGCGCGCGGTTGACAGGCGAATTACTGCGCGGCGGAAAGAACTTCACGGCGCTGATGGCTTACGACGATGTGACCGCGCTGGGCGCGTTGCGCGCGTTGAAGAAAGCCGGTATGCGCGTGCCGGAAGATTGTTCGGTGATTGGATTCGACGACGTGGCCCAAGCGAGTCTGTCGGTGCCGTCGCTCACCACCGTGCGTCAGCCGATGGAGGCGATGGGCGCGATGAGCGTGGGGATCGTGCTCGAAGCCATCAGCGCGGGAAATCAGAAGCGGAATTTGCCCGTGGTGCGGAAAAAAATTGCAGCGGAATTGGTAGTGCGGGAGTCCACGCGGGCGCTGAAGTAAGGCAGGATGGGCGTAAACCCGCCACTACTAGCTTTCCTCCACTGAACTATTCGCCAAGGGTGACCCAGGATTTTTTCTGCGCGCTCTCGGCGATGGCTTCGCAGAGAACCAGTTCCTGATGGCCGGTTTCGAACGTGGGAAAAGTACGCGCCGCCTGCAAATCGCCGGCCGCAATGTAGCTGTAAAAATCCTTGAACAATTGCACGAACGTATCCGGATAGCCTTCCGCGTGGCCGCCGGGATAAGCGGCATAGCCGCGCGATTCGGGAGACTGCAGCGCCGGATCTTTGGGCAGAACTTCGCTCGCGCGATCACGGCGGCCGATCCACAACGTATTTGGCGATTCGGTGTCAAACGCCAGCGAACCCTCCGTACCGTCAATTTCAAGCCACAGGCGGGCTTTGCGGCCGGCGCTGACCTGCGAGACGGTCATCACCCCCCGCGCTTCGTTTTCAAAACGAAGCAGCACGGAGGCGTAGTCGTCGGTGGAAATCATCACCTCTTCGGTCTCGCCGCTGGTCGCTTTAAAAGTTTCCATGCGGCCGACGGGGCGGAAGCGGGTGAGATGAATGGTCGCGAGATCGGCGCATAGTTCGCTGACGCTCGAGCGCGTGAGCCAGGTCGCCAGGTCCAGCCAGTGCGTGCCGATGTCGGAAACGGCGCGCAATTCGCCGCCGAGTTTTGCCTCCAGGCGCCAATTCCAATCCGTGGGATAAAGCAGCCAATCCTGCAGAAAACTTCCGTGCACCAGGCGAACCTGGCCGATAGCGCCTTTGGCGATGAGCGCGCGCGCTTCCTGGCAGAGCGGGTAATAGCGCAGGTTGTAAGCAACGCCCCCGACGCCGCCCATTTCCTTCGCCAGCGAAACCAGCGCCGCGGATTCGCGGGAATCGAGCGCCAGCGGCTTTTCGCACATCACGTGCTTGCCGGCGCGCAGCAGTTCGCTCGCTTCCTGAAAATGTAAATTGTTCGGCGTGCACAGGTGCACGACGTTGACCGAAGAATCGGCGGCGAGTTCCTCGAGCGAAGCATAGGCGCGCGGCAGGCTCATGGAATCGGCGGCGGTTTTCGTTCGCTCCGGGCTGCTGCCAAGGATTCCTTGCACCGGGATGCCGAGGCGGCGCAGCGCTTCGAGATGCGCTTTGCCCACGAAGCCAAGTCCTACGATTGCTGCGTTTAGTTTAGACACGAGTGCACCATGCACTTAGAAATTGTGAACCAGGGTGAAACAAGTAAAACACGTTCTGGGAAATCCGCCAGCGGGTTTTTACGGATGCGTGACAGGATGAAAAGATTCCGGCGGATCGAGATAGCTGCTGGACCAGAACACGTCGCGGGTAATTGCGCCCGAAGCGAGTTTCTGAACATCGGCCAGCGTGGCGCCGGCGATGCCTCCGTCAGCGGAATCGAAAATCACCGCGACTCCCTCGGGCGCGGGATCGCCCGAAGCATTTTCCTTCGCTGCCTTCTGAAACAACACCAGGGAATAATTCAGGCGCGCGGCCGGGCCAATCTCCTTGGCTACCTGCGAAACAATTTGCACGGTATAAATTTTTGTGGACTTGCCGCGCATGGGAGCCCAATCGCCAGGAAACGCGCTGGTCTCCTCGCGTTCGATGCGAAAGCCCGGAAATTTTTCCTCAGGCGCTGGCGGAGCGGCCGCGGTCAGCTTGGCGGCGATGCGTTCGGGGAGTTCCAGTTCATTGCGTTTGAGGTAGCCGCGCGAATCGCCGGAGATGCCCACGTGAATCCATTCGCCTTCGCCGTCGAGAAATTCGAACTCGTCCTTCGCCGAAGCCATAAATAGCACGCGCGCGCCTTCGCCGCTCTTGGCATAAACCGGGGTCGAGGCTTTCTTGACCACCACGAGATTCTGCGGGTGCGCCTGGCCGCGCTGGATTTCTTTCAGGCTTTGCAATTCGCTAGTGAGCTGCTGCAGGTGCTTTTCTTTCGCTTCACGTTGGGCGCGCAGCATGGCGACTTCATCGGGCGTCCGCGCGGGCGTTGCCACCGGCGCCGAGGGCAGGGAAGCGCCGGGCACTCCCGATAGATCGAGCTTGGGCTGCGGGGCCTGCGCGAAAGAGTGACTGGCGACGGGAGAATTCACAGCTTTGCCGGTGAGTTTTTCCTCGAGGCGGTCGAGGAGGTCCAGCTCCAAACGGCCATTTGAAGCCAGAACTTCGTAACCCGATTTGGCGACGTCGCGATCGGCGTACCACGCGGTGATTTTTGCGGAGAGCCGCACGATGGTGCCGCCGGATTCGCCGGGGAGAATTTCGATGGCGTATTGATAGAAGCCGCGCTCGTACTGGCTTAGCGGTTTGGCTGTCGCGCCGACGAAGCCATCGAGAAGGGGAAGCTTTTGGCCGGAGTACGCCTGCAATTCCTGGAGCCCCTGGACTACCTGGTCTTTTGGTTTTGCGAAGCTGCGTGCATAAGGAATGGCTTGCGCGACTGTAAGGTGTGGCGCGACTGCCGCGGCAAACAGAAAAATCAGCGCGCGAACATACTGGGTCTTCCTCCGCGTCACGGCAAGGGCTCCAGGCGCTCTTCGGGGATCCAACCGCGCTGGCCATCCGGCGTTTCCACGCCCAGCCAGTGAGGAGTGATGATTAGCACGACTAATTCGGTAAAAGCGGAAAGCGGCTTCAGTGTGGCTGCGGCCTGGAACGGAGCTGCCTTCAGGTCCGCACCGGGCGCTCTCACACGCCTTTCCAGTTCGTGGCGCAGATCCTTGATTTCCTTCTGCAATTCAACTTCGGAGGATTCTGCCGCACTGAGCCGAGAGGTTTCATCTTCGCGCTGGCGAACAAAAGTCTGGTGCACCAGTGCGGCGCTGGCTTCTCGGCGCTTGGCTTCGCTAGCTTCGAGCGCGGCTTCTTCCGCGGCTTCGATGCGAGCTTTAATTTCCTTCAGCTCGCTTTTTTCCACGTTGCCGTCCGAAGGATGTGTGCCGTGGTGCGAGTATTCGATGTAGATGGCATCAACGCGGACCCGGGTGCGCTCGGCGTTCACAGGAATAATTACGTAGCGCACCGCAATGGTGCCCTGATCGGCGCTGTCCAGGAAGTGGCGCGGCGCGATGGCGTTCTTCCGGATCTTGTAATACACCTCGCCGCCACCGCTCCAGGGTTCGAACAACAGCGTAGAATCCACGGCTTCGGCACCGGATAGGATGGGCTCCTTGTCAAAAATGAGGGTGCCGTGGATGGTTTGATCGTGAACGACGCCGAGTACCGCCTGGCGAACTGTTTCCTGCGAAGCATCAAATTCGCGAACCATTCCAGCGGATGGCACCGGATTTTTATCATGGGCGGCACTCAGGGCGGGCGAAAGCGCCATCAGGGAGACAAGAGAAGAGTGCGCGAGCGCACAGCCAAAACGGTTGGCTGGCCGAAGGATTCTGAAGATTTCTTTCACCGGGCTGATAGTAAACAAGAAGTGTTTCCCTCGCGGACACACTCTAGGTAACGCGAAGCGAGAGGCTGTGTCAAATAGGGCTTCACGTGCACCGAAAGCTTTTCGAGTACCAGAACCAATCACCCGATAATTTTTTAGATTGTCCAAAGAAATCTCTTGCATTCATCGAAACCGAAGGAGTAGCATCCACCTCGGTTCAGGGTCTGGGAATTTCCCTATGCTCTTTTGACGGAGAGAATAGGCGCGATTTTCCGTGGGTCGAGTGGAGCGTTCGCACAGTTTTTGTCCTCTCGCTGTCAGGGTAAAGCAGAGGATCCTCCTGTACGGGTGTGTTTCATCCACAACCTCTCACCTATCTAACCGAACCGCGCTAAAACTTGTTGTCTGCTCGACGCTGATTGTACAACGTCCAGAGGAGGCAGTATGCAATGGTGGTTTGCTACTGGGGTGAGGAGCGGCCGTCTCCGAGTGCGCACCGGCTTGCTCTGTTCCGTGATCGTACTCGCAGTTCTCTTCGTGGATTGCCGTCCGGCAAATGCCATTCCCGCTTTTGCCAGGAAGTACGGCCTGCCGTGCTCTTCCTGCCATGAAGCGTGGCCGAAGCTGAGCCCCTTTGGCCAGCAATTTAAAGACAACGGTTACCAGATGGGGAACGACCGCGATGCCCCCATCTTTCAGCAAGCGGCCTACTGGCCCATCGCTTTACGAATCACGCCCAACTGGCACGTGGAAACCAACAACCACGTGATCGTGGATGCGGCAGATGGTACCCCGAACGCCGCACTCGCGAACATCAAGACCAATGGCTTTGATTTCACCGGCATGGACCTGCTGACCGCCGGAACGTTGGCGAAGAATTTCAGCTTCCTGCTGGTGCCTTCGTCGGATGAAACTGGCGCATTCCATTTCGAATCAGTGAACGTGCGGTTCAGCAATCTACTAGGCTCCAGTTGGCTGAACGTCAAGGTCGGAAAATTCGAGCTTGATAACCTGCTTTCAGAGAAACGCATCGTTACCCTTTCCAGCAACGGCGGTTCTTACCAGAACTATCACTTCCAACCTTGGGTGGCTCCCGGCCAGCCATCTGGAATCTATGTCTTTGGGTTGGGAGACAACCAACTGGGCATCGAGTGGATGGGCCATTCCAAAAATGACCGCACTCGCCTCTCTGCCGCCCTCCTCAACAGCACGGATGGCTTTCCAGACTTTCAATCAGGCGTTGGCGGGGCTGCTGGCCACGCCTATGAAGGGTTCATTGCCGGAAGCCAGGCGTTTGAGGTGGGCAACTTGGGCTTGCAGCGCGTAGGCGGATTCGCCTATTTTGGCCAGGCGTCGACCTTCCCGAAATACCAGAGTGGCGGAGCGCCCATCTTTGGGACCGGCATCGGAAACGAGCCATACTATCGCGCCGGATTGATCGGCATGTGGTATGTGAAGAAATTTGACATCACCACAATGTACTTCTACGGCCATGACAGCATTTTCCTGGGCACGAATACCCCCGTGAACCTCGGCACAGCGGGGCTTCCCCCTGGCGCGCACGCACCCTCCTGGAATGGCGGCTTATTCGAGAGCCATTACAACCTGAATCCGCAGATGATTTTCATCAACCGGTATGAACTGATCCGCATGTCCCAACAGGCTCTTTCCACCAACCCGAGTAACCTAGGCAACATAGACGCGCTCACTTTCGGCTTTCGCTACTACCCATTCATCGGCAGCCGAGCGGGCCTTGCCTTCCACAACGAATACTCCGTGGTGTGGCAGCGGAACATCCTGATCTCTCCTGTTACGGGATTACCGATTGGCCTGACCAGCAGCAGCGCAATGTTCGGAATTGACTTCGCGTTCTAAGGAGACGACTTATGCGGAGAAATCTTTTCGCAATACTCGGTTTGGCCCTTGCGGCCGCTCTGCTGCCGGGATTGACGCCGGCACAAGAGATGGAGTCGCACATCGGCAAACTGACAGGCCATTTGGCGGCGGGCAAGGAACTCTATTACCGCTACTGCTGGGGCTGTCACGGTCCGCGCGGCGACGGCAATGGAGAAAATGCACCGTACCTGAATATAAATCCGCGTAATTTTGTGGCTGGCACTTTTAAGTGCCGTTCGACGCCGACGGGCACTTTGCCCACCGACCAGGATCTGTACAACTCCCTGGTTCGCGGCTTCAACAACACCTATATGCCAAGCTGGGCGGCATTGACCGCGCAGCAACGCGCTGATTTGGTGGCCTTCGTTAAGACGTTTTCGCCGCGCTTCAAAGCCGAGAAGCCGGGCGACCCTATTCCCATCCCGGCTGAACCTAAGCTGACCGTCGAGAGCATCAAGCACGGCGGCGAACTCTTCCAAAAGCTCGAATGCTGGAAGTGCCACGGACAGGAAGGCCGTGGTGATGGTCCATCCGCTTCGACCTTGACCGATAGCAACGACCAACCTATTCGGCCATACAACTTTACGAGCACCAACCGCTCCAAGTGCGGCCGAACCAATCAGGAGCTGTACCGCATCTTTATGACCGGTCTGGACGGCACGCCGATGCCTTCCTTCGCCGATGTGGTTAAGCCCGAAGAGGCCTGGGACCTGGTGCATTATCTACGCACCCTCCAGATCAACAACGCCAGCCCGGAACTTGCAATGTGGGAAGGAACTGCAGAAGGCGCGGCCATCCTCAACGCCAAAAAAGCCTTCAACACCAACACCGGCTCTGGAATCAAGCCATAAGCCGCGGTTTGCAAAATCTCAGGAGGAATAACCCATGCAAGTGAAGCACGTAGTAATGGCGGGACTGGCGGTGCTCGCAACTTCCGCGATCACACTGGCAGGACCCAGCGGTGGCACCGTAAGCGGCAAGGTCACTTACGAAGGTACGCCGGCAAAAATGAAGCCGATTGACATGTCCAAGGAGCCGTCGTGCGCCAAGATGTATTCGACGCCGCAGCTCAGCGAAAACGTGGTGACCAGCGCGGGCAACACGCTGGAGAACGTGGTGGTTTACGTTTCGGCCGGCGCGTCGGATGAGGCCGCCCCCAGTTCGGCCGCGGTCTTCACTCAGAAAGGCTGCCGGTATATTCCGCACCTGCTGGCTTTTCAAGTGAACCAGGAACTGAAGATTCAGAATGAGGATCAGACCTCGCACAACATCCATCCACTGCCGAAGCTGAACCGCGAATGGAACAAGTCGCAACCACCGGGAACGCCCGCGATCAGCGAAAAGTACGACAAGGCGGAGTTCATTCCCGTGAAATGCAATGTGCATCCCTGGATGCACGGCACCTTCGCAGTGCTGAAGAACTCCCACTATGCTGTGACTCACGATGGTGGTGGCTTCTCCCTCGGGAACTTGCCCCCGGGCAAATACACCATCACGGCGTGGCATGAGTCCTACGGCGAACAGACCCAGGACGTCACCATCAGCGGCAGCGAAACCAAGACCATCACGTTTACTTTCAAAGCCAAGCCCTACTAAGGGGCTTGGCTTTTTTTCTTCCGAGGCCGAAGAGGCCACGGATTTAATCATCGCATCAGACTTGTCCTTCCATCAGAGAAGGGAGAGGCGAGAAATTATGGGAAAGCTGTTGGCAGTCGTCATCGTCATCATCGCGTTGGTTTCGGCTTACCCCATCATCGCGAACAAATTCCCTTTGCCGGAAGACATCTCCGTCCATGGTCATCAAATTGACGAGCAGTTGCACGACACCATGATCGAAGCCGGCGTCTCCTTTATCGGCGCCCAACTCGTTCTGGGCCTTTTCCTGTGGACCTCCACGGGAAGAAAGCCGGGGAGCCCGCTAAAGAATTTCCCCGGTGGCGCGCGCGCGATGGTGATCTTTGCGTTTCTAATTGTGGGCTCGGAAATTCTGGCTCTGGGTATTTTGGGACAGAAGGCCTGGGCCACGGTCTATTTCGCGCCTCCGAAGGCCGACGACATTCAAGTCCAGGCGCAAGCCGGGCAATTCGCCTTCTATTTCCGCTATCCCGGCGCCGATGGCAAATTCGGGCAGATTCACCCGGACAAGATCGACGAAAGCAGCCAGAACTATTTTGGGCTGGATCCCGCGAATGAAGTGGAAGCCCGCGACGACATCGTCTCCGGTGAAATGGTCATACCGGTCAATCGCGAAATTCACCTCCTCATGCACGCGAAAGATGTGGGCCACTCCTTTTACGTGCGTGAGCTGCGCATCCAGCAGGACTTTGTTCCTGGACTGGACCTCTCGCAGCATTTCACGGCCACCAAGACCGGCAGGTACGAAATCATGTGCACGCAGTTGTGCGGCCTGGGGCACTACAACATGAAGGCGTATCTCACTGTCAAGACCCAGGCGGAGTACGACCAGTGGTTGAAGGAGCAGGCGGCAGCGCAATAAGGATTCGAGAACTCAGCAGGGCCGCGTACGATTTCGCTCGCGGGTAACGGCCAAGACTTCTTGGGAGGAGTAACGATGCAGGAGACTTCCGCACAACCAGTTCACGTGCCCGGACCGCCGAAAGGATTCATCTGGAAGTATATCTTCATATTATTTGTCGCTTCTGACCATGCACGGCACGCTCATGGTCTTTTTCGTACTGACCAACGCTCCCTTCGCGGCCTTTGGCAATTACTTCCTGCCCATCCAGATTGGCGCGGAAGACATGGCCTTCCCACGCTTCAACATGATGTCCTTCTGGGTCACATTTCTCGGCTGGGTCGTGCTGATGCTGGCCTTCTTCATTCCCGATGGCCCGCCGATCTCTGGATGGACTTCTTATGCGCCGTTGAGTGCCATCGGTAAGGACGCGGGACCGGGCATGGAGTGGGGCGCAAGCCTCTGGGGAATTTCCATTGCCATCTTCTGCGCGGGCTCTTTGCTCGGCGCCCTCAACTTCATCGCCACCACCCTTGACCTGCGCGCCAAGGGCATGTCCTTGATGCGCATGCCGCTGTGTACTTGGGCGTGGTTCATCACTTCCTGCATCGCCCTGCTGGCCTTTGCCGTATTGTTGCCCGCTTGCATCCTCTTGATCCTGGACCGCCACGCGGGAACGAGCTTCTTCATTCCCTCGGGCCTAGTCGCTAGCGACCGCCTCCAGCCGCACTCTGGCGGCTCGCCGCTCTTGTGGCAGCACCTGTTCTGGTTCTTCGGCCACCCGGAGGTGTACATCGCGATTCTCCCCTCCATGGGCATCGTGTCGCACATCCTGGTTAACAGCATGCGCAAGCCGCTGCTGAGCGCCAAGGTCGTCATCTACTCGATGATGTCCATCGGTTTCCTCAGCTACATGGTCTGGGGACATCACATGTTCCTCAGCGGCATGAACCCGACTTCGGCGCTGGCGTTTTCTTTCCCCACGCTGACCATCACGATTCCCGCGACCATCTTGACGCTGATGTGGCTTGGCAGCCTCTATGGCGCAAATCTGCAAATTACCGCCGCCTCCCTTTTCTGCGTCGGTTTCATTTCCATGTTCGTCAGCGGCGGCGTCAGCGGTTTCTTCCTGGCGCAGCCCGCGATTGACATTTATCTGCACGGTACCTACTTCGTCGT
>WNEZ01021862.1_pt1 | contig 10137 bp, 11 predicted proteins | sample 5400521 | NCBI WGS metagenome assembly WNEZ01 (sample SAMN13153339, study PRJNA577476) | soil metagenome | isolation source: 120 cm saprolite under Douglas fir tree site 2 hole 1 replicate 1 | place: USA:California | collected 2015-04-18
TGCAATGGTGGCCAATGCCAGCACTGCTTCGGCTCCCCTTGAACGTTTGACCGAGCGCCTGGCGAAGAGTCTGAAGCGCGGCAAAGTAGAAGCTATGGCGATGGACTCGAGCACAACCATGGACCGCAACCTCAGGCCGACGCGCCTGAAGGTCGAAGAGGCGGACGATAAGCAGTGCGATTACACGCTGCTGACACAAATCGTGGAGTCGCGGGCACATCCGGCCGCGCCGCCGACGCTTCGGCGTGATGGCGCCACAGTGCCGAGCGTGGATGCAGCCGATCCGTTGGGCGGTAACTCGGGGCCTGTCTACCGTGAAAACATGCAAATTGCTTTCGCGCTGTTTCGCGCTTCCCATTACGACCCAGTCGTTGATACCTACATTCTGGAGCGGGCTTCCGCCAACGTTTCAGACACATTTCTAACGGGCATGGACCGGATCGCCAACCGGGTGAGCCACGATCTGAAGAAAAAGTAGGCGGTCCGTTTGGACAGCGGGTGCCGTGTCATGGCTTCGACTGTGGAACAGCAGCGAATTGTTCTTCGATGTTGTGGCTAATTTCATCTCTGATGCGCCGGAAAGCTGTCAGCCTCTCTTCTTTGCTGCCCACCACTGCTGCCGGGTCTTCCAAGCTCCAGTGCATGTACTTGTACGTGCCCGGAAATATGGGGCAGTGCTCCTTCGCGTTGTCGCATACCGTGACCACGTACTGTATCGGAATACCAAGCGTTTGCCGCACGTCCTTGGATTTCTGGTGCGAGATGTCGATGCCAAGCTCACGCATGGCCTCAACCGCCAGTGGGTTCAAGCCTTTGGGCTCAATTCCACCGCTGAGCACTTCGTATCTGTCCCCAGCAACGTGCCTGAGGTAACCCTCAGCCATTTGGCTGCGAGCAGAATTGCCTGTGCAGAGAAAGAGCACCTTTGGCTTGATCATGATTGTTCCAAGCTCGGCTTGCGTCCATGCAATTTAATAGAAGCTATCGCGTGTGCCGCTACAAGCTGCAATTCGGCTGTTTTCGAGGTCTTGTCCTCCGGCGCCAACACTGACGCAAGTTGTGCCCCGTTGGCGATTTGAGGAATTGCCAAATCGACGAGACCGGCTTCAAGAGGAAAGCGGACATAGTCATTCACGAGGCTCGCCCCAGCGATGCATCCCACATACGCGCTGACATCGTTCTTGATGCGCTCCGGCAGGTCAGCTAGGAGGACGATATCGCCGACGGCGAATCTCCCGCCCGGCTTCAGAACACGATTAATTTCGCGGAAAACAGCAGGCTTGTCTGGACTGAGGTTGATTACACAGTTGCTGATTATGAAATCGACAGAATTATCGTCGACGGGCAAGTTCTCAATGTGCCCCTTGCGAAACTCGACATTGGTAGCCCCGAGGTTCATGGCGTTTTCTCGCGCACGGCTGACCATATCGTCCGTCATGTCCACGCCGATCACACGTCCGGATGGCCCAACCTTCCGCCAAGCGAGAAACGCGTCGAATCCCGCGCCACTGCCCAAGTCCAAAACGGTCATACCCGGCTCGATTTCGGCCAGTGCCAAAGGATTGCCGCAGCCTAGACCAAGATTGCCGTCGCCTGCCAGAGCCAAATCTTCCTTTGAGTAACCGACAGCCACTGCGAGCGTTTCTTTATCTTTGGAGCCGCATCCGCATCCCGACTGCTCTCCACGAGCAATGGCTCCATATTTCTGCTGAACCACTTCCAGCACCTGTTGTTTCTCCATACCAGCCTCCCGCCAAGCGATATACGCTTAGGCGAATACGATGAGCTTACGCCGCGCAGATCACATCTGTCAAGGCGCATGTATTCTGCTAGTATTCAAGATATGAAGGGACAGCACAAGTACCCGCTGGAACGGTTGTTCCGTGCTCTGGCCGACCCGACGCGCCTGCGACTCATCAACCTGATGGCAGAGCAAGAAATTTGTGTTTGCTACTTCGTGGAAGTGATCGATGCGCCACAGCCCAAGATCTCCCGGCATTTAGCTTATCTACGTAGGGCGGGCATGGTTGCGACACGCCGAGATGGCAAGTGGATGCACTACAGACTCCGGATTCCCCCCGATTTGCACGCGGCTTCCATACTCAAGACCACAGTTGACGCGCTGAGACGGGACAAAGAACTGCAACGCGATTTCCAGCGGTTAAGCAAGGCTTGCTGTGGGCCGAGGAGTTTGGTTCAGCTAATCGGTGCTCCCGTTCCCGTGGAAACCAACAAAGAGGCTCTAAGAGCTGCCCTTCCGTCGGGGCGGTTGTGACAATGATTCAAGCTAACAGATAAGAGCTAGAGGCTAACAGCTAGCTCCTTCTTACTCGGAACTTGCGACACGGAGCTTACACTCCAGTCACTTTCAGCATTACGTTCGTAAATTGAGCAAAGTGGCTGAATTTAGGATACTGGCCCGAGCCCAAAATTATGGCGTTGCGTGCTCTGCTCGTATCGCATGACGAATTTGTCGAAGCCGCCTTTCAAGGCGCGGTTCGAGGTGTCGGCGCCGAGCTTGAGGTCAGCAGAGATAGTAAGTCAGCCCTGTTAGCTGTCGAGCAAACTCGATTCGACGTGGTGCTCATTGACTGCGATGATGTTTACGGCGGAGCATCGTTGCTCCGTTCCACTCGTACCTCCCTTCCCAATAGATGCTCGGTTTTACTGGCAATAACTAACGGCGGTACGCACGCGGCGGATGCCATCGATTTAGGTGCAAACCTGGTTGCATGCAAGCCCATCACGCCCGAGCGAGCAGAATCTGAATTGCAAAGAGCTTGCAAGAACATGGTGGGAACCCAGCGGGCCAATCGCCGCTTCAGCATTAGTATTCCGGTATTCCTCAGCTTCGGCCAAGTGCTGGACCGCCGCGCTGAGGCTTTCAACGTCAGTCTTGGCGGCCTAGGCATTAGGGTTTCTGAACCCATCGAAGGTGACGATGTCGTGCAACTGCGATGTTGCTTGCCCGGTTGTGCCATCTCTATCCAAGCTCGCGGGGAAATCGCATGGGCTGATCCCGAAGGGAATTGCGGTATCAGGTTCATGGGGATGAGCGACAGTTCGCTTTCCATATTGTCGGAATGGCTGCAGCGCGCCGATGCAAAAAAGCCCCGCTTCGACTACCCTCTGCGCCCAGACCCTAAAGGACTTGCAATCAGCGGAGAGCACGGGTAATATCCGGCGCCTGTTCCTAAAGTAATGAGGGACAGCCTCTTGCCGATTGACCCCCAGAATCGGCGGGTAGTACCATTCGCTACGGCTTGGTGTTGAATCCAGGGGTAGGCGACGGTAACCCATAGAGAACTATGAGAGTTCTGAAACTCTATGCTTTGATCGCGCCCCTTGCCGCGGTTCTGGCGACTACATCTTGCCAAACCGCGCAGAAGCAAAAGCCATTATTACCCCCAGCACAAGCTGCTCCGCCGGCCCTGACGAGTGCGGCCTCGCCAAGTGCGCCTGCGTCCAAGTCTCAGGGGGCCGCGCAACCGGTACGGACGGAACCGCAATCATCCCCGTCTGAAGGCAAATCTGAGGTCAGGGCCGACGCCGTGGCCGACCTCATCGCGCAGGTAGAAAAGGAATACGAGGCGGGACAGGACAACTACCAAGCGGGGCACCCCGAGGCCGCCAAGCAAAATTTCGACCGTGCTTTCAACTTGCTTCTGGGCAGCAATCTGGACATCCACTCGGACGAGCGCCTGCAGCATGAATTCGACCGCATCCTCGAGGGCGTGAATGGTCCGGAACTGATGGCTTTGCAGGAAGGAGACGGTTTTGCCGAACAGAAGCCTGAGCCGGCGCCCATCGACGAAGCGAACGAGGTTACTTTCCCGGTTGACCCCAACATAAAGGCTAAAGCGGAAGCCGAGATCAAGTCCACGCACTCTGACCTGCCGCTGATGATGACCGACCAGGTCGCCGGCTATATCAATTATTTCTCCAGCCGAGGCCGTGGCACCCTGGAGCATGCGCTAGCTCGCGCCGGCCGCTACCAGGACATGATCCAGCGGGTTCTGAAAAAAGAAGGCGTCCCGCAAGACCTCATTTATCTGGCGCAAGCCGAATCAGGTTTTCATCCACTCGCGTTGTCTCATGCCGGGGCGCGCGGCATCTGGCAGTTCATGTCGAGCCGCGCAAAAGGTTATGGATTGGAGCGCAACTGGTGGGTAGACGAACGCCAGGATCCAGAGAAGGCCACCCGAGCCGCTGCCCGGCACCTGAAAGATCTCTACAACGAATTTGGTGATTGGTACCTGGCCATGGCGGCCTACAACTCTGGCCCGGGCACAGTGCAGAGCGCCGTTAAGCGCACTGGATACGTCGACTTCTGGGAACTCTACCGGCGCAACGTTCTGCCCAAAGAAACGCGCAATTACGTTCCGATCATTCTGGCCGTGACGATCATGGCCAAGAATCCTGAGCAGTATGGGCTTGATGACGTGGTCCGGGAGAAGCCAGTCCCTTATGACACGGCAAAGATCAATTATCCGGTGGACCTACGCTTGGTTGCCGAGTGTGTGGACGCATCGGCCGCCGACTTGCAGGATCTGAACCCCAGTCTTCTGCGCCTGACCACGCCCAAGAATCAGGAATTCGAGCTTCACCTTCCCGTTGGCACCAAAGACAAGTTCCTGACCGCGATAGCTGCCATTCCGCCGGGAATGCGGGTCTGGTGGCGGTATCACAAGGTCGCCCCCGGGGATACGCTGGCTTCAATCGGCCGCAGATACCGCACCAGTTCCAAGACGATCGCCGAAGCTAATAATCTCGACGGACAAGAACTCGATCCAGACAGTAAGCTGATTATTCCTATTGTCCCCGGCAAACATCCCTTCGGTGAAGACGTTGTAGCCTACTCGCGTCACGCCACCCGCTACAAGGTCCGCAAAGGCGATACGGTCCAGACAGTGGCCGAAAACTTCGGCGTTCCGCCGACGATGGTGCGTCGTTGGAACCATATCAAAGGAGGCAGCCTGCGCGGGCGTCGCGTGGTTTATGTCCACCTGCCGGTCACGCCAAATGTCCTCGAGAGCCAAGTGGCCCCAAGCTCAAGGAAGACGAGTAAGTCTAAGAATAAGAAAGGCTTGCAGGCGACCGAAAATAACGTGGTCCACCATAAAGTGAAGCCGGGCGAAACCTTACATTCCATTGCCAGCTCCTACAACACCACGGTCGCGGCCCTCAAACGCGACAACCGGAACCTTGCTATCCTACGCCCGGGGATGGTTCTGCTCATCAGAGAAGTGCAGTAGGGCCCGGTTACCAGTGGTCAGTTCTCAGTGCTCGTTTGAAACTTTCCAATGCCTATTCGAACTGCGACCTGCCGCTGGAAGCCCGAAGCCGGAAGCGGATGCCCCTGACCACGACCCCTACCACGACCAATGACCAGCGATTGCGGAGAAGGTGTAATATGCAGGGGAGTGGCAGTGATTCGTATCAATGTAATGTCGCCGAAAACCGCTGTGCTATAATCGCGCGCCGTTTGACGAGTGATGAAGTTTCTGTCCGCAGCTGTCTTTCTATTTCTCTAAAGGCTCACAGCTCTCGCGCGATGTTTGGGCGCGTTGGGCAGCCAAAAATTCAGGAGGAACGATGACCTTTGACGACGTAACCCTCTACGGACGTGATGACGAAACGGATGAATATGGAGAAGCCGGCGGGTATGGCGAATCGCTAGAAGAAGATTACGAAGAGGAAGAGGAAGAGGAGGAATCCGGAATCTCGGGGAGCGAACCGGTGACCTTGCCAGGGGCCGCGCCTCCCGAGCCGCGCCCTACTCCGACTGGTGGTGGCGGAGGTGGCGAAGGTAAGCCGGCCGAAGGCGGCCAAGAAGAAAGCTCCGGCTCGGAAAAAGTCGAGTGGTACGCGATCCAGGAGCAGGCGCGGAAAATCCGCTGGCAGAAAATCAAGTGGCAAGAAAAAGAGCAGCAGAAAGGGCGGCCGCCGCCGCTAAGCGGCGTACGCCCCTGCAACTCCAGCCGTTCCCGGTTGGGAGCAAAGTGAAAGCTCATCAGTGTCGGTGATCATCGCGCGGGCGCTCTCGGCCCGTGTGTCAAGATTCGGAGTCGGATGATATGAGCCGCGGTTGGTGACCCGCGGCTTCTTTCTTTTTTGCCATGTGGGAGACGGCTCTCTAACCAGTCCAGACCGCACCGTTCCCTTGCCCGCCGGGATCGCTGATTTCTCGCCAAGCGCAGGAATGATCGAAACGATTCCCGAATTAACTCTGCCAACAAGCGCCCAATTTTGGGCAATAACATAGTTGACTGACCGGTTGGCAATTGCTATAAGTCTGCGGTTGTGGTGCCTCACATATTTCCACCGGATGATCGCGTATTTGGGAATTTGCTCGATAAAATACTTCGGGAATCCCTCCAGAGCCTATTCGATGATCTCCGCTGTTGTGAGTGGTACATTCGGGAACACGAAGTGGTCAACCTTTTTGTATTTGGACATCTTGTCCCCTTGTTCCAACACAACAAACTGGACCTTACAAGAATCGGGATCGAAGTCCCGGTGCTTCAGGTCGCCTCTTCGCCGAAGAAGAAATTCGGGGCTCGCAAGGATATTGCCATTTGGTCAGAGGCGAAAACGACTCCGTTTAAGTGCAACCTATCAGGCATAAAGCATCTCACGGAACTCCGTGGCCCTGGCCAAAAGCCCTTTGCAGTGATGGAGTGGAAGCACATCAGCCGGTTTACAGAACGGCCTGAGACCATCCGTTGCAAACATGAACGAGACAAGGAATGGCTGAAAGTGAATCTACAGGGCGGCATGCTGAGGGTCGGATATGCTGTATTGATCGACCACAAAACACATCCGGAGGTCACGTTGAGGTGCCATAGGTTTTCGGATGGTTCCGAAGAAGACTTTTTGACCCTACCAGCGAAGGCACGTTAGTTCCCCTCCGCGAGTCTCTGCATAAAATCACGGACGTGAAGCATCCCGCACCGCTGCGAGACAGCGTCCGTAAAGTTCCAGCAGGTGCGCGGCGTACTCTTCGGGCTTGTCTGCGCCTCCACCCTGAAATCCGACTCCAGTAGAGCTCGTCCGGCCATAACCTGTAGTCATGGCGACAAATTTCATCAAATCGAGCGCAATATCTTCATTGCGGCGCGAGCCGACTGACACGGTAGGTACTTCGTCCATGAGTGCCTCCCTTGCAATAAGGATGTTGGGAACGTCGTCCATCTGCAGTTGAGTATTTCTAATTTCGCAATTTAGAGTCCGGTGTTTTTGGATGGTGCGCGGCTCTATGCCGTGCATTTTACAATCCTGAATTGGAGTGAGCTTTGGCTCTGAGATACTGAGCGGCTGTAATCATCCTATACTATTGTTGCTCACTGCTGCTCTGCAGAGCATCTTGCGGCGGAATCTCCTTTTAGCCCACCTACTGGCATATGCAGTGTCACGTCACATAAAGCTGCCAAGAAGTGCTGTCTCGCCGGAATGCTACGCGTTACGGTCAATGCCGGAGCTTTCCTCGCTTTTCGTTTTGAACGCCCAAGCCATACGAGGAGTGTTGTGAGCGATGCCGAAGCGGCCGCGGGCGTCGAGAAGAATTATGCCGCCGTGACCGGCGACGCGGTTCTTCAGGTACTCCATTGCCTCGAGGGCCACCCACTCCGGCGCGTTCCCGGCGGACACTCGATCAGCGGACCATTTCGCCAGCACCAACTTCATGATCGGTTCGCCCCAGCCGGTGGTCGAGGCGGCGGCGCTTTCGTTATCGGCATAGCAGCCACAACCAATGAGTGAGGAGTCGCCCAGCCGGCCGGGAGCTTTGTTGAGCGTTCCGCCGGTGGACGTTGCGGCGGCAATATTGCCATCCCGATCGAGGGCAACCGCGCCGACAGTGTCGTGCGAGATGGTAGGCGCGAAGATATCCGCCTTCTCTTCGGAGACGCGAGCCTGGAATTCACGCAGGCGTTCGACTTCACGAGGAATGATCAGGTCTTCGTTCTGGCAGAGCGGAATGCCGTGCTCGGCGGCAAAGCGTTCCGCCCCTTCGGCGACAAAGTACACGTGCGGGCTCTCGCTGAGGATTTTGCGGGCGGCACGAATCGGATTCCGGATATGCTCCACGCAGCCCAGGCCTCCGGCGCGTAGCGTAGCCCCGTCCATGATGAGAGCATCGAGTTGCACCTTGCCTTCACGGTTGAGGAAGCTACCGCGGCCCGCGTCGAAAGCATCGTCATCTTCCATGATGACCACGGCTTCCTCAACTGCGTCGGCCGCGGAACCGCCGTGACTTAGCGCGTGCCAGCCTGCAGCGATCGCATTGCGCACGCCGTTGAGATGAGCCTCGACCATGTCATCAGGAATGCCCCAGGCACCGCCGTGGACAACCAGAACAGGATCCTTGGACAAAATCAGTCCCCAGAAAGTGAAGCAACGACGGGATAGTCTAGCACTGGGGAACCAAGGCTGGCTGGAGTGATTGATCCTTTCTGCATTAGGCTCGAGAAGATGCAATGCTCAGGCAACAAGATCAATCTTCGTAATTGGGGGAGGTTCACGCTTTTCTTCTAACCTGCCCTCGCTGCTTACCTTTGCCAGTTCTGCGTTCAGTTCTGCTCCCACGAGCATGGCAAAACCTGTCCAGTAGAGCCATATCATCAGCGCAATTGCCGCGCCCAGCGTTCCGTAAGTCTTGTTGAAGTTAGCGAAATGGCGGAAATAAATCCCGAGAAGATAAGACAAGCCAATCCAGCAGCCCACGGCGAGAACCGCACCGGGCAGGGTTGCGAGAAAACGTTGCTTGATGTTTGGAGCAAGGAAATAGAGAGTCTCGAGCGCGAGGACGGTGAACCCAATGGCGATGGTCCAGTGAATGTAGGGCCACAACAGGACGAAAACTGCGGACAGATGGACTCGAGCAGCCAGCCAACCTCCAAATTCGGGCCCCACAATCATGACGCCTAATGCAACCAGCAAAAGGGCTCCTGTTATGAAGGCCAAGCCGACGGCGAGAGGGCGTGTTTTCCAGAACGGCCGATCATCTTTGACATCATAAGCAATATTCAAAGCTTCAATCGCTGCGGAAAAACCACCGGATGCCGCCCACAGGGTGCCCAGGATTCCAAACGACAGGAACGTTCCTTTGTTGGGAGAGACAACGTCAGCTAAGACCCTGCGGACTAGGCCCATCGTGTCAGCCGGCAAGAAACGCGCCATTAAAGCCAAGGTTTGGTTGAACAAATCCGGGAGCGGCAAATAGGCCACAATGGCAGATAAAAAAATTAGAGCCGGAAAAAGAGACAGAACGAAGTAGTAAGACAACGCAGCGGCCATCTGCATCGTGTGGTTCTCGACCACATCAGCATAAGTGCGTCTGAGCGCGTGCTTTATTTTTCCGAATCCCACCAACAAATTAGATGCACTATCGAGGGGGCCGGTTTTTTCGATGGGGCGCGACTTTTTGGAGGCTGTGGAGAACAGCCCGGCGCCACCGGTCCAAATCTGATCCGGCAAGTCGGAACAGAAAGCGGTCGCCGGCGATTAGCTGAGAAATGAGGTCTGCCTCGCGCACGCGGCCTCAACCGACCTCCTGCACGGACACGAGCGGAGATGAGGGCATGAAGAAAGCTAGTACAGGGAAGATGAAATTCGGCAAACTCGCCAGCGGCTTGCACGTTTGGCGAGGGCACTAAGATCATTCAAAAGGATGGAATCCGAAGTGATAGCGTGGCCCCACGCCAGCAGCAAACACACAAGTAGCCCACTACCCCGCCATTGAAATTACTTGACATTGTGCATTCGAACGTGATAAATCGGCAACCCGGCAGATTGGTCCGCTTTTCAGACCGGTGGACGAATTCATTTAGATAGAGGTTTTTGTCAGTTGCCCTGACAGATTCGTATGCCTCGGGCGGTTTCGACAAATCTTTCTGGGAGAGTAAAGACATGCGCTCGCTAACAACATGCTTCGTGCTGGTATTGTTTCTCATCGTGCCGGGTTCGTTTGCCTACGCACAAGGCGATGGATCCGCCGACAAAAACGTAGCATCGCCTCCTACGGGCGCAACCAAGGAAGGCGCAACCAGGGAAGAAGTCGAGCAATTGCGCAGCGAAGTCGCGGCGCAACGGCAAACTATCGAACAACTGAAAGCGATGGTTCAGCGACTGGCTGAA
>WNEZ01011879.1_pt1 | contig 10136 bp, 11 predicted proteins | sample 5400521 | NCBI WGS metagenome assembly WNEZ01 (sample SAMN13153339, study PRJNA577476) | soil metagenome | isolation source: 120 cm saprolite under Douglas fir tree site 2 hole 1 replicate 1 | place: USA:California | collected 2015-04-18
GAATGGTGAGGGTAGCAATGGATCGCGGTCTCGGCGGACCCTTGAACGCAGTGTCTGCCTATGGATTCAAAGCCCCACCCCAAGAAATGTCTACAGAGGAAGCGGAATCGGAACTGGATTCATTTCTACAATCGACAAAACGTAGGTAAGGTCGAGCTACAAATCTTCTTGCCCAAGCTTTGATCAACGAGAAAAACTCAGGCCGAACCTACAAGGATTGGATCCTCAACGCATCAAGAACGCGCAGAAGCAGAGTAATTCTCGCAATCGACCTGTTTGAGGGACCTCCAGAGAGGATTTTGAAGGCGAGCAGCCGCCTAATTGCGAGAACTATTTCGAGTCTGTGCGGAGTGAAGCTGGGACGACAAACAGTACTTTCTCTGGGACGACAAAGGACACAGCGCCTGACGCGACTCGCTCATTCACACGACATTCCATGCCTCATAGACGACAAGCTAAATGATATCGGAGAGACAAACGAGGCAATCGCACAAACCTATTTTCAGATGGGCTTCGACAGTATCACTGCCAATCCATTTGTTGGCCAGAGTGGTTTGCAGCCCTTGTTTCGAAGCGCTCATCGCAATCGAAAGGGAGTCATTCTCTTGACGTACATGAGCCATCCGAGTGCTTTCGAGGGTTACGGGCAGCATGTTGTGTCAAAAGGCAAGAAATCTGCCGAGTTCCAGTATCGAGTGTTCGCTCGTCAAGCAGTGAAATGGGGAGCAGATGGGGCAGTGGTTGGTGCAACATATCCCACCATCATTCGGGAAGTCAAGTCCATTCTCCACGGAAAAGTACCGATCTACTCTCCTGGAGTGGGCACTCAAGGAGGACGACTAGAAGAGGCGCGAGAGGCAGGAACAGACTATTTCATAATCGGGAGAAGCATAACTCGCGCATCAAAACCTGATGTTGTATCTGCAAACTTTGCGCGAGCCTCGTTCGCGAAGGACTAGGTCTGGTCGGTACGCCAAAGTTGCCTCTTCAACAAGTCTCTTACCGCATCGCGTATTGCATCACTCCGGTTGTGATAGATTCCCGCTCTTACAAGCTGGTCCACGTCGGTCACCAGCTTCTCCGGAAGCTTAACTGTAACAAGTTTCAATGGTTCAACAAAGACCTCCTTGCGGACTTCGTCGGATAGATACCACATCGAATAAGGGTTTCGAGCAGACCACTCCGGAAACGTATTTATTCCCGACGCATCGAAACCACCCAGGTGATTACTTTTGGGCGGGTCCAAGAAGAGAAGCATGGCTCAGATGGAGAAGACACAGGACCAGAAGGACACGAAGGAAGATGCATCAACTGGCGAGAAGAAGGGGAAATCCAAGACCGTTGCCGAAAAACGTCCTCGAGGCCTTCAGGGACCCGATATGTCTGACCCGAAGTTTGTCTCCGAGGTCCAGAAAATGGGGGCGATTACCCCTTTTGCACTAGCAACTCAATTTAACGTGCGACTGAGCGTTGCGAAGGATTTGCTCGAGGACTTGGAGCGAAGAAAGGTCATTCGAATAGTGGGCGGCAACGCTAGAATCCGCATTTACCAGCCCGCCGCCGCCTAAGCCTTCCTGACCCGGATTAGCGTTCCGCTCTTCACGTTTTGGAAAAGGTCTAGCCCGCTCAGTATCTTGCCAAGAGGGTTTACCGGACTATAGGGCTTGGTTGGACCAAAGAAGACACAGATTGCGTCTCCCATTGGCCAATAGCCAACCGATCCGACCTCGAGGCTGCTGCGAGCACTCTCAGCAGGCGCCTTAACCGGTATCTGGAAGTAAACCTCTTCTCCATACAACGCAGCTCTTCCTTCAACCGGCAAACGCTTGAGTATCAAGTCTGCAGTCCGAGGAGACGCAAAACGATGAAACTCTCCCATCGCATCACCGACCCCCTCAATAGAAAACATGACTTTCGGCCTTGAAATGTCCGCGACATTGGTCACCGATTTACCCTGTGCCATCTTCTGGGTCAGCCAATGTATATAGCTCTGGAAAAGCTTGCGACCTCTAAGGCCGGCGTCGAGCGAATGAAACGGGTCATAATAATGGGAGCCGCGGGCCGAGATTTTCACAACTTCAACCTGGTCTACAGGAACTCTCCGGACTATCAAGTGGTCGCCTTTACCGCTTCCCAGATTCCCGGGATTGAAAGCAGAATATACCCACCAGAACTGGCTGGAACCCGCTACCCCAAAGGCATACCCATCTTTCCAGAAGAGGAACTGCCAAGACTAATTCGAGACTTACACGCCGATCTAGTTGTTCTAGCATACAGTGACCTTTCTGACTTAGAGGTTGTGCACAAGGCTTCGACCGCCATGGCGGCCGGTGCAGACTTCGAACTACTGGGTCCGAACAGCACCATGCTGAAGTCGAAGTTGCCCGTCGTCTCAGTGGGCGCTGTTAGAACAGGCGCCGGAAAGAGCACAGTATCGAGAAAGATCACAGCTATTCTCCGAAAACACGGCAAGAAGGTAGTGGTCATTCGCCATCCCATGCCATACGGAGACCTCTCCAAAGAGGTTGACCAGAGATTCGCCTCTCTTGACGACCTAGACAAGTACGATTGCTCGATTGAAGAACGAGAGGAATACGAGCCCCACATTCTAAACGGGTTCGTCGTTTTCGCCGGTGTCGATTACGAACGCATCTTACGAGACGCGGAAAAAGAGGCAGAAATTATACTCTGGGATGGAGGCAACAATGATATTCCCTTCATAAGGCCAGACATACATTTCGTTGTCTTGGATCCCCTCCGTCCCGGGGACGAGCTCACACATTATCCAAGCGAGATTAACGTTCGCCTGGCCAATGTCGCAATCATAAACAAGGTAAATAATGCCGAACAGAAAAATGTGCACTTGGTAGAGTCTAACGCGAAAAAGCTTAGCCCACGCTCAACCATAATCAGGGTAGCCTCCGACGTTGTGCTCGACCATCCCGACCTGGTAAAGGGAAAGAGGGTGCTGGTAATTGAGGATGGACCAACCGTAACTCATGGCGACATGCCCTACGGTGTCGGGTTTGTTGCCGCTAAACAATTTCACGCTGCTGAAATTGTCGACCCACGGAAGTTCGCGGTTGGGATAATCAAGGATACTTACAAGAAGTATCCGCACTTGCACGAGGTCTTGCCCACAATGGGCTATGGTGAGAAGCAGATCAGGGATTTGGAGGCTACGATCAACAATGTGCCCTGTGACAGTATAATTATTGCGACCCCGGCGGACATACGTAAGCTCGTTAAGTTCTCCAAGCCGACCGCCCGGGTGAGCTACGAACTCCGAGAGCTCACGAAGCCCGGAATAGAAGATGTTCTTCGCACGGCTGGGATCGTCTAGCCCTACGCTTGCTAGGCAATGGTTTTCCTAAGCGTTTCTGCCACATACTCAATATCGCTCTCGTTGAGTCTAGGGTGCACTGGCAACGAGAATACCTGCCGTGAAGCCTTCTCAGTCTCATGGAGCCTTCCCTTCTTAGCCACGTTTCCGTCACGATAGAGCGGAGTCGAGTGAACAGGAGTGGAATAGTATACTGCCGCCTCGATGTTCTTGTTCCACAACCGGTCAACAATCTTGTTCCTCTTCGCCGCGTTCACACCCCTGAGCCGAGCCGTGTAGAGATACCAACTATGCCTACGCCCGTCAGGTTCCTTCGGCAGTATCAGTTTGCCTGACATACCCAGCTTCTCCGTGGCAACCTCAGCGTTCCGCCTTCGCCTCTCGAGAAAAGAGGGGAGCTTCTTCAATTGCGCATATCCAATGGCGGCGCACACCTCGGTCATGTGATAATTGTGTCCCATTCTCACGGTCCAGTATGGACGCTGTTCACCGTGGGATCTTATCATCCTTAAGCTCTGAGCATATTCGTCATCGTTCGTAGTTACCATTCCACCCTCGCCAGTTGTCAGGTTCTTTCCAGCGTAGAAGCTGAAACAAGTCATGTCAGCAATTGAGCCAACACGCTTCCCGTTGAACATCGCCCCATGCGCCTGGGCCGCGTCCTCAATCACAACAATCCCCTTGCCTTGAGCAAAATCCATTACTCCTGACAAGTCTGCGGGGAGTCCGTACATGTCGGTCGGAATGATTGCTTTGGTCTTACGAGTCAGTCCCTCCTCAACGCTTTCGAGCCTTAGACAGTAAGTTTCTTTGTCGATGTCAGCGAAAACCGGAGTTGCTCCTGTCAGAAGTACAGCGTTTGCCGCTCCGACAAATGTGAAGGATGGAAGAATTACCTCGTCCCCCACGCCTACGTCGGCAGCTAAGAGCGCTGCGTGAAGGGCTGCCGTTCCGTTTACCACAGCCACAGCATGTTTGGCTCCGACAAATTTGGCAAAACTTCTCTCGAACTCCATAACCCGGGGGCCCATCCCACTCTTGTCAGTTAGTATTCCGCTTCGGAGGACATCGACGGCCATGTCAATCTCCTCTTTTCCGAGAAAGGGCTGGTTAATTCTGATCAGTTCTCGCAAAGCGGATTGCTAGCTCCTTTTGCCTTCGCTCTCGGGTTCAGGCTAAAAGAGTTAGCCCAAATATCCTGTCCTTTTGCTTCCAGTCCAAGCATTGATTTGAATTGATCCGTCCAACGCGAAGATAGTCCGCAATTCAGAATTACCGATCATGTTCCATTTTCTTTCCATTTCAATACTCAAGGGGTCAAACGCAACACAACTCACTGTGATGCTCATGTCACTTCTCAATCGCTGTTTTCGTTTGCTTCTGTTTGAGAGGACCGAGAGCTCGCCCTTTAGATTTGAAATCTGGTCGATCCAAGAACTCGCTATTTTGATGGTATCACCTAAAGTCAGTGTTAGATTCGTCTCGGACGCGGGAACGGGAGCAATTCGATAGGTCAGATGAGTTCAGAATCGTCGAAAATGAGCCTAGATTCTTTCTTCGGGTCTCACAACACCCGCAAGTGAGATTTGCTCGAATTTTCAAACCCCAAGCGCTTGATAAGATTTATAGCACGCACTTTTCGATTCGTGCCACGAGGCTAGTGATAGGCTGAAATTGTCTTCAGAATTTTCGGGACAACAAATAATCATCCTAAAAGAAGGAACATCACGTAATCGTGGCCGAGATGCCCAGAAGGCGAACATAACCGCGGCCAAGATCATAGCCGAGTCAGTAAAGAGCTCGCTCGGACCCAAGGGGATGGATAAGATGCTCGTCGACGGGTTCGGCGATGTCACCATCACAAACGACGGAGCGACAATTCTGAAAGAAATGGAAGTTCAACATCCTGCGGCCAAGATGATGGTCGAGGTAGCTAAGACTCAGGACGATGAGGTAGGGGATGGAACCACGACCTCGGTTATTGTCGCGGGAGAGCTTTTGAAAAAAGCCGAGGACCTTATCGATCAGAATGTGCATCCGACCATAATAGTTGATGGTTACCGCGCCGCTTCTTCGAAAGCGCTTGAAATCCTGGACGAGATCGCCGTCAAGATAGACCCATCGGACAAGACCAGTCTCAGGAGAATCGCAGAAGTCTCGCTAGCCAGCAAGATTCTCTCAGAATACAAGAATACAATGGCAGAATTGGCCGTCAACGCGATTCTTCAAGTTGCCGAAAAGACCCCCGAAGGGTACAAGGTTGATATTGACGATGTTAAGGTTGAGAAGAAACCAGGAGAGGCTCTTTCAGATACGGCACTAATCAAGGGAATCGTCCTGGACAAGGAGGTTGTACATCCAGGAATGCCCAAACGAATCGAAGACGCCCTCATCGCCCTCGTCGATGCTCCTCTAGAAATTGAGAAAACGGAATTTGATGCGAAGATCAATATCGAAAATCCTGAACAGATGAAATCCTTCCTTGACGAGGAGGAAAAGATGCTTACCAACATGGTTGACAAGGTCAAAAAGGCCGGGGCAAACGTACTCCTCTGCGAAAAAGGAATCGACGACGTAGCACAGCACTACCTCGCAAAGGCAGGAATCCTAGCCATAAGACGAGTCAAACAATCAGACATGGAGAAGCTGGCAAAGGCAACCGGTGGGAGAGTTGTCAGCAATCTGGATGACCTAAAGAGTGCTGACCTCGGAAAGGCACAGCTCGTTGAGGAAAGGAAGGTCGCGGACGACAAGATGACCTTCGTGGAGGGCGCTCGTAACCCGAAAGCCGTCACCATTCTAATTAGAGGAGGGAGCGAACGGCTAGTCGACGAAGCGGAACGGTCAATTCACGATGCCTTGTGCGTTGTCCGGGACGTGGTTCTGGATCCCAGAGTCGTCGGCGGTGGAGGCGCTCCTGAGGCCGAGGTTGCCCGCAGACTAAAGGAATACTCGCAGAAATTGTCAGGGAAAGAGCAATTGGGGGTAATCGCCTTCTCAGAGGCTCTCGAGAGTATCCCAATGGCTCTTGCCGAGAACGCTGGACTGGATCCAATCGACATAATGGTCCAGTTGCGAGCGGCTCATGAAAAGGGCCAGCTGTGGGCCGGGGTCGACCTTGTTGATGGCACGGTAGCTGACTTGAAGGAGAGAGGAATCATCGAACCGCTCGGCGTCAAGATACAGGTAATCAAATCAGCCGCGGAAGCCGCGGGGATGATTCTCAAAATAGACGATGTGATCGCAGCGGCCAAGTCAAAGGACGCGGGCCCCCCGAAGGGAAAGGATGAGGGTGGCGAAGAGGCAAGCAGTGACTTCTAGGGAACCTGACAACATAGTAATCGGGCCCCCCAAACTCACACGCTTCGAAAAGGCACGTGTCGTCGGAGCCAGGGCCCTCCAGGTCTCTATGGGCGCACCAGTTCTCCTAGACGCTACGGATGCATCAATGTCACCAATCGACATTGCGCTTCTTGAACTTGAAGAAGGGGTCCTTCCTATCAGTATTCGACGTTCGCTCCCTGACGGGACCAGCCAGAACATTCCACTGAAATGGCTACTCCAGCTTCCTCAAGACAGAAAAACCAAGAGTAGAAAGGAAACCTCGTAATCCCTAAGATTGGGAAGAATGCTTCCTGCAATCTTCTGAGGCTGACGAGAGGTTTGCCTGGAAAGCCGCACTAACAATAATGGTATCTCTTTCCGTGATCAGCCTCGGTCTACTTATTCTCGGTCTGTTCCCCTTCACGGTCCCCTTCGCAATAGCCTTCGTAGGGATTCCTACCCTGGTACTGCTCGTGGGTTGGAAGGCTAGCAGATCTTCGAAGAAACCTATCTGAGGATCACGCGGCTAGGCGGAGCTAGCAGGCCTGTCGGACAAGGGAAGCCTGGAACTCATTAGATAGGCGTCTGCTCCGTCGTGGTAGTAGTGAGAAACAACACGAACGGTTTCGAATCCCATCTGCTTGTACAGACCAACTGCCTCCTCGTTGGCTGTCCTAACCTCGAGAAAGCATTCTTCGGCTCCATGCAATTCCAACGCTTTCAATGAAATGACGACAAGTTCTCTTCCGATTCCGTGCCTTCGATAGTCTGGCAATACAGCAACGGAGACCACGTGACCCTTCCTCACCATTCTAAACCTGCGAACATCAGAGAAACCGAACTCCAACCTGCACATTATGTAACCGACGACCTGTCGGTTCACCTCGGCGACGATGAAGGCCTCGGGGCAGCTCTTGTAGACTTCCATGAAAAAGTACGGACTGTAATTCTCTGGCAAGCAGACCCTATTGATCTCGATGACAGCGGACAGGTCTTCGGGACGAAATGGGCGCAGGAGGTGAGGAGTCTCCAGCAACTCGTTTCTCAACTCTCGAAACTATCCTGATGTATAATATCTTGTCGTTGAATTCGACTTCTTTTCACCATGTGACAACACGTTTAACCTGACGATTTGAGTGATTCTTCTCAGCAGCAACCTCAGCCTGCTACTCAGACAAGTTTTACCGTGTATGCAGGGCCGTCGCTAGAATCAATTAGGATAATTGTTGCGGCTCATTTTCAACTAAAGGACGCTTTCCTAGACCCGTACGGCGTTCCGACGATTCAAGTGGCCGCCGAGCCCGCCCGAGACAAGTTCCAAGCCCTGTTGGAAGAGCTTGGAAAACAAGGCCTCATCGCTCTGTTGAGAGGATCGGGCGATACTCTTACTATCAAGGTTGTCCAGAAGCCTCAGCTCAGACCACCACGCAAGCAAATCAATCTTGTACTTTTCCTAGCTACAATCGGCACAGTATTGTTTGCAGGCTGGTTTTCGTGGACTGCGGGGGGCTTGCAGCGACAATTCGTTCAAATTGTCGCCCCGAATGCAAACCCCATAGCCGAGGCGGCAATCTTCGCAGCTGGCCTTCTCGCCATAATTGGGCTGCACGAGTTCGGACACAAGGCGGCTGCAAGGCACCATAGGCTTGACGCGACCCTGCCGTACTTCGTTCCCGGTCCACCTCCGATAGGAACCTTTGGAGCTCTAATCTCTCTGAGAGCACCGCCCGCCAACCGTGACCAACTTTTCGACTTGGGACTTAGCGGGCCTGTGGTCGGATTCTTGGTTACGATTGTAGTAGCCGTGTTCAGCATACTGTTAGGGGTCCCGCTCTCGCCAGCCAAGGTGGCTTCATTACAGCAGAGCGGCATTCCACTTACAAACTTAGATCTCGGGTCTCTTGGGACTCAACCGTTGCTGTTGATACTAGTATCAAGCCTTACCAGCGTTCTGAGACCAGGTGCCGGGAACTCGATCTTGCTTGATAGTCAGCTACTGTTCGCCGCCCAGATTGGCGCATTGCTCACATTCCTAAACATAGTTCCGGCGTGGCAGTTAGATGGAGGGCACATATCCAGGGCTGCTTTTGGACCGGAAGGACACAGGATCGCCACGATTATTGGTCTGGCTGTTCTGATTTTCACCGGCTACTACTCGTTCGCCCTGCTACTCATCGTGTTCATGGCTTTCTCTCGCCGAGGCTTTGCCGGAGTAGAACCCCTAGACGATATCAGCCCGATCAGCAATTCAAGAAAAATCCTGTACCTTGCGGCCCTCGGAATGCTGGTTCTCACCTTCTACTCGCCAATCTTCTAGAATCAGTTTGTGAACCAGTTCAACCCTCAACTCGCTGGCCGCATTCTGTCAGTCACACTCAGCCTCACTAAAGACAATTCGAAAGCTGGGCTGGAGGACATTGCCGTAAAGGCCAACGTTAGCAAGACTGTCGTGGAAAAGACTCTTTCCGAATTCCTGGGCAACCAGCTCACTGACTCTGTACATCTCGCTGCAGCAACGAGGCTCGACATAGCAGCTGCAGCGGCAAGATTAGGTGACCTGAAGGAAGTGGCGAAATCGCTGAACTGGCAAGAATTTGAAAAGTTCACAGAGGAATGCCTCAACAATACCGGTTTTGTCACAGAGCGGAACGTGAGGTTTCAAGCAGAGGGCAGAAAATGGCAGGTCGACGTTGTCGGGGCAAAAGGAGGGTTATTGCTCTGTTTCGATTGCAAGCATTGGCGGCCTCCCAACTATCCATCAAGATTCATCTCTGCCGCGACTCATCAGCGAAAAGCCGCAATCCTTTTTGCGACACAAGGGAGGGCTCCTAACCCAGATAACCCAAACAAGAGTGTCCTTCCCATCATTTTGACTCTGCATGAGCCTTTCGATTCATTGTATCGTGAAGTCGTTCTCTTATCGATTGAGAAATTGCCAGATTTTCTTGACAACATTAACCCTTTCTCACCCAATCTGCCATTCGTCTCAGTGGAAAAACTGGCAAAGGAAAACCCTATCAAAGAACTCGAGTTATGACGGTGATTGATTCACGTGAAACTAGTTGTCGTCGGCGCGGGAACTATGGGCTCCGGGATTGCGTATGCTTCCGCCACTGCAGGGCACAACGTAGTGGTGGTCGAGCAGGACCAGAGGTTTCTCGACCAGGGAATGAAGAGAATTCAAGACTATGTTGCGAAGGGTGTCGCCAGGGGAGTAATCGACAAGAGTCAGGCAACGGCCATTCAATCACGGCTTCAGGGAACAGTGGACTTCAACAAAGCATGTCAGAACGCTGATTTCATCGTCGAAGCCGTGTTCGAGGACCCCAAGGTGAAAGAACAAGTCTTCGCCACCTTGGACAAAGTGTCCCCGCCACGGGCGATACTAGCATCCAACACGTCGTCGATTAGCATATCAAAACTTGCCAGAAGCACTAAGAGACCCGGCAAAGTGCTCGGCCTGCACTTT
>WNEZ01019828.1_pt1 | contig 10136 bp, 9 predicted proteins | sample 5400521 | NCBI WGS metagenome assembly WNEZ01 (sample SAMN13153339, study PRJNA577476) | soil metagenome | isolation source: 120 cm saprolite under Douglas fir tree site 2 hole 1 replicate 1 | place: USA:California | collected 2015-04-18
CCAGGAAAAGCGGGCACACCAGGGCCTGCCCGGCCGAGGCCGCGCGGCTGCTCACCGCGGGCGAGATCGTCGGCGTGTTTCCTGAGGGCTTCAAGGGAATCGGGAAGCCCTACAGCGAGCGCTACCGGCTGCAGCGCTTTGGCCGCGGCGGCTTCGCCGCGACGGCGATAGAGGCTGGCGTGCCGATCATCCCGTGCGCGATCGTCGGGGCAGAGGAGATCTATCCAATGATCGGGAATGCCGGAGCACTCGCGCGAATACTCCGGCTTCCGTATTTCCCGGTGACGCCGCTATTTCCGTGGCTCGGCCCGCTCGGCGCCATCCCGCTGCCATCTAACTGGCTTATCGAATTCTGCCCTCCGGTGCCGACCGGCGACTACACGGTGGCCGGGCAGGCTCATCCGGCGGCGGTTGCCGAGCTTGGCGGCAAAGTACGCGACATTATTCAGCAAAAGCTCGACCAGCTCGTCCTGGACCGCGGCCCGGCGTTCACACCGGCGGCGACCGGCAGCGCAATCGACGTGACCCGCCGGCCTGACCGGAAATCATGCACGGGCCAGCCATGCAGCTTCGCCTCGGCGCGGAGCTCGGCGTCGGGATTGACCACGTTGGGGTGCCCGACGAGCGACAGCATGGGCAGGTCGTTGGCTGAGTCGCTATAGGCCGTGCAGCGCGACAGGTCCAGCCCCTCGCGCCCGGCGAGGGCGCGGATCGCGGCCGCCTTGGCCTCGCCGTGCAGCAGGCCGCCGACCAGGCGGCCGGTGTAGACGCCCCGCACGCTTTCCGCGACGGTGCCGAGAGCACCGGTCAGGCCAAGCCTGCGGGCGATGATATTGGCGAGTTCCACCGGCGTGGCCGTGACCAGCCAGACCCGCTGCCCGGCTTCCAGGTGGCGCCGGGTCAGCTTCATGGAGCCTTCCCACATGCGGCTGGCCATGGTGTCGTCGTAGATCTCCTCGCCCAGGGCGACGACGTCCGCCACCCGGTGACCGGCAACGAACGCAAGGGCGGCCTGCTGCGCTGCATCGATGTGGTCGGAGTTCTCGGCGCCGCGCACCCGGAATGACAGCTGCCCCCAGGTCAGCCTCACCAGGTCGCGGGGCCCGAACATCTTGCGCACCGCCAGCCCGCGGGCAAAGTGGTAGATGGACGCGCCCCGCATGAGCGTGTTGTCCACGTCGAAGAAGGCCGCGGCCGCGGGATCATAGACCGGCGGCGGCGGCTCGACCTCGGCGACTGCGGCCGCCGCCGCCCCGGCCAGTGCGGCCCGCCCGCTGCGGTCGGCCCTCCCGCGGCTCAGGCTCAGCCATGCCCTGCCAGCAGGCTCGCCCTGGCCATCACCACGTGACCGGCCCGCCGGGCTGCGCTCTCCCAGCAGCTGCCTCATGTGCACGAGCCTACTGGCGCCGGTCCCCGGCAAATCCCGTGCCGCCGCCCGGCAGGCCAGCCTGCATTTCGGCGATGCGGCATGATCGCTGGTCACGCTGCCAGCGAGACGGCCCTGCGGGCTGTCGCATCACGTTCGCGTCAACGCTGCGCGTCGTGCACCATAGGCAGCAATGTCTATCTCGCTGATAGTGGCATTCGCCGGCGTGCTGCTCGCCCTTGCGGGCATTCTCGCGATGGCGATGCGGTGCGCCCGCCTGCCCCGTACCGATCTCATCGCCTGGACCTGCGCGATGTTCGGCCTCGCGGTGGCACTTGTCGCCCAGGCGGCAGGGTTCGCCGCGGGCTTCAGCTCGACGACATTCCGCGCGGTCCAGCTAGGCGCGCAGGTGATCGCCACCCTGGGCCTCGCGCTCGGTATCGCCGAGGTAGCTGCGCGCAGCCTGCCGGTGCGGTTTGCGGCACGGCTGGCCGTCTCAGCGCTGGGGGTCGTGGGCCTGGTGATCCTGGCCACCGACCCGCTGGGCTCGGCGGTGTTCAGCAAGGCGTTTCCTGCCGCGTGGGTGTACTACCAGCCGATCTCGGCCTCGCTGCTGACGTATGTGCTCGTGCCGTTCACCGCGCTGGTCGCGCTGATCGCCATCACCCTGACGGCAGGCCGTTCCCGGCATGACCCGGCCTGGCGGGCCACCTGGCCGGCTGTCGCCGCGGCCAGCATCGCCGCCCTGGCCCTGGCTCTTCCCGGACTCGCCGCGCTGGCCGGCAGCACGGTCGGGATCCGGGTGTCCCGAGCGTTCCCCCTTCTCTGCGTTCTCGCTGTGGCGCTGACCTGGCTCGCTGTGTCCCGGGTGCAGCGCATCCGGCTCGATGTCGTGCATCAGGGGAGTCGCCCCCCGTGGGATGACGACGAGACTGGCGGCTACGATCCGCTCAACGATGCCGGCGGCGGTGGTCGGCACCCGGCCGTCGGAGAGTACGGGCCGTACCCCGGCGATCCGGGCTACGACGATGCCGACATCGATCAGTCCGGCTACCGGCAGTACGCCGATGACATGGGCAATGGCGGCGGCCTCGCGGTCGGCGCCGGTTACGGGCCGGACGACGAGGCGAGCGACGCGGGCCTGGCCGGACAGCCGGGGATGCCGCCCGGGATGCCGCCACCGGGGATGCCGCCCGGGGGGCCGCCGCCGGGGATGCTGCAGCCGGGGCATCCGGGCCTGCCGCCAGGCCAGCCTGGCCTGCCGGCCGCCGAGGATCACGAGGCATGGGCACGGCTCTTCGGCCAGATTGAGATCTACACGCTGCTGGAGGATCGGGTGGATGCGTTCGACGGCCTGACGGAAGAGGTCGTCGATCTGGTCCGCACCCACGAGCCCGACACGCTCGTCTACATCGTGCACGCGGTGCCGTCGGCGCCGATGCAGCGGATTCTCTATGAGGTCTACCGGGACCGGGAAGCCTACGAGGAACACAAGCTCCAGCCCTACATCGCCAAGTTTGAGGTGGACCGGAGGCCGTACGTGCTCGCCACTAACGTGATCGAGCTCGGGTTGCAGCGGGCTAAGGTCTCTGCGATCCCGTCCATCTCTGACCTGCTCAGCGTGCCGGGGGAGGAGCGGGCGGATGCCGCGGCCCCGGAGGCTCCCGGCGCGCCGCTGGGCACGGGGGTCCGGGGCGGAGCCGTGCCGGGGCATGCGGGCGGCCCTGGCGGCGGTGGCGGGCCGGCCGGCCTGGGGCAGGGATCGCAGCGGCTGCCGTGATGGATACCGCCGCGGCGGCCGGAGAGCCTGCGAAGCACGGGAGGCGGACAGTCACCCTGCTATCGCGGCCGGGCTGTCACCTGTGCGACGACGCCCGGGCCATCATCGCGCGCGTCGCCGGCGAGCTGGGCGTGAGCTGGGAGGAACGCGACATCACCCGGTCACCCGGCGACCTCCGGGCGTACGGCGAGCAGATCCCGGTGACGCTGATCGACGGCGTGCAGCATGACTTCTGGCGGGTAGACGAGGACAGGCTGCGGGCCGCGCTGCGCGGGTAGCCGGGGACGGGCTGCGGGCCGCGCTGCGCGGGTAGCCGGGGACGGGCTGCGGGCCGCGCTGCGCGGGTAGCCGTTCCCTGCGACAAGTCCGGCCGACTTTGTGCAAACGTTCACAAGGGCGTACCGTGAAAGCGAAATGCTGCCACGCCGGGCTCATGCCGGCCCGCGTGCACGCCGCGTCTATCCCCAGGAGTGCCGGCGAATGTCCCGCCGTCCTGTATCAGACAACGGCAGTCAGGGCATACCGGAGGCGACAGTTGCCCGCCTCCCGGTGTACCTGCGGACGCTGTATGCACTCGCCGACCGCGGCATCGCCACCGTGTCGAGCGAGGAGCTCGCCTCGGCCGCCGGGGTCAATTCAGCCAAGCTCCGCAAGGATCTCTCGCACCTCGGCTCTTACGGCACTCGCGGGGTCGGCTATGACGTCGAGTACCTCGTGTACCAGGTGTCCAGGGAACTTGGCCTGACCCAGGACTGGCCGGTCGTCATCGTCGGTGCCGGAAACCTGGGCCGGGCCCTCGCCAACTACGGGGGCTTCGCGTCCCGCGGCTTCCGCGTCGCCGCGCTGCTCGACGCCGATCCCGCCGTGGTCGGCAAATCGATCGCCGGTCATGTCGTGCGGCACGCCGACGGAATCGAGTCCGTAGTGGCCAGGCACGAGGTCTCGATCGGGGTGATCGCCACGCCCGCCGGCACCGCGCAGGACGTCTGTGACCGGCTAGTCGCGGCCGGGGTCACGAGCATCCTGAATTTCGCGCCCGTCGTGCTAAGCGTGCCTTCGGGGGTCGATGTGCGTAAGGTCGACCTGTCGATCGAGTTGCAGATTCTCGCCTTTCATGCACAGCGTCGTGCCGTGGTCCGGGTAGCCGACGCTGAGCCCGGCTGGGGAACGCATCAGGCCCGGCGGCGGGGTGGATTCGGGTCCGTCCGCGCTGCGGGCATGGCAGCGGCCATGGAGGGTGACACCGAGCCGGAAGCGCAGGCGATAGCGACATGAGCGTGCTCGTGGTGGGCCTCAGCCACAAGAGCGCATCGCTCGCCACGCTGGAGCGAACCATGGCGGCCGGCGATGCGCTCGGCAAGCTGCTGCACGACGTCTCCAGCGCGGACAATGTAGCCGGAACCTTCGTCATCAGCACCTGTAACCGCGCGGAGATATACGCCGACGTCGACAAATTCCACGGCGGCGTCGCGGCCATCTGCGAGCTGCTGGCCAGGCACTCGGGCATCCCGCTCGCGGCGCTCACCCCGCACTTGTACGTGCACTACGAGGACCGCGCCGTGCAGCATCTGCTGGCGGTCGCCTGCGGGCTTGACTCGATGGTGGTGGGCGAGAGCCAGATACTCGGCCAGGTGCGCCAGGCGCTGCACGCCGCCAGGGAACAGGGCACCCTCGACCGTGCCCTCTCCGACCTGGGCACCCACGCGCTGCGGGCCGGCAAGCGAGCGCACGCCGAGACCGGCATCGGCCGGGCGGGCGCCAGCCTGGTAGGCGTCGGGCTAGCGGCAGCCGCGGGGCGCCTGCGCACAGGGCCGGCCGCCGCGGTGCCAGCGGGCGCGGTGCCAGCGGGCGCGGTGCCAGCGGGCGCCGTGCCAGCGGGCGCCATGCCAGCCGGCGCCGTGCCAGCCGCGGCGGCCGGCCAGAGTTCGCTGGCCGCGGTGAGCGTGCTCGTGGTCGGGGCTGGGTCAATGAGCTCGCTCGCCGTTGCCACATCGGCGCGGATGGGCGCGGCGAGGATTGTCGTCGCGAATCGCAGTCATGAACATGCGCGGCGGCTCGCGGCGACGGTCTCCGGGACCGCGGCCGAGCTGTCCCGGCTGCCTGCCGAGATCGCGGCCGCCGACCTGGTCGTGTCCTGCACAGGGGCGCCCGGGTTCGTGATCTCGGCGGAGTCGGTCGAGGACGCGCTGGGCGCCAGGGCGCCAGCCCGCCCGCTCGTCCTGCTCGATCTTGCGCTGCCGCGGGACGTCGACCCCGCCGCTGGCCGGCTTCCTGGCGTCTGCGTGATCGGCCTTGAGGAACTGCGGGACGCGGGACCGGACGGCCTGCCGAGGGCAGCGGCGCACGACGAGCACGTGGCGGCGGTCTGGCAGATCGTCGCGGAGGAATTCGCGGCGCAGGCGTCGGCGGACCGGGCGGCCAGGGTGGCCCCGACCGTGGTGGCGCTGCGCGCCAAGGCCGCCGGGGTCGTGCAGGCTGAGCTTGCCCGGCTGGCGGGGCGGCTCGACGGCCTGGATGCCCGCACGCACAGGGAGATCGCCCAGTCGATGCGCAGGGTGGCGGACAAGCTGCTGCATGCTCCCACCGTGCGGGTCAAGGAGCTGGCAGGCTCGCCTGGTGCCGACTCATACGAGGCGGCCCTGCGCGTGCTCTTCGACCTTGACCCGGACGCCGTGCAGGCAGTGGTCCGCGCCGATCCGGGGCTGGTGCCGTGGCCGGGCAAGGAGGTATCGCCGTGACATTCGCGCCGCTACGGCTTGGCACGCGCAAGAGCCCGATGGCGATGGCTCAGTCCCGGCGGGTGGCCGGCCTGATCACCGAGCGGACGGGACGCCAGGTCGAGCTCGTCGGGATCACCACGTTCGGCGACGTCAGCCGGGCAGAGCTGGCCCAGATCGGCGGCACGGGCGTATTCGTCAGCGGCCTGCGGGCGTGCCTGCTGCACGGCGAGGTCGACTTTGCCGTGCACTCGCTGAAGGACTTGCCGGCCAGCCCGGCCGCGGGAATCGCGCTGGCCGCGGTGACGCAGCGGGATGACCCGCGGGATGCGCTGGCGGCGCGGGCCGGCGCCAAGCTCGCTGACCTGCCGCCCGCGGCACGGATCGGCACCGGCTCGCCGCGGCGCGCCGCCCAGCTGCTGCTGCTGCGACCGGACCTGCGGCCTGTCCCGGTGCGGGGGAATGCGGGCACCCGGCTGTCCAGGGTCGAGTCTGGGGAAGTTGACGCTGTCGTGCTCGCTTATGCCGGCCTGGCCAGGATCGGCCGCCTGGACGCGGTTACCCAGGTCTTCGAGCCAGACGAGATGCTCCCTGCGGCGGGGCAGGGCGCGCTCGCGGTAGAGTGCAGCGCCGGCCGGCCAGACCTTGCGAGCCTGCTGGCCTGCGCGGATGACCCGGCGAGTCCTGCGGCGGAGGCCATCAGCCTCGGCCGCGAGGTGGCCGCCGAGTTGCTGCGCCGTGGCGCTGGACGGTACATGGCCGTGTCCGATGGGCACATCAGCAGCGGGGATGATGACAGGTGAACCCCATACCCGTGACAGACAAGACAGCAGCCAGCGCGGCGCCGAAGCCGGCCGCGGGCCGGGTCGCCTTCGTCGGCGCCGGGCCGGGTGACGAAGGGCTGCTGACGCTGCGTGCCGCGGCGCTGCTCGGCCAGGCCGACCTGGTGGTCGCGAGCCCGGAGATAGCCGGGCGGGTCCGGCACCTGCTGCCGCCGGAGGCGGTCGTCGCCGACTCCGGTGCCCTTTCGCAGGACCCGCGGCTGCTGGTGAAGGCGGCCAAGGCCGGCCAGCTCGCGATCCGGCTGTACAGCGGGGATCCCTTCCTGTTCTGCCATGCGGCTGCTGAGGCCGCGGCCTGCGTGAAGGCACGGGTCCCCGTTGAGATCGTCCCCGGCGTGCCGTCGGCGACCGCCGTGCCCGCCTACGCCGGGATCCCGCTCACCTCGGACGGCAGCGGCGACGTGCGGATCGTCCATGCCGCCGAGGTCAGCCGGCTGTCGTCGGGACCAGGCAGCCTGGTGATCCTTGGCGCCGAGACCGGCCCGGCCGATCTGGCCAAGATGCTGGTGGCGGTCGGCTGGAAGGAGAGCACCCCGTTCGCCATCACCTGGAACGGCACCACTACTGACCAGCAGACCGTGGTGGCCACGCTCGGGTCCGTTTCCGCGGACCTCAAGGCGGCGGGGATCAGCCTGCTGACCGCCGACGGGCCGGCCATCGCCGTCGTCGGGGAGGGCATCGCGGCGCAGCATGCGCTGTCCTGGTTCGAGACCAAGCCGCTCTTCGGCTGGCGGATCCTGGTGCCGCGGACGAAGGAGCAGGCGGAAACGGTGTCCGACCGGCTGCGCACGCACGGCGCGGTTCCTGAGCAGGTGCCGACCATCGCCGTCGAGCCGCCCCGCACGCCGCAGCAGATGGAACGCGCCGTGAAGGGCCTGGTGACCGGGCGGTATCAGTGGATCGCGTTCACATCGGTCAACGCGGTCCGCGCGGTGCGGGAGAAGTTCGAGGAGTACGGCCTGGACGCGCGCGCGTTCGCCGGCGTCAAGGTGGCGGCGGTCGGCGAGCAGACAGCGGCGGCGCTCCGCGACTTCGGCATCATGCCCGACCTTGTCCCCGAGGCAGAGCAGTCCGGCGAGGGTCTGGCCGCCGTATGGCCTGCCTACGACGACGTGCTCGACCCGATCAACCGCGTGCTGCTGCCCAGGGCCGACATCGCCACCGAGAACCTGATCGCCAGGCTCACCGACCTCGGCTGGGAAGCCGAGGACGTCACCGCCTACCGGACCGTCCGGGCAGCGCCGCCGCCCGCGCCCATCCGCGAGGCCATCAAGGGCGGCGGCTTCGACGCTGTCCTCTTCACCTCCTCCTCCACCGTCCGGAACCTGATCGGGATCGCCGGCAAGCCGCACGCGGTCACGGTGATCGCGGTAATCGGGCCGCAGACGGCGAAGACAGCCGCCGAGTTCGGGCTCCGGGTGGACGTGATGGCGCCTAAGCCGTCGGTCACCGCGCTGGTCGACGCCCTGGCGGAGTACGGCGCCGGCCTGCGTGACGCTGCCGTGGCAGCCGGGGAGGTCGTCAGAAAGCCCAGTGAGCGCCGCCGGGGAGCCCGCCGCAGGATCAGATGAGGAGCGCCCGATGACCGCCGGATACCCCGCCGCCCGCCCCCGCAGGCTCCGTCGCAGCGCGGCGATCCGCCGCCTGGTGGCGCCGGTCAGCGTACGGCCCGCTGATCTTGTGCAACCGCTGTTCGTCAAGGAGGGGATTCGCGAGCCGCAGCCGGTCAGCTCGATGCCGGGCGTGGTGCAGCACACCAGGGACAGCCTGCGCAAGGCGGCGCACGAGGCGGTGGACGCCGGGGTCGGCGGACTGATCCTGTTCGGCATCCCGGCCGTCAAGGACGCCCGCGGGTCGGCTGCCGACGACCCGGCCGGGATTGTCCAGCTGGCCCTGGGTGACCTCACCGCCGAGGTCGGCGGCGCTACCGTGCTGATGGCCGACCTGTGCATGGACGAGTACACCGATCACGGTCACTGCGGGATGCTGACGCCATCCGGCGAGGTCGACAATGACGCGACCCTGGAAAGGTACGCATCGATCGCGGTCGCGCAGGCCGCAGCGGGCGCGGCCGTGGTGGCGCCGAGCGGCATGATGGACGGCCAGGTCGCCGCGATCAGGGCCGCCCTGGACGGGGCCGCCCGCACCGACGTCGCGATCTGCGCCTATTCGGCGAAGTACGCATCGGCCTTCTACGGGCCGTTCCGCGAGGCGGCGGAGTGCGCGCCGCAGTTCGGCGACCGGGCCTCCTATCAGCAGGCTCCGGCCGACGCCGGCGAGGCGCTGCGGGAAGTCCTGCTCGACGTCGACGAGGGCGCCGACATCGTCATGGTGAAGCCGGCTCTGGCCTACCTGGACATCATCAGCCGGATTGCCGCGACCGTGCACCTGCCGGTCGCCGCCTACCAGGTCAGCGGCGAGTACGCGATGGTGGAGGCGGCGGCAGCCCACGGCTGGCTGGACCGGGACCGGGTCATCATGGAGACCCTCACCGCGATCCGCCGGGCCGGCGCCGGCATCATCCTCACCTACTGGGCGACCGAAGCAGCACGTCGCCTGGCCTAACCCGCGGTACATCAAGCAGAATGCAACAGTCGCCGTGCAACCCCCGTAAATTCCGAGGAGGCAACTGGGTGCGGACGCGGATTGGCTGCTGTCGTGGCTGCCGGGCGCGATCGTTGCCAACGGCAGCTATGCCGGGCTGGAGTGGAGCTGATGGCTGACACCGTGCTGCGCCGGGGTCGCCGCAGGTCCGTGGAGCGGCTGGCGGCCGCCGCCACCGGATACGCGGCCATGGGCTGGCCCGTGTGCGCCGGCGCGCATCCGCCAGGCCGCCCGCAGCGCGGCGCGGGCGGCGGCCGCGCCTGCTCGTGCGACCGGGTCGGCTGCCCGGCACCGGGTGCGCACCCGATGTCGCCCGCCTGGCAGGTGGAGGCCAGCACCGATCCGGCCACCGTATGGAGCTGGTGGCTGGCCAGGCCGGACGCGGGCATCATCCTGGTGACCGGCCGGGTGTTCGACGTGCTCGATGTCCCGGCCGCGGTGGGAACAAGCGCCCTGCGGCTGATGGCGGCGGCGGGAGTGCGCCCCGGCCCGGTTGCGCTGAGCGCCGGGGACCGGGCTCTCTTCTTCGTGCGGACCCGCGGCGCCCCCGCTGATGAGCACGAATGGTGGTCCTGTCACCTCGACTCCGAGCCGGAGACCGTGACGCAGGTGAGCGGCCTGCGGTGGCACTGCAGGGACAGCTACGTGCTGGCCCCGCCATCGCGGTACCGCCCGGCCAGCACCGCGCACTGGCTGCGCGCCCCGGCGGACCACCCGCTGCCGGACGGGCTCCGCCTGCTCGAGTACCTCGGGGACGCGTGCGAGGAAGCCGCCAGATGACCGGGGCACAGCGCTCCGGCGAACTGTTCGCCCGTGCTTGCGCCGTC
>WNEZ01006689.1_pt1 | contig 10135 bp, 10 predicted proteins | sample 5400521 | NCBI WGS metagenome assembly WNEZ01 (sample SAMN13153339, study PRJNA577476) | soil metagenome | isolation source: 120 cm saprolite under Douglas fir tree site 2 hole 1 replicate 1 | place: USA:California | collected 2015-04-18
GACGACCCGCAGCTGCGGATTACGAAAGCGGGCGATCCATTCTTGAGAAGGCTGCTGGTTCAGTGCGCCAATTACATGCTCGGTCCCTTCGGGAGGGACAGCGACTTGAGGCGCTGGGGATTGGAGCTAGCGAGACGCGGTGGAAAGAACGCGCGCAAGCGAGCATGTGTCGCCGTTGCTCGGAAGACGGGAGTGCTGATGCATCGGCTATGGGTGACGGGGGAGGTTTACGAACCTTTGGGATACGGCACAAAGCGATTGTCGGCTTAACGAGAGCAAGAGAGCAGATAAAGGAGAAGAAAAGGTTAGAGGTGCAATGCCAAAGCTCGGCACCCCAAACGAGAAACCACGAACCGCCCCGTCCGGGCGACTGCGAGTACTCGCTTGAGTTGGAGAACTCGCAACAGAGATTGCAGCGCCTGGCCGGTTCGGACCCCAATGTGCACCGGGCCGCAAGAGCGGCCCAACCAAGAGTGCGGATGGAAGCGTGGCGGAGCGGATTCTCGAAAGGTTGCTGGTCAACAGCAGTGCCCCTATTGACACCGAGCGGCCTCCTCATGGAAGCGAGTACGAGGGACATTACCTCCCTGGCTCGCACGCCGCTGGGTCATCTTCCAGTCTTTGCGATAGGATTTTGGCAAAGGACAGCACCTGTGTCTCGCCATTATCGGATCGCGCCATCGAACCGACGGCGCGATCCACGAAGGGGCGCATGCGAATTCGTGCGCGGCAGATCCCGGTGGCGGCCGAAGGTGGCAACCAATGACCGTTGACGTCGCTTCGCGTCGTCGGCTGAACGATGTCAATGAGTCTTTCCAACACCCGGGAGACGAGATGGTTGTCGATCATCCGCTCATCCCGCTGAAGCTCAGCTCAGTTGCCAAGAGATGCGGGGACGCTGACCGTTTCGGGCAAACACGGCCAGCTGCTGCCGGAGCGCTAGGTTCTCGAGCACAAGGTCAGCTTGGGAGAGGAAGACCGGCGCGGAGCGTACCGATCGCCAGGAGGAAGCCACGGATCATGAGGCTCGAGCGTCCCCGCCCACTGGCAGAAACGTCAATCGTTCTCGCTCGGAGGAATTTTGGCGAGGCACAACCCTCGTCCTGATGTACTCGATCAATGTCTTTGTCACCTTCTCCCTGTCGGAAAGCTCGATGGTTCGGTACTGGATTCGAAAATCGAAAGAAGTACCCGGACTGGACCCGCCACATCAGCATTCACGTGATCGGACTCGTGCTCTGCGTCTCGATCTTGACCGTCAATCTGTTCGAGAAGTTCAGCGAGGGCGGTTGGTTGACGCTGACGGTGACCGCCGCGCTAATCGCGGTCTGCTTCTTGATCAAGCGCCACTATGGTGAAGTCCGCAGCAACCTTGCGCGACTGGACGACGTGCTCGGGGCGTTGCCGGCGATGGCCAAGGACCCTCCGCGCCAGCTGGATCCCACTGCGCCGACGGCCGTGCTCCTCGTCGGACATTACAGCGGACTGGGCGTGCATTCGCTACTGGCCATCCAGAAGCTGTTTCCCGGGTACTTCAAGAATTTCATCTTCGTCTCCATCGGCGTGATCGACTCGGCTACCTTCACCGATATCCAAGAAGTGGACGAGGTTCGCAAAAAGACCGAGCGCGCGCTGAAGGACTATGTCAGCACTGCGCAGCGGTTGGGCCTCGCGGCCGATTATCGGATGAAGGTCGGCATCGATGCGGTCGCGGAGGGGGAGGAGCCTCTGCGTCCAGATCTCGAAGCAGTTCCGGCGCTCGATCTTCTTCGCTGGAAAGCTCAGCTTCCAGCGTGAACGCTGGTTCCAGCGCCTGCTTCACAACGAAACCGCCTACAAGCTGCAAAGGCGCCTGCAGTTCGCCGGATTGAACGCAATGGTTTTACCCGTCCGGGTGATGGAAGCTCCCAGCGTCGCCGCTTGAGCGATCGACCACGGGGCTCCTACTCCAGGATGTCTATCTCGCTCGGGCGCTGCTCCTCCCGAGCCGGGTGGCAGAGCCAGTTCAGTTCTCGTCGTCGTACTTCCTGCGGGCGCGCCGCACGTTCTTGTCCGATCCGAGGCACTGGGGCCAGAGACTTGCAACCACTTTAAGTCAATAAATGTCGAACCTTCAGTCGCAGTGACTTACGCGAAGGGGCCGAGCTCGCGGAGCTGCGCGAGCCCTTCCACCACTGCTCGTCCCGCTCAAAGAGGTGCGGTGCGCTAAGCCACTCGTTAGCCTTCCTACTGGCGTTGCACAGTCGCATTGACGACGCTCGTCGGCCTGGCGAGAGTAGCCGCGCTTGGTCTAGGCTCCTGAGGCGGTCAGGCGCCGAGCTTGGGGACAAGTAAAAAGGACAGGGAGCGAGGCGGATGGAAAGGTACGTCGCCAAGAAACGACGGCACTTAGCCGCCCAAAGTGACTTCGTCTGTCTGTCGGGACAGCGATTGATCCACTTGCCCGAAGTATCTCCGCATCGAGTCCCCAGACCCTTTTCTTTTGGAATGGCTTCCTTCTCCGACGGCATTCATTCGCACGGGTTCGCTCCCTCTCCAACTTTGGCTGCTCCGCGAGGACGACAGACAGTAACGAGCGAGAGCGGCGGGGGCGAAAGGGGGGGCGAGGACCGCGCGCCCCTATCGAGCGTAGCCAATGCTTGAGGAGGTTACTCACGTCGCCTGCGTAGATGCGTGGATGGCGCGGGCCCCAAAGGGCCTGCCGCCGGAACTGCTTCTGAAACTGTTCGAACAGGCCCTCGGCGCGCTGCATCGGCGGACCCACATCGCGCTCGGGGACGTAACTCTCACCGCGATCCTCGATCGCGTGCTGTACAACGCTGCCGAAAAGTTCCCACTGCTCTCCGCGATCAAAGTGGAGGCGACTGGAGTTCGCTGCGATGAGCTTCGCGGGCGCGTCGGTGGGCTGAACGACCGCGAGCTCGCGGACGGGATGCGGTTCGTCCTGGTTGAGTTCCTGATGATCCTCGGCAACTTGACGTCCGACATTCTCACCCCCGCGCTGCATTCGGAGCTGTCGAAGGTCGCGCTCGGCGATTTAGTCGGCGTCGAGATCGCGTCTGAGAGCCAGCGCAAGGCCCGAGGAAACAAGGGCACCAAGGGAGCGAAGTCATGACGAAGAACACGGTGATTCCCCGCCTTGAAACAGGCGTCCGCAACCTCGATGCGATCTTCAACGGAGGGCTGCCGACGGGATCGGTAATGGTCATCAGTGGTCCACCGGGTTCGGGCAAGACCATCCTCGCTCAGCAGATCTCCTTTCACCATGCCTCCCCGAAAACTCGAGTTCTCTATTTCGGTACCCTCTCGGAGCCGACGGCGAAGACACTGCGCTACCTGAAGCAGTTTTCCTTCTTCGACCCGGAGAAGCTCGATGGGGGCATTCACTTCGTCGACCTCGGCGCCATCGTCCGGGCGGACGGGCTCGAACAGATCCCCGCGCTGATCATGGATCACCTGAAGAAGGTCAAGCCGGGGATCGTCGTCATCGATAGCTTCAAGACCTTCGACGATCTGGCCAAGTCCCGGAAAGAGCTGCGCAAATTCATCTACGAGATCGCAGTTAATTTAATGGCCTGGGAGACCACGGCCCTGCTCCTGGGGGAGTACGGGCCGAAGGAATACCAGACCAATCCTCTCTTCTCGGTCATCGACGGTCTGCTCGCGCTCGCGCATCGCGAGTCGTCCGGCGAGCAGGCGCGGTTCTGCCAGATCCACAAGATGCGCGGAACCCATCACAGCACCGACGAACATCCATTCGTCATCACCTCGAATGGTATCGAAGTGTTTGCCCCGCGTGTCACCATCCACCGAGAGCCGCAAGCGGATCTGGAGGAGAACAGGAAGGCGCGTTGCCAGACCGGTATCTCCAAGCTCGACGAGCTTCTGGGAGAGGGGATACCGCGCGGCTCCAGCCTGCTCATCGCCGGCGTGGCCGGGACAGGCAAGACTGTGCTCTTGCTCGAGTTCCTCTACCGAGGGGCCAAGGCCGGCGAAAAAGGGATCTTCTTTTCGTTCGAAGAGACCGAGGAACGACTGCGCGCCACGGCCACGGGCATGGGTTGGGATCTCGAACACGAAATCGAAGCCGGGATGGTTGAGATTGTCTTCATCCCACAGCCCAACATCATGGTGGAAGGACACCTGCTGATGATGCACGAGCGGATCGCAGCTCTGGGCGCCAAGCGCGTGGCGATCGACTCGGTTTCGGTCTTTCTGCACAAGGTCAAGGATTCCCAAATCAGCCGGGAGAAAGTCTTTCAGCTCGCCAGCATCGTTCAGAACACCCAAGCGGTGGGTTTGTTCGCGACCGACATTCCCTACGGCTCCGCGCAAATCAGTCGCTTCGGGGTCGAGGAGACGGTCGTCGATGGGGTGATGCTTCTCACCTCGACGGAGGAGGGCCTCGAGCGGCAACGGTACATTGAAGTCTACAAGCTGAGGAACACCGCTCACCTCAAAGGCCGGCACAACATGGTCATCGGTAGAGGAGGAATTTCTGTGTTTCCTCGATACGATGCCGAGGCTCTTTCCGGTGCGCCCCCGGCGCCATTGGACCTCTCTCGGCGGTTGTCTTCCGGAGTGACTGGGCTCGACGCGCTGTTGGGCGGCGGACTGCTGGCACGAAGCATCACGCTCATTTCCGGCAGCCCTGGCAGCGGGAAGAGTACGCTGGGACTTCAGTTCATTCTCGAAGGCGCGAAAAGCCGAGAGCGCGGGCTCGTCGTCACGCTCGAGGAGGGACCCGCTCAACTCCTTCACACCGCCAAGGCGCTGGGGCTGCCATTGAAGGAGGCAACCGGGAGGGGACTCATCGAGATTCTTTATCTGTCGCGGGAGCATGTTCGCGCGGCTCAGTTTCTAACCATCTTGGCCGACAAACTCCGAGAGCGCGAGACGAGGCGACTGGTCCTCGATGGTGCGAGCCACATCGTGGCCGGCAGCTTGAGCCCCGATGCGCTGCGGCAGCTGCTCTTCAACCTCGCCACCCGTTTCAAGATGCTGGGTGTGACGAGCTTCTTCACCCTCGAGTCGAAGTCGTTGTACTCGAGCGAGTCCGTCACCGACCAGGGCTTCTCACCGGTGGCAGACAACCTCATCATGCTTCGGTACGCAAAAGAGCAGAGCGGGCGAGTTCCGACGCTCACGGTGGTGAAGACGCGCGGCAGCTCACACGACCGGAACACTTACGGCTTGAGCATTGGCAAAGGTGGAATTCAGATCGGCGAGCGTGTCCTAGAAGGAGTCGGAGCAACAAACCAGTCGTCCCTGGCTTCTGACGAGGGGCCGTCCGTGCGAAGCAAGAAGAGTCGCACAGCCGGCAAGCGGACGGCGCGGACGAAGAAATAGCAGCTCTATGAGTACGCGCGGTCGAAAAGAGGAGACGTCAAAGGCGAACGTCGCAGGCTCGGGAGCGGCGACTTCGGGGCGGGCACGTCGCCGCCTACAGCACCTCTATGAGGTCAGCAAGCTGCTCACGCGGTTCGAAACCGTCGAAAAGACGATTCCCACAGCGCTCGGCATCGTCAGCGAAACGCTCCCGCTTCGCAGCGCAATCCTCATTCTCGAGACAGAGGGCCATCCCGGGATGGTCGTCTGGCAGGCTGAGGGTGTCGGCGCGTCCAACCTGGCGCTGGCCAAGGCGCACGCGCGAACATCGTATGCCTTTATCACCAGAAGCGAATCACTCGATGTGAATGGCCAGGCGAGCATGAACATGCTCGCCGGGAAGCCCTTGGCGGACTTGAATCGAGAAGCAGCGGGCGGAGAGAACTTCATTCTCCTTCCATTGGTCATCGAGCATGGCCGGATTTTCGGCGCCGTGCAGCTGGAAGGCGCCACCCGGCCCGATGAAGACGACTTGGTCTTCGTCAACGCCATTGTCAATCAACTGGCGATTGCCCTCGATCGGCATCGCGCCTGGCAACTCGAGGTGGTGCTGCGCAAGCGCGCCGAATCGTTGGAGCGGGAACAAAAGGAGCTGCTGATCCGCGAGCACGCGGCGCGGACGAGGGCCGAACTGAAGGAAGCGGCGGCGGAGGCGGCAGAGCGGCGGTATCGGGCTCTCGTGGACAACCTCGACCGCGCTTTTGTCTGGGAAGCGGATGCGACCACGTTTTCTTTCTCATACGTGAGCTCGCGCGCCGAAGCGATGGTGGGTTATCCGCGTGAGCGATGGCTTGCCGAGCGTAACTTTTGGGGCAACCATCTGCACCCTGACGACCGAGACGAGGTCTTGGCGACATTCAGGAAAGCGGAGGTTGAAGGCACAAATCAGAGATTGGACCATCGGTTCGTGACAGCCGACGCACAAATACTCTGGCTTCATACGGGAGTAAACGTCGCACCGGCGCAGGGGGCTTGCACTCTGCAAGGTGTCTCGGTCGACATCACCCCTCTGAAGGAGGCCGACGAGAAAGTGCGTCACCAACTCGAGTTCACGCGGGCGGTTGCCGGCAGTCTCGGAGAGGGCGTGCTCGCGGTGGACGGCGAAGGCCGGATCACGTTCTTCAATCCGGCTGCTGAGCAGCTGCTCGGCTGCGCGGAAAAGGAAGTGGTGGGCGAGAACATACGCGAGCTAATTCAGTTCGAGCGCGCCGATGGGACAGCGGTGTCGGCCGAAGAAGGCCCGCTTCTCCGGGCGATCGCGACGGGCACCCCCTTTCGCAGTGACGAGTACATGTTGGCGTGCCGAAGCCACCCAGCGATTCCCGTGGGCTTGACATCGGCGCCGATCAAAAGAGGAGGAGAAGTGGTGGGAGCGGTGCTCGCGTTCCAAAGCATCCTGCAGCTAAAGCGGAGCGAGCAAACGCAGCGTTTTCTCTCCGAGATGGGCGTCTTGCTCGCTTCTTCTTGGGACTATCGGAGCACACTCGCCGCGGTGGTGCGGCTCGCAGTCCCGCTCGTCGCAGATGTCTGTTTCGTTGACGCGCTAAGGGAAAATGGTGAAGTCCAGCGCCTCGAGGTCGCCTTCGCCGATCCGCAGAAGCAGAGCCTTAAAAGTCAACTCCAGCAGTTTGGGCCCAAGCCCGGCTGGCAGACGCCCCAGGCGAAGGTGCTCCAGTCGGGCGAGTCCATCCTCTCGGAGGAATTTTCGAGTTCGCTGGAGCTGGTCGCGCACGATGACGATTACGCAGAGCTGATGCGCTCGCTCAGCATAAGGTCGCTGATGGTCGTGCCCCTCTCTGCGCGGGGGCGGACGCTCGGCGCACTCACGTTTATGTCGGCGGAATCAAACCGGCGGTACACCCCGAGCGAGCTCACCTTGGCTGAGGAGATAGCGCGGCGTGCGGCCCTGGCCATCGACAACGCGCAACTCTATGAGCAGGCGCAGAGAGCCGTCCGTGCACGAGAGGAGCTTCTTGCCATCGTGTCGCACGACCTGCGGAACCCTCTCGGTGTCATCCTGTTGAACACGGCGCACCTTTTGAAGATGGCGTCAGCTGAAGAGAGTGGGAAGCGTGGTCAGAAATATGTGGAGGGGATCCAAAGGGCGGCAACGCGCATCAACCGCCTCACCGCGGATCTTCTGGACCTGGCGAGTATCGAGGCCGGGCGGCTCTCGATTGAAAAGCTGAGGCTGGCGGTCGGCCCCCTCGTCACGGACGCTGTCGAAATGATGCAAGCGCTTACGGCCCCACGGTCGATTCGACTCGAGAAGGAGCTTCCGGACGCGCGTTTCGAGGTCGTGGGCGATCGCGACAGAGTTCTCCAGGTGTTCTCAAACTTGATCGGCAACGCGATTAAGTTCACCCCAGAAGGAGGCTCGATCACTATTCGGGCGGAGTCGCGTGGTCACGAAGGATGGTTCACCGTGGCGGATACTGGGCCAGGGATTCCCGAAGATCAGCTTCCGCACATCTTCAAACGCTATTGGCAGGGAAGGACAGCAGCGGCCCGCTCGGGAATAGGGCTGGGGCTGGCAATCGTAAAAGGGATTTTGGAAGCGCTAGGCGGGCGGGTTTGGGTGGAGAGCAACGTCGGAGTGGGGAGCAAGTTCTTCTTCAGTCTTCCCCTCGCCGAGTCATTGGCAGAGCCCAACGTCCCAGCCGAGGGTCAGCCACCCGGTGTTCCATAAACACTGACGGACAGGTCGGGCGGCTCTAAAAAGCGGTCCGACGCATGAATCTCGTATCAGCGAGAAGCGGTGCCTGGATGCACGCACGCCGGCAGCCGATCGGCGTATTCTTCAAGCACTTCAAGGAGCCTGGCGAGTCCGAAGGGTTTTCGGAGAAAGCCTCGCACACCTGCCGGCCTGGTGGTGGTGGCCGAAGCTGAAGTACCAACGACCGGAATGCGGCGGAGGTCCGGGTCTTTCCGCAACCGCGACAAGAACTCCTTTCCATCCATGACCATCATGTCCAGAAGGATAAGGCCGGGGCGGTCGCGACTCGTCAAAAGTCCGAGCGCCTCCTCACCCTGCGTCGCGGTGAACACGTCAAAACCTTCGTCTTCTAGGTTCTGGCGAAGGGATTCGCGGAGGTCCTCGTCATCTTTAACAACGAGAATTAACGTGTGGCGCTGTAGCACGATTGCAACCTGATCACTGGCGCACAGTGCGGCACGCCTCTGTAACTCACTGAGTTAGCTGCCTCCAGAGCGCTCGAACTGCCCTCTGTCCTCCAGTAGCAAGCCAGCCTCTCCTCATACTCATCGGTTGATATCTCGCCAGGAGCGTGTCGTCGCTGACGATGTCCGCCCCAGCCCTCCACAAACGGGACAAGCGCCTCGGTGACGGAAAAGGCGTCATTGTTTCCCAAACATTGCTCGAATCACGCGCCACGCCTGTGCAATTTCGGCAGCCGTTCGGCCGGCAAGGAAATCGCAGGCGCGATCGTGCAAGGTACGCGACCCGCTCTGAAAGAGCCACTTCAGGGACATCCTCAATCGGCGGCGAGTTCCCTAACCGTTTTTAGAGATGGTGAAAAAGCTCCATGCTCAATCCGTCGCACCGCATCGACCGAGAGGTCACTTCGTTCCGCCAATGCTTCCTGCGTTAGGCCTTTCTCTCGCCGAAACGCGCGCAATCCCCCTTCCAAAATCCTCGTCAGCAGCATTCCCAACTCGTTTCTATTCAAGGTTAGCATCCTCCTGCTTACTGGAAACTGGGCGTCCGGGGAACTCGCTAGGTCGGCCAGCTTGAGTGGACGGCAGCAGGCGTTGAGCCCTGGTGCCCATTCAGACCGCGTGTTCGAGCAATTTCCCGCCCACATCCTCCGAATGGCGGAGCACTAAGTTAGTGCTCGTCCTCGTGAAACCCGAGACAGTGATCCGCTGGCACCAAGCCAGTTGAGCCTGGCTCGTCCAGCAGCTTCGCGGGGCGTTTCCGTACGACACCGCGCCGCACCACCTCGTTTTCGATCGCCACGCCACCTTCAGCGCGCACGTCCTCTCGATATTGGAGTCACTCGGCATCCGGCCGGCCAGAACGGCATACCGAAGTCCGTGGCAGAACGGCGTTGCGGAGCGCTGGATCGGGACTGTCCGACGCAGGTCGGCGGACTCCATCATCGCTACGTCCGTCGCGCGGCGAAGCCGCGGGGCTCAAGACCTTACCGTCACATCCCGAGGAGATCGGAAGCGCGACCCGCGCTCGGGCGATGGATCTTGGCACTCGACACCGTCATCTTGTGCACCGCTACGGTTGCAGCGCCAGGCCACCTCCAAGAAGGTCCATCATCGGCGGCGCCGGTCGGGCAACTCGTCGGTCGATCAGCCATTGGATCGAGTCTTGGCCAAGGACAAGCTTCCCCAGGACTTTCACCTCCCAATTCACGCCCATGCTGGGCACACAGAAAAAGGGGCGGCTCTCGCCGCCCCGAACGAACTCATCAACCGAGGTGCTACGCCCGAGCCACGATCTGCTTAATGGTTGAGTTGCAAACCTCATAGGTCTGAAGTTCCGGAGTTCCCTCAACCACTTTTGCCAGGGCCTTCAACACTTCTGGATAGCCTGCGCGGTTGTACGCGTCGGCCTTCTCTTTCGATTCCCAGAAACTGATTGAGTAGGCTTCGGTTCCATTTGGAACCAAGAAGTCGATCTCGTCCTGGAAGCCCTGCTGCTTTCGAAGCAAGGGAATGACTTCCTTCTCGAGCGTCTGGCTAAACTGCGTGCCGCTATTGGACTTTAGCTGCA
>WNEZ01008759.1_pt1 | contig 10135 bp, 13 predicted proteins | sample 5400521 | NCBI WGS metagenome assembly WNEZ01 (sample SAMN13153339, study PRJNA577476) | soil metagenome | isolation source: 120 cm saprolite under Douglas fir tree site 2 hole 1 replicate 1 | place: USA:California | collected 2015-04-18
TGAGCACGAGTTTTCCAAAGCTCAAGTCCAGATTGTTCCATCGAGAAGCGGAAAAGAGATCCAACAACTCTCTTCCTCAAACACTGCACCATATGATCGTGTAAAGCGATGATTCGGGTCTAGTGCCTATGCCCCTTGACCCCAGAACCCCACAATTGCGACAGACAGATCGTGACAGTCCCTTGACAGCTTTTCTGCCTTCTTGCTCCCCGAATAATTAGTCAATTCTCGCGCTAAGATAGCGGACACGTCTCTTAGCTTTCCTACAAGTTCGCGGAACTCTTCGAAGTTCAAACCCGGGGCCGAGGAGAGTGGCTTGACCGCTGACTTTGGCATAGCCTCGTCCTACAGAAAATTCGAATTAATGGATACTGTTACTAGAGACAGACCATGACTGAGAAACCTAGACGAATAATTGCAGATTCGGATGCAGCATTAGGAGTCAGAGATCGTAGCTAAAGATAGCGGAGCAGCGAAATGTCAGAAGCGTCCAACTCCATTACTCGTCGACGTCCCCCTTATGCTTCACTAGGGCTACATCGCCCAACGTGGCCACTGGAGAGGACGTGACCCTCCGAGGTGGCGAGGGAAGATCAAGCTCTTCGCGTGGAACAAGCAGTCTAACTCTTAGAATATGCTCCAGCTCCTTCGAGAGCCTCATCGTAGGAAGCATCTTGCCAATCTCAATCTTCTGAATAACCGTCAGCTTCTCCTTCGCCTTGAACGCAAGGTCCTGTTGAGAGATGCCGAGCTTCTCCCTACCTTCTTTCACGACGCGCGAGTATTCCTCGATAAGATCCGATTCTTCAACCGCTTTCGGTAGCCTCTCGATGGGTGCGTGTGTATGCAACGGTGCTATCATTGGACGACGGGGTCTATCCGAAAAACTGGGCAGCCGAGTGCCAATACTCGAACATTGCTGGCATACGATGAGGGTTGCTCCTTCGACGAGCGATCTTCCAGGTTTGCCGACGATCTCGTGTCCGCATATCTCACAGAACAAGGTTTCAGGATACCTCTAGGCGAGAATGTTAGAAATAGGCTCTCAGGATGCTTATGTAGGTATCGGATCGCGAATGCCTCTCCAGCTTGTAAAGCCCAGGCTCCACGAGCTGAGAAGAATTAGAGTCGTTGCCAATTATCAGTTTGGCAGACGCGCAAGCAAAGCCTTCCCGAAAACCATCCTGATAACAAGGTCCCCAAATACCCACAGAATCCGACATATCTACGACAACGACGAACTTCTAGCAACTTACCGCCCTAGAGACGGACTACTAGCGCTGTCGATCACCGGAGGGCAGGGTCTACTTCAAATTTTCAAAGCACCCAGACTAAGAGTCAAGGTAGTTGCTGGGGTAGAGGAGTTCATCAAGAATGGAGGCAACGTGTTCTGCAAACACGTTCAGGACGTGGACCCTGAATTGCGTCCCGCAGAGGAAGTTCTCGTAGTCGACGAAAAGGATCGTCTGCTAGCGGTTGGTAGAAGCTTCTTCAACGCTGAAGAAATGCTGAGCTTCAAAATTGGTGTAGCGGTGAAAGTCCGACATGGAATAGAAAGCTGATAGACTTAACAATCAGCGACAACCGAAGAGGGTTGAAAGCTCCATCATGCAACGACGAGTAAATCCTAGGGAAGCGAACCGAATGATGCAGCGCATGGGGATGCAGGTCAAACAGATCGATGATGTGACCCGAGTTGTTATCGAGTCGGCCTCAAAGAGAATAGTAATCGATCGCCCCGAGGTTGCGATCGTTACGGTTCAGGGACAGACAGTCTATCAGGTCGGTGGAGGAACGGCCCGCGAGGAAGGTCCGGCTGGAGCAACTTCACAGGATGATGCGAAGCTCGTCGCTTCACAGGCTGGTGTGTCTACCGAGGAAGCAGCCAAAGCTCTCCAGCAATCTGGAGGCGACCTCGCCCAAGCCATCATCCTCCTCAAACAGAAGAAAACCTCCTGAGCCATAACGGTCCTTGTCTATTCGGGCAACCTTGTGCCTCGTAGTCAAAGACAACAGGATAGTTCTCCTCAAGAAATCCAAGGGCCTCTTCGGGGAGGGAAGATGGAGTTATCCTGGCGGCAAGATACTTCCCAACGAAGAACCCAAGCTTGCTGCGATAAGAGAGATCCTCGAAGAGACCCGACTCGTCGTGAAGAGTCTAGCAGAAGTCGGCCTAATGTACTTCTACAACAAGAGCCAACGGCTGAGTCCAGTCTGGACTGTTCACACCTTCCTAGCTCGCAATTCGATGGCGTCCCGATAGGGGGACGAGAAGGCCAGCTCAAGTGGTTCAATGTAGACGCACTCCCGTTCGATGAGATGTGGGAAGACGATCAATACTGGTACAGATTAGGGCTCGATGGGACCAGATTTGACGGATGGTTCTATTTCTCAGGCGATTTTGAGAAACTAATCGATCACAGAATAGAAGTCAAGTCTCTGCCAAGTCAAATCGAATCCTGAGGCTAGCTAGGCTAGTGTCTCTCAGGCTTTAAGACCCGAAGCAGACCCGGGAGTGTCAAGAGAAGATTGAAGCTCATAGAGTGCGTGCCTAACTTCAGCGAAGGACGACGACAAGATGTAATCAAGTCAATCGCGGACGCGATCAGATCGACTCCTGACGTCACTCTGCTCGATGTGGAATCGAATCCAGACCACAATCGCTCGGTCATAAGTTTCGTCGGCGAATCCGGTCCCGTCAAAGTAGCTGCGCTCGCCGCATCAGGGAAGGCCATTGAGCTCATCGACCTCACCAAACACCAGGGCGAACACCCTCGCATGGGAGCCGTGGACGTCGTCCCGTTTGTACCGTTGTCCGGAGCCACGATGGACGATTGCATCACCCTAGCGAAGGAATTCGGCAAAGAATTCGCAGAGCGATTTCATGTTCCAGTCTTCTTCTATGAGGAAGCTGCTTCGATGCCCGAGAGACGAAACCTTGCAGATGTAAGAGCAGGCGAATTCGAAGCACTCCGCGACAAGATCGGCAGAGATCCTGCCAAGAAGCCGGATTTCGGCCCAGACAAGATTCACCCGACCGCAGGAGCCACGGCAGTCGGCGCACGGGAAATATTGATCGCCTACAACGTTAACCTTGGGACAAACGACCTCGCGATCGCGAAGAAGATCGCTCACCAGCTTCGAGCCAAGGATGGCGGCCTTGCCTACGTCAAAGCTCTAGGCTTTGAATTGAAGGAACGTGGAATCGTCCAAGTCTCAATGAACATGACCGACTATCACAAGAGCCAACTCTTCAAAGCCGAAGAACTGGTCGAGCTTTTCGCGGAGAGATACGGGGTCCCAGTTGTTGGCAGCGAGATCGTAGGACTGGTCCCGATGGATGCGCTAGTTGATTCAGCCGAATTCTATCTGAAACTTGAGAATTTTAGCCGCGAACAAGTTCTGGAGAAGCGACTATTCGCACCCCGCCCGTCAAGTCTTACTGACATGAGCCTCACAACCTTCTCTGAAGAAGTCGCATCCAAGAAGGCGACCCCTGGCGGAGGAAGCGTATCGGCGTACATGGGTGCGCTTGCAGCGGGCCTCGTCTGTATGGTTGGGAGAATAACGCAGACCAAGAAAGACGCTGCTGCTCAAAATAGTGAGCACGTCCGAGAACTTGTCAGGAAAGGAGAGGACCTTCGTGAAAGATTCTTGGGACTGGTTGTCGAAGATGCCGACTCCTTTGACGCTGTAATACAGGCGTTCAAGTTGCCGAAAGACAAGCCAGATGCTCGGAGAAAAACGATTCAAGAAGCGACGATGAAAGCGGCTGAAGTGCCTCTAAGAACGCTTGAATCTTCTGTCCAGATACTACGCCTCGCGGAAGACGTCGCGAAATACGGCACCACCAATGCGCTATCCGACGTGACGACATCCATAGCCGCAGCGCGAGCTGCCATGGACGGTGCTGCCAGCAATGTGCTGATCAACCTGGACATGCTGGATGACAAACACTATGTAGACAAGGCCCGCGTGCGTGTTTCCGAGCACAGAAAAGAGGCTCTGCAACTAGAGCAACGAATTCAGGAACTTGTCGCATCTCGTTCTCGTAAGTAGCCTAGGCGTCTAACTGAATCAGTCCCGTTTTCCTGTCAGCCCAAACCATCAACGGTGCCACAAGCATCGTCAACTCTCTTCCCTCTCTGGTCAAGAAATATTCGACTCGGGGAGGGATTTCCTGATAAGCTACACGTTTCACAAGTCCGTTTCGTTGTAGGTCCTTCAAAACATCGCTCAGGGTCTTCGCGCTTATGCCTGGAAGTTTCTCAGCCAGACGGTTGAACCGCAGAGTTCCCTCGTTTCCAAGTTGAGCTAGGGCGCATAGGACCCATTTCTTCCCGATAACGTCGACGAGCCCCTCGCATGGGCATGGACAGACGCAACAGGGTTCTCCTTCCTTTTGTCTAACCATTCCGCAACCCAGTTACCCCATGGGAACTTGCCTGGTTAAATACTTCACTTTGGTAACTCAGTTACCGAGGTGAAGCCCTCAAATGAGTTGTTGCGGACCCGGATGCTGTGGACCAGGATGTTGCACGAACGAGCAAACGGCCACAGATAAGGAAACTAGCTAGGGTCACGAGAGTTAGGGCAAATCGTCGACTTTGGCCTCCCCGTTTTTTCTAAGAGACTCAAGCCCTTCACCCTTAATCATTGAACGTATACCCGTGGCGTTCCTTGGCTATCACCATCCATCCTTAAATACGCGAATGCGAATTGTTAAGGCCATGCAGACTCGATGGCTGAAGTATCTAGTCGTAATCGGATGTGTCATTTCGATCGTTGGCATAAGCTACGCATTGACTCAGGTTGCTTTTCAGAACACATCGACCGTACTAGCGGGCCAGAACATTTTCATAACACAGCCTGTTACCGTTGCCCCGACCTCCTGTCAACCAGATGGCAATGTCGCCTACACGAACAGCCCCGCATCAGTGGCTTGGAGCTTAACAGCAGGGGCTGCTGGTCAACACTACTATTTCTGCATCGACAATCAAGGATCAGCTCCTGACGCCCTTAGCATTACAAGCTCGCTGACCTCTGGCGCGTGTCCTGCTTCTGGGAACAATTTAGTATATTCCGGCGCTACAGGGGTCCCGTCAACTCTCCCAGGACACACTGCAACTACAGCTCCCGTCGATATCCTCGTCTGCGCGGGCTCTTCAATGACCGCAGGGGCGGGCCCGAGTTTCACTGTGACCGTTACTTAAAGCAAACCAAGTTTCCATCAACCCGCCTGTTTTCCGTTTTCTTCGTACTTGTTTTTATGATCCCTGGCTGGGTATTTGAGACCAACAACTCGATTTTTTGTCCGATAATCTCTTGGAACCTTTAAACTCGGCCCGGACCGAACGCCTCCGAATCTGAATGCAATACCTCCAACTTGGACCCACTGGAGTGCAAGTTTCTCGGATATGTCTCGGCACCATGTCCTTCGGAGATTCCGAGGAGTGGATGGTTGAGATTGACAAGGCCAGGCCGATTGTGAAGCGTGCTCTCGATCTTGGCATTAATTTCTTCGACACTGCGAATGTTTACTCGAATGGTAGGTCTGAGGAAATCGTCGGCGAGCTTCTGAAGGATCACCGGGACGATGTGGTGATTGCCACGAAGGTCAGATTGAAGGTGGGCGCGGGACCTAACAGCGAAGGTCTCTCGCGATACCACATGATAGGCCAGGCGAAGAAGTCTCTCAAGCGTCTCCGAACTGATAGAATCGATCTCTACCAGACCCACAGATGGGACTACACGACTCCACTAGAGGAAACGCTCCTTGCTCTCAACGATCTGGTCCGCCAGGGAGTGGTCAATTACATTGGAACCTCAAGCATGTTCGCTTGGCAGTTTGCGAAGGCGCTCGCCGCGAGTGACCTGCTAGGAATCGCCCGGTTCGTCTCTATGCAGAATCACTACAATCTTTGTTATCGTGAGGAGGAGCGAGAGATGATACCATTTTGCAAGGACCAAGGCATCGCTCTGATCCCATGGAGCCCCTTAGCCCGCGGCTTCCTCACAGGCAGATACAAGCGGGGAGGGAAAGTGGATACTCCGAGATACCGATCGGACAAGTACTTTGCCGAGAGATTCTTCAAACCGGAAGATTTCGACGTAGTAGAGCGAGCCGAGGAGATTGCAAAGGAGAAGGGAGTGACCGTAACTCAGATTGCCCTCGCTTGGTTGCTACACAAGGGAGTCTGCGCTCCAATTATCGGCGCAACTAAAGTGGAGCACTTGGAGGACGCCGTCAGCTCGCTCAACGTTAAGTTCTCATCAGATGATATGAAGAGACTTGAAGAACCTTACAAGCCTCATCGAATAATCGGGCCGTTGCCTGTTCCAGAGCCCGCCGGCTAGGTTCTCGATAATCCTCTACCGGTAACTTTCCGAAGTTGAGCGGGGTCCCAACCAACAACCTCCACAATTTCTCGTCGACGAATTGTCTTCTCCGGATTCTCTGAGTGAAGCTGCTGAATGATGCGACCGTTGACCTCCACCGGGACATCCCAAGAAACTGAAGACTTCCTTTTGTCAAAGGATTCTATCTCTGCATGCACATCGGCCTCTGTCCAGTAGTCAGCTACTAACTTGGCAGTGGCGGGAGGTATTTCTCGGCGAAGTCCGGCCTCGCCATCATTGAATCGATCTAGGGGATAGCCCATCTCCTTTCTTATCTCCACATATCTCGATCTCGGGTCGAACCCTTCCCCACCCTCTACCTCCGCAACGATTACCTTACTCGTTACTCGGCTTACTTCATCGACTACCTGGACCCAATCGCGGACAAGATGCAGCACATGAATCATGATCGCGCCATCAAAGATGCCGTCCCGGAAAGGCAAGTGCTGCGCGTCAGCTTGAACTAAGTTTCGGAGACTCTTCTCCCTAGCTTTGGCCATCATCCCGAGTGACACGTCAATACCCACGACATTGAACCCTGAATCATTGAAATACTCTGCAAATCGGCCAGTCCCGATTCCGACATCGAGAATAGTCCTGCACCCAGCGAGCAATTCCTTCATCGCGTTCAAGAGCTTCTCCATTATCTCGGGCGGAACGCGTGACCATCTCGTGGCATCGTAGACGCTAGCCAATCGGTCGAAGGAAACTGCCATTAGGACTCCTCTTGAAATCGCACCTAGTCTCGAGCACGCGTTATATTTTGGCCTAGCGTGGATGCACCACAGGTCTTATGGTAAACCTATACGTCAGCAATGACTCATGTAAACTACTGCCTTGCTTCACGCAGATAGGGTCGTGATTGACCTACATTCCGAAGAAGGCTTTCTAAGTCCTAAATCTCCGTTCGACTTTTCCAAGTCACTAGACTTTTTGAGAGACTTCCCGCCAATGCGGGACGACCAGAAGATCGACGAACTCTCTCTAACAAGAGCCGTATGTATCGGAGGCCAAACGGTCGTGTTCAACGTTCGATCCACTGGCCTCATCAAGAGCCCACGGCTGAAGTATTCTCTCAGTTCTGACCGTTCTCTGACGTCCGGGGTGCGTGATGCTGTCGTTGACCGTATCGGATTCTTTCTGAGTCTTTCTGATGACCTTGAGCAATTCTACAGGATCGGCTACGGCGACATGGATTTCGCGCCCCTGTTGCAGAAGCTTTACGGTCTGCACCAGGTAAAATTTCTGACACCCTTCGAATCTGCTTGTTGGGCGGTACTCTCTCAGCGCTATCCCGCGGCAGCGGCACAGAGGACCAAGCAGTCGATCACCGAAAAATTTGGGACGAGTCTGGAAATGAATGGCCAGAGGTACATGGCGTTTCCTGAACCTTACCGACTGGCTTCTGCGAGCGAGCAAGACTTACTGGGCATTATCAGAAACAAACGGAGAACACAGTTCTTGGGCGGCGTCGCAAAAGCATTGACAGAGAAAGATGAAAGATTCCTCAGGACGGCCAAATATGAACAAGTCGAAGAATGGCTGAGTCAGATCCAAGGTATTGGAGAATGGTCGTCAAAACTGATTCTGCTCCGGGGACTAGGCCGGATGGAGAAGATCGCGGTGGAAAAACGCCTGCTGAAGGCCGCTTCAAAGGTCTACGGTCGAGGGAGGACCATGACGCAGAGCGTGTTGGACCAGATGGCGGAGAAGTATGGACCCTGGAGGGGATATTGGGCGTATTATCTGAGAACAGCGGCTATGAAATCCTGAGATTCTAGCGGAAGTTCTTTCTGAGCTATCTGGGACTCGACGTTGTAACAGGCTGTGCTTTTCCCAAGGCGTGTTTGACGAGGACCGTTCTTCCCCAGCCGTGATGAGCGAAGTCTTCAGCTGGCGGCAATTTGTCGATCTCGAACCATCTCAGCTCAGCAACTGTATTTCCTGGCTTTGTGTTCATGGTACGGGTGAATGCGAGATAGTCGAAGATTAGATGCCAAGTCTGATTGTTCCCCATGAAAGATTCGATCTCCGCGAGTTTCAGCGTCGCGTCGTCTATTCCTGCTTGTTCCTTCAAGATCCGCTTAGCGGCTTGCTCTGGATGCTCGAAGAGGTGAAGATCATCATTGGGTAGAAACCATCCTTGTTGATTGTCTGGGCTGATTCTGTATTTCAGCAGAAGAGCGGAGCTGTGATGAAGTGCTGCAACATGGGCTACTAGGGTGTGCGTGTTGCACTCCATGGGTAAGGCCGCCTCCGGCCTCCCACAATTGAGGAATAAGATTAGCCTTTAGTCGCGCAGAATGCCTTCAACAAAGTTGCCTTGTAGCAGCGAGTCTTCAGACTTCTCCGCCTCTCCAAAGATTGTGGTTTCATCTTCTTGGACAGCGGCCCTCTTCTGATAGATTTTTGCGACCTGACGGAAGACATCTGAGAGCTTGTCAGATTTGGCTCGAACTTCCTTGCCGAGTCGCCTGGTCAATATCTCTGAGCAATGGTTCACTACCATTCTTCTCCCGGTCCCAAGGATCTCGCCCAGAGCTTTGTCAAGCTCCTCAATTCCATCGGGCAGTTTGCTCATATCTACATGATGTCTTCGTCTGAAGATGAACGAGCCGAAACAAGCCCCGTTGGGACATCGACAGGAATGGACTAGTCCATCTGCTCATCTTAGAACTAACGTTACTCGGCCGGACACACGACAGGTTGCGTGCTAGCAGCCGAAGCAGGTCCTAGCGGTCCTTAGAGCCCACGAACGGACGCCGATTGGAGGCGCACTATTCTTTCAGTTCTCGAATGAGCTGTTTGGCTATTGTTAGCCGTTGAATGTCGTTTGTTCCCTCATAAGTCTTGATAATCTGGGAATCTCTTAGAAACCGTTCCACCGGGTACTCGGTCGCAACTCCGTAGCCGCCGTGAATCATCATCGCCAACAAGGCCAACCGCTCCGCGGTCTCAGTCGATGTTACTTTCGCGATCGATGCGGCTTTGACAAACTCCTTGCCCTGATCTTTGAGCGATGCTGCCCAATAAGTGAGCAAGCGTGCCGTGTGAAGTCCCATGGCCATCTCGGCCAGCTTGTACTGGACCTGTTGAAAATCAATCAGCGGTTTCTCAAAGCTCGTCCGGGTCTGCGCGTAATTTATCGCGGCCTCGTAGGCTGCCTGGGCGATACCAACTCCCTGAGCGGACACATCTACGCGTCCTCGATCGTACGTCTTTACGCCAATATAGAACCCGTCGCCTTCCTTTCCCACAAGATTGTCAGTGGGAACCTTAACGTGATCAAGGATCAGTTCCGAGGGTTGCGAGCCTCGTAGACCTGTCGTCTCGATATGGCTGCCGACCTGAAAACCCTCTGTTCCCCTTTCAACTACGAATGCGCTCAAGCCCTTGTGCCGCTCTCTAGCGCTGGGAGGCGGACTCGTCCTAGCGAATACAAGGTATAGATCGGCGATTTCACCGTTCGTGATGAACGTCTTCCGGCCGTTGATCTCCCAGTGTGTCCCGTGAAGCTTCGCGGTCGACTTGATCCCCGCCACATCGGACCCAGCCCCAGGCTCCGTCATAGCATGAGCCCCGATTTTCTCCCCGGACACCATTGGGACTAGGAACCGTTTCTTCTGCTCTGCTGAGCCCCATTCGTTGAGAGGCTCGGATACCAGATGACTTGCGACAAAGACTGTAGAGCAAGCCGCAGAGACTCGAGCTATCTCTTCGATGGCAATGACCATCG